>OEIV010000659.1_pt1 | contig 17891 bp, 10 predicted proteins | sample 1539231 | NCBI WGS metagenome assembly OEIV01 (sample SAMN03794762, study PRJEB22550) | activated sludge metagenome | feature: wastewater treatment plant; material: activated sludge; isolation source: Wastewater treatment plant of a petroleum refinery complex | place: Argentina: Buenos Aires ...
TAATCAGTTACCTTTACCGGCTCTCCGCCCAAAATGCTCATAATAAAGAGCTCTTTTCCTTCTTTGCTTAGTAAAATATAGGAGTCTGTTGCCCAGCTTACTATTGTGAATTTGTCGAGACGAGCAATTTCATTGCCATTTTGGCCGGTCGAGTCGCCTATGAATAGGACGTTCTTCCCGTCACGTTGCTCGGACCATAGCGATTTTGCACCATCAGGGCTATATATTCTTGCCTGTGGTCGGTTATTACGCCAAGCAGATTTTACTGATTCATCGCTCACTTCTACAGGCTGTCCATTGAATGACACTTCGTATAATTTAAAACCGCCTTCCCAGTCGGTCGACACTATGAAGTTCGATTTTTGACCATCATATGAATAGAGTGACTCATCATCGACATAATTGTAGGAATCTCGTTCGTATCTAGACTCGTACTGGGTAATATCTTTCTTATTTTGACCATCATTCTGAACCTGCTTCAATGTATACTTGTTATTTTCACCACTTTTATATGATCTTACGAAGTATATTATCCCATCTTTTAAGAGAGTTGCGTATGAGATGTATGTCTCTTCTATGCATGTAGTATAGTAGCTGCAGGCGCTAGTGCTATAGGTAGACGAGTCAAGCAGGGTGATCTTGCCTGTAGCAGCGTCATAAGACTTAAGTTTAAATCTTTGGGGCTGATTTTCAACATTGCGCTTAACAAGATAGATAAGTTTATTTTTTTGCCAACCAAAAATTTTGAACTCTGCATCACCTTCGTCGGCATTCGATATTGTCCCGTCGCTCGCTCGAATGTACGTTATAGACGGTGTTTTTTTGTCGTTACGGATTGATTTGAGTGCAATATGCTGGTTGTCATCGCTAATGAATAGGCTTGTATTATCATTATTTTCAAAGCCCGTTCCTGCGAGAACAGTTTCTCTACCGGAACCATCAAAATTTGCTTTAACCACGTCGATCTTGCCAGACTGGTTTGAAAGCATGTACACCTTACCTGCAGGAGTGATGTCGAATGTATTCTTTTCGTCGACAGTTAAGCTATCTACTACGATCACCGTGATATCGCGCTTATTAAAACCATCCTTCGACACCGACCCAGTTGCTGAAGTTTTACCTATTGGCACCACTACATTTACCAGACCATTTGCATCACTTCTTGCTTCGAACCCATCACTGGTAAGGTATACATCTGATACGGGTTGTTTCGAAATGTAGTCTCGAATGAGCACGGTGACCTGTCGCCCAGTAGCTTTAAGCTTGTACGTCGCTGAGGCATTCCCCTTTATTGGCAATAAGAATTTTTGCGTGCGAGATTCGTAGTTGGATTTTGTGATGTGGGCTTCAAGATTACCAACGGGGAGTTTTTCAAAGGTAACTTCACCTTTGCTGTCTGTTTTCAAGTTAATACCGTGAATCTCTACGGTCGCCTCGGTGACTGGTTTATTTGTCTCTTCGTCAAGAAGTGTAAGCATATAAGGGCGTTCAATAATGTAAGATGCCAATTTATAGCGAGTCGTCGGTACAACGGCAAGGCCCAATGAGACAAGGACGATTACATAAAATACAATTGCTAAGATTACCCGTTCTGCAAATGCTCGCTTTATCCCTTTTGGCGTCGCGTATGAAAAAAACCGAGTAATCGAGCTGAGTACACGCTTTAAAAGTGATTTCTTCTTTGAATGCGTAATTTCAGTGTGGTCAGCAGGGTGAGTCGTGTCTAGATGGTCTTCTTGTGTACTCTCATCAGGTGCTTCGGCGGTCGCTGTGAGCGCTTGTGCTTCTTCAGTTTGTTTCTTACGCCCTAATTTCATCTGCGGTGCCCCTCGTCATGCTACTCGTGTTTATATGTAGCTAGATATACGCTGTTTTTTGCTTGGAAGCAACACTTTTTCAGGCAACGACTAGCTGAGATGCTGTCTTGACTATGGTCTTAATGAAAGCAGCATTTTCCGTAGGATTAATAATTCTGCCTTGTACCCAAATCATAGAGTCCGGTTTTAGTGAATATTGTTGTTCCATTTGAACGCTGAAGTGTCGCAAACTCTCGCTCATTAGAAAGTCATAATCAATATGGAATTTCTCAGTAATCTGATTAATAAGGGTGGAAGGTAGTAAATCCTTCGGTAGAGATTCTATGTTAAAAGCGGTTTCTACGGGGTTTGCATAAAGTGATTTGTAGAGGCTGTCATCATTTAATAGATTATCGTTACTAGCTTGGTTATCCCTGGTCTCTGAAGTCGTGATTTCAGGTGATACTGAAGGTGCATCTGAATGATTTGTAAATGGTTTGGGTAGTTTACCGACTAGCGCTGGGTTCACCACCGCCTGTTCCTCTACGTGGCGTTCAGTAGGCGTCTCATCTGCCTCGCCATTATTGCCGATAAGAATTCCAGATATGCCAGCGAGTAAGATTACAGCTGCGGTTGCCCTTTTTGTACTCTTTCTCATCGAGCGTAGTGATTCACTCGTCTGGGATACTTTTTCTCTCATTTCCAAACGCGCGACGTTTTTGGTTACAAATTGTCGCAGTCTATCAAACTTAGAAATATGTTGCGAACGCGTTTCTATAACGTGTAAATCTAACATGAACCTTCGAGTCGCTTCCTTACTAGCAGCGAGTGATTCAGCTTCACTCACGCGCACCCCTACTTGCGCCAGTAATTCGTCAATGGGTAGTTTTGGTTGCGGGACAACTGGGGGTTCTTGCTCGATTATCGGCGTAAAAGTACCAATACCGAGCTCACTTAATTGACGGTCAATGCTATCGCCACTAATTTTAAACTGCTCGATTGCAGCCGGTATATTTGTATCACTAAGATATAGGGCTTCGGAGCCCGTCATTGGTCGCTGTTTCATAATATAATAATACAACAAAATATAATAATTGTAAATAGTCTCTGTTCGTGACTTTTCCCTATAACAACGAACGTCCGATTACTTGATTCACATACGTCACGAGCTCTTTGGGTGTTATTTCTGCTTTAATTAAATATCCATCTGCCATAGACTCTATTTTCTGTCGTGTTTCTTCTTTTTGATCGAGATTAGTAGTGATGATTATTTTACTAGTCATAGCGGGTCGAACATGCTCATCTTTCATTTTATAAAGTAAGTCGACTCCATTCATAGTCGGAAGCATAATATCAAGGAGTATGACGTCGTAATGATGCGTCACCGCTTCTCTGAGTGCAAGTTCACCGTCATTCGAGGTGACGACATAGTAACCGGCGTTTGTTAATGCACGAGTGTAGAGTTCTGATATGAACCGCTCATCTTCAATGATGAGAATAGTCGGTTGCGTCTGAGGCTGTTTAGCTACTTGTATATCTGATGATTTCATATTTATTGCCTATTGAGCGAATGGTTTTTTATCCACCCATGTGCTCCTCTCATGATACCATCCTTGCCTTCTGATTCTTCATGCTTCATCTGGTCGTACGGCTGAATAGTGAAGCTAAACATACTCCCCTCATTCTCTTTAGTTCGTACCCATATATTGCCCCCGTGTGCATTTACTAGTGCTTTACACAGGTAAAGGCCGAGCCCCGTTCCAGAGACTTGTACGCGACTCTTATGGCTTCGGTAATATTTCTTAAAAAGGTCAGGCACTACTGCCGGTGGGATACCTAAGCCATAATCACGCACGTTCGTTTCCACTAGCCCCTCTTTGTTCATCTGAGCAGTTATGGTTATGCGGGTCGAAGTGCCTGAATACTTAATCGCATTATCTACAAGATTATTGATGACTTCATGGATGCTTATGCGGTCGACAGCAACGGGCGGCAGAGTTGGGTCGATCTGCATCTCGATATTTATCCCGTAAACTGCTGCGCGAAGCGATAAATCCTCAACGGCACTTTTAACAATTTCATGCCAATCGTATTTTTGCAATTTCAGAACTAGTTGATTTTCTTCAATTCTCGCAACGTTTAAAATATTCGCGACGAAAGCGGTTAACTGCTGGGCACTTGCTTGCATTTTATGCATGAAACTCTTGAGTTCAGGTGTAAGTTGTGGACCAACTTCATCTTCAAATACTTCTATATAGCCTTTCATAACTGTCAGCGGTGTCCGCAGTTCATGAACAGCAAGTGCGACAAAGCTCGTTTCTTGATCGTATCGAGCGTATGTCTTGGTTCTGTCAAAGAAAAGTAGCACCGTTTCACTCCCATCAGTGCTTGCTTTGTTATAACTGGCAGCAAGGTCAAACTGTTTTAGTGTGTTTCCTTCGAGGCCGACATGTTTTGTTCTTTCCCAAATTCTCACATCTTTTAAGCTATTTTTTTGACGGTCAGCAAGCCAAGCTTCAAAAGTTTCTTCTTCGCCAAATACGAGCTTGATTACATCATATAGTGGCTTACCGGATAGGTCTTCTTCTTTTAATTCGAAGTAATCGAGTGTGGTTTGATTATAGCTCGTAATAATTTGATTTGAATCAATCCCAAATAATGGAAGGGGTAAATGTTCGACAATATTGCTACTTTTTGATGGGGCTGCTTGAGGTTTCTCTAGACTGGTTGATTCTGCTATTTCCTCTGAATGGTCTGCCATGCTCGCCATATCATATATTTGACCCGAAAGTGTGGTTACGAGATCTCGACCAACTCTTAACGATTCTGGTCGTGGTGCTACCCCGCCCCGTTTGCTGTGGCCTGCAAAAACAATAATGTCCGCGAGTGTTCCGAGCGGTTTAAATGCAATTTTAATAGCGATAAAACTCGCAATGCCTGAAAGTATGAGCGTTGTGAGCCCCCAGCAAACGCGCTGTAGCAGGTGATCGCTCGGAAAGGCATAGATATACAATTTCCATGCACCAATTGATCCGAATATGGCTAGCAAATTAAGTACGCCAAACGGTAGAAGTAATTGTCTCAGAAATTGACGCGAATAATCCATCCCAACCCTTATCTAGTTATACGTTACCCGCCCATCCTGAATCGCCGTAAACCAGATTTGTCCAGGCTCTAGAGGAAAGTTTTTGCCATTTGTGCGTTTAATTGATAGGCTCCCTGTCTCGGTGGATTTCTCCCATGTCGCATCGCTCGCTACCCCATCTTGAAACACAACCGCTTTGCCACTTCCGATACTGCCATAGACACTATGGACACCGTCTGGGTGAATGCTGTAATCCATATAGAGAGCAACCACTACCTTTGGACTAAGCTGTTTACCAGACTTCTCATCAGTATGTGGTGTGCCGGCGAGAGTGCGGTCATACGTTTTAGTTGTTGAATTATAGCTATAACTCGTGTCGTAGAGTGGACTTGATATATCAAAAGATATCGAAGTTGCCGGGGTTTTATCGTTTTTATTGTCTTCATCGGTGCGTATACGCTTAAAAGGTGTAAAATCACTTGAATTAAAGCCCTTTTCTGCACGTAATTGATCTAGGCGAGCCATACTCGTGTAAACATTATGTGGTGCGTAACGGTTACTGACACGGTCAAAAAATCGATCGCCGTATGTCCCATGGTCCATGTCTTTAACGCCAAGCGTTTGTATCATTGCCAATGCTTCAGGACTTCCGCCGCTGTGGGTATACGCGGCATCGAATCCCGCAGCCCATCGCACATAGTATGGTCGCGCGGATCGGATAGGTCCAATATAGTCAGGTTGAGCCTCTTGAAAGAGTGCGAGAAAACGAGTTATGCCTCCTTCAGCAATCGCTTCAAAAACGACCCCTGCATCGATGAGCCCAGCTTGCGGTCGAGCATCAACACTATTTTCTATCATGACACCTGTTACTGCTCGCTTAGTCAACTCTTCTGATACCTCAATCCCCGTTAGTGGCGAGTAGAATTTTGGAGCTTCAGGCGGAACGTAATTAGAAGTCACCACGGGCTCTGGATTTGGAGCTGCAGCCTTTGGACCAAACAATCGTAGTCCCCCAATGCCAATGACGAGCACGGCCACAGCGATACCACTTACAGCTATGAGATGCTTTTTTGTAGGTCTCTGAAATAAGGTGGTCCGAATTGTGCTGAATGAAATCCCGGATAAAGAAAAGCGTCGATGTTTTTTTGTCACATCAAACGGTACACGCTCTTCAGGGGGCTTCACTACTTCGCCATAATTTTTATCTTTGTCATAGTCCATATTGATTACGCTAATTGTACGTTGTTTTACCATGAAAAACAACACGGTGTTACAATAGGGTTCATGAAACAAGCACTTAAAGACAAAATTGCATCTATTCTCTTGCAAGGTGAAGTATTGAAAACGCGCCAAGAAATAGAACAAATGTATCCCGCTCGGAATTTGTCTGCTGGCGCAGAAGTAACGAGGCTGTGCCCTTCTCCAACCGGATTCGTTCATATCGGTACGATATTTACGGCTCAACTTTGTCAGTTCGTTGCGCATCAAAGTGGCGGAGTTTCGATGTTGCGCATTGAAGATACTGATAAAAAGCGCGAAGTTGAAGGAGCGCAAAAGCTTATTACTGAGCAGTTGCAAGCTTTTGAAGTACAAACAGATGAAGGCTTGAAACCTGATGGTTCACAAACTGGAGCATACGGACCCTATATTCAAAGCGAGCGACAATCACTTTATATGGCTTATGCGCTTGATTTATTGCAACAAGACCGCGCTTATCCGTGTTTTGCAACCTCAGTGCAGTTGCAAGAGGCGGTGAAAGACCAGCAAACCAATAAGCAACGTCCGGGCTATTACGGCGACTGGGCGCTCTGGCGTGATCGTCCTGACGAAGATATAGAAGCGATGCTCGATGCTGGCGAGCCATTCGTACTACGTTTCAAATCTTTTGGGTCACATGAAAAGCGTGTTGCTTTTGATGATGTTCTAAAGGGTCATCTTGAACTACCGGAAAATGATCTTGATGTGCCCCTCATAAAATCTGATGAGCACCGCTTGCCCACATACCATCTTGCTCATGTGGTTGACGATTTCCTCATGAAGGCAACGATTATTATGCGCGGTGAAGAATGGCTCCCGTCTACCCCACTACATCTTGAGCTCTGTGATGCACTGAATGTCCCTCGTTTCCGGTACGCGCATACACCCGTCATCTCCATCCTTGATGCAAATGGTGGCGGAAAAAGGAAGTTGAGCAAGCGAAAAGACCCAGAAGCAGACGTCGCGTATTGGCTCAAGCTCGCCTACCCCCTGAAGAGTGTTAAGGCGTATTTGCTTGGACTTGCAAACTCAAACTTTGAAGAGTGGTATCTCGAGCACCCAGATTCTTCGTTGATCGATTTTCCTTTCAGTATTGAGAAGCTAAAAGCATCACGTTCGCCATTGCTCGATATGAAAAAGGTCGAGGATTACGCCAAGGATGAAATTGCTCGCTTGTCACAGGAAGAATTCAACCAATCTGTTCTTTCTTGGACTGAACTGCACGACCCTGCCCTCTTTACTGCGATGATGAAAGACGTTGATTATACAAATAGCGTGTTGTCTATTGAGCGTGGTGGCGAGAAACCACGTAAAGACGTGGCGAAGTGGTCGGATGTTCCTGAGCAATTCAGCTATTTCTATGATGAGATATTCGGGGACAGAATCGCATCAACAATTTATGATGAAACGGACGGAATATACAAACCACAAGATATTTTTACTGCGTGCGAAGCATTTTTAGCGAACTATGATCATACGGCAGACAAAGATACGTGGTTTGAAAATATGAAGCAAGCAGCCGTGCAAGCAGGCTACTGCCTCGATAGAAAAGAGCTCAAAGAACACCCAGAAAAATACAAAGGTGGCATCGCAGACTTCGCCGGAATTATCCGTATAAAGCTAACGGGAAAAAGTCGCACACCTGATCTTTGGACGATTATGCAAGTTATGGGCGAGCAACGCGTAAAAGAACGCCTATTATAGTGAATGTGCTTGTTTAATTTTATTTGATAGGACTAGTTCAAATTTTCTTCTTACCACGCGGCTCATGAAGCTTTCATTTTTTTGAACTGCAAAATTAAAGCTTTCTGCTATCACTTCATCGAATAATCTGTGTAGCGTAGTCGTTCTAAAATCGGGGCCTTCTATAGAGGAACGGTACAATAGATTCATGCGTGATGAGAAGTATGTTAGAACATCAAGTGCTGTATTGAGTGGACCGTATACGCCGTTTGCCGTCCTGACAACATCGTAAAATGATTTTGTAATATCTTCTATTAAATCTCGCTGTACATCTTTTGGCTGTAGCTCAAATGTGCTGCTGTTTAGTTTAAGCTCGTTAAACGGCAAGAGGACACTCTCGATAATCCGATAATCTAAATGCGGAAACGCATCAAGTATACGCTCGACAACCGTAATATCACCACCTTTTTTATCCTTATCCGCACTATCGAGCATATAGTTAATCAACGGCCATCTCGGATCATGCTCTGGCAATGTAGCGATGAGTTTTTCAAATACTTCCGGGTCTTTTGTTGAGCGGTGTAAATCGCCAAGCATCACATAAAGGTCAATTTCAGGCAATTTCATTTGTTCAGTATCGCCATCGGTAAACTCTACGGTGCATTGAGGAATATTTTTCTTTTCTAATTTATCTGATTGACTATGTAGCCAATCAGCGAGGGCAACTACCGCTTCCATAGGCCAAAGTAAATTTTCTGTATGCACACTTTCGGTTTCTGTGTTTTGCTCTGAAACGTTCTCGGTGCGTAAGTGAGCATATCGTTCTTGGTCTTGTCCGGTATATTCCATCCAGTATGAAGTGCTCCTAGGTCCACCTGACTCGTCGTGTACTTTGTGAATAATAAAATCATTCTCAAGACCCAGTTCTTGAAGCTCATTCCTTAGTGATGAGGCAAGAGAACTTACTAATAAACTAGATTTAGACAATTTCGCCATCTCTTCTTCAGTGTATATGTTACTTGTCGGTATATCTTGATTACGAAACGGCTTTTCTTCGCTCGCACGCATGAATGCGTTAGCAGCATGAGCGGTCCTACCCGTTAGGATTTGGTCATTTGGCAACATGAATAAGCTAGGTCTAAAATACCCAGAATATTCTTCAACTTCTTCAAATGTAAGATTCATATTGCCGGGTTTGTAGTAACGTCGTCGAGCTTCAGGCGTTGTTTTCCAAATTTCAACGAGCTTTTCGCCGCTCGAGTCGGTAAGCTCATCTAGGAATTGCCAGACGTCCGCAATAAATGTTTGATTTATTGGTTCATTCGGCAGAATTGCTTGCATTATTTCATTGGTTGTCAAACGTTCCTGCGTTTCAATATCTAAAGAATGAATAAACTTCAGGGCGTCATAGCGTGCTTTGGCGATTTTAAGCTCCCACTCACTGCCGAATTGCTTCACTTTCGCATCTCGAATCAAGCTAATGAGAGGCTGATCACCAATCTGAATAGCGTAATCTTTATAGAGACGGACGGGTATCGTTTGTTTATCGATATTCGGCTTGTTATCTACACTGCTAGTAACTTCTACATCCTGATTCTGTGTGGGTTCGCTTGAGATTTGTGGTTCGTCTACACTCGTGCGAGTTGCTTCAACCGCCAGATTACTCATAGACAAATAAGTAGCTATACGTTCAAAGTATCTTTCAGTAAATCCTCTCACTTCAGGACGGAAGTCGATATGGGTAGGAAGCTCGGTGAGTTTTGTGGCAATGTCATTCTCGGTTATCACGCCCAATTTATAGAGATCTATGTCGCGTAATCTTTCAATCGCAAGTCGTCGAAGCTTCACTTCTTCTGGCTCGACATGTAATACGACTTCAACAAGTTCAGTACTTGCATCTTTTTCTAGCATTTCGGTAACAATTTGATCTTGAATACGTCTATCTTGGTCCAAATCGTCACTTTGCTCTAACCGAGTGGACGCCTCAATAAACGCAAGAGTTCGTGGTGATACTTCTCTAAATTCAGCAGTGCTGTTCTGAATGGGTTGGTCGCTCATAATTAAAACTAATTATACAACAATAAGTAATCAGCAGTCAACAATAATAATATAACATTGCCAAAACATAAAAAATGTTATAATATAATTTAAATCATAATTTTAAATTAATTCGATAATGACAAGAGATCAACAACCAACACAGGATGAAACTTTACTTCGAAGTCGGTTCGAAACTGCTCGGTTATTTGTAGGACCTGATGTCCCGTTATCTGAAGCGTTATCTTATACTCGACAATTAGAGTCTGAGCATCCTTCACTGGTCACGTATATTCAAGATGCACCTTTTTTTGGAAGTGATGCGGTTGAGCATATTGAGACATGTACACCTCCTCCGGCTGACTGGTGTAGCGCATCAGCTCTGGCTATTGCACTGACATGCGATGAATCAATGGTTCGATCGGTGACTCGATCACTCATCTCTGAAGAAGACGAGCTTATGGGTGAATTTAAAAAACGTACACCTAGAGGCGAAGAAGCGTCTTTCTTTTTGTCGCCGAAACTTGTATCACGCGTGTCCGGTTTGGTGGAAGAAAAAATAGAACAGGCTTCTAAAATTGCGGAAGCGCGTTCGCTAAAAGCATCCTTTGATAATTTTGTCGATCGCATGAAAGATGAATCTTCTATTGAATCGGTAGAGTTTAAAATGTTGGTTGAATTATTTGGCCCAGAAAGTGGGCTCGATATCCTTATGCAATATCGTCCAGAGTATACTCGCGTTCCAGTCGACATGGTAAAAAGTTTTTTGTCAGACTATCTTGGTACGCTTGTCGTTAAAAAAGGCTATCTTAATCTTGAGAACTTGCCAAAGACGGTTGAATTTTTAAATAACGAAACGCTCCGCAATTGTCTTGTTGAAGTAATTAAAAATCACTGTATAGCATACTATCTTGCGACAAGAAGAAAAGGTATTGAACAGGATGATCTTGGTATAATTTCGAGCCACCTTGATTTTTTAAGAGAACAGATAGAAGAGATAAATGACGAAAACCTATTGCAAGTATTAAATAATGTTGAAGATTATTACACATGGCTGTTTGTTGAAATTGACAAGCCCGATTCTTTTGTAGCATCCATTGATGGTGAACGTCCCTTCCCTGATCTCGGTCAGCGTATCAACGTAGGAGAAGTTATCACCAAACGGCGTATGCTCATTGCTGATGAGCCCGGTACTGGTAAGAGTGCTTCTGCGATTATGGCTAAAGAAACGGTTGGCGCTCGCCGTGCTTTAATCGTCACTCCTCCGTCAATGATTAGTACTTGGGCAGGCTACTTATCCGATCAAGTGAGCGAAGATGGCAAGCAAATCGGGTATTTTAAGAAGGACCAAGCTCCGCGTGTTCTCGTGGTAGATTCGCTACATGTACTTGATACATATAAAGAAGATGACTATGACTATGTACTACTGTCACACCATCGATTGACGCAAGAATATACAGACAAACTTAAGTCTATGGGCTTCGATATGCTTATTGCTGATGAAGCTCACGAATTAAAGAATCTGCAAGAAGGACTGCGGGCGTCGCAACTCGTTGAACTTGCAGACCACATCGAATCTATAAACGGGTATTCAGTGTTATTGACAGCGACTCCAGCACCCAATAAAGTCTCCGACATTGCGATGACTCTAAGGTTGCTCTACCCGAATGATTTTAAAGACTTGTCAAACGCTGAATTAGCCCTCCGAATCATTAACGGTGACTACATTGATCTCAGAACGCTTCTTGTACCTCGGATGCAACGCAAAGAGATTACACAGACGATTGATATGCCACCACTCGTAGAGCGTGAAATACCACTTCGATTATCTAAAGCGATGTCAGATGTATATGAGCTATTGTTAGAAGATGATGAAATGACATCTTCTGAAAAGATTCAAAGAATTAGACAGTTTTTGTCAAACCCTGCCTCGCTCGAAGCTACACCCGACATCCCTTCTGAAAAAGCGATTGTATTGGGCGAAAATCTTGCGAAGCACTTTGTGGACGAAGACAAAATACTCATGTTCGTCAACGACTATATGACTAATATAATCCGAGGCAAACGAACCATTCAAGATAGTCTGGGACTCCCTGAAGGCATAGCTATTACAACGATAACAGGTGACTCCTCGCAACAAGAACGCCTCAATGCACGTATGAGCTTCCAAAATGATGAAGGTAAACAATTGTTAATTGTCTCAGGAAGTATTGCAGGCGTAGGGGTCGACTTTTCTGCTGCCGATAGAGTTATATTCTTTAATGAACCGTGGAACAAATCAATAAAACGACAGCAAATTGGTAGAGCGTACCGACCTGGTCGAAAAAATAATAATCCGCTCCACGTCGACACGTATTATTTCGATAAGTCTTTGGAAGAAGGCATGATTCGATATAGTGTTGCTAAAGAAAGAGCTATCAATAAATTATTAAGCGGTATTGACTTGAATGAACTCGAGAAGACAGCGCTTAGATTTGAAGAAGAGCAAAAACGAGACGAAGCAGAACTTAACTTAAATCACGAACTCGCTGCATATTACTACTCATCTTGGCAACGAATGCTCCGCATGTTCGGACATGTGAAAGAAATTGGGACTGAAGATTTTCAGAAGTCATTTCTACCTCCACATGGAAAAGAATATGCCAATACTTATAGAGAATTGATGTACCGCAGTTATCAAGCAAACGCAGCACGACTAAGCGGTTCACTCCTTTCGGAAATGGTACAAGAACGAAGTCAAGACCCGACACGTGTTAGAGTGCTTGATATTGCTTCAGGCCCCGAAATGCTTACGAGGCATGTTCCAGAGAATTTGGCTCATTCTGTAGTCAGTTTAGATATGAACGGACGTCATTTCTCGGATAAAATCGGACCTGCTTTAGTAGGATCGATGAACAAACTTCCGATTGCAGAGGGCTCAATTGATTATATTAATCTATCGCTCGCCCTGCACTACACAAAACAACACATGCGTGAAGGTATATACGAGAGAATTGAAACGTTGTCAGAAGTAAATAGGGTGTTAAAAGTCGGTGGGCGCGCCTTTGTTACGATGATATATTCGTATCAATTCGAAGACATGGATCGTCTTACAGATGGTTTGCATAAGCTCGGATTTCGTATAGTAAAAAGAAGCTCGGGCGATGTAGAAAGTGGTACTGTTTTCTCTGCACAATTGCTTACTCTTGAGAAAACTGGCGATGCGCCACATGTCGACAGTTTAACGGTCAAAGAACTGCAAGAACTGAGTGGAGCTCTGAAACTCATGAAGCGTGATGTGCGCTTAAAAGACACGAGGCGGGTTGCCCATAATTACTCTATTAAAAAAAGAAGGACCTTAGTTTCTAATATGAACGAAAGGGATCGTGCAGTGCTGAGTGAAGAAACCCAGATTCTGGAATCGATGGCAGTGTTACGTAAAAAATATGGCGGTGTCGCCGAAATACCTGCAGGAGAGTTGACCAAAGCTGGCTATTCACGAATTGTTGTTGGAAAAAGGCCGGTACTGTTTAGCAGACTAAAAACTGCTATCGGTTCGGTGATCTATCGTTAAAGCTAAATACTCGCAGCGATGCGGACGAGCTGATCTGTGGTCATGCTCGCGTTGCCTTCAATCTGATACCATACGCCGTTATCGACCCACGTTGCATTTGAACCGTCGTAAATATATAACGTTCGACCGCGATCGATATACGTCTGAAATTGTTTTTTCTGTGCCACCACAAAATTAGAAAGCAAAGCATCAGAGTTCCAGCTACTTTCTCGTTGAACAACAGAGTATGTCCGGCCGTCACTGTGAGAAGAGAATGATATGCGCACTTGCCCATCGTCGTACTGAATTGGTCCCTTGAACCCGAAGCCAGCAGGTTCATATCCGGGCATTGTCGCGCTAAAGCCAGCGCGGGCTGCAGCGACGCGCATTGATACATTTGGAATATTCTGGATTGCAAAAAAGCCAACGAGCAAGGCAACAGCGAGGACAGAGCTACTTACTGCCATCGCTCGAGGGGTAATGCCGAGTCGATGTGCGAGTTTTCGACGATGCGTTCTCTTTGCGACGTGATGCGGTGGTTGTTCATGTCCATGTGCATTGGTAAGCGCTCGAGAAATAACGGCATCAGTCTTTGCCTGGCGTATCTGTCGTGCATTGGTGGTGTGAGTTGATACTTCCTGTTTTTTAGCTTGTTTTGTGGGTTCGGTTGCATGTTCTGGATGTTTTACAGGGAGATGTTCGACTTTTTTAACGACAGAACTGTGTGAGACGTCACCATATTTAGAAATATGTGGGCTTTTATGCGTGTTCTGTGCTGCAAATTCACGTGCTGGAGGTGTTTTTGCAGTTACTTTTTGGATTTCAGGCGTCATTGTTTTCTTCTTTGAACTGTGTGCGGTCGTTGGCTTCTGTACAGCGGTACGCATCAAAGTCTGGGATTTTTGGGTATGCTTTTTGTGAGAAACACCTGGACCATGAGCGGGTCGGCGAGTAAAACCATCAAGAACAGCACCTTTTGATTGCGGTGCTTGTGGCACTACCGACTGTACCGTTACGGCTTCTTCTCCAGAACCACCGTCATTTTCTTTAATCATCTTGCCAGTAACAGCATCATATTTTTTGCCGTTTATCTCAATGACATCTCTGTGTTGTGTACCCACGTTTTACCCTTTTTACCCTTGCTATGTACTATCGTAGCCTGAAGTCGTAACTTTCGCAAGACCATTCGGTTGGTAATACGTTACAATATATGGCATAGGAAAAAATATATGGATTATCTAGACCCAACAAAGAAAAAAAGAAAGAAAAACCAGTTATTGATTATGTATATACTGCTCGGCATCGCGATTGGTATTGCAACATTAGTGGTGGTGTACAACGTAAATGGGTACTCAATAGACCGTGAAACAGGTGAAGTGGTACAAAATGGTCTACTGTATCTTGACGCAAAACCTGGGTCAGCTGAGGTGTTTTTAAACGGAGAAAAACAACGTGGTAAGACCGATGCCCGCCTTGTTGTTGCTGAAGGCACGTACGACGTCGAGATGAGGCGAGATGGATATTTACCATGGAAACGTAATCTCGTTCTTGAAGGTGGCAGTTTACGGAGACTCACCTACGCACGACTTGTTCCGGAAACTATAGAAAGTGAAGCGGTCCGTGAGGTTGATGTAGAGCCATCGTTCATGACGCAAAGTATTGATAAACGCTGGCTTGTCGCATTGAACAGTACGAACCCCACCTTATTTTACGTCTATGATTTAGAGCGTACTCAGGATGCACCCGCAAACATTCAGATGCCCACCGATACCCTTGCATCATCAACGGGTGGTACTTGGAAAGTCATAGATTGGGCGGATGACAATAAGACAATGCTTGCCAGCTATACGGTAAGCGGTTCTAAGCCGGAATTTTTATTAATTAATCGCGAAGATGGTGCAAAAGTTGTAAATATTACAAAAACCTTTCCCACCCTATCTATTTCTGATGTAGTGTTGCGTGCCCGTAAAAACAATACGGTTTATGTTTTCGACCAAAAGTTACAGATCGTCTACCAAGCAGATATAAATGCTAAAACATCACAGGCAATTCTAACCGATGTCATCGATTATGTATCTTATGGTACTGATACTTTCACTTATGTAACTACCAAAGACGCAAAGGACGGCATGGTACGAGCGGTCCTGCAACACGAAGGTAAAGAATATCCACTACGCGATTTAACCGTGTCTGACAAATACCTTCTCGATACATCAAGACTAGGAAACGCACTCATTGTGGCAATAGGATCGAAGGGAGAAGACAGGGTGATTGTTTATAACGACCCCATTAACGCACTTGAGCAAAACGAATCTTCAAACCTACCTGTACCTACCACTGTGCTCCGCGTCGTAGCGCCAGAAGAGCTGCGAATATCAGCAGACTCAAGTGCACTCTTCGTACGAAGTGGCTCGCAGATTGCAACGCACGAATTTGAAGCTGACCGATCATATAGCTTTGAGACCACGAGCAAGTTAAAATTGGGTTCTGAACTTCAGTGGGTTGATGGACAACACCTTCTCGGTGTCAATGAAGCAAATAAGCTTCTAATGCTCGATTTTGACGGCAGTAACCAGTTTGAATTAGTTGACGCAAGTAACACTACGAGAGACTACTTCAGTAGAACTATGAATGAGCTATATACGCTGAAAGCGGGCGAGGATGGGAAGCCATCAATGCTTACACGGTATTTTATGCGAACAAAGGCTGATAGACAGTAGCACTTAAAAAGGCCAAATTCGTGACCATAACGAAGGAGCGTTAGACGGAAGAGTGTCACTTGAGGCGTTCACTTCAATTGCGCTACTTGCCGTGTTACCTGCCGGGTCTGGACTGATCTGTTCAGCAACGATAATGAGCCGATTTATAGAGGTGCCTGGTGGATCGCATGTAATGAGCGTCACAGTGTTTGCCCTGTCTTGCGTATCAAGTACGGATACATCATTAGGTGAGACAATTTCTTTTTTATAAACCTTATAGGTATAACGTACTCCTTCTTTTTGCAAGAAAAAGACATCTTCCGATTCGAGGCGCTTGAGGAGTACGAATGCAAATTTGTATTTGCCTGAATTCAATATGTTGTTACTTGAATGCCCTACAATTACGACATTACCCTGCTCTCCCGGGTTTGGAGTGCTTGCATAGTGCACGACACCCTGTTCGAGGGCTTTTTGCACAGCAGTTTCATCTACCGTATCCATGTCATACACGACCGGCACTTCAAGATTAATTTTAGGTATGATGATTTTAGGGTCTGGTCCGACATCACCTGTCTGTTCGCCAATAATCGGTGTCGTGGTAACAGCACTAGCCGGACTCATGAAGGGTGCAATAAACACTTCGTTAAAAAAAGTAAAAGTCATGATGAGACCAACTAATCCTGCCATCGCAAGACCAAAAAACAGAGATTTTAAATGGTGGACGGGCTTAAGCGTGCCTCCTGCACTTATTTTGTCGTAAATTTGATTCTTGATGTCTGCAATCGTGCGTTTATCGTCTATATCGCGTGGACGCATCGAAAATTGGCGTTCAATTGTTTTTGTAGCGTTTTTTTTGTGGGCAGATTTTTCTCGTTCTTGGTGTTGAGCAAGTTTAGAGGTGCGACGCTGATTCTCATAAAATTCGTGCCAAACTTGATGCTTTTCATTATCGGGTAGCGCAGTGTAGTAATGATGCCAATCGGTTTGAATCTCTGCAAGAGATTTACCTGAAGTTGTCAGTTGATACATGAACTGCTGGTGCTTTGATCGGTGAGTCGCTTGTTGTACCTCTTCAATTTCTTTATCTGTGTCCGGCTCTTTCTCGTACAGTTTGGTTAGTTTTTGACGTACGAGTTCAATCGCTGGGTCTGCGCCGGGAGCTGCGATCACTCGTTTTGTGCTACCTAAGTGAGCGCTTGTTGGCTCGTCAATCGTTAACGATTTTATTGCGACATCATCATCTTTTTTGGCAGATTCTATCTCCAGCACATGTGTAGGTTGCTCCTGAGTACCACGTATCTGCTCTGCTAATCGAGCCGTTTTTTCGCGCAGTTCAGCTAGCAGGTCATCATTCGCAGAGGTTCCCTTTGACCCTGCGTCGGGCGTGCTTTTCGTATGTTGGTCATCAGCCATAAGTATATTTAGTATAACATCGGTTATGGTTGGTCGACACTCAGATGTAGTAAATTTTGGAGTGCGACGCTACATTGCTTGAGTTCGTATAGTGCCGTTTGGGCAAACTAAAAACTTGCACGCGTGTTTATACTCACACGATCCTAAAGCTTAAGCTCATCTGCTCTATTTGGTGCCGCGGGTGGGACTTGAACCCACAATCCGTAAAGGAACGCGATTTTGAGTCGCGCGCGTATACCAATTCCGCCACCACGGCATCAAATAGGACAGATGTAAATTATTAATTGCTCACTTCGTGAACTTCCATCAGGCTAGCTTCACAGAATCTTAAAGATAGTAACCCCAGAATTATACCTGTTCCTAAGGAGTAACTCAAATTTTATAGTATT
>OEIV010000660.1_pt1 | contig 17858 bp, 18 predicted proteins | sample 1539231 | NCBI WGS metagenome assembly OEIV01 (sample SAMN03794762, study PRJEB22550) | activated sludge metagenome | feature: wastewater treatment plant; material: activated sludge; isolation source: Wastewater treatment plant of a petroleum refinery complex | place: Argentina: Buenos Aires ...
TGGGTGTGGCTCCTTGAGATTGATTTGGGGAAGCTCGCGTCTTCGTCTTTTGCCGGTAAGCTCATGCAGATACTTACGGTGCTCGCCCTTACAGGCTTGAGTGCAGTGATTTATACAAAAAGCACCAAGTTTTTATTTGCTCATTTAGATAAGACTGGGAGGTGGCTCGTACCGATTAAGCTCGTGATGTGGTGGGCGGCTACTGAATTTTTTGTAGCGTGGGCAGTGAGCATTATTTGGTATGGCACAGGCGCACGAGTTGATAACATTTTGCCATTTACTTCACTAAGCCATTTCGGCATCTGGACACCACTTGGGTATATCGCGCGGTTTGTTGGTATTTATGGGTTATCTGGGGTACTGTTTATGCTCTTGGTTTTGTCCATTAAAAAAGATCTCAGGAAGCTTTTTATATCATCAGTAACAATCGTTTTCGCTATGACTGTCGTGGCGTGGGCGGCATACCGTGCTCCGAATGGCCCAAAAGTCCCCGTAATAATTGCCTCGGAGATGAATGCTCACGATGTTTTTTCTAACCCATCGCAACTGAAAGAGGGGAGTCTAGTTGTCTTACCAGAGTATGGGTTCAACGACATTGACGATGAGAAGATCTCAACGCTATTAAATACGCAGAAAACGGATCAAAAAGTGCATTTTATCGGTTCTCGATTTGTTTATGATGGCGACCGAGTTAAAAACCAATTGGTGGCTGGCGATTCGCAAAATGGCTATGCATACAAGATAGATAAAAGTCGTCTCATACCGATGGGGGAGTATCTGCCGTATGTTACGGTGGGATTGTTTAAGCTCATCGGGGCGCAACATACTTTAGATTATTTTAAAAACACCCGACAGATTGTTAAAGCAGATGGTGCGCCACAAGAAATGCTCCTGCAGCTTGGAGAAGCCCAGGTTGGGGCGGGCGTTTGCTCGAGTATTATTGCTCCGGAAGATTACCGCGAGCTCACAAAACACGGGGCGAACATACTCACCAATTCTGCGTACCTTGGCATATTTAACGGGTCGAAATTGTACGGCTGGCATCAACGATCGATGGCGAAATTGATGGCGACCGCGAATGCTCGGACGTTTGTACAGTCAGCGAGTAGCGGGCCCTCGTTTGGCTATGATCAAAACGGAAAGCTATTGTTTAATGAAGAAGGGATGCGCATAAAAGAGGTATCGGCGCAATTGCATAGTCGACGAACCCCATACACCTTTTTGGGGGAGTACCTGAGTTTTGTAGGTCTAGTTTGGATGATCATGAGCTGTATAAAGTCAAAAAAGAAGACTAGTCATAAAGTAAGAGTCCGGTTATAATGGTGGTTATGTTTAGGGCACGACGGAGACTGACTCGCAATATTCTGTTGTTTTTTGCCTTTGTGGGCATCGCGTTATGCCTGTCCCTTGGAGTCTTATATAAGCCAGAGCGGGCAAGCGCAGGGGGTGGTGATACCAATAATGATCCACCAGGATCTTGTAATATAACACCGTTGTCTCCCTCCAACTCGTTAACGCAAACCTTTCGGATGACTGCTAATGCAGTAAATGCTGCGCCTGGATCGGTACTACCAGGACACCCAGGTATTTATTCGCCTTGGCCACCATATCTCACAAATCCGGGTGTAACCCGCACTATAACCTACTCAACGGGGGGTAATAAGACGGTTTACGGAAGATATAGCTACGTGAAAGTTGGTTCGAGCGTTAGGATTGAAGTGCAATGCACTAAAACTGTTACTATAACAGTCCCAAAAGAAATACTAAGAGGTGGATGTAAAGACCCACTGGCAAATAATTATGACGCTACAGCTGATTATGCTGATAACAGCAAGTGTACGTATGACCCAGAACAAACTACAAAGGGGTGTAAGGATCCTGCTGCCTCAAATTATAATGCTAACTTTGACGAAGCTGATAATAGTAAATGTATTTATCCCGGTTGTATGGATAGTCGTGCTCGGAATTATGATTCTAAAGCAAATGAAGATAACGGAAAATGCGAATATCCCGGTTGTACCGACCCGGGAGCATCGAATTATAATTCGGGAGCAAATGTAGATGACGGATCATGCGAATATCCCGGTTGCACAGACCCTGCGGCGTTTAATTATGACCCCCATGCGAATCGGGACGATGGCTCGTGTAAATATGATGAGTGCGCGAATTTTCCGGGTATTCAATACCCAATGCCTGCAGGCCTTTTGAAGAGTGGGGGTAATTGTTACTTCCCAGCACCGTCATGTACGCCTGGAGGCGCGATTAACGTACTCACGGGTGTCGGCTTCAATGTACAAGTAGCTATAAAGAATAATTCGACCATCACACTAGATATTACAAGTATCACCTACTCGGGTCCGGGTGGAGTGAGTGGTACGCCAAATGGTGGCTCGCCAGACATCAGCGGAAATGGTTCGGCAAACTATTCTGCAAGCCATACCCTAAACTATCCAGCAAGCGGGTCTGTAACCTGGACGGTGAACTACGAGCAGCCATACGGTATAGGGAGAGCATCGGTCACGTGCGCACAAGCAATATCTGTGAAGAACCGCCCCCCAACATGTACGGTACAATCTATTGAGCCACTGCATCCTCTCGCGGGAGAACCATTTAGAACGAAAGTCACTATTAATAACCCTAACCCTGGAAACATCTCTATAACCCAAGCAACCTATACAATACGAAATGTAGTTGGTGAGTCCGAAAACAGTAGCGGTTCAGCGCAAGGTATACCGGCATCAATTGGTGCTAACAGCTCAACGCAGTTAGCATCGGCTCAAAACATTCGTATATACGACACCTCATACGATATTTACTCGGATTGGCACATTGTGCCAGATAACGACACGACGTTGTCTGCTGACTGTAACTTGCAGAATGGCGGCGACGGAGAAACTGACATAGTGCTAGAGCCACCTGTCTGTACGATTTCTGGGTCTCAGACCATCACGGTGGGTTTGCCATTCGTTGCAACCGTTTCGATACGTAATACAAACCCATATGCACCTCTTGATTTAATTGATGAGCCATACGAACTAACGGTGACTCCTGGTGACATTCATTCCAACGCAGATAATACGCAGTCGGCTCGCCGACTGAGTGGTGGAAAATTTGTTATGACCAGTGGTGAAACTGTGTCGTTCGATTCTATAAACGAGCTCATCGTATATTTGGCAGGCGACAGCAATAACATCTGGTCATTCAATTCTGAAGCTGGTTTTGCTGGCGGTGACTGTGGGCGAAATGACATTATTGGACAATCGGCTTACACGCAGCCATATGCGCGGTTCTATGGAAATGACGTCTTTGCTGGTGGCGCGTATGGTGAAAACTGTACGGTTGCTGGCGATGGCCGCGCACGAGGACTTGGCTATTTCTTGCCCGACCCAACTGCTCAAAATCACGCGAGCTATAAAGGTACCGCTGCTGAACTAGCTGTGTTTGCTACCGGACAAATTGATGGGGTACTCCCAGGTTCACAAGATATAACGAGAACGTCACTGACTGAGTTGAGCTTCTCTAATAGTGATCTCGGCACCGGAAACATCGCACTCGGTGGACAGTTTAGCGAAGCTATGTGCGCCGATGATTATTGGGCAGACATGCCCACTGATGCAACTACGTTACCAACTAGTTTTATAGGGGGGCAAACGGTCAGTAATATTACTACCCTTGAGAGTGACACGTACTTCTATGACGGAAACTTACACCTAACAACTACACAATCAGGCACTCCAGACCAAGATAACAAGATAGCTCACGGAAGACACATCACTATCTACGTTGATGGCGATACATGGATTGGCGATTCATCGTTTGGTGCGGGGCGCTTGAGGCAGATTGCTTATGCAGATGGACCATGGGCCACCACTAAAGACATACCGCTCGTAAGAGTTATCTCGAAGGGTAATATCTATGTAGATAATGAGGTCAGTCAGTTAGATGGTATGTATGTAGCCATACCAACCGACGCAAACCCAAATAACACAGGGGAAATACATACCTGCGCAACTGCAGAAGACTCAAAAGATCTCATGAACCCACGCGATAATGCAAAGATACTGAGTAAGTGTGGCAGACCGCTACTTGTAAATGGAGCGTTTATTGCAAAGAAAGTAAATTTGCTCCGTTTCCATGGAAACATCGCTTTTGCCCCAAATGCACCTGAACCTTACAATTCTGGTGAAATTGCTGAAACATTTAGATTCTCACCAGAGCTATACCTAGCGCTCACCACGATGGGCGGGGGAGCTGCAAATGTCGAATTCGACGCCATTACTTCTTTGCCACCATCTTTGTAACACTAAAAAAAGTACTGGTATTGATAAGCATATACGGTATAATAACGGAGTATATGGGCATATTGTCGGCGAGTTCTGATTTCTTCGGACTCGATATCGGTACAACAGCCGTTAGGGTGGTACAGATGCGAGGGGGGAAGAACAAGGTGTTAGTCACCTATGGTTCTCTTGATATTGATGCAAAACTATCCCGAAGTGATGCGAATGCAGACATAGAGCGCTTAAGCCAAGCAATCAAGCAAGTTGTTGCGGAGAGCGGTATTTCTACACCGAACGTTGCGGTTGGTTTGCCCTCACAAAAAGTTTTTAGCACCGTGGTAGATGTAGACAGGCTTAGTCCTGCTGAGTTAGAGAAAACGATACGATTTCAAGCTGATTCACTCATACCAACACCACTGTCTGAATCAAAAATAGACTGGGCACTTCTCGGTGATTCGCCAAAAGAAGCAAGCAAAGTAGAGCTACTACTCTCTAGTGTGAGTAACGGATTTGTCGAGCAACGATTAGACATGCTGGAATCTATCGGTTTAAACGTAATTGCTTTTGAGCCCGATAGTTTAGCAATCGCTCGCTCGCTTCTCGCACCCGAGAATACTGCGGCTGCTATGATGCTCGATATGGGCGATATATCTACCGATTTGGTCATCGCGCTCAATGGTGCACCACGGCTTATTCGATCAATACCAGTCGGTACCGATGGTATCGTCAAAGCTGCCGTGCAAGGACTTGGTATTGATGAGAAGCAAGCTCAGCAGTTTGTGTATAAATTTGGAGTAAGTAAAGATAAGCTTGAAGGCCAAATCTATAACGCAATCAGCGGTACGATTGATATTTTGATGAGTGAAGTAGAAAAATCTATTAAGTTTTATGCAACACGTTATCCAAATAATAAACTCGAACGGATTATTGTAACGGGTGGTGCGTCGACTTTGCCGGAACTACCACTCGCGATAGCGAATAAGTTCGGAGCGACCGTTGAGATTGGAAACTCTTGGCGAAATGTAACATTTCCAGCGCAGAAGCAAAACGATTTACTTGCCGTATCGAGCAAGTTTGCAGTAGCAGCTGGACTTGCGGAGAGGATGGAGTAATAGTATGTTGCAGTTTAACCTTCTCCCAGATGTCAAAAAAGAATATGTGAAAGCTCGTCGCACGAAGCGACTAATTATGTCGATTTCTTTCATGGTGTCTGCTGTTTCTCTTGGGGTAGTTCTGCTCCTCTTCAGTGTCGTACAGATTGCCCAAAAACAGCACATTTCGGACTTATCTGAAGACATAAAGGCTTCTGAGTCACGGATTCAAGGAGTTGAAAATATCAATAATATACTCACGGTGCAAAACCAGTTATCGCTTTTACCGAAACTACACGAAGGTAAGCCGAAATCTTCACGTTTGTTTGCATATGTTACGTTTTTAAGCCCAGAGAAAGCTAAAGTAAATGTTTTAGATTTTGATGCTAAAGATCAGTCAATCGTTCTGCAAGGGACAGCTGATAGTCTCGCAACTGTAAATAAATTTGTAGACAACATAAAGTCTGTTACCTATAAAGTAGTTGGCTCTGAAGATAAAACTGCAGCGCCGTTCAGCGGAGTAGGCACAGAACTGAGCGGTGATAATGAAAAGGCTAATTTTAAGATAGAGATGACTTATGAGCCGACAATTTTTGATAATACGAAAGACATCACGATGCAGTTGCAAGACCAAACCGTAACGACGCTAAAGCCAACTGAACCTGAAGCGGAGGCACAACAGTAATGCCGTCAAAAGTTATTACCTCACACAAATCTGTTAAGCATGATGCAATCGATAAATCTAATAATCGAACCATTATTGCAGTCGGTACTGCTACCTTTGTCTTTATTTTTAGCGCTTTCGCGGTTCGTGCGCTCATAAGCCAGAGCTTGTATCATGGGCGTGTTATACGCGAAAAAGAGTTAGCTCTGTCTCAGCTCAAAGAAAACGAGCAGTCGATTGACGAGCTAAAGAAAACGTATGAGTCGTTTGAATCTGAAGAGATAAATATTTTAACTGGTAATCCAGCAGGCAACGGAGCATTAGACGGAACAAACGTAAAGTTAGTACTTGATGCACTTCCTAGTAAATATGATTACCCGGCACTGTCTAGTAGTTTTGAGAAGATATTGCGTGACGGTGGCTATGACATTGGCTCCATCGGTGGAGCAGAAGACAGTGGGTTAGCTGAATCGAGCGCAAAAGCAATAAAGGATGTAAAACCGGTCGAAATACCCTACGTCTTTTCGGTAAATGCTGACACTGAGGGTCTCGTAAGACTTCTTGAAACGCTCGAGCATTCAATTCGGCCTATGTACGTAGATCAGCTCGAGGTACAAGTAGGGGATACCGTATTGCAAGCACAGGTGACACTGAGAACATATTTTACACAGCCCAAAACGTTTGAGCTTGGTAGCAAGGAGATAAAATAGTGAAGAAAAAAGATTTGAGCATCATTGCTGCAGTCGCATTCTTTAGCGCTGTTGTGTCGTTCTTGCTCTCTGGGTGGATATTCTCACCACCGAAAGACAGAAAGCAGAAAGTAGAAGTTGTTGAACCTATCTCGACCGAATTTAGTCGACCCGATAGCCGGTATTTTAATAAAGACTCGATAAACCCAGCGCAAAATATTCAAATTGGTACTGATCAGAACAGTAACCCATTTGGAGCGCAATAATACCAGTAGGGAGGCAAGAATGAGCGTCCTATCGGTGACGACACAAAGACAAGTCGAAAAAGATATTGTTGACGAGGGTATTTTGACGCCTGAAAAGATGGCAGAAATTCGAGCTAAAGCAAAAGAGCTTGATCAGCCGTTATTTAGCGTGATGGTGAGTGAAGGATATGTAACGAATGAAGTGCTCACCAAAACTATTGCACGTGTCACGAAGATGCCGTACGTTAACCTTACGAACGCTGTAATAGACCCAAAAATCCTAAGCCAACTGCCGAAAGAACTTGCCGAGCGATATATGGCGGTACCCCTTGGTGAAATGAAAAATCGGCTGGTGGTTGCCATGCTGGACGCCGACAACGTGCAAGCAGTAGATTTTTTAAGTAATAAAATCGGGCTACCTCTTAAAGTCTATGCTGCGAGCGAAGAAGGTATTCAGAATGTGCTACGTCAGTATAAGGGTGATATTTCTCACGATGTGAATTCTGTCTTGAATTCGCAAATGAAAGAGCAAGAGGAACGTGATGAAAAGAAGAAAGATAAAGACGTCAAAGTCATTATCAACGATTCGCCAATCAGTAAAGCACTTTCAAGTATCTTAGAGTACGCTGCAAAAAATAGAGCAAGTGATATTCACATTGAGCCACTCGAGAAAGAGCTGAAAATTCGTGCGCGCGTTGATGGAGTATTACGCGAAATTATGCATCTTCCTAAGACGACTGAAGCACCACTTGTATCTCGTATTAAAATCTTATCTAATTTAAAGATTGACGAACACCGCACACCGCAGGATGGTCAGTTCTCGATAGCGGTTGGCGGACAAACAATTGACTTACGTATCGCTATTTCGCCGGTTGTATGGGGAGAGCAGGTGGTGATTCGATTACTTGATAAAAGTGGTACCTCATTGAAGCTCGAAGACATGGGGTATGTTGGACGTGCGCTCAGGACGATTCGCAAAGGACTTGAACGACCAAACGGTATGATTTTGACCTCTGGACCAACGGGCTCAGGTAAGTCGACGTCACTATATGCGCTCATACAAGAAATAATAAGCGACCAAATAAATATCGTTACGCTTGAAGATCCGGTTGAATATAAGATGCCGGGCATTAATCAGATTCAGGTAAATGCTGATGTTGGCTTAACGTTTGCTTCCGGTCTGCGGTCTATCCTACGTCAAGATCCTGACGTGGTGATGGTGGGGGAAATACGAGACAAAGAAACAGCACAACTTGCGGTGCAAGCGGCGCTTACCGGACATTTAGTCTTTAGTACACTTCACACCAATTCAGCAGCTGGAATCTTGCCACGTTTGCTTGATATGGGCATTGAGCCATTCTTGATAGCGAGCACGGTGCATACCGTTATTGGACAGCGGTTGGTGCGAAGAAATATCGACGAGCGAGAAGCCTACAACGCGTCGAAAGCTGAAATTGATGCAATTCATGCGACACTTGGTGGGTTACTGCCAAAGAAGCCAGAGGAAGCGGCAATGGTTTCACGTAATCTTGGCTATTCTAACTTGCCTCTTGCCAATCAAAACGCTTATACTTTGTACAAGGGGAAAAGCTCCCTTGAGAGACCTGACGGGTTTAAGGGTCGAATGGGACTCTATGAAGTCTTTGAGGTATCAGAGGCGATACAGTCGCTCATTTTGAAGCGATCGACCAGCACTGAGATTCAGAAGTTGGCTCAGGCTGAAGGAATGGTCACCATGAGAGAAGATGGCTACCTCAAGGCATTAAGTGGAATGACCACATTGACAGAAATAAATCGAGTGGCTGCAGAAGACGCAGCGTAAAAGAGAAGGAGAACAGGGTGGCAGCAAGTACATCACAACCAAGAATCGAGTTACTACTCGAAGAAGTCGTCAAAAAGAAGGCTTCTGATTTGCATTTGCAAGTTGGCCTTGCTCCGATGCTGAGGGTAGACGGTTCACTACGGCCTGTTTCCGGTGCAGACGCACTTACTGAGGAGACACTTGAAGCACTCGTCTTTGCGATTTTAGATGATGACCAAAAGCAAATCTTACTCAAGGACAAAGAGTTTGACTTTAGCTTTGCCTTTGGTGATCTGGGGCGTTTTCGTGTGAACGCGTTTCATGAGCGAGGAAATCTCGCTGCAGCGCTCCGCCTTATACCAAATGAAATATTGACGATAGAACAACTGGGCTTACCAGAAGTGGTAAAGAAGTTTGCGGATTATCCACGTGGGTTGGTGCTCATTACGGGGCCAACAGGTTCTGGTAAGTCAACGACGCTTGCTGCGCTCGTTGATAAAATAAATACTGAGAAATCAGCACATATTATCACCATCGAGGACCCGATAGAATTTACGCACAAGTCGAAAAAATCGGTGCTTGTACAGCGAGAAGTGCATTACGATACCTTTTCTTTCTCGGCTGCGCTTCGTAGTTCACTACGACAAGATCCTGATGTGGTTCTTATCGGCGAAATGCGTGATCTAGAAACGATAGCGAGCGCGATTACGATTGCTGAAACAGGGCACTTAGTGTTTGCAACCTTGCACACCAATAGTGCCGCACAAAGTATTGATCGTATGATTGACGTCTTTCCACCGCATCAACAACCGCAGATACGTTCACAGTTAAGCAATATTTTAATGGCTATTTGCTCACAACGCCTCATACCGTCAATCGGTGGAGGACGCGTGGCTGCGGCAGAAATTTTAGTGGCAACACCTGCGGTTCGTAATATCATTCGAGAAGGAAAGACCCACCAGCTCGACGCAGTTATTCAAACGGGTGCTGAATATGGTATGCAATCTATGGACAAAACATTGGTATCGCACATTCATTCGGGCACGATTAGTTATGATGAAGCACGTAACTACGCAGTCGATTTAGAAGAGCTTGATCGATTGATGAGGGGATGATGGGGATAAGAAATATGGAAAATGAAATATGCAATAAGGGAATAAACGTTGGGTGCAACCATTTTTCATTCCGCCAGCTGGTAGACCATTTTCTTAAACGAGGTGAGGTTTTGTCATGGTGATGTTTTCGTATGTTGCTCGTGATCCTGCAACAGGGAAAAAAGTCGAAGGATCGATGCAGGCTGACAGTGAAAAGACGGTTAGCCAGATTTTGAAACAACAGGGCTATGCCTTGCTTGAAGCAAATGTAGAAGAATCATCAGGCTTTTTCAATTTCTTGAAAGGTAGGGTGAAATCAAAAGATAAAGTTATTTTTTCTCGCCAGCTTTCCACATTGATTAATGCAGGGTTGCCTTTGGTGCAGAGTTTACGATCGGTATTAAATCAGACTGACAATAAGAAAATGCAATCGGTATTAACCGATGTCATTGGCAATGTTGAGGGCGGTAAGTCATTTGCCGAATGCTTAAAAGAGCATCCTCGAGTATTCGACCAAGTGTTTGTAAGTCTTGTTTTGGCGGGTGAGGCATCTGGAACGCTTGATGTCGCCCTGGATAGAATCGCAAATCAACAGGAAAAAGATGCTGAAATTGCAAGCAAAGTACGCGGTGCCATGGTGTATCCAATCATCGTACTGCTCGTCATGGTTGCGGTGGTGACGTTCATGCTGGTGAGTGTCTTGCCTCAAGTGCAAGAGTTGTATCGAGGGTTGCCTGGAGCAAAACTACCTTTTGTTACACGCATGCTCCTCTCCGTATCGCATTTTGTGACCTCGTACTGGTGGGCAATTATCGGCGCAATACTCGTACTCATTTTTTTCACGACCAAATGGGCGCGAACACTAGGTGGAAAGCAGGTCATTGATACGGCAAAACTTAAAATGTGGCCAATAGCACCGCTGTTTACAAAAATGTATATGGCTCGATTTTCCCGTACGGGCGGTACGCTGGTTGCAAGTGGTGTGCCACTCATTCAAGTGCTTGATATCACCGGTAAGGCTATCAACAATGTTCATGTTGAAGCTTCAATCTTGCATGCAGCCGAAAAAGTGAAGGGCGGTAAGGCGCTATCTGACGCACTTCAGGGCGACCCAAACTTCCTAGACCTAGTGCCAAATATGCTCAAGATTGGAGAAGATTCGGGAGCGCTTGAGAAAATGTTAGAAAAGACTGCGGATTATTATGAAAAAGAAGTCGATAATCAGATTAAGGCAATATCGACCATCATTGAGCCGCTTCTGATGATAGTGTTGGGTGTAGTTGCTATCGTTATAATAAGCGCGATTTTGTTACCGATTTATGGGTTGGTTGGTCAAAATCTTGGGGGTAGGTAGTCTTAAAAAGCTTGCGCTTTATTGGAAATCAGCATAGTATTAATGCATAAACAGCACATTCTAAGCACATAAAAGGGGGAATTTGAATGGTGACTCATAAGCTACGAAGTATTAAGAAAGGATTCACGATCATAGAAGTGATGATTGTGATGGCGATTGCAGGGTTGATTTTGGCAGTGGTGCTGATTGCAATACCACAGTTACAGCGATCTCAAAGAGATAATGCGCGACAAAGCGTATTGAGTAGACTTACTTCAGAATTTGGCGCCTATGCGGGCAACAACGACGGGAAATTTCCGGTGACTACCGAAACACTTGAAGATTTCATGGAACGCTACATAACCGGCAAAGTGGATATCAAGAATCCATCATCGGGTGCAGATTACGAAGTAATTCGAGCAAATAGCGCTACTACAGATCCGACAGAAGCTCAAATTTTAATGTACCCAGGAATGGCGTGTGACGGAGAAGGTTTGAGCGGTTCACTTTCGAATAGTGGAACAGCAAGAGAGTACGCGCTCAGGTTACAACTCGAAAGAGCAGACGTGTACTACTGCGTCGACAATAAGTAAAAGTATTAGACTTCATCTAGACATTCAGCGGTGCAAAAATAGGCACCGCTGTTTGTTTTTGGTACCATAAGCATTGTATGCATACGTTGCTCGCTGGTTATATTTTTTTGCTTGGCATGCTTTTTGGGAGTTTTGCGTTGGTGCTCGCAGATAGGACCCATGCAAAAAAGCAGTGGGTGCGTGGTCGATCCGTATGCGAATATTGCAAACATACGCTAAGTGCCAGAGATTTAGTACCCGTGTTAAGCTGGCTTTTGAGTTCGGGGAAGTGTCGTTACTGTAAAAAACGTCTCTCTGCTTTTTATCCTCTTACTGAACTTGGTCTGGGTATAGCCTTTCTTGTGAGCTACTTGTCATGGGATGTAGCACAGGGGCTCATTAATAACGCGGCGTTGATAATTTGGTTGTCATCGCTTATTGTTGCAACCGCTTTGTTTGTATATGATGCCAAGTGGTATTTGTTGCCGTCGTCGTTTCTCTATACGTATATTGGCTTCGCAGGTGTGTATCGTGTGGTTCTCTGGTTTGGTGCAGATGAAGTATCACTAGGCTCTCACATTCTTTCGGTGTGCGCGTCGCTGATCGTTTCTACTGGTGTTTTTTGGGTGTTGTATCGTCTGTCGCGGGGAAAATGGATTGGTGACGGTGATATAACGCTTGGCGTAGCGATAGGACTTTTCACCGGCAACGCGTTAGTTTCTTGGCTCGCAATAGTCATCGCGTCACTATGTGGACTGCTATTTGCAATCCCATCTATTATGGCGACCGGTGGGAAGAAAAAAGCGCTCTCCTTGCGCGTACCTTTCGGGCCTTTTTTACTCATCGGGCTCTTTATTGCTGTGCTGTATGGGCTGACTCTCATTGACTGGTATCAACGCACCTTCCTCTATATGTAACTACTCATTTTTCAGGAGTCTACCCAGAAGTGCTTATGCTATACTACGTTTATGCGTGTGAAGCGTGGGTACACGATTCTTGAGGTCATGATGTTTATCGCCATTTCGGCGGCAATTTTTACTGGTGCTGTTCGTGCTATTGGTGGCAGGCAAGCTCAAGTACAGTTCTCTCAAGCAGTAAGAGAGTTTGAGGCAAAGATTCGTGATGTTGCGAACGATGTCGTGACGGGGTATTACCCAGCTAATGAAACCGTTACCTGTGAGTTGAGCGTCGGTAAGTCCCGGATTGTAAAGACAAATGATGCGAGTCTTGGAACCAATAGTGGTTGTATATATATTGGTAAGGTATTGCAATTTCAGCCTGATGGTAAAAAAGAACGGATGGACATATACACGATGGCCGGATTACGTTATGAAGATCAGATAGAGCTGACACCGAGCACCAGCATAGCAAAATCCGACCCCGTACCCGTATCGTTGGTAACGGCCGACGAAGGGTTTCACGACCCTACAAGCTCATATAATTTGCTCTATGGGCTCCAAGTGAAAAAGGTAATTCGTCCGAGTGCAAGCCCGGTTGAATACGGTGCGGTGGCAATTATGACTAATTTTGGAGCATCGGGCGTATCCGATATCCAAACTGCGCAAATTGGAGGAGTAGTCGGGAGCCAGTTAGGGCAAACGAAAGCCTCGGTTTTAACTTTATTAGATGAGCTCACCGACGACCCTGCGCGGATTGGCGATAGTGGCTATCTTGAGAAAAATACTTCAGAAGGCATCGTTATTTGCCTAGAAGACGTATCAGGCAAACTAGCTTCAGTGTCGTTTGGTGTGAGTGGGAATATTTCTACTCGACTTGATATAGATTCATATGATCGGAGGTGCGATTCATGATGGTTAAACGTGGGGATACGATTATCGAAGTCTTACTTGCGATGTCGGTGATTGGTATTGTGTTAGGGGCGGCTTTTGGTATTGCGAATCGAAGTATCGCAATGGGGCAAGATGCTCAGGAGCGAACAGAAGCGCTTAAGATTGCAGAAAGTCAGTTGGAATTATTTAAGAGCCAGTATTCAAGAAACCCAGATTTACGAGAACGAGCCGATAATCAACAATTCTGTTTTGATATGACCGAAGCAACTCCAACCATTCTTGAAGTGACTGATGCGGGCTGTCAAAATAAAAGCCCAATTGGTACGGAAGGACTCTATACGATTGCAATTATCCCGCCTGGTATTGCAGATGCGACCGGCAGTTACCGCGTGGAGGTGACGTGGCAACGGATTGGTACGTCTGCAACAGTCGATGAAAAGAATCTCGTCACACTTTATTTTAAGCCGGGGACCTTCTAATGCGCTTGCTCCATAAAAATATGCACCGACAACAGGGATTTACCATAATCGAACTTATGATTTCAACGACGATATTTTCACTCGTCTTGATGATTTGTTTGAGTGGGATAATGCAAATTACGAAAATGTACTACCGTGGCGTTACTCAGGCGCGCACGAGAGATGTTGCACGCAATCTCATAGATGAAATCGCCGAAACCGTGCGATTTACGAATCAAGACATTCTCATTGGTCCGATTGTGCAAGGACCACAAGTGAACATTAACGACAGCTCGACCGGTTATTTTTGTATTGGACCAAAGCGGTATACCTACGCAATTGATCGTATTGTTAAGAAGGTACCTGCAAGCAATACAAAAGAGATTAAACATGCGCTCTGGGTAGATCAGCCAGAAGGTTGTACCGGCGCTGTTGATTTGTCCCTCGATACACCTTCGGCAGGAGGCACTAGCTTACTCGCAGAGAATATGCGTTTGTTTTTAGTGAACCTAGAGTTGGTAGACTCTAATTTACAAATTTATCGAATTGGTGTTGGGGTGGCGTACGGAGATGATGATCTGCTGCTCGCAAAACCGGAAGATGAGCCGACAGAACTCACTTGCGAGGGTGCGTTTAATGGTGCTGAATTCTGCGCTACGAGTAAATTCTTGGTAACGGTGCAAAAGAGGTTATAATAAAGCATATGCGGTTCAAAAATGAGGATAAACAGGGTTTTGTATCAATTGTCGTTGCTGCGCTGATTATGATTATCTTGTCGTTAATTACGATTGGCTTTACAAGGCTCATGCAACGAGAACAACGCCAGGCAATAGACCGACAGCTCACACGGCAAGCACTCTATGCGGCTGAATCAGGTATAAATGACGTTATAGAAAGTATTCGCAATGGTGACTTGACTGAGATTGAAAAAATGGACTGTGACGTAAACGACTTACCGAATGATGGAGTGATAAGTGATAACGGAAGCATTGCATATACCTGTGCCATGTATGATAAGACGCCTGGAGAACTGCTCTTTAGTATGAGTACTTCAGAGTCAAAAGTAACCGAGATGCTGACCGAGACAGGTAATAACTTTGACTCGATAACTGTAAATTGGGCACAAGAAGAAGGGCTTAATAATGTCACTTCATTGCCGGCTTGCGGGAGTGCAGCGGCGACTTTTCCAGGCGCGATTGCTGGAAATCGTGTGCCACTCCTCCGCATGGACATTACCAATATAAGCACACTGAGTAGAGACGCATTGATCAACGCGACAGATTATTTATATCTTGTACCATGCTTGGGATCGGCTACGTCATCTTATGCGTTTTTGTCTGGCGAGCAAGGTAAGGTTATACAGGTTGGTTGTATTGATGGACAGACTTATCCATGCTCACTCACTATCACTGGGATAAGTGGGTCGAATTCATATGCGGCACGTTTGAAGTCTGTTTATGATACCGCCATTGTATCGATTGTAGGTAAAGAGCAGGTTGGTGGTGGGGCGACCGATGATGTTGAGTTTGATCGCGCTCAGACAAGTATTGATGTCACTGCACGCGCAAGCGACATAGTACGAAGGCTCCGCGTTGCGGTACCACTAGGTAGTGCTGAAAATCCACCTGAAGCAGTTTTCCAGTCATTTGACGGCGTGTGTAAGCTCCTGTCAGTTGACATTGAATCAGATCCAGATCGTATTATCGACGGCTGTAATTAACCGAACCAGCGCTCTATTGGGCTTGCGGTGCGTCACTTCGGTGAAATTTTTGATGGACCGCCTTCAAATGCGGATCAGTGACGTGGGTGTATATCTGCGTGGTTGAAATATTGCTGTGACCAAGCATGGCTTGTACTGAGCGCAAATCTGCACCATTCATGAGTAAGTCTGTCGCAAAGCTGTGGCGTAGGGTGTGCGGGCTTACATGCTTGGTGATACCGGCGAGGATGGCGTAGCGGGCAACGAGACGCTGTACACTACGAGCGGTGAGGCGATAGAAATTTCCAGATAGTGAGACTTGTTTTGTACCACTATAGCGGATAAAGAGGGGACTACTGTTATCTTGACGCTTATCAAGGTATTGCTGTACCCACCATGCTGCCGCACCGCTGATGAAGATGGGGCGGTCTTTTTGGCCTTTCCCACGCACCATAAATTCTCGCCTTTTAAGGTTTATATCGTCTTTATTTAAACCCACAAGCTCAGAGACACGAAGCCCACTTGAGAAAAGTAACTCTAATATGGCTCGGTCACGAAGACCATTGAGGGTATCGATTTTTGGAGAAGCAAAGAGTCGCTCGAGCTCTTCTTGGTTTAAAAAAGTAACTTGCTTGCGCTTGGCTTTGGCGAGTTCGATCTTGTCGGCGGGGAGGGCAGTGATATCTCTTTTGGCGCAAAATTTTAGGAAACTACGCAGGGCGATAAGGTGGTAGTTAAGCGTGTTTTTTTGGAGCTCGTCAGAAACATTGGTGCCAAGACGGTTGAGCCAGAGGCGCCATTTACGGATGAGCTCAGCATCAATCTCAGAAATTTTAATGTCGCCGGCAAAGTCGAGGAGGCGCGTCAGGTAATGATCATAATTTTGGATGGTTTTTTGTGAGCGACCCTGTTCAATCTCGAGGTATTCGAGAAAATCTGTTTTTGCTTTTTGGAACTGCATACTTTTAAGTATAGCATCGTATGGGGTCGGTGATTCAATCTGTTATACTGGGTGTGATTAAGTAAAGGAATAATGCAATGGAAAGAACACTAATCGTATTCAAACCGGACGCTGTAATGCGCGGAATAGTAGGTGAAATTTTAAGTCGTTTTGAGCGAGTTGGGCTCAAAATGGTCGGTGCAAAAATGTTGTCGCCAGACTACGACCACTACTATGGCCACTATGAAGGTATCGGCACGCTCAAAACTCGCAAAGGCGAGGAAATCTTTGAAGCTCAAATGAAGTCGATGCTTGAAGGTCCGGTGCTCGCCATGGTGCTTGAAGGCGTTGACGCAGCTGAGCAAGTACGCAAGATGGTTGGCGATACACAACCGAAGTCTGCACAACCTGGAACCATACGTGGTGATTACGCCCACATGAGCTATGGGGTAGCAAGTGCAGTTGGGAAGGGTGTGTCAAATGTGATACATGCTTCTGCTGACTCTTCTGAAGCAGAAAAAGAAATCGCACATTGGTTCTCTGATAGTGAACTTTTTGATTACGAAACGGTGCATGATCTCTTCACGCAACCGAAGCCGAAGAAGTAAATACACATCTATGAGAGTAACGGAAAGACTTCACCCCGATACAGTTCATGTATATAGAAATGTTTTTGGTATCGGATTGCCTCTCTTAGGTGTTATTTACGGCTTGGATGTGTTGACAAATAATGTGACCGATTATGCGACTGTGCCTTACAATCTCGTCATTGAACGACCTTACGAAGGTTCAATGGTTTACGCAGGCTTAACGATTGACTGTGACGATGACTTTTTAGATGGTAAAACACATATGAGTATTGGAACTGATATTGTGACGGTCAATGCTGAAGCAAACCAAAAGCGCGGGAGAAGACTCCCTTTGCAATTCGTAGAATTTGAGGGCTCTGATTGCTCGCATGCATATGACGCATTGACAATGTACTCTGATACGTCTGATAGTGTGTTAGCGCGTTATGTACTCTCGGTCGTTGATTCATCGGGTGAGACGAACAATCCTGCGCAAGGAACGATTGATGCGGGAAATATTTTGTATGGTGATATCAAAATAGCCGTTGAAAACGGCGTGAATATCGGATGACTTTTTCTGGTGACCCCACCGCGATTCGAACGCAGATCTACACCTTAGGACGGAGTTGTTCT
>OEIV010000661.1_pt1 | contig 17843 bp, 13 predicted proteins | sample 1539231 | NCBI WGS metagenome assembly OEIV01 (sample SAMN03794762, study PRJEB22550) | activated sludge metagenome | feature: wastewater treatment plant; material: activated sludge; isolation source: Wastewater treatment plant of a petroleum refinery complex | place: Argentina: Buenos Aires ...
TCGACCTCGGCGAGGCGCCGGTGTACCGCCTCCCAGCCCTCGCGCGCCGCCAGCGCCGCGATGCCGGCGCGGATCGCCGGGTCGGCGCCCGGCATGTCCGCGAGCCCGTGGATCAGCGCGCGGAAGTACAGCATGGTGCCGCCCACCAGCAGCGGCGTGCGGCCCGCGGCGAGAATCTCCGCGATCGCGGCCAGCGCGTCGCGGCGGAACCCGGCCGCGGAGTACGGCTCGGCCGGGTCGCGGATGTCGATCAGGCGATGGGGATAGCGTGCGAGCACGGCGGGCTCGGGCTTGGCGGTGCCGATGTCCATGCCGCGGTAGACCTGCGCCGAGTCGACGCTGATCAGCTCGCAATCCAGGTGGTCGGCGAGCGCCAGCGCCAGCGCGGTCTTGCCCGAGGCGGTAGGCCCCATCAGGCAGATGGCGAGCGGGCGCCGGTCGGGGCCGTCCACGGTCGTGCTCATCGGCCGCGCAGGAACAGCCGGTCGAGCTCCGCCAGCGACTGCAGCGCCCAGGTCGGGCGACCGTGGTTGCACTGGCCGCTGCGCTCGGTGCGCTCCATGTCGCGCAGCAGGCCGTTCATCTCGGTGATGCTGAGCTGGCGGTTGGCGCGCACCGAGCAATGGCAGGCCATGCCGGCGAGGATCTCGTCGGCATGCGCCTCGATGCGCGCGCTGCTGCCGTACTCCAGCAGGTCCGCGATCACGTCGCGCACCAGCGCGGCGATGTCCGCGCCCGCGAGCAGCACCGGTATCTGGCGCACCATCACTGCCTCCTCGCCGGCCCGCGCGAGCTCGAGTCCGAGCTCGGCCAGCGCCGGCGCGTGCTGCTCCACGCAATCGGCCTCGCGCCGGCTGACCGCGACCACCTGCGGCACCAGCAGCGGCTGCGCGCGCACGCCGCCGGCATCGCGCGCGGCCTTCATGCGCTCGTAGGTGATGCGCTCGTGCGCGGCGTGCATGTCGACGACCACCAGCCCGTCGCGGTTCTCGGCCAGGATGTAGATGCCTTTGAGCTGCGCGATCGCGTAGCCGAGCGGCGGCACGTCGCCGTCACTCTCCCCGGGGCCCCGGGCGGGCGCCGACGGTAGCGCCGCGGCACCGGTCGTGGCGCCGAGCGCGCGGTAGGCGGCCACGGTCTCCGCGAGCGCCGCCGCATCGGGGCGCTGCCACAGCGCGTGCTGGGCGGCCGGCATCGCGACCGGCGGCGGGGCCGCGACGGCCTCGATCGCCGCCGCTCGCACCGGCATCTCGGCGCCGCCCGGGCGCGCCTGCGCCAGCGCGCGGTGCAGGGTGTGGAACAGGAAGTCGTGCACCATCCGCGACTCGCGAAAGCGCACCTCGCTCTTGGTCGGGTGCACGTTGACGTCGACCAGCGCCGGGTCGATCTCGAGGTAGAGCACGAAGGCCGGGTGGCGGTCGTGGTACATCACGTCACGGTAGGCCTGGCGCACGGCATGCGAGACCAGGCGATCACGCACCACGCGTCCGTTCACGAAGAAGTACTGCAGATCGGCCTGGCTGCGCGAGAACGTCGGCTGCGCGACCCAGCCGCGCAGCAGCAGGCCGGAGGCCTCGACCTCGAGCGCGAGCGCGCTCTGCAGGAACGGCGCCCCGCACAGCGTGGCGACGCGCTGTTCCTGCTCGGCCGGCGTGGCGCAGGCACGCAGCGCGAAGGTGGCTTTCTGGTTGTGGCGCAGCGTGAAGCCGGCGTCGAAGCGCCCCAGCGCCAGCCGGCGCACGACTTCCTCGCAGTGGCCGTACTCGGTGCGCTCGGCGCGCAGGAACTTGCGCCGGGCGGGCGTATTGAAGAACAGGTCGTGCACCTCGACCGTGGTGCCACGCGGGTGCGCCGTGGGCGATATGCGCGCCTCGCCGCCGGCGGCGAACTCCAGCCGGCTGCCGTGCGGCGCGTCCGCGGTGGCGGTACTGATGCCAAAGCGCGCGACCGAGGCGATGCTCGCCAGCGCTTCGCCGCGAAAGCCGAGGCTGAGCACCTTCTCGAGATCGTCGAGCGTGCGGATCTTGCTGGTGGCGTGACGCGAGACGGTCAGCGGCAGGTCGTCGGCCGCGATGCCCTCGCCGTCGTCGCGGATGCGGATGAGCCGCATGCCGCCGTCCTCGAGGTCGATCTCGATGCGGCTGGCACCGGCATCGAGGCTGTTCTCGACCAGTTCCTTGACCACGGACGCGGGCCGCTCCACGACCTCTCCGGCCGCGATCTGGTTGGCGAGCGAGTCGCTGAGCTGCCGGATGCGCCCCATGCTGGAATCACCGCGATGAGCGGAAGGGCGCGAAAGCGGATGATCAGGTCTGCGGGATCACGATGGTCTGTCCCGCCCGGATGTCGTTTCCACCGCCCAACCCGTTGGTCCTGACGATGTCGGCGACACTAACACGATAGCGTTCGGCGATTCCAGCCAGGGTATCGCCACGCGAGATGATGTACTCCGAGGGGCGCGCGCCGGCGCGCACGCTCATCGCGACCATCGTCTCGGGGGGCGGGCTGCTCATGAAGTAGTCGCTCACTCCAGCGAAGATCGCCGCGGCCATGTTGCGCTGGTAGCCGGCATTGCCCAGGCGTTCGGCCTCGAGCGGGTTCGAGATGAATCCGGTCTCGACCAGGATCGAGGGCATGTCCGGGGACTTCAGCACCGCGAAGCCGGCCTGCTCGACGCGCCTCTTGTGCAGGTGCGAGATGCGTCCCATCGAGTGCAGCACGCGCCCGCCCGCGCCGAGGCTCGCATCCATCGTGGCCGTCATCGACAGGTCGGTCAGCACGCTGGCGAGCACCTTGTCCTTGGCGCCGAGGTCCACGCCGCCTATCAGGTCCGCACCGTTCTCGCGCTGGGCCAGGAAGGCGGCCGAAACGCTGGTCGCGCCACGCGGCGACAAGGCGTAGACCGAGCTGCCGCGGGCGCGCGAGTGCGTGAAGGCGTCGGCGTGGATCGAGACGAACAGGTCGGCGCCGGACTCGCGCGCAATGTCGCGCCGCTTGAACAGCGGAATGAAGTAATCGCTCTTGCGTACCATCGTGGCGCGGTAGCCCGGTGTCGCGTTGACCTTCTTCTCGAGTTCCCGGGCGATCGCCAGCACCACGTCCTTCTCGCGGATGCGACCCGGCCCGATGGCGCCGGGATCCTCACCGCCGTGCCCGGCGTCGATCGCGACCAGGATGCTGCGGCCGCGTAGCGGCTGTTTCGGCAGCGGCGCGCGCACGACCGGGGCGGGCTCCTCGCTACGCGCCACCGGCTGCGGCTCGGGCTGAGCCGGCGACGGATGCTGAACCTGCGCCTGGGGCTGCGGCGGCGCGGGACTCGCGGCGGCCACCCGCGCTACAGGCGGCGCGGGAGTCGTGGGCACCACGGGCGCCGGCGCCTGGCGCGGCACCGGGCCGAACAGGTCCACCACGAGGCGGTTGCCCTGGCCGCTGCTCGGGCCCAGCACGAAGCTCTTCTGTTTCACCTTGCCGTGCAGGTCGAGCACGATGCGCAGGCGATCGGCACCGTACTTGCCGCTACGGATGCGCTGCACCTGGGTGCTGCTGATGTCCACCGCGTGCAGCGCCGCCGCGAGTTCGCCGTTCTCCACGTCGATGACCAGCCGCTCGGGGTCGTGCATTTCCGTGAGGCTGTGGCGCACCGGGCCGTCCACGTCGAACACGAGGCGCGTGTGATCCGTGCCGCGCCACAGGCGCAGGCCCTCGACCGCGACACCGGCGCCCGCCTGCAGGCTGCCCAGGGCGAACACCAGGGCGAGGCCGATGCGCACGCACACCGAGTTTCTTGGCCGTAAAGTCATGCGTCCCCGGATCCGCGGAATATGCCGATCCAAAATATAGCAACGGCTCAGGATTGCGCACGCTCCTCGTCGGCGCCGAGCGAGGCAACTATTGCGGCACCGCGGCTGTTGCAAGCGCGCCAGCTCGCACGGCGCCCCGCGCCGGCGGTTTCCAGCCGGATCTCGAGATCCGGCGCCGGCAGGTGCCCCTCGCCACGCTCCGGCCACTCGATCAGCAGGATAGCCCCGGGCTGCAGGTAATCGCGCACGCCGAGGAATTCGAGCTCCTCGGGGTCGGCGAGCCGGTAGAGGTCGAAATGGAACACGGTGCGCCCGGCGATCGCATAGGGCTCGACCAGGGTGTAGGTGGGACTCTTCACCGAACCGGTGTGCCCGAGCGCGCGCAGCAGCCCGCGCGCCAGCGTGGTCTTGCCCGCGCCCAGGTCGCCATGCAGGTAGACCACGGCGCCGCCGGCGAGCGCGGCCGCCAGCCGCGCCCCGAAGCCGACCGTCGCGTCCTCGTCGCGCAGTTCGCAGGATTGGTCGGCGTTCATGCCCGGGCCTGCGCCGGCGCGAGGCAGTTCAACAGGCGCCGCAGCCACGGCACCAGGTCGGTGGCGAGCAGGCCGCGTTCGCCGTCGGCGGCCGCCGCCAGATCCGCGGCGCGCGCGTGCAGGCAGACGCCCAGACGCGCGGCATCGCCGGGTGCGAGTCCCTGCGCCAGCAGCGCGCCGAGCACCCCGCTCAGCACATCGCCCATGCCACCGCTCGCCATGCCGGGATTGCCGTAGGGGCAGACGCCGAGGCGCCCGCCGGCCGCGCCGCTCGCCACCAGGGTGCCGGCGCCCTTGAGCACCACCGCGCCGGGAAAAAGCGCACGCAAGCCCTGCAGCGCCACGAAACGCTCGGCCTCGATGCCGGCCGCCGTCACGCCGAGCAGCCGCGCCGCCTCGCCGGGATGGGGCGTCACGATGCACTGCGCGTGCGGCAGATGCGCGGGCACCTCGCCCTCGGCGATGGCATTCAGCGCATCGGCGTCCAGCACCGCGGGCTTGCCGGTGGCGAGCGCGCGCACCAGCAGCTGCTGCGCCCAGGGCCCGCGACCCAGCCCCGGGCCGATCACCAGCACGCCGGCGCGCGCGAGCAGCGGCTCCAGCTCATGGCCGTGCTCCACGCCGTGCGCCATGATCTCGGGACGGCGCGCCAGCGTCGCGGCCACGTTGCCCGGCCAGGTGGCGAGCGACACCAGCCCCGCGCCGCAACGCGCGGCCGACTCCGCCGCCATCGCGGCGGCGCCCGCCATGCCGCGCCCGCCGCCGATCACCAGCACGTGGCCGAAACTCCCCTTGTGCGCAGCGCGCGCGCGCGGCGCCAGCGCCGCCAGCAGGCCCTCGAGCGACAGCAGCTCGGCCGCGGCCGGCACCGCGTCATAGGTTTGCGCCGGTACGCCGAGCGCATCGAAATGCAGCTCGCCGCAATGATCGCGCGCTGCCGCCGTGTACAGCCCGCGCTTGCGCCCGATGAATGTCACGGTGTGCGCGGCGCGCACCGCCACGCCGCGCACGCAACCGGTATCGCTGCACAGCCCCGAGGGAATGTCGACCGCCACGACGGGCAGCCCGCTGGCGTTCATGGCCGCGATGGCCTGCGCCTGCGCCTCGCGCACCGGCCCGCCGAGCCCGGTGCCGAGCAGCGCATCGACGATGACTCCCGCATCGAAACGCGTCTGCGACGTGAACGGACGCACCTCGACGCCTGCCGCGAGCGCGGCCTCCAGCGCGAGCCGCGCATCGCCCGCGATGCGCGCCTGCTCGCCGAGCAGCGACACCGTCACCGCCAGGCCGCGTTCTCGCGCGAGCCGCGCCACGATGAAGCCGTCGCCGCCGTTGTTGCCGGCGCCGCAGACGACGTGGACCGGCAGCACGCCGGGGTAATGCGCGCACACGAGCTCGAACACCGCGCGCCCGGCGCGGCTCATCAGCACGATGCCCGGAATGCCCGCACCGTCGATCGCGGCGCGATCGAGCGCGCGCGTCTCTGCGGCGGTGTACAGCGCGGGCTGCAGCTCGGCATCAGGCATCGCGACGGCTCTCCGTTGGACCGGTTTTCATTGTACGCGATGCCTCCGTTATGCTGGCCGCGGGTCGGGCGGGATTCCCCCGACCCGATCGCTCCACGCTGCAGGGCGCTGCCGATGATCACGACCGATACAGCCCGGGAAGACGCCACGGGCTCTTTGGCGGCGCTCGCCGTCGATATCCGCGCCTGGGCGCGCGAACTGGGCTTCCCCTCGCTCGGCATCTGCGGCACCGACCTGTCTCCCCACGACGAGCGCCTGCGGGAGTGGGTGGCGCAGGGCCTGCACGGCGAGCTCGACTACATGACGCGCCACGGCGCCAGGCGCTGGCGCCCCGAGGAACTGCTACCGGGCACGCTGCGCGTGATATCGGTGCGCATGGACTACCACCGTGCCGACAGCGCCGAGCCCTTCGGCATCCTGAACGACGCCGAGCGCGCCTATGTCTCGCGCTACGCGCTGGGACGCGACTACCACAAGCTGATGCGCACGCGGCTGGCGCGGCTGGCGGACCGCATCCTCGCCGCGCGCCCCGGCAGCGCGCAGCGCGTGTTCGTCGACAGCGCGCCGGTGCTGGAGCGCGGTGTGGCGCAGAAGGCCGGCCTCGGCTGGATCGGCAAGAACACCCTGCTGATCGACCCGCGCGCGGGCTCGTGGTTCTTTCTCGGCGAGATCTACACCGACATCCCGCTGCCGCCGGACGCCGAATTCAGCGGCATGCATTGCGGCAGCTGCTCCGCCTGTCTCGACGTCTGTCCCACCGCTGCCTTCGTGTCGCCCTTCGTGCTCGATGCGCGGCGCTGCATTTCCTATCTCACGATCGAGTTGCAGGGCGCGATCCCGCAGGATCTCCGCCCGTTGATCGGCAACCGCGTCTTCGGCTGCGACGACTGCCAGCTGGTGTGCCCGTGGAACAAGTTCGCGCAGCCGAGCTGCGAGGCCGACTTCGCGCCGCGCCACGGCCTCGATGCCGCGCGTCTCACCGAACTGTTCGCGTGGAGCGCGGAGCAATTCGCCGAGCGCGCCGCCGGCACACCGCTCTACCGCCTCGGCCACGAGCGCTGGCTGCGCAACCTCGCCGTGGCGCTCGGAAACGGACCCGCCACGGATGCGGCACGCACGGCGCTGCTGGCGCGGTCAGAACATCCCTCGGAATTGGTCCGGGAGCATGTCACGTGGGCTCTGGAGCAACTCGCCACTCGATGACGAGGCCCGTTTCTCAAGGCACAACGCTGTAGCCCGGTCCCGGCGCATGTGGTTCCGCCAAACTGGCCGAGCGGCTGTGCTGGCCACCCGAGCGTGAGGGGCCGTGCGCCGCAGGGGCGAGCCGCGCTGCGGCGAGCGGGCTGGCCAAGGATGGGCAGCCCCGGCCCTGCCGGCGATGCAGGACTGCATCGCCGAGCAGGCGGCGCCAGAGCCTACAGGGACGTACTTGCCGCGTGCCCCGTTGATGCGGCTGGGCACCGAGCCCAGCGACGCGCCAACACAAGGTCAAGGTGTCATGCGGAAAAAGTGCTCGCGGTAATGGCGCAACTCCGCGATCGAGTCGCGGATGTCGTCCAGCGCGAGATGCGCGCCCTGCTTGGTGACGGTGGCGAGCACGTCGGGGCGCCAGCGGCGCGCGAGCTCCTTCACGGTGCTGACGTCGAGGTTGCGGTAATGGAAGAAGGCCTCGAGGCGGGGCATGCGGCGCGCCATGAAACGGCGGTCCTGGCAGATGCTGTTGCCGCACATCGGCGACTTGCCGGGGGGCACGTGACGGCGCAGGAACTCCAGCGTCAGGTCCTGGACGGCCTCCTCGTCGAGGCGGCTCTCGCGCACGCGTTGCGTCAGCCCCGACTGGCCGTGCTGGCGCGTGTTCCACTCGTCCATCGTCGCCAGCACCGCGTCGCCCTGGTGGATGGCGAGTACCGGGCCTTCGGCGATCACGTTCAGGTGCGCATCGGTCACGATGGTCGCGATCTCGATGACCACGTCGCGATCCGGGTCGAGCCCGGTCATTTCCAGGTCGACCCAGACCAATCCGTCCTCGAGCATCATGCTAGACTCCCGCGCCACACGTTCGATGACAAGACCCCGTCACGCCCGCATTATGCAACAAGCCTTTCCCCGCTTCGCCTGCCCTCGCCCCCGCGCGATGCCGCGTTCGCCGCGCTGACACGCTGAACAGCTCATGGCCGGACGCAAGCTGAGCCAGAACCAGGCGCGCCGGGTCGAGAAGTTGCAGCGCCGGCGCACCGAGCACGCCGCCGGCGAGCCGGACCCCGACTCTCCCGCGCTCGACGGCGTGGTGATATCGCGCTTCGGCAAGCGGGTCGACGTGGAGGATCCGCGCGCCGCGGGGACCGTGTGCCGCTGCCACATGCGCGCCAACATCGACTCGCTGGTCGCCGGGGATCGCGTGGTGTGGCATCGCGACGGCGAGGGCGGCATCGTCACCGCGCGCCATGAGCGCGCGACGGTGCTGAGCCGCCCGGACATGCACGGTACGCTGCGCCCCGCCGCCGCGAACCTCGATCGCATCGTGATCGTGATCGCGCCGGAGCCGGAGCCGCACGCCAACCTGCTCGACCGCTATCTCGCGGCTGCCGAGGACGTCGGGCTGCAGGCGCTGATCCTGCTGAACAAGACCGATCTGCTGACTGATCCGGCCGCGCTCGAGGCGCTGCTCGGCGTCTACCGCGCGATCGGCTACCCGGTGCTGTACGCCTCGGCGCATGCCGGCGGCCTCGACGAGCTCCAGGCCGCGCTGGCCGGGCACACCACCGCCTTCGTCGGCCAGTCCGGCGTGGGCAAATCCTCGCTGATCTCGGCGCTGCTGCCGCACGAGCAGGACATCCGCATCGGCGAGCTGTCGCACGCGGTGACCAAGGGGCGCCACACCACCACGGCAGCGCGGCTCTACCACCTGCCCGCGGGCGGCGACCTGATCGACTCGCCCGGCATCCGCGAGTTCAGCCTCGCGCACCTCGATGCGGCGCGCACCGCGCACGGCTTCGTCGAGTTCCGTCCGCACCTCGGGCGCTGCCGCTTCCGCGACTGCGTACACCGCAACGAGCCCGGCTGCGCGCTGCGCGAGGCCGTCGCGGCGGGCACCGTCAGCGCGGCGCGATACGCGAGCTTCCTGCAAATCACCGGGGAACCGTCATTAATGCCGACGCACGCAGCCTGCGCGAGCGCCTCTTCATCGCGATGCAGCACCTGCTGCCGCAACACCTGCTGTCGCGCCTGACCGGCATGCTCGCGAGCTCGGGCTTCCAGCCGCTGAAGGATTGGCTGATCCGCCGCTTCATCGCGCAGTTCGCGGTCGACATGAGCGAGGCGGCCGAGCCGGACCCGGGCGCCTACCCGCACTTCAACGCCTTCTTCACGCGCGCGCTGCGCGAGGGCATGCGCCCCGTCGATGCGGCACCGCGGGCGATCACCTCGCCCGCCGACGGCGCGGTGAGCCAGCTCGGCGCGATCGAGGACGGCCGCATCTTCCAGGCCAAGGGTCACTGGTTCAGCGCCGCCGAACTGCTGGCCGACCCCGCCGACGCGCGCCTGTTCGCCAACGGCTCCTTCGCCACGATCTATCTCTCGCCGCGCGATTACCACCGCGTGCACATGCCTCTCGCCGGCCGGCTGCGCGCGCTGCGCTACGTGCCGGGAAAACTGTTCTCGGTGAACCAGGTCACGGCCGAGTCGGTGCCGGGGCTGTTCGCGCGCAACGAGCGCCTGGTCTGCCTGTTCGATACCGAGCACGGTCCACTGGCGATGGTGCTGGTGGGCGCGATGGTGGTCGCGGGCATCGAGACCGTGTGGACCGGCCCGGTGACGCCGGCCGGCAGGCAGGTGCTCAACGTGGATTACGAACTCGATGCCGCGGCACGCACGCTGGAAAAGGGCGCCGAGATGGGGCGCTTCCAGCTCGGCTCCACGGTGATCCTGCTGCTGCCGCCCGGCGTCGCGAACTGGGACGCGGCGCTCGCCGCGGGCTCGCCGCTGCGCATGGGGCAGCGGATTGGATCGCTGTCGAACTGACGCCCGACGCGAGGCGTTGGACGTAAGCCACGCTTTCGATAGACCTGCGGTCCATCGCCGCCGGTGCCATGCCGGCTCTCCTGCTCGGACACGCCGTAAATACATCCCTGTAGGCTCGACTGTCGCCATCCAGGCGACAGACGGTCCTCGCAAGACAGCCGGCATGGCACCGGCTGCCTTGGTGGTCCCATACCGCTCGCAGTCCTTGTGTAGCCTGTCGAACCAACGCGATCCGACACGTTTCCGCCGTAGGAGCCGCCTGCTTTCGTCGAAACTGCGAACCGACCGGCAACCTCCACGGTAGGCCCGCCCCTCGGCGCGCCGGATCGAAGCCTTACCCCGGTCGCTGCATTGAACCCGCGCGAACCACGCTCACGCGCGCTCGGCCGAAAACGCCATCACCTCGTCAATGTGCTGCACGCCCAGCGCGATCATGATCAGGCGGTCGACGCCCAGCGCCACGCCCGCGCATTGCGGCAGGCCGCTGGCCATCGCGGCGAGCAGGCGCTCGTCGGGCGGGCTGGGCGGCAGGCCGCGCGCGGCGCGCGCGCGGTTGTCGGCGTCCATGCGCCGGCGCAGTTCGCCGGCATCGCACAGCTCGTTGTAGCCGTTGGCGATCTCGTAGCCGTCGATGAAGAGCTCGAAGCGCTCTGCCACCGGGTTGCCGGCGGCATCGTGCGTGGTGCGCGCGAGCGAGGCGCGCGAGGCCGGAAAGGCGTCCACGAACTGCAGGCAATCGTGCCCGAGCCGCGGTTCCACCAGCTCGCTGAACAGCAGGTCGAGCAGTTCGTCGCGCGCCCAGCCGCGCGCGGCCTCGCCCGCGATGGCCGCGGCGCGCTCACCGAGCGCCGCGTCGCTGGCGGCGAAGGGATCGAGTCCGGCGTGGCGCAGGAACAGCGCGGCCCAGGCGTCGAGGCGCGTGGGGCGCGCGCCGATGACCGCGCCGGCCAGTTCCGCGACCTCGGCGATCAACGCCGCGGTATCGAAGCCGGGGCGGTACCACTCGAGCATCGTGAATTCGGGGTTGTGACGCGCACCGGACTCGCGGCGGCGGAAGGCGTGCGCCATCTGGTAGATCGGTCCGCTGCCGGCGGCCAGCAGGCGCTTCATCGCGAACTCCGGGCTGGTCTGCAGGTACCAGGGCGAGTCATCGCCGAAGGGCAGGGCGGGTATGCTCTCGAGCAGCGGGTCGGTCGCGGTGACGGGGCAGAGCTGCGGCGTGTCGACCTCCAGCACGCCGCGCGCCATGAAGAAACCGCGGATCGCGGCGATGATCGCGGCGCGCCGGCGCAGGGTCGCGATGCCGGCGCCGGGGCGCCAGAGACTCCCGTCGCGCGGCACGGGCAGGCGTCTCAGCCGCGGACGCGGTTCATGTACTCGCCGGTGCGGGTGTCGACGCGCACCACCTCGCCCACATCGAGGAACAGCGGCACGCGCACGGTGGCGCCGGTGGACAGCTTGGCCGGCTTGGTGCCGCCGGTCGCGGTATCGCCGCGCAGCCCCGGGTCGGTCTCGACGATCTCCAGCTCGACGAAGTTCGCCGGCGACACGGTGAGCGGCGAGTCGTTCCACAGCGTCACGGTGCAGGTGTCCTGCTCCTTCAGCCACTGGCCGGCATCGCCCACGATGTCCTTCGAGGCGGTGTACTGCTCGAAGGTCTCCGGATCCATGAAGTTCCAGAACTCGCCGTCGTTGTAGAGGTACTGCAGCTCCTTGTCGACCGCGTCGGCGCCTTCCAGGCTGTCGCCCGACTTGAAGGTGCGCTCCCACACGCGGCCGTTCTTCAGGTTGCGCAACTTCACGCGGTTGAAGGCCTGCCCCTTGCCGGGCTTGACGTACTCGTTCTCCAGGATCGAGCAGGGATCCCCGTCCAGGATCACCTTCAGGCCGGGTTTGAATTCATTGGTGGAAAAGGACGCCATGTGTGCCTCTGCAGGGTTCGCGGCAAAATGATGGGCGCGGATGATACTCCGATCGGCCGCTCGATGGCAGCGTGGCATGGGTCACAGCGCGCGCGGCCAGTCCCGCGGCCCGGTTGGCGCCCTCGCCGGGGGTCTCCTACACTTGCCGGACCGGCCTTGCGACGATGGCGTCGCGGCCCTGATGGCCCATTGGAATGCAGCATAACGACAATCTACAGCTCCTGGTCAGCTGCGAATCACAGGCTGCGCTGGAAAGCTGCCTCGCGTTGTTTCGTGACGCAGGTCACAGTGTGCGCGCGCACCGCATCACCTCGTTGCGCGATCTGGACGAAATGCAGCGCGACGGGCAGTGGGACCTGTTCATCGCGCACGAGAAGCACCCCGAAGTCGCGCCCGCCGAGGCGCTGGCCCTGCTCGCCGAACGCGCGAGCGGTCTGCCCTGCGTCGTGCGCGCCGCCGAACCGCTCGGGGCCGAGGCGCTGGGCTGGCTGCGCGCCGGCGCCCGCGACGTGGTCGGCGCCGACGACGACGCGCGGTTGCTGCTGGCGGCCTGCCGCGAGATCCGCGCGCGGCGCGAACACCGCGAGCTCGCGGCGCTGCGCGTGCAGCACGCCGAGATCGCCGAGCGCTGCGAGCTGCTGCTCGCGGCGTCGCGCGACGCCATCGCCTACGTCGTCGATGGCATGCACGTGCACGCCAACGAGCTCTACGCCGAGCTGTTCGGCTATGCCGACGTCGAGGAGCTGGGCTCCATTCCGCTGGTCGACCTGATCGCGGCGCAGAAGCAGCAGGAGTTCAAGGACGCGCTCAAGCGTTACCGCGCCCATCCGGAGGCGCAGACGGCGATCGACTTCACCGGCACGCGCGCCGACGGCACTGCGTTCGCCGGGCAGCTCGTGCTGTCGACCGCGAGCTTCGAGGGCGAGCCCTGCATGCAGGTGCTGGTGCGCGCCGCGCCCGCTGGCGCTACCGCGCCGGCAGCGGCCGGCGCCGGTGGCCTGGCCGTGCTGGCTTCGACCCTGTCCGCCACGGGGGGCGGGCAGTTGCTGCTGATCCCGGTGGGCGGCTTCAACCAGCACTCCCGCCATCTCGGCGTCGGCCCGGCGAACCGGCTGGTGGACGAACTGGGCGCCTTCATCGCGCGCAGCGTCGGCTGGACCCAGGCACCGCTGCGCGCCGCCGACGGCGTGCTCGCAGTGCTCCTGGCGGACAGCGACCCGGAGCGTGCGCGCGAGCAGGCGCGTCGCGCGGTGCAAGCGGTCGCGGGACACATCCACGAAGTCGGCACGCAAAGCGTGAGCTGCAGCATCTGCGTCGAGGTCTGTCCGCTCGGCGAGGGGCGCGACGCCACGGTGGACGCCCTGCTCGACCGCTGCTGGAGCGCGCTGCTCGGCACCGTCGAGCGCGCGCAGCGCCTGCGCGCCGCCGACCCCGAGCGCGTCGGGCTCGCCAGTGCCGCGGCGCCGGACGCTGACGCGGCGACGGCCAGCGGCCCCTCGATCGAGGAGGCGCTGCGCCGCGGCGAGCTGCGCATCCTGTTCCAGCCGATCGTCAGCCTGCGCGGCGACAGCAACGAGTACTACGAGGCGCAGGCGCGGCACCAGCCTTCCGACCGCCCGGCGCTCGACTGGCTGGCCGAGACGAGCCCGGGCGTATCGAGCGCCGAGCTCGACCAGCTGGTGGCGCAGCAGGCGCTGCAGCAGCTGGCCGCGCACCGCGCCGCGCATCCCGAAACGCGCCTGATCCTGCCGATCGGCGGCGGCAGCGTGCTGGATGCCGATTTCGCGGACTGGCTGGCCGCGACACTGCGCGCCGCCGCGGTGCCGCCCGATTGCCTCGTGATCGCGATCGCGCACCGCACCGCGAGCTCGCACCTGAAGCAGGCAAAGCAACTCGCCGAGCGGCTGTCCAGTCTCGGCTGTCAGCTGTGCGTTGCCGAGGTGCACAGCGGCGACAACCCGCTCCCGGAACTGCTGCACCTGCGTCCGCAGTTCGCGCGCATCGCCGAGCGGCTGGCACCGGCGCTGACAGACACCGAGAGCACCAACACGCTGCTCAAGCCGCTGGTCGAATCGCTGCACCGCGAGCAGATCGCCTCGATCATGCCGGGAGTGGAAGGCGCGGGCGTGCTCGCCGTGCTGTGGCAGCTCGGCGTCAATTTCATCCAGGGCGATTACCTGCAGGCACCGCAGGCGCAGATGCACTACGACTTCACCGACCTTGCCTGAGTCGCCTCAGAGCCCGCCGGCCTCGCGATCGCTGATCCCGAGCAGGTAGAGGATCCCGTCGAGGCCGAGCGTGGAAATCGCGTGGCGCGCCGACTCCTTCACGATCGGCTTGGCGCGAAAGGCAATGCCGAGACCCGCGATGCTGAGCATCGGCAGGTCGTTCGCCCCGTCACCCACCGCGATCACCTGCTCGAGCGAGATGGACTCGCGCGCGGCGATCTCGCGCAGCAGCTCGGCCTTGCGCCTGCCGTCGACGATGGTGCCCACCACGCGGCCGCTGACGCGCCCGTCCTCGATGTCGAGCTCGTTGGCGAACACGTAGTCGATGCCCAGGCGCTGCTGCAGGCGCCGCCCGAAGAAGCCGAAGCCACCCGAGATGATCGCGGTGCGAAAGCCGATGCGGCGCAGCGTCGCGATCAGCTTCTCGGCGCCCTCGCTGAGGCGCAGCTGCGCGGCCACCTCCTCCAGCACGCCCTCGTCGAGGCCCGCGAGCAGCGCCACGCGCTGGCGGAAGCTCTCGCTGAAGTCGATCTCGCCGCGCATCGCGCGCTCGGTGATCGCCGCGACCTGCTCGCCGACGCCGGCGCGCTTGGCGAGCTCGTCGATCACCTCGGCCTCGATCAGCGTCGAGTCCATGTCGAAGGCGACCAGCCGCCGCGTGCGGCGGAACATGTTGTCTTCCTGGTAGGCGATGTCCACGTCGAGCTCGCTGGCAAGCTCGAGGAAGTCGCGACGCACCGCCGCGGCATCGGCGAGGTCGCCGCGTACCGAGAATTCCACGCAGGCGCGGTCGCTCTCGGCCGCGGCATCGAGCGAGACGCGCCCCGACAGCCGGTTGATCTTGTCGATATTGAGGCCGTGGCGCGCCACGATCGCGGTGAGCCGCGCGATCTCCTCGCCCCGGATGCGCCGCGAGAGCAGCGTCACGATGTGGCGCGGCTTGCCCTGGCCCGCCACCCACTCGCGGTAGCTCCCGTCGCTGACGGCGGTATAGCGCAGCTGCAGCCCGGCTTCGTGGGCGTGGAACAGCAGCTCCTTCAGCGCGGCGGAGGTCTCGCGCTCCTCGGGAATCTCGACCAGCAGGCCGAGCGCGAGGTGGCTGTGGATCACGGCCTGGCCGATATCGAGCACGTTGATGCCGTGCGCCGCGAGGATCCCGGTCAGCATCGAGGTGATGCCGGGACGGTCCTCGCCGGAGATGTTGACGAGCACGATCCTGTTCATGCGCCTCAGTCCGTCGCGATCTCGACGCGGTCGACCTTCTGGAAGCCGCGCGGCAGCTTGTTGCCGCGCCGCCCGCGCTCGGCGCGGTAGGCGTCCAGGTCCGATCCCTTGAGTTTGATGTAGCGCTTGCCGCTGTGCACCACCACGGTGGCGTTGGGCGCCATCACCACGAGGCCCAGCAGGTACTCCTCGCGGCTGCGCAGCAGGGTACCCGAGATGCCGATGATCTTGTTGCCCTTGCCGCGCGCGAGCATCGGCAGTTCCGCCACCGGGAACACCAGCATGCGACCCTCGTTGCTGACCGCCACCAGCAAGTCCTTCGCCGCATCGTGCACGCGCACCGGCGCCATCACCTCGGCGCCCTCGGGCAGCGTGAGCACGGCCTTGCCGGCGCGGTTCTTGGACTGCATGTCCTCGAGCTTCGCCACGAAGCCGTAACCGGCGTCGCTAGCGAGCAGGTACAGGTGTGAATCCTCGCCCATCAGCGCGCCGGCGAATGTCGCCCCCGAGGGCGGGTTGATGCGCCCGGTGAGCGGCTCGCCCTGTCCGCGCGCCGAGGGCAGCGAATGCGCCGGCAGCGAGTAGGTGCGGCCGGTGCTGTCCAGGAGCACCACCGACTGGTTCGAGCGCCCCTGCACCGCGCACTTGAAGGCGTCGCCCGCCTTGTAGCTCAGCTTCTCGCCGTCGATGTCGAGACCCTTGGCGGCACGGATCCAGCCCATCCTCGACAGCACCACGGTGACCGGCTCGGAGCTGAGCAGTTCGGTCTCGCTGTAGGCGCGCGCTTCCTCGCGGCTCACCAGCGGCGAGCGGCGCGCGTCGCCGTATTCGTCGGCCACCGCCTGCAGTTCCTTCTTGATCAGCGTGGTCAGGCGCGCCTCCGAGCCCAGCGTCTTCTCGAGCGTGTCGCGCTCCTCGGCCAGTTCGGCCTGTTCGCCGCGGATCTTCATTTCCTCCAGCTTCGCGAGGTGGCGCAGCTTCAGCTCGAGGATGGCTTCGGCCTGTTCGTCGGAGAGCCCGAAGCGCGCCATCAGCGCGGGCTTGGGCCTGTCCTCGTGGCGGATGATCGCGATCACCTCGTCGATGTTGAGGAAGGCGATCAGCAGGCCGTCGAGGATGTGCAGGCGGCGCAGCACCTGCTCGAGCCGGTACTGCAGGCGCCGGCGCACCGTCGCGCGGCGGAATTCCAGCCACTCGCGCAGCATCGCGGCGAGGTCGCGCACGCCGGGACGCCCGTCGAGGCCGATCACGTTCATGTTCACGCGGTAGCTGCGCTCGAGATCGGTGCTCGCGAACAGGTGTGACATCAGCCCGTCGGCATCCACGCGGTTCGAGCGCAGCACGATCACCAGCCGCGTCGGGTTCTCGTGGTCCGATTCGTCGCGCAGGTCCGCGACCATCGGCAGCTTCTTCGCCTGCATCTGCGCGGCGATCTGCTCCAGCACGCGGGCCCCCGACACCTGGTGCGGCAACGCGGTGATCACGAGATCACCCTGCTCGCGGATCCACACCGCGCGCGCGCGCAGGCTGCCGCGGCCCGTGGTGTAGAGCGCGCGCAGCTCGTGCGCGGGCGTGATGATCTCGGCCTCGGTGGGGTAATCCGGGCCGCGCACCCACTCGGTGAGCTCGGCGGCCGTGGTCCCGGGGCGGTCGAGCAGCTGCATGCAGGCGGCCGCGAGCTCGCGCAGGTTGTGCGGCGGGATGTCGGTGGCCATGCCCACCGCGATGCCGGTGGTGCCGTTGAGCAGGATGTGCGGCGCGCGCGCCGGCAGCACCGCGGGCTCGTCGATGGTGCCGTCGAAGTTGGGCATCCAGTCGACCGTGCCCAGTCCCACCTCGGACAGCAGCACGTCGGCGAAGGCGGCCAGGCGCGATTCGGTGTAACGCATCGCGGCGAAGGACTTGGGATCGTCTGGCGAACCCCAGTTGCCCTGGCCGTCGATCAGCGGGTAACGATAGGAAAAGGACTGCGCCATCAGCACCATGGCCTCGTAGGCCGCGCTGTCGCCGTGCGGGTGGAACTTGCCGATCACGTCGCCCACGGTGCGGGCGGACTTCTTGTACTTGGCGCTCGCGCGCAGCCCGAGCTCGTGCATCGCGTAGATGATGCGCCGCTGCACCGGCTTGAGGCCGTCGCCGATGTGCGGCAGCGCGCGGTCGAGGATCACGTACATCGAATAGTCGAGGTACGCCTTCTCGGTGTAGTCGCGCAGACGAATGCGCTCGATGTCGCCGCTGGGCGGCGCCTGGGTATCGGTCATGCCTGTCTCCGGCCGTAATGCTAGCCCGGGCTGGGGATCGCGGGGGCCCGCGCCTCGCGCGGGGCGGCATATGCTATTGGGTTTGCGCCGGCGCGTCATCCGCGCCGGCGCTGGCGGCGCGCACCTCGGCGGCGATCTGCCCGCTCAGCTCCAGCAGCACGGCGCTGATGTCGGCCGCCACCGAGTCGGCGGACGTGCCCGAGCGCGGACGCGCGAGCCGGCTGCTGCGCTCGCGCGTCTCGCTGCCGCGCGTCAGCGACCAGGTCGCAACCAGTTCCACAACATCGCTGCGCACGTCCAGGCGCGCGATATTCAGCCTGAGCAGCCAC
>OEIV010000662.1_pt1 | contig 17825 bp, 12 predicted proteins | sample 1539231 | NCBI WGS metagenome assembly OEIV01 (sample SAMN03794762, study PRJEB22550) | activated sludge metagenome | feature: wastewater treatment plant; material: activated sludge; isolation source: Wastewater treatment plant of a petroleum refinery complex | place: Argentina: Buenos Aires ...
CGGAGGGGGACGACCGCGAACCGGCCCTCGTGGGACGTGGGCATGGCGGTGCGGGGGACGCCGCCGGGGCATTTGAGGCGATCCGCTACGAGTCATATGAGATCGAGCGATTGCTGTTGCAGCGGCTTTCCGCCGGGCGGCCAGGGCAATGGACGCTGTGCGTTCTGCTCACGACGTCGATGTGCGCCCACCACTCGCTGCCGCGCGTCGCGGAGCTGTGCATCGAGGGCGGCGCGTCGGCGCTGCAGGTGCGCGAGAAAGACATGGACGCACGCGAGTTCCTGAGCGTGATTCGGCGCGTGATGGAGATCGCGAGGCCCGCCGGCGTGCCGGTGATCGTCAACGATCGCGCGGACCTCGCAATGCTCGCGGGGGCGGCGGGCGTTCACGTCGGCCAGAGCGATCTCTCGGTGCGCGATGTTCGACGCCTGGCGGGCGCGTCGCTCCTCGTGGGTGTTTCGACGACGAACCCAGAGCAGGCGCGACGGGCGGCGGCGGACGGCGCGGACTACTGCGGCGTGGGCCCGATGTTCGCGACGACGACGAAGGAACGAGCCCCGGCGGGCGTGGCGTATCTGCGTGAGTATCTCGGGGAGACGGCGTGCCGCGGTGTACCGCACCTGGCGATCGGGGGAATCTCCCCCGACAACGTCGGCGAACTGGTCGAGGCCGGCTGCCGCGGCGTGGCGGTGTCGGGCGGCGTGTGCCGGTCGAGCGACCCGCGGGGTGTGTGCGAGCGATTGGTCGCGGCGCTCCAGCGGTAGGTGCTCATTTGCGCCGGCGTCGCGGGCCGATACACTCCGGTATGCCCGTTACCTTTCAGCAGCACCGACTCTCCAACGGCCTGACGATCATCGCGGAGACCGACCCCTCGGCCCACACGACGGCGGCGGGTTTCTTCGTCAAAACCGGGGCCCGCGACGAGGCCGCCCCGGTGATGGGCGTCAGCCATTTCCTTGAACACATGATGTTCAAGGGCACCGACGACATCTCGGCGGAAGAGCTGAACCGGCGCTTCGACGACCTAGGCGCGCGGAACAACGCGTTCACCAGCGCGGAGATGACATGCTTCTACGCGAGCGTGCTCCCAGAGCGGTTCGATGAGGTGGTGTCTTTGCTCGCCAGGATGATGCGCCCGGCGCTGCGCCAGGCGGACTTTGACACCGAGAAGGGCGTGATCCTCGAAGAGATCGCGATGTATAAGGACAACCCGTTCTGGGTGCTGTACGAGGCCGCGATCGAGAAGCACTTCGGCTCGCACCCGCTCTCGCACCGCGTGCTGGGCACGACCGAGACCATCACGGCGCTGCAGCGCGACCAGATGATGGAATATTTCCGCGCTCGCTATTCCGCGGACAACACAACGCTGGCGGTGGCGGGGCGCGTGGACTTTGCAAAGCTCGTCGCGCTGGCCGAGAACATGTGCGGCTCGTGGGAGCGCACGGGCGCGGCTCGCGGCGCCAACCCCCCGCGCCCCGCGGGCGGGGGGGTCACGGTCGGAGACGACAAAGTGAGCCGTGCGTACATCCTGGGCCTGGCCGATGCGCCGGCGATCGAGGACGAGCGGCGGTACGCGGCGGGGATGCTGGCGCAGGTGCTGGGATCGCCGGACAACAGCCTGCTCCACTGGGCGCTCATCGAGACGGGCCTTGCGGAAGAGGCACAGGCCGCGTTCGACGCGCACGACGGCGTGGGGCACTATTTCATCTACGCGTCGGCGGACCCGGCGCGGATCGATGACGTGTGGGCGCAGGTGCAAACGCAGGTCGGCCGATTGATCGACGCGGTGACGCCGGACGACCTGGAGCGGCTGCGCAACAAGGCCGCGACGGCGTTGACGGTGGGCGGCGAGCGCCCGGGCGATCGCATGCACCGGCTGGGTCGGCTCTGGACGACGACCGCGCAGTACCGCCCGCTGGAGACGGAATTGGAACGAATCACGAAGGTGACGCTGGATGACCTGCGCGCGGTGGCGACGGCGTATCCGATCAGGCCGGTGACGGTGGGGAAGCTGGTGCCGAAGGGATGAGGGCTTCGGATTCGCTTGATGGCATCGAGCCGGCTGCGCACCGTTTGCTGCTGCCGCAGGCCGAGGTCGTGAAGCCAGCGTCGCGAAGATGCGGCCGCGGCACGTATGAAGACACCGACCGCGAAGTCGCCGCCGGTGGTGGGAATTCCTGGGTGCATTGGGGTTCGTGAGGCGTCGAGACCGGGTGAAGCACACCGATCCGGCGACGGTCGCGCTTATCTCCCCTTGCTGTCACCCCGCGCGAAGATGCTCGCGACGTAGTTCAGGACGTCCGCGGCCGAGGTCTCGTTGTAGCCGAAGTTCTTGATGAGGCGCTGCTTGACGATGTCGATCTTCTGCTGGGTCTCGTCGTCGACGACGCTGCTCACCAGGTTCTTGAGCTTGATCGTGTCGCGCTGGTCCTCGAAGAGCTTGAGCTCGAGCGCGCGATAGAGGCGAGCGTTGGTGTTGTACTCGAACTTCTTGCCGTCGAGCGCGAGCGCGCCGATGTAGTTCATGATCTCCTGGCGGAAGTCGTCCTTTCGGGATTCGGGGATGTCGATCTTCTCCTCGATCGCGCGCATGAGGCGTTCGTCGGGCTCGTCGTACTTGCCTGTGTACTTGTTGAGCACCTTTTCCTTCTGGGTGCTGGCGCGGACGTTCTCGATGTAGTTGACGCAGAGGCGGCGGATCGCATCCTCATCGGCGCTGATGGCGCGCTGCACCTCACCCTTGATGATGTCCTCGTACTCTTCCTTCACAACCGCGAGCAGCTCGCGGTAGCGCTTCTTGGTGTTCTCGTCGCTGATGAGCGAGTGGTGCGAAAGCCCGCTCTCCAGCTCGTTGAGCACCATGAAGGGGTTGATGCACTTGTCCTCGATGGCCTGGCGGCCCACCAGCGCGTTGCTGACCTTGTCTTGGATATATCGCGGCGAGATGCCGGCCATGCCCTCGCGCGGGGCCTCTTCCTTCAGTTCCTTCACGCTGTCCTCGGTGAAGCCGGGGATGTTCTTGCCGTTGTAGAGCTTGAGCTTCTGGAGCACGGTCAGCCCCGCCTTCTTGGGCTCCTCGAGTCGTGTGAGCACGGCCCACATGGCCGCGACCTCGAGCGTGTGCGGCGCGATGTGGATGTTGCGGATGCGATCGGCGCCGAAGTCCTTCTGGTAGATGCGGATCTCGTCGTCGAGGCGGATGTTGTAGGGGACGTCGATCTTGATGGTGCGGTCGCGGAAGGCCTCCATCATCTCGTTGGACTGGAGGCGCTTGTACTCGGGCTCGTTGGTGTGCCCGAGGATCACCTCGTCGATGTGCGTCTGCGCGAACTTCTTGGGCTTGATCGAGTGTTCCTGGGTCGCGCCCAGGAGGTCATAGAGGAACGCGACGTCGAGCTTCAAGAGCTCGATGAACTCGCAGACGCCGCGGTTGGCGATGTTGAGCTCGCCGTCGAAGTTGAAGGCGCGCGGGTCGGAGTCCGAGCCGTAGAGCGCGATCTTGCGGTAGTTGATGTCGCCCGTGAGTTCGGTGGAGTCCTGGTTCTTCTCGTCCTTGGGCTGGAAGGTGCCGATGCCGACGCGGTCCTTCTCGGAGAGCACGATGCGCCGGACCTTCACGTGTCCCATGACCTTGCGCCAGTCGCCTTCGTAGAACTCCATGAGGTTGTCGAGCACGCGACGGCAGAACGGGTCGGGCTCGCCCGAGACACGGAGTTTTCCGCCGTGGTGCTTGGGCTTGAACGCGGCGTTGAGCTTGGCCATGACTTCGTCGCGGGCTTCGCGAGGGACGAGCACGAGCGGCTCTTCGTGCATGGGGCACGGGTATTCGTGCGTTTTCCTGGCGCGCTTGCCCTGGCCGCTGGGCGGCGAATCGGGCTCGGGCGAAGCTTCGCAGTGCTCATCGAGCATCCAACTGAAGGTGTACAGGGCGCCGTCGGTGGTGCGTGAGTAGGCCTCGATGCCCTTTTTCAGGAGACGAGCGATGGTCGATTTGCTCGAGCCGACCGGGCCGTGGAGGAGGAGGATGCGCTTGTCGGTGCCGTAGCCCTCGGCGGCGGAGCGGAGGAAGTCGACGAGCTGCATGAGGGCGAAGTCGAGGCCGAAGATGCCGTCGGCTCCGTTGTCGAAGGGGTCGGAGAAGAAGTGATAGCGGATGCACTCCTTTTTGAAGAGGCGGTAGCGGGCGCAGCCGTACGACATGATGGCGTCGTAGAGGCGCTGGTAGGCGTTTCGGACGACGCCGGGATTCTCGCGGCAGATGTCGAGGTATTCCCAGAACGTGCCGGCCCAGTGCTGGTCCTGGTAACGCCGCCGGTCAAGCTTGGACTCGATCAGTGAAACCAGCTCTTCGCTCATGGCCGAGCCTCCTTGCACAGATTGACCAACCGGCGGTGCGCGATCGCGCACATCGTCCTATCGGCACCGGGCGGGCCTCGCACAACTCGGACCCGCGATCTCTCCAGAGTTCGATACGCACAATTCGCCCGGCGTATTCACAATCTGGGGGAGTTACACGCCCGCGCAAACTCCGCGCCGATCGGGCGCGAGTCGTGGCGATGGCAGCCTCGGTGCTGGGGCTTCCGCCCGGTCGGCGGGCGATGGACGCTGGGCGGGGGGCGGCCCGGCACGGCGCGGGGCCTGGCACTAGGCTTGGGGCATGAGCACCGGCCCCAAGGTCTGCGTCGTGGGTTCCGTCAACATGGACATCGTGGTGCGCTGCCCACGCCTGCCCAGGCCGGGAGAGACGCTTCTGGGAAGCTCGTACAAGGCCTTCCCGGGCGGCAAGGGGGCGAACCAGGCGGTGGCGGCGGCAAGGCTTGGCGCGCGGGTCACCTTAGTCGGCGCCGTTGGCGATGATGCGCACGGACGCGAGCTGTTCAAAACCCTTGAGGGCGAGGCGATCGACCTCTCGCACCTGTTCGTGCGCTCCGGGCGGGCCTCGGGGCTGGCGATGATCACGGTGGCCGAGGGCGGCGAGAACACCATCATCGTCGCGCCGGGCGCGAACGCGACGCTCACCGCGGACGAGGGGTCGTTGGCACGCGTGGCGATCGAAACCAGCGACGTGCTTCTGATGCAACTCGAAACTCCCACTTCCGCGGTGCTGGCGGCGGCCAAGATCGCGGCCGACGCGGGCAAGCCCGTGATCCTCAACGCCGCGCCGGCCCGCGCGATCCCGCCGGAACTGGCGCGATTGGTGAGCGTGCTGGTCGTGAACCGGACCGAGGCGGGAATCCTGGGCGGATTGGACCCGAGCGTGGAGCCATCGCGGCTGGCGCTGCGCTTGGCGGATGCCGGGCCGACGGGGGTGGTGCTGACGCTGGGGAGCCAGGGCGCGGTGGTGGCGTATCGGAATCGCCCCAAGCGCGTGGGGAGTTTCTCGGTGCAGGCCGTGGATTCGGTCGGCGCGGGCGATGCGTTCGCCGGCGCCCTGGCGTTCGGCTGGCCGGCGGTTCACGCCGCGTTCAGGGCCAAGAGCCCCGATGAGTTCGCGCTCCTCGACCTGGCGCTGGCGATGGCGTCGGCGGCGGGGGCGCTGGCGACGACCAAGGCGGGCGCGATCCCGTCGCTCCCGCACAAGGGCGAGGTCGATGCGCTGGTGGCCCAGCACGCGGGGAGCATGTCATGAGCAGGACGATCGATCTAGGCGGCGCGTGGCGATGCCGTGCGGATGCGGAGGATCGCGGCGCGCGCGAGCGCTGGTCTGCTTCCACGCCGAGCGAGGGCTGGAGTGTCATCGACCTGCCCGCGCCGGCCCAACGAACGCTCGGGCTGGATCACAAGGGAGTCTCGTGGTATCAGCGGCAGGAGCCCGCGCCGGTGCTCGAGCCCGGCCAGCGGCTGTGGCTGTGCTGCGAATCGGCCGCGAACGACGCGGAGTTCTGGGTCAACGGCACGAGCCTCGGTCGGAACGTGGGCGACTACATCCCGTTCCAGTTCGAGGTGCCGAACGAAGCTGCGAGTGGAGCCGCGAGCGGGACGCTCAACATCGTCGCGCGGGTGGACCAGATTCACGCGCCGCCGCCCGCGCCGGGCGTGCTGGTGCAGAACGGGCACATCACCAAGGGCTTCCACGACGTGCTGAGCCTCCAGCACGCGGGGTTGTGGGGGCGTGTGACGCTGCGCGTCACAGGGCCGGCCGCCATCCGTCCCGGCGGCGTGCGGATCATCGCGGACCCGGAGAGCGGCAGGGTGCGCGCGCTGGTCGAGCTGGTCGATGCGCATCCCGCGTCGCTGCGGGTCCGCATCGCCGATCCCGAAGGGCACGAGGTCGCGACGCTGGAGGGAGAGTTCGAGCGCGGAGCGACGGCACTGGAACTGTGCGGGTGCGTGGTCTCTCCATCACCCTGGAGGCCCGATTCGCCGTCGCTTTACAACGCCGGCGTCGAGGTGCTATGCAACGGCGTTTGCTCGGATTCGCGCGACCTGCGCTTCGGTTTCCGCAACGTCCGCGTCGGCGGGACCAACAACTCACGCATCCTGCTCAACGATCGCCCCTTCCAGATCCGCGGCGTGCTCCACTGGGGGCACGAGCCGGCGCACATCTCGCCCGCGCCCTCACGCGGCCAGGTGCGGGCGGAGTTCGCGATGCTCCGGCGCATGGGATTCAACTGCGTCTGCCTGTGCATGGTCTACCTGCCCGAGTATTACTACGACCTCGCGGACGAGATGGGCATGCTGATCTGGCAGGAGCATCCCGTCTGGAAGTCGCCCATGGGCGACGAACACATCCCGGAGTATCGGCGCTTGTTCGCGGAGTATTTCCGGCGCGATCGCAACCATCCGTCCATCATCCTCGTCAGCGGGAGCTGCGAGCACGAAAACTTCAACAAGAAACTCGGCGCGTGGTGGTGGGATCGCGCCAAGGAGGAACTGCCCGATCGCCTCGTGCAGGTGCAGACGGCGTTCATCGACTGGGCCGACCCCGATCGCGTCGATCTCTACGACGAGCATGTGTACGACAACTCGGGGCGATGGATCGATTTCCTGGAGGACGTGCAGGCCAAGATCGCGGGTCTCACGCCCCGCCCGTTCATCATGGGCGAGACGATCATCGCCAACGCGTGGCCCGACACGAAGGCGCTGGCGGCGCTGGCCGAGCGGTCGCCGCGTCCGTGGTATCTGACCAAGGGGCTGGAGGAGTGCGCCGCTCTTGAGACGCGGATCGAAGCGCGGTGGGGGAGCGAGACGCTCGCACGGTTCCGGCGCCAGGCCGACGCGTTTGCGATCGGCATCCGGAAATTCCAGGTCGAGGCATTCCGCGCCTATGAGAACCACGCCGGCTGGGTTATGAACCATATCCGAGACGTGCCGGCCTGCCGCTGCGGGTACATGGACGACCTGGATCGCTGGCGCTACACAGCCGAGCAGACGCTCCCCTGGCTCGCCGACGCGACGCTGCTCCTGCGCACGCCCGGCCAGTCGCTGGCGGCGTGTCCGGGCGCGGCGACGATCGCCATTCGCCTGGCGAACTTCGCGGGGCGCGACATGCTCGGGGAGGTCGAGCTCGCGGACGATTTCGGCGAGCGCCGGTCGGCGAGCATCCGGGCCGAAGCCGGGCGAATCTCGGACGCCTTATTCACCCTTGACCACCCCGAGGTTCGCGTGCCGACGAAGCGGACGATCGAAGCCAGGCTCGCGGGCGCGCCCCCGAACTCCTGGGGAATCTGGGTCTTCCCGAAGCGCCACGACTACCGGGCGAGCGACGGCGTGCGCGTGTTCGCCGGCGCGCCTTTCAGCGACGATGAGCGCGAGATCGAGTTCGAGGAGCGGTCGTACAGCAGCGGGTGGGGCTTGAAGTGTCGGACGTGGACGCCGCGGTTGCCCGATCCCGCGGCGCTCCTGCCGGGTGTGGCGGCGTGCGACGAATCGCATCTGGACGCCAACGTGCTGGTCACGCACCGGCTGACCAGCCGGATCACAAATTGGATCGCGCTGGGCGGGCGCGCGGTGTTGCTGGCGTCGAGATTGAAGGGTGGCATGGAGTCCGCGTTCATCAATTTCTACGGGCAAGTGCCGCTGGTCATCGAGGGGAGCGAGCGGGCGTGGCCGATCTCTCCGGGCGAGAGCGACTGGATCGTGGACCTGATTCATCACGACTTGTCGCGGCGTTCGGCGCGGGCGATCCCGACCGAAGCCCGCGGGCTGCTCGGGCAGGTGGAGCCGATCGTGCGTCTGATCTTCACGCACGACTCGGGGGTTCCGCGGCACTTCGACGCGGTCTTCTCGACCAGGGTCGGGCGCGGGATGTTGGTGGTGTCGTGCGTGGATCACGCGTCGGTCTCGGGCGGCTATCTGCTCGATCGGCTGGTGGCGTATGCGGGAGGCGGCGAGCTGCCGAGCCCGGAACTGAGTGCGCCGGACGCGTTCGCGGTGGAATCGGCGTGATCAAGGGCGTGCGGTTTGCCGACGCCCGTCCGCGGGGCTAATCTTTCCGTCCACACCCTGCGGCTGTGGCGGAACTGGCAGACGCGCTAGATTCAGGTTCTAGTGGGGTAACACCCGTGGAGGTTCGACTCCTCTCAGCCGCATTTTTTCGATTCACGCCTCTCGGAGGTCCTCGTCATGGGCTTCGATGACATGGAAAAGAGCGACAAGATCAAGCTGTTTGTCGCCATCGGCGTGCTGGTGGTTGCGATCGGCGCGATCGGTTGGTATTTCTTTGGGTCGGGCGGCGGACCGTCGCCGACCGATACCCCGGCCGCGGCTCCCGCGCCGGATGTTTCGAGCAAGGACAAGAATGCCCCGAAGCCCGCGAGCAACCGTCGCACCGCTCCCGGCGGCAACTAGAGGCGAAGTGGTTTACGCCGTTCTTTGCGACGCTTCGGCGCGGTAGGCTGTCCGCGTGTCGCTCCTCTATGCCGGTATCGATGAAGCCGGGTTCGGCCCGCTCCTGGGCCCGATGTGCGTGGCGCTCTGCGCGCTCCGCATCGATCCCTGGCGCGACGGCGATGCCCCGCCCGATCCGTGGGCGATGCTGGCGCCGATCGTCTCGCGCGAGCCCGCCCGGTCCAAGGGCGTGACGCCGATCGCGGTCGCGGATTCCAAGCGGCTCAAACTCCCAAACTCGGTCGCCAGCGGCAAGCCCCTGCTCCACCTCGAACGCGGCGTGCTTGCTTTCCTTCGCGCCTCGGGAATCGAGCAACCCGCCGATGATCAGGCGCTCTTCGACGCGATCAAGCTCTCGATCCCCGGGCATCCGTGCTACCGCGGCGAGTCCACGCCGCTCCCCACCGCGTGGCGGCCCGAGCAGCTCTCGATCGCGGTGAACCAGCTCATGCCCGCGATGAATCGCGCCGGTGTTTCGCTGGCCGGACTGTCGTGCCTCTCGATCGACGAGCCGCAGTTCAATTCGATCATCGAAAAGACAGGCTCCAAGGCGTCGGTGTCCCTGTGGGCGGTGCGTGAACTGATCCATCGGGCGCTGGCGCCGAGCACCGACCCGTCGGAGTCGATCCGCATCGTGTGCGACCGATTGGGCGGACGCGAGGATTACACCAAGCCCCTGGAGCGAATGCTCCCGGGCGCGAGCGTCACGCCGCTGGAACACGCCGAGCACCACAGCCGATACTCGATCACGCTCACGGATTCGCGCGTGGTCATCGTTCACTTCCAGACTGAGGCGGAGTCGGCCCATTTTCCGGTCGCGCTCGCCTCGATGACGGCCAAGTACGCGCGGGAACTCCTGATGGCCCGTTTCAACCGATACTTCGGTGCGCGGGCGCGGGACCTGGGCGTCGAGCTCAAGCCCACCGCCGGCTACACGCTCGACGCCCGACGCTGGCTCGCAGACGCCAGAGATATTCTGAGCGAGGCCGAGCGATCGGCGATCGTCCGCAACGCGTAAAGTCACCCGATGAGTCTCGCCAAGCGCATGCTCGACCTTGCCGCCCGCCACGCGCTGCGTGCCGCGGGCGATGTGGAGCCCAATCCGCTCGTGGGCTGCGTGATCGCGCGGAGCGAACAGGTTCTCGGTATCGGGCATCATCGCAAGTTCGGCGGGCTGCACGCCGAGCGCGAGGCGCTGGCGTCGTGCAAACGCCAAGGGTACGAGCCGCGCGGCGCGTCTGCTTATGTCACGCTCGAGCCCTGCAATGGCCAGGGCAAGCAGCCGGCTTGCGTCGACGCGCTGCTCGAGGCCGGGATCGCGCACGTCGTGTATGCCGTCGCCGACCCGAACCCCGCCAAATCGGGCGGAGCGGCCCGCCTGTCGTCGCACGGCGTGTCGGTCGAATATTCGCGCGAGAGCCCGCTGGCGTGCTCGCTGGCCCAGCCGTTCTTGCGGAGATTGGCGACGGGCAGGCCCTGGGTGATCGCAAAGTGGGCCCAAACGATCGACGGCCGCGTCGCGACCCGCACCGGCGAATCCAAGTGGATCAGCAATCCTCGCTCGCGCGCCCGCGTGCATCGCTTGCGCGCACGCGTCGACGCGATGCTGACGGGCATGGGCACGATCCTGTCCGATGATCCGATGCTCAACGCACGCGACGTGCGCCGGGTTCGCCGCCTGGCGCGGCGTGTGGTCGTTGACAGCGACCTCGATATTCCGCCCGAGTGCGCCATCGTGAACACGGCCTCGGAAATCCCGACCATCGTCGCGTGCGATCAGGACATCTCGAGCAGCGGCATCACGGCGCCGCGCCGCACGATGCTGCAAGACAAGGGCGTCGAGATCATCGGCGTTCGCGCCGACGAACGCGGCGGGATCGACCTCGGCCACATGCTCGAGCGGCTTTCCGCGGACTTCGGCGTCGCGAGCGTGCTGGTCGAGGCCGGGCCGCGCCTCCTGGGCTCGCTGATGCGTGACGATCTCATCGACGAGGCGGTGGTCTACATCGCACCGCTTCTTTTCGGCGACGAGATGGCGCGATCATCGATCGAGGGGCACATCGTGGGCTCGCTGGCGGGCGTGCCGCGCTTTGGTGTGCACCGCGTCACGCGCGTGGGCGACGATATCGAGGTGACGTACCGGCGGCGCTTCGACTAGGGCGCCGCGCTACGACCCGCGTTTCCAGAACGCCAGCGATTCCTGCACGCTCGCCTTGATCACGCCCGCGCTGGTCTGCACGCTCAGCGCGGTCCCGCTCGTGGATCGTTCCCACTTCACCTGCGCAAAGCAGACCGGCGCCGCGCCCAGCATCGGCGCCACGGTCGAACTCGTCACCGCGCCCACGACTGTTCCCGCAGCATCTGGTGCACTGGCGCCGTCCAGTACCGGCGCCCCGCCCGTCGGGAGCGCAGGCTCGCCCGCAGCCTCATCGATCACCCGATCAAGCCGCAGCGCGACGAGGCACTGCTTGGGATGCCCGCGGCTGTGCATCCTCGCCACGATCTCCTGCCCGAGGTAGCACCCCTTGGTAAAGCTCACGCGATCCGCGAGCACGCCCGATTCCGCCGGGAGCGATTCGGGCCCGAAATCGATGTTGTAGAGAGGCGTGCCGGCCTCGATCCGCGCGATGTTGAAGGCGTGCCAGCCCACGCGAGCGAGCCGCACACGCCGATTTAGAGAGGTCGGCTCCCCCGATCGCAACGCAGCCGCCCCGGATTCCCGCTCACCCGCCAGCTCGAGCAGTGTTGTGTACAGGCGAGCCGCATCGTCCATCCCGCACAGGATTTCGACGCCGATGTCGCCCGTTGCGTCGAACCGCCACAGGGTCACGGGCACTTCCGCCAACTGCGTTTCGATCGCGTCGCCCACCGGCGGGAGCGACGCGCCAAGCCCCGCGAGCAATTCCGCGGCCGTCGGCCCGTGAATCGCCAGGCGATACGTCTCGCCCGACAGGTCGCGCAGACTCACGTCCTCCGTGATGATGAACGACGCGAGGCTCCGGGCGGTGCGCTCCAGCGCCAGAATGTCGACGTCGATCAGCGTGCGACCCGCCATGTGCACGACCTGCACGTCCGCGTCGATCCGCCCCTTGCGGTTCAGCCAGAACGCACGACGAACCGAGCCGGGCTGAACGCCCTTCAGTTCCTGCGTCAACATGCGGTTGAGAAAGTCGAGGCGATCCGCGCCCGTCAGTTCGATCGTCGCGCGCATCGCCTGGTCGAGCAGGCCCGCGTGCTTGCGGATCGCGGCGTACTCGATCTCAAGCTCGCCGAAGATCTGCGGCACGTCGACGGGCACGCCGCCTACGCCTTCTGTCGGCCCGTACACCGCCAGCATCGCTCCGGCCTGTTCGTGAAGTGGTCGCAGCGGTGTCCGGCGTCCCATCGCGTTCTCCCGTCGAAATCGGCAACTTCGTCCCCGGCGCGAGGGTATGCTCATCCACCCGCGCGAGTGTGCGGCATTGATTGAAAGGCTCTCTCGTGAACATCGATCTTCTCAAGCGTCTCTGCGAAACCCCCGGCGTCCCCGGCCGCGAAGAACGCGTCCGCAAGCTCATCGAATCCGAGATCAGCGGCCTGTTCGACGAGGTGCGCACCGACGCCATGGGCTCCCTCATCTGCACCCGCCACCCGCGCAAGGGCAAGAAGCCCGCCAAGAAGAAGTCCGACGCCCGCCCGACCCGCGTCATGCTCCTCTGCCACATGGACGAGATCGGCTTCTACGTCACCGCCATCGACAGCAAGGGCTTCCTGTGGATGAACCCCGCGGGCGGCTTTGACACCCGCAATCTCTTCTCGCGCCGCGTCCTCGTCTGCGCCGACTCCGGCGACTACAAGGGCGTGATGAACCCGGGCGGCCGCCCCGTCCACATCTCGTCGCCCAAGGATCGTGAGAAGGTGCCGGAGGTCAAGGAGTTCTTCGTCGACATCGGCCTGCCCGGCGATCAGGTCAAGAAGAAGATCAAGGTCGGTGACTACGTCGTCATGGACGAGCCCCTGATCGAGGTCGGCAACAAGATCGTGAGCAAGGCGCTCGACAACCGCGTCGCGTGCTGGCTCGGCATCGAGTCGGTGCGCCAGCTCGACAAATCGGGCGAGGGCAACTCGTGCGAGGTCGTCGTTGCGTTCACGACCCAGGAAGAAGTGGGGCTCCGCGGCGCCAAGACCGCGTCCCACGCCGTCGCGCCCGATGTCGGCCTGGGAATCGACGTCACCCTCTCCTGCGACACGCCCGGCGTGCCCGAGGAGGAAGCGGTGACCGTGCAAGGCCGCGGCTTCGGACTGCACATCAAGGACTCGTCGTTCATCAGCGATTACGCGCTGACGGCCGAGTTCGAGGACCTCGCCAAGAAAAAGAAGATCGCCTACCAGCGGACCATCCTGGCCGCGGGCGGGCAGGACGGCGCGGCGGCCCAGCAGGCGGCTGCCGGCGCTCGGGCCCTGGGCATCACCGTCGGCACGCGCTACATCCACACCGTGACCGAGATGATCGACAAGAAGGACCTGGCCGCGGCCCGCGACATCCTCGCGGCGTACATGGCGAAGGCGTAAGCGACGATTCGATCGCGGACCTTCGCGATTCGAGCAATAAACGAGTCATTGCACGGGCCCGACTTTGGGCCCGTGTTTCCTTTTGGCAGCGTTCGCGTCGGTCTGCGCGACGCAATCCGCGATGATTCTGCGCTCGATGCCCCCAAAAGAACACGCCGACCACCCTCCCGGCGATCGGCGCGCGTGATTCCCGTGATGGATGTGCGCTCGCGCGATCACCGCGCGACGCATGTGGACCGACCTTGTCTCAATGCACCAAGTTCGTCGCCGCCTCGATCGACTCGATCACCTGGCGGAGTTGGAACGGCTTCTTGAGGAATCCGTCGTAGCCCTGCCCGCGCAGGCCGTGGGCCTGCCCGTCCGTGAGCTTGCCGCTCATCGCGACGATCTTGGTGAACTGCAGGTGTTCGTTCTTGCGGACCATGTCCATGAAGGCCTTGCCGTCGCCCTCGCCTCCGATGTGGAGGTCGAGGAGGATGCAATGGGGCTTGAAGCGTTCGCACTCCATGCCGGCCTGGAACCCCGAGAGCGCGGTGCGCACCTCGTAGTTGGTCTGCTCGGTGAGGATCTTCTCCATGGTCTCGACGATCTCGCGTTCGTCGTCCACGATAAGCACGCGCGTGCGGCCGCTCGAAATCCCCTCCAGCGGGATGTTGTGCGCTTTCATGAACTTGATGAGTTCGGCGGTCGGGATGCGTCGGTCACGCGATCCCGGAATCCGGTACCCCTTGAGGGTGCCGGAGTCGAACCATTTGGAGACGGTGCGCGGCGCCACGTTGCAGATCTTCGCCACTTCACCGGTCGTCAGGACTTCTTTTTCGATGGGCATCGTCTCACCTCGAATCACGCAGGGGTGGGCGTGCCGAGCACTCGGCCCCCGGAGACCCCGGTAGATCGGCGTCAATCCAACCCCTCTTGACCGCAGAATCGATCCCGACGGAAAGTTCCCGTTCTGGGACCCTGATTCGTCCCCCGGATTGACATGCCCAAGCACGCCCCGTTACAGTGACCTCCCCTCGATTCCCACCCCCGACGCATCAGCGCCGGGCTTGGTGTCGTATCGGGGCCAACCTATCGGGCGGAACGGGCAAAAAACGCCGTTTCCCCGTCCACGCGATCTGGGGCCAACCACCCCACATGCGTGGCGTTTCCCGAAGATTCCCGTTCGTTCCGGCCTTGCCGAGCAGGAGCCAATCGTGTCGAAGTTCGCCCGCCGCCCGGTTTTTTCCGTCCTGCCCTTCGTTCTTCTTTCTTTGGCCGGTCTGCCCGCCAGCGTCGCGCACGCTCAGGATGCGGCCGCGAGTGAGGCCCAACCGGCCGAGAAGGCGACCCCCGTCGACCTCCTCAAGGATTTCATCTACTACACCCGCATCGACAATTACGAGGTCGCCGCGGGGTATCTGCGCCAGTTGAAGGACCTGAATCTGAAGCCGGTCGAGCTGGTACAGCTTGTCGAAGGCTCGGACCAGAAGGACCGCTTCGAGCAGACCGTTCCCCGGGCCATGCGAAAGGTGGAGCTGGAGGAGCTGGCGGGCTGGTTGTTCAAGACTTACGAGCAGGGCAAGCTCGAGCGGGCCCGTGACCCGGAGCAGATCAAGGCAAATATTGCGCTCTTGTCGGGCACCATCCGCGGACGCCTGCTGGGCAGCGAACGTCTGAAGATGGCGGGTGAATACGCCATGCCGCAGCTACTGGCGGCGTATCTCGATCGCAACAACCCGGCGCTTTCGAGCCAGGTTCGCCAGGTCATCGTGTCGCTGGGCTCCCACGCCGTGATTCCGCTGGTGACGGCCCTGCCGAAGGTCTCCGCCGAGCAGCAGGAATTGGTTGTAAATCTCGTTGCCGACGTTCCTTACGCAACGTCGATCCCGTTCCTTTCCGATCTGGCCGCGACCAGCGCGGTCCAGCCGGTGAAGGACGCCTGCCAGCGCGCGATCGAACGCCTGGGCGGCGCGCCCGCCGGCGCGGACGTCGCCGGGCTGTACCAGTCGCTGGCCGAGAGCTATTACCAGGAACGGAAAGAACTTACGAGCTTTGCGGGCGAGGATTTTCAGCTCCTTTGGTCGTTTGATCCCGGCACCGGGCTGCTCATGAGCGCGATCCGCACACCGGTGTATCACGAGGCGATGGCCATGCGACTGGCGACCCGATCGCTCGAGCTTCGGCCCGATAACCCCGATGCGCTCGCCTTGTGGGTTTCTTCGAACTTCTCGCGCGAGATCGACACGCCCGCCGGGTATGAGAACCCGACCTACGCCAAGGGGCGCCGCGACGCGATGTACTACGCCGTTGCTTCGGGCGCCGGGGTTGGTCAGCGAGTTCTCGGACGTGCAATTTCGACCAACGACACCCCGCTGGCCCGCCGGGCGATCGCGGCCATCGAGCAGACTGCGGGCGGAAGTTCGCTGTGGGCGGACATGGCCGGCCAGCGCCCGCTGCTTTCGGCGCTGACGTATCCGAATCGACGCGTCCAGTTTGACGCGGCCTTGGCCCTGGCGGCGGCCCAGCCCAACACCGCGTTCGACGGCTCGGAGCGGGTGGTTCCGATCCTGGCCGGCGCGATCCACGAGAGCGCCAACATGGTGGCGGCCGTGGTCGCCCCGGATAACGAGACGTACCAGGCCGTGCGCGGGATGCTGGAGCGGATGAAGTTCTCGGTCCTGGCGTATGGCAAGACGCTGGACGAGCTGGCGCCCGCGATCGCGGAATCGCCGAGCATTGATCTGGTGGTGGCGGCCAATCTCGCCGGCGACGCGACGCCCGCGTTCATCGATCAGGTCCGCGGCACGCCGCGTGTCTCGGCGGCCCCGATCATGGTGCTGACGCGCGCCGACGTGTATCAATCCCTGCGTCGTCGTTATGAGACCGACCAGACGGTGTCGGTGCGTCAGAGTGCGCTGGCCGAGGCGACGGTGGCCAAGGCGGTGCAGCAGCTCATCGATGACGCCTCGGGCGGCGCGCTCTCGATCACCGAAGCCTCTTCTTACGCGAAGCGCTCGCTGGCGGCGCTTCGGGACCTTGCGGTGTCCGGTAACTCGGTGCTGAACGTGTCGGAATCGACGACGGCGCTGATCGCGGCGCTGGGCGAGCGGAAGGGCGCGATGCGCCTGGATATCGCGGAGATCCTGGCCCGCATCGGCCAGGATCGCTCGCAGATCGCGCTGATGGACGCCGCCATGGCGTCTTCGGGCGCGGAGCGCGTCGCGCTCATGCACAAGGTGACGGCGTCGGCGCGGCGTTTCGGCTCGATGCTCCAGCCGCGGCACGTTGATCAGATTGCCGAGCTGGTCGCCAAGGGCCCGGACGCGGAGGCGAATGCGGCCGCGGCGCTCTTGGGCGCCCTTGGGATGAAGGACAACCGCGTGGTGCCGCTGATTCTTGAGCACGCGAAGAAGTAGGGAACGCCCCAAGCGACGAAACTCGGACCTGAAAAGGAATGAACCCGGGCTTATCGGCCCGGGTTTTTTCATTCTCGGGCGTGCCACGCGGAGCCCGGATCGAGGGTGGGGGCGTCGCCGTCGTTACAGAGCGCATGACCGGCGCGCCGCGGGGGCGAGCGGAGTGTGCGGTCGAAAGTGCGCCGTGGCTACGGCCGATGTCATGGGTGCTCGTGACGAGGTGTCACGAGATTCCGTCGGGCGCCGCGAGCGTGCGATGGGGATTGAGGGTCGGTCGTGTGTCGCGATCGATCGTTCGGCTTGCGGACCAGTGGCCCGCGGCCCGGTCCGAACGCCCGGAATGAGGAGTCTGCAGCATGCGTACCCGCCGTTTGAGCAAGGCCTTCACGCTTGTCGAAATCCTGATCGTCGTCGTCATCCTCGGCATTCTCGCCGCGATCGTCGTGCCGCAGTTCACGAACGCGACGCAGGACGCCCAGGTGGGCAACCTGCGTGCCCAGATCAAGAGCATCCAGAACCAGCTCGAGCTGTACCGGGCCCGCAACAACGCGTACCCGACGCTCGCGCAGCTCACGGCCGACTCGGCCAACGCCGACTTCGCCGACCTTGGCTGGGGCGCGATGATCGACGGGAACTACCTGAAGGCTCCCGCGAAGAACCCCTACAACGGCTCGTCCATCGTCGCCGCCGAGGCCACGGAAGGCAACGGCTGGCACTATGACGAGGATACCGGCGTGCTCGGCGCCTGCTACTACGACGAGACCACCGAGGCGATGACCCCCGGTACTCCGTAAGCGTGTGCTGATCTGAGTTGAACCAGAACGGCCGGACCCCTGACCGGGCCCGGCCGTCTTTGTTATCCGGGCTTGAGTGGTGATTCCCGACGGGAGCGACGCGAATGCAGCTACGGCGCGCCTTCACGCTGGTTGAGATTCTGATCGTGGTGGTGATCCTGGGCATCCTGGCATCGCTGGTGGTGCCGAAGTTCAGCAACGCGGTGCAGGAGAGCTCGGAGACCGCGACGCTGGACCAGCTCGACAAGGTCCG
>OEIV010000663.1_pt1 | contig 17822 bp, 19 predicted proteins | sample 1539231 | NCBI WGS metagenome assembly OEIV01 (sample SAMN03794762, study PRJEB22550) | activated sludge metagenome | feature: wastewater treatment plant; material: activated sludge; isolation source: Wastewater treatment plant of a petroleum refinery complex | place: Argentina: Buenos Aires ...
GCGACCACCGAGATCTACACTCTTTCCCTACACGACGCTCTTCCGATCTGGATGCTGCTCATGGTCGTGATGGGCATGGGCGGGATCTATCGCGGGCTGGTGGATGATGCGCTGGTCGTGACACGTGGCGTCGGTGCCGACCTGTGGGTCGTGCAGCGGGACACGCGCGGGCCGTTCGCAGAGGTCTCGCGCCTCCCGCGAAGCCTCGTCGATCGCGTCGCCGCCGTGCCGGGCGTCACGGGCGCCCGCGAGTTTGTCTTCCACACCATCCAGCGCGAGCACCGCGGCAAGCCCCTGCGCATGGGCGTCTTGGGGCTGGGATGGCCGACCGACAAGGGCGAAGGCCTGCCGCTGGTCGCAGGCCGCGCGCTGGCGCAGAACCACTTCGAGATGATCGCCGACGAATCCTTGGGCTTGGCACTGGAGGAGAAGCTCCGCCTGGGCAAGGAGACGTACACGGTCGTCGGGCTGACGCGCTGGCTGGTGTCATCCGGGGGCGACGGGATCGCGTGCTTCACCAGCCGCGACGCCCAGGCGATCCAGTTCGACGAGCCGGGCGAATCGGTGCGGCTGGAGCGCCAAGCCCGGCGCGCCCGCGCGGGCGAGATCGACTTCGGACGCACACAGCCGGGCGTGCTGGAGCGGGCCGCCGGGCCGTCGGCGAACATCGCCGCACTCCCCGGCCCGGCGGTGAGCGCCGTCATCGCCCGGCTCCTCCCCGGCGCCGACCCGGGCGAAGTGCGGCGGACCATGCGCGGGTGGGGCGACGCCACGGTCTATTCCGCGGCGCAGCAGGAGGAACTCCTCCTCAAGGGGAGCGTGGACCGCGCCCGCCGCCAGATTCTGCTCTTCCGCGTGCTGCTCACCGTCATCTCCGCGGTCATCATGGCCCTCATCATCTACACGCTCACGCTCGACAAACTCCACCCCATCGCGCTTCTGAAACTCATCGGAGCGCCCAACCGCACCATCGTCGGGCTGATCCTCCAGCAATCTCTCATCATGGGCACCATCGCCTACGGCGTGGGCTTTGCGCTGGGCACGCAGTTGTTCCCCCTCTTCCCCCGGCGTGTGCTGGTTACGAACGATGATCTGCTCCGCCTCGCGGGGATCGTGCTGCTGATCTCGGTGGTCGCGAGCCTGTTGGGGATCTGGAAGTCGATGCGGGTCGCACCCAACGAGGCGATCGGATGACATGAACGCATGGAGGACCGCCGCCGCATGAGTGAGCCGCTCGCGCTTGAAACCAACGGTCTGACGAAAGTGTACGGCAGTGGGCACACAGAGGTGGTCGCCATGCGCGACGCGGGCATGAGCGTGCGCCGCGGCGAGACTGTCGCCCTGCTCGGGCCCAGCGGCGCGGGAAAGTCCACGTTCCTGCTCTGCGTCGGGCTCATCAACCCGCCCACGCGCGGAACGGTGACAGTCGGCGGGCGCCTCATGCAGGACGGTCCCCGTTCGCTGGGCGATCTCCGCCGCTTCCGGCGCGAGCACATCGGCTTTGTGTTCCAGAAATCGAACCTCATCCCGTTTCTCAGCGCGGTGGAGAACGTGCAGGTCGTGGGCGAACTCGTCGGTAGGCCCCCGTCCGTGGCTCGTCGCCGGGCGATGGAGTTGCTCGCCGATCTCGGCGTCGGTCCGCGCGCCCTGAACATGCCCACCCAACTCTCCGGCGGCGAGCAGCAGCGCGTGACCGTCGCCCGCGCGTTGGCAAATCAGCCCAGCCTTATCCTCGCGGACGAGCCCACCGCGGCCCTCGACAGCAAACGCGGGCGGCAGGTGATGGAACTGTTCCGTAAGGTCGCCCATGAGCACGGAACGGGCGTCATCGTCGTGACGCATGACCACCGGGCGCTGGATGTCTTCGACACGGTGTACGAGATGGAGGATGGGGCATTGCGTCTGGCGACAGGTGCAAGCGGCGCCAACGTTGGCGGGTACGTGCCTGTGCGATAGCGGCCTGTGCTCCATTCGATCGACCAGGCCTTGTGTGACGGCTCGGAAGTGCGCTACTCGAACGACACCGGGGTCGGCGAGGCGCTCCGGCCTCACCGCCGCGATCCGGCCCCTCGTGCGCCGGTTGCAGGCGTCGAGCGTCGTGAGCGATGCCGAGAAGGCCGCGCTGGGGATCACGGTCGCGCAGCAGCCCAGACCGATCGGCCCGCCCACCACCGCTTCCATCTGTTCCATCTCGTGCGGGGCACGCTTGCAGCACACGCTGTCCTTCGTGGATGAGACCACGCCGACCCGCAAGGCCAAGCCCGCGGGCGTGCTGGGTGTCGAAATCTGGAACCACGTCGGCAACACGCCTCCGGCGGGCGAGGGCGACCTGCGCTTCGTCGCCGTGGACACTAACGCGCCGTTCGTGCTAAACTTCCCCAGCGCCGACGGTGGCAAGACCGCGTACTACTGGCTGCGGTGGGTGTCGCCGACGGGCGAACGCGGGCCGTGGGGCGAGCAGAGCCAGGCGACGATTGCCGCCTAAGCGCTGCGCAGCGCGGCGTAAACGGGTTCGACAATCCGAGTGATTTGGAACGCCCTCGCATCGTGCGGGGGCGTTTTTCATTGGGCGCATGCCCGGGGCGAAATGCCCCGGTGGTGCGTTTCTCCCCGCGCGGACGCGACATCGAACGGCGTTTCCGCCGCGTCACCGGCGAAACACGGTTGGCACGCGGTGTGCAATGGCTCTCGTGTCACATCGACACGGAGATACATGGCCATGGCCCACGCGAACACCGCCAGCACACTTGAACGTCGTCCGAACACTTCCCCGGCCCCCATGCCCGCGGTTGCATCCGCCGCCGCGCACCCGAAACTCTTCCAGCGCGTGCGCGATCAGATGGACCGCGCCGCCGAGGCCATCGGCCTCGCGCCCGAGGTCCGCAAGATCCTCTCCTCGCCCGCGTGCGAGATCGGCGTCAACTTCCCGGTGAAGATGGACGACGGGCGCGTCGAGATGTTCTCCGGCTACCGCGTGCAGCACAACAACGTGCTCGGGCCGTTCAAGGGCGGCATCCGGTATCACCCCGACGTGAGCCTCGACGAAGTGCGCGCCCTGGCGGCGTGGATGACGATCAAGTGCGCCCTGGTGGACATCCCCTTCGGCGGCGGCAAGGGCGGCGTGCAGGTCGATCCCGCGACGCTGAGCCGCCGGGAACTCGAGCGCATGACGCGGCGCTTCGTGTACGCGCTGGGCGCGAACATCGGGCCGGGCTACGACGTACCAGCCCCGGACGTGAATACCGATGCACGCACGATGGCGTGGATCGTGGACACGTACGCTGCCACGCTGCCGCCGCAGGAACGCTTCCGGGCGCTGGGCGTCGTCACCGGCAAGCCCGTGAGCGCGGGCGGCTCGGTGGGGCGAGAGAAGGCGACCGGGCAGGGCGTGGTCGATCTCATCGAGATGTGGGCGGCGGACCAACGATGCAAGGTCGCGGACCTGTCCTACACCGTGCAGGGGTTCGGGAAGGTCGGCTCGTGGGCGGCCCGCATCCTCAAGGACAAGGGCGCCAAGTTGCTCGCGGTGCAGGACGCGACCGGGGCGATCAAGGCGTACACGAGCGCCGGGCTGGACGCCGATGTGCTCGCCGAGCATGTGAAGAAGACAGGCGGCGTCGCCGGCTTCGCGGGCTCGCAGGCCATCTCACGAGAAGCGTTCTTCGCGACGCAGGCCGACGTGTTCATCCCCGCGGCGCTGGAGAACCAGGTGACGGGCGAGACCGCGCGGCTGCTCCAGGTGCGGCTCGTTGCCGAGGGCGCCAACGGCCCGACGACGACCGAGGGCGACGCGGTGCTCCGCGAGCGCAGCATCGCGGTGCTGCCGGACGTTCTGTGCAACGCCGGCGGCGTGATCGTCAGTTACTTCGAATGGCTGCAGAACCGGAGCGGCGCGGCGTGGAACGCCGCGGAGGTGGATCAGCGGCTGCGGGAGATCCTCGAACGGGCCTACGCCCGTGTGAAGCAGATGGCCACCGACAAGTCGCTCGACTGGCGAGATGCTGCGTACGCCGTGGCGCTGCGGCGGATCGAGCAGGTGTACGGCGAGCGCGGCATCTTCCCGTGATCGGCCTCAGTCGAAGCGGACGCCTTTGAAGCCAAGCGGCAGGAGACCACCATGAACAACCGAACCATCCACGTCACACAGCACGATATGGAGCGTCTGCGTGCCCTGATCGCGTCGGCTGCCAGCGGTCGTGGCGGAGGGGGCGGTGACCGAGACCGTCCATACCTGGCCACACTCGCGAGAGAGCTCGATCAGGCCGTCGTCGTCGGGCCCGACGAGGGCCCCGCCGACGTGGTCACGATGAACTCGCGTGCCCGGCTGAGAGACGGTCGACGCACCTGGACCATGACGTTGGTGTTCCCAGAGGACGCCAACCCCGAGGAGGGCGCTATCTCCGTGCTCGCGCCCTTGGGCGCAGCGCTGCTGGGGTGCCGCGTCGGCCAGACGGTCACGTTCCGGGTTCCTGGAGGGGCGGAGCGTGCGTGCGACATCCTCAGCGTGCTTTACCAGCCCGAAGCGGCTGGCGACCTCCACCTGTAACGCGGATTCGCTGTTCCACACTTCAAATGCCAATGTTGTCTCGTCGCGTGTCTCACACGCAAGGAGTCCGTCATGACCACCCGACCCGTCGTCAGCACGTTGGATAGCACCCGACTTGAGCCCTTGCTCTCGAGCAGTTGGACCGACGCACCCGTGCTCCGGCTTCGGTCGCTCTTGGAGAGTGCGAGAAAAGTCGCGCCGCCCCGGGTGCCGCCGGACGTGGTCACGATGAACTCGCGTGTGCGTGTGCGCTACCCCGGAGAGGACGAGTCGGAGGCGCTCGACCTGTCATTCCCTGACGCCGGGGGGCTCTCGGTGCTGTCTCCGCTGGGGGCGGCGCTGCTCGGCGCCCGCGAAGGCGAGAGCGTGGAGTGCGCAGGGGGACGCGTGTCCAGGCGCGTGATTGTCGAGCGGATCGAGTACCAGCCGGAGCGTGAGCGTCACTTCGATCGATAGGACCACAATCATCTCAGGAGGCGTGACATGCCCCCGACTTCAACGATTCTGCCCATCCACATCAGGCCCGGCAACCTGCAGACGAGTTCCGCCATCGAGGCGTGGGTGCATCGCAAACTCGCCGGTGCGTTTCGACGATACGGCTCCAAGATGACGGCCGTCGAGGTTCACTTCGAGGACGTGAACGGCCCCAAGCACGGCGCTGCGGATGCTCGGTGCGTGATGGAGGCGCGGGTCAACGGGCGGTCGCCAATTGCGGTTCAGGCCCGTGCCGACGATCTCTACGGTGCGATCGATGCGGCGTCCCGTAAGCTCGATGCCGCCATCGCCCGGGTTGTCGAGCGTGCGGACACCCGGGCGCGCCGACGGTTCCGTCATGAACGTGAGGAGAATGGAACGGTCGCGCAAATTGATGGGGTCGGAGCAGGCGGACCGGAAGCCGGCGCATTCGGACGTGAAGCAGGGGCCGCGCCCGGCAGTGCACAGCGCCGGGGCGTAATCATCGCTGGCTTCGGTCCGGTCGGACGCGCACTTGCCGATGAACTGACGAAACACGGGGTGCCGATCACCGTCGTGGACACCAATGCCGCGACCATCCGTAAGCAAGATGGCCTCGGCGTCTCTGTGCTCTGTGGCGACATTACCGACCCCGCGGTGCTGCGCCGCGCAGGCATCGAGACGGCCGCGGCCCTCGCGGTCACGATTCCGGACGGCGCCGAAGCCGTGAGGGCATGTGCGGCGGCACGTGCGCTGTCCCCGGACGTGCATATCTCAGCCCGCACGACCTTCCTCAGCCAGGGGCTTGAGGCCATGCGTGCAGGCGCCAACTCCATCACGGTGGAAGAAATCGCCACCGCGAGCGCGCTGGCACGTGTCGTTACCCAGCAACTCACCGGCAAGCTCCATCGTCCCGATTCCGAGGCCCTGCTGACGGCCCAAGGGGCAATCGAGTAGCATGAGTCGATCGCGCGATCGCAACGCAGCAACTGTCCCTGTGCAGCCATGAAACGCGGAGAACCTCAAATGGCCAGCCTCACCTCCGTCCTCGTCGCCGTGGACTTCTCCCCTTGCTCCGCCGTGGCACTCAAAGCGGCCGGGCGCATCGCAGACTGCAACCGCGCATCGCTGCGAGCCGTGCACGTGGTGGCGCTCCCGTCGTTCGAGCCGGCGCCTCACCCGCTCTTCCCGTTCACTCTGCCGACCCAGGCCGATCTTGTTTCGGATGCAAGGGAGTCGTGGGCACGGTTTCTGGCTGACAAGGGCGTGCCGACCGATGTGACGTGCGACATCGAGGTCGGCCGTCCTCGCGATGCCATCCTGGAGTCGATAGCTCGTACTCGTGCGGACTTGCTCGTACTCGGAGCGCGCGGTGCCCACGATGCGCACAAAGGCATCGGCCCCACGGCTGCCGCCTGCATGCAGCGTGCAAAGACACGGGTCTTGCTGGTCCGAGAGGACCACGCGGGGCCGTTCCGCAATGTCGTGGCCTGCGTGGACTTCACGGAGACTTCCATGCTCGCGTTGCAGGAAGCAATCCGAGCCGCCGCGCAGGACGGCGCAGCGCTCAGCGTCCTCCACGTGTACGACGACCCGTGGCACGGCCTCCGCCCGCCTGTGGGAATCCAGGTGAACATGCCCGATTTCACGGTTCAGTTTCGGCGCCGTGTCGAGGACCGCCTGCGCGAGTTCTGCACGCCAGTTGCGCACGAGCTGAGCGCTCTGAAAGCCACCTACCAGTGCGTTGAGTCGCAGTGGCGCGGCGGAGGGTATGGCCACGCCATCGTGCGGTTCGTGAAGGAGCAACGCTGCGACCTGGTGCTCCTGGGCACGCGTGACCGCTGGAACATCAGAGACATGGTGTTCGGTTCAACGGCCGAACGGGTCGTGCGCGAGGCACCTTGCTCAATCCTCGCCGTCAAGCCCGAGCTCGCCTCTTGACCCGGCCGGCACCCATCGCCCAATGGAGTGAGTTATGACCTTGGACATCCTCTTCGGGTGCGTGGTCATCATCATCGCCCGCGTCGGCGACGTATCCCTCGGGACGATGCGCACTGTGGCCGTTGTCAGCGGGCACCGTGGCGTGGCGTGGCTGCTTGGGCTGCTCGAGATGACCATCTGGGTATTCGTCGTGTCGGCGGTCATCGAGCACATCCGGACGGAGCCCGCCTATGGCATCGCGTTCGCATTCGGCGCTGCGACCGGGAACTACATCGGGGTCACCCTCCAGGGGTGGCTTCCATTCGGCAGCCAGGTTGTGCGTGTGTTTACCCGAGACGGGGCGACGATGTTCGAGCGGCTTCACCGGGAAGGCTTCGGCGTCACGAAGTTCCAAGGGGAGGGCAAGGACGGGACGGTGGCCATGCTCTTTGTGCAAGTAGGCCGTGCGCGCACCAGGCACGTCCTTCGTGCAGCGCGTGAAGTGGATCCACGGTGCTACTACACCATCGACGACATCCGCACTGCGAGCGCAGCGAGTCAGGGCCCGTCATGCACCCGCCCCAGTCCGTGAACACAAGAAAGGAGACATGCATGCAGGACCAATCTGATCAGGAGGTGCTCAAGACCATCGCATCGCAGCGTCGAGATCTGGTGCCGGAAGTGTCCGCAGCGTTTCAGGCGTTCCAGAGCAAGGTGTTCGCAGAGGGGGCATTGGACCCGAAGACGAAGCAGATCATCGCGGTCGCGGTGGCGCACGTCACGCAGTGTCAGCAGTGCATCCAGTCTCACACGAGGGCCGCACTGCGCGCCGGAGCGACACCGCAGGAGTTGATGGAGGCCGTTTGGGTTGCGGCCGAGATGCGGGCCGGTGGCGCGTACGCGCACTCCAACGTGATGCTCGCAACAATCCACGCGTCTGGGGAGGACCGTCGAGCGGCGTCCGCACCACCGGGAAGAAGCGACTGATGCGCGGATGCGATGCGCGAGGGGCAACCGGTATCACCTCTACACTCACGAAGGCACTGGGGCAACAACATGCCTGTCCAGCGATGGGAGAACGAAGGGGGCCGAACTCGCTCCACGAGAGAAGGACACCGTCCTGAAAGCACGGTCAAGGAGATTCGCATGAGCATCAGCGGAAAGATCGCACTCGTCACCGGCGCCGGTCAAGGTATTGGCCGCGCCATCGCGCTCCGGCTCGCCGCTGACGGCGCGAACGTGGCGATCGTGGACGTCAAGGGGGACAAGATGAGAGAGGTCGCCGACGAGGTGCGGAGGGCCGGCCGCAAGGCGACGACCTTTAGCGCCGACGTGACCAATCGCGAAGATGTCTTCGCTGCCGTTGACCACGCCGAGAAGGAACTCGGGGGGTTCGACATCATGGTCAACAACGCTGGTATCGCTTCGATCCAACCGATCTCCGACGTAACTCCGGAGGAACTCGACAAGACCCTGAAGGTGAACATCGCCGGTGTGCTGTGGGGCATCCAGGCCGCCGCAAAGAAGTTCAAGGACCGCAAGCAAAAGGGCAAGATCATCAGCGCCTCGTCCATCGCCGGCCACGAGGGCTTCCCGCTTCTTGGTGTGTACTCGGCGACCAAGTTCGCCGTCCGCGCCCTGACGCAGGCAGCGGCGAAGGAGTTCGCTTCCAGCGGGATCACGGTCAATGCCTATTGCCCGGGCGTGGTCGGGACCGACATGTGGGTCGAGATCGACCGCCGGATGGCCGAGATCACCGGCGCCAAGATCGGCGAGAACTACAAGAAGTTTGTGGGCGGGATCGCTTTGGGGCGGGCTCAAACTCCGGAAGATGTGGCGGCGTTCGTCTCCTACCTCGCCGGCCCCGATTCCGACTACATGACCGGTCAGGCCCCGATGATCGACGGCGGGCTCGTCTACCGCTGAAACGCTGATCCCTTGACGTGGGACCGCTGGTGCCCTCATCGCTTCCGCGTGCGGGCCGTCACATATCCACTCCGTCTCAGCGCAGCACCTTAGACTTCCGCGACCATGCCAAGCACCACGCCAACCCGGCTTAATCCTCCTGTCGATCCCGACCGCGATCACATCCTGGGCTCTCCCGACGCGGAGATGACGCTCGTGCAGTACGGCAGCTATGCGGACTTCCGCTGCCGCACGGTCCACGCGGTGGTCGAGGGGCTGCGGAACCGCTTCGGCGACCGGATGCGGTACGTGTTCCGGCATCTTCCCATCGAGGGGAAGCCAGACGCCATGCGGGCGGCCGAGATCACGGAGCGTGTGTCCGCATCGACCGGCAAGTTCTGGGAACTCCATGAAGCGTTCATGGAGCGCGGGCCGACCCTGACCGCCTCCGACATCGATCAGATCGCGCGGAGCCACGGCTTCGAGGTTGAACGTGGCGCGGACGACCCGGCTGCCGTGGCGGCGGCTCGGGCCCGGGTTCAAGAGGACATCGAGAGCGCGCAGCGCAGCGGTGCCCCCGGGGCTCCGACGTTCTTCATCAACGGCCGTCGCTACACCGGCACGTGGGACGAGAGCTCGCTGGCCGACGCGATGCTCGCCCCGCTCGGCCATCGCATCCAGGCCGCGGCGTTCAGGTTCGTCCGCTGGGGACCTTCGTCCGGGCTGCTCCTGGGCCTGGCGACCGTCCTGGCGTTGGTGCTGAGCAACTCGCCGCTGGGCGCGCAGTTCGCCGCGTTCTGGGAGAAACCTCTGGGCTTCCTGTGGGGCTCCGCTACGTTCTCGCACTCGCTGCTTCACTGGGTCAACCACGGGCTCTTATCTGTGTTCTTTTTCGTCGTTGGGCTCGAGATCAAGCGCGAGTTCACCGTGGGCCATCTGGCGACCTTCCGATCGGGGGCGCTCCCCGTCATCGCGGCGCTCGGCGGGATCGTCCTCCCCGCGGTCATCTACGCGTCCATCGCTCCCCCCCAACTCCGCCACGGCTGGGGCATCCCGATCGGCACGGACACCGCCTTCGCCGTCGCCCTGATCGTGCTGCTCGGCGCCCGTGTTCCCATCGAACTTCGCGTCTTCCTCACCGCCGCGGTCATCATCGATGACATCGTGGCGATCCTCATCATCGCCCTGTTCTACACCGGCGAGATGCACACCGGCTACCTCGTCGCCGGGGGCGTGGTGACGGCCTTCGTGTTCGCGCTCAACCGGATCGGCGTGTACAACCCGCTGCCATACGCGGCCTGCGCGGTGGTGCTCTGGTTCTGCCTGCACGAGGCCGGGCTGCACGCCACGCTGGCCGCCGTGATCATGGCCGTGCTGATCCCCGCGCGGCCCCCGGCGAACCTCAAGGCCCTGCTCACCCAGGCCTCCTCGGTCATCAACCGCGAGGACACCCACACGGGCGAGGCGATGCGGCACGGCCCCTCCGAGCCGGTCCTCCGCACCCTTGACGCGATTCACGCGCGCATCGAGTCTCCCGCCGACAGGCTGCTCCGGACCGTCGAACCGTGGTCGAGCTACGTCGCCCTGCCGATCTTCGCGCTGGCGAACGCGGGCGTCGCCTGGTCATCGGGCGTGCTCGACGGGCAGCACCGGCTCGTCCTGGCGGGCGCGCTCGGGCTGGGCGTCGGCAAGCCGGGGGGCGTCATCGCGGCCTCGTGGCTCGCGGGGCGGGGCGGCATCGCCGCCCAGCCCGATGCCTACACATGGCGGCAGTTGTGCGGCGCCGGCGCGCTGGGCGGCATCGGCTTCACCATGTCCCTGTTCATCGCGGGGATCGCGTTCACCGACCCGGCCGACTACGCGGCGGCCAAGATCGCGATCTTCGTCGCCTCGCTGATCGCCGGCGGGCTCGGCGTGCTCATTTTGTGGCCCAAGCCCGGGGCGAACGAACCACCGAGAGGATGATCGCGACGCGGGTGGCGACGTCACCAAGGCGTGCGTCGACGCCTATGGTGTTCGAACCTCTAGATAGGAGTATGGCGTGGCCGCTCCACTCTTCGACGCGCGTTCGCCTCAGTTCGTCACGCTGCTGGACACCTGCCCGATTGTCCCTGGCGCCACCGTGAGCAAACCGTTGCTCAACATTCCCGAGGGCAAGGTGGTGATCTTTGCGATGGACGTGGGACAGGAGATCAGCGAGCCCTTGAGCCCACTCGCTTCCTGCTGGTCCTGTTCAAGCACGACGGAAAATAAGTCGGGCCGCTCAACCGTCGTGGCTGCGATGGCGATGAACAGTCGGTCACCCGCCGGTCCCAGAGCCCCTCACTCGTCGCGACGTCCACTTCGCACCATCCTGACTCTTCGCCCGGCGCGTGCTTTCTGTCAAGACGCCGCCGAGTTTGCTTTCAGTTGCCGAGTCCAGTCCACTAGACTGATCATGAGCTTCTGGATGTGCTGCCTCGTCTCGGCGTCGGTGAGCGTTCCGTCGGCGTCGAACCTCTTCGAAGCGTTCCCGATCATGACCTCGGGCTGGTTCACCGGGAACATGTTGAGAAACACCATCATCTGCCGCAGGTGGTACTGCGCGCGAGCAGTACCCAGCGAACCGACGGAGACGCCCATGATCGCCGCGGGTTTGCCCCCCAGGCGCTCTCTCCGTAGGGCCGGGAAGCCCAATCGATGGCATTCTTGAGCACGCCGGGGACGGAGTAGTTGTACTCCGGGGTGGCGAAGAGTACCGCGTCGGAAATGCGGATGCGGTTCTTGAGATCGACAACCGCTGGCGGCGGGTTGCGCTCTAGTTCCTCGTTGAACCCGGGCAGCCCGTCGAGGTCAAAGACATCGAGCGTGCATCCCTCGGGCAAAAGCTCGCCCGCCACTCGGAGCGCGGCGCGGTTATACGAGGCCTTGCGAAGGCTGCCGGCGATCCCCAGGATGCGGACTGGCTGCTTCATACTTGTTCCTTTCCACGACTCTCAAGTGCTGCGACTTCAGCGACCGATCGGCGGGAACTTTGAGTCCAACTCGTTCAGCGTGAATCGAACGCTCAGGATGTACGGCTCCTCACCCTTCGTCCATGTGCCGTAGGTTGTGGCCACCAGCGTACCGTCCGGCAACGACTCCAGCCCCGCATAGCCGCAATCCCAATCCGTCAGATTGTCCTTGAGCCGCACGAGGTACCCCGTGCGGGGCCCACCCGGCCTCCCCGCCACGCCCGGTGTCGGGCTGGGAACTCCCTGGCTCCCCTCGACCCGCGGTTCCGCGAGATCGTCCCAGGCGCCGACCCACGCCACCCAGTCGCCCTTCCAAGGATCCCCGTCGGCCATGCAACGGAACGTCACGACGAGGCGCCCAACGGGGGGGGCGGCGTAGGTTGCGATGTGCCGATCGCCGGTGAGGCACGCGGGCAACTCGCGCGGGGCCGACCAAGTCGCGGCCTTGTCCGTGCTGAGCATGACGTGCGCGTTCTTCACCCGCCGGTTCTCGCGCAGGAGTAGCGCCAGCGTCCGGCCATCGGGCGATGCGACCACGCCCGGCTCGCAGAGGTGAACCTCCGACCCGCTCCAGATCGCCCGCGGCACGGACCACGTCGCCCCCCGATCCGCAGTGTCGGTCTGGTAAAGCGTGAAAGTTCCGGTCGCCTTTCCCTGCGCGGCGAAGAACCGTCCATCGTCGTGAAAGAACGCGGCGAACTTCCCGTCCCCCAGGTCCGCGAGCCCGCCCATCGCGACAATCCCGCCGAAGTCGCCGATGGGCGCGAGCTCAGTCCAGGTCCGTCCACCGTCGGCGGAACCCGCCGCGCGGATGGGATACAGACCGGAGAAGAGGATCAAGGACTCGCCGCGCTCGGATCGGCCCACTCTGAACAGCGTCGGTGTCTCCTTGCTCGTGGTCCACGAATCGGGCACGGGCAGGCGCGGAGACCAGGTCCTGCCCCCATCCTCGCTGCGTTTGAGCACGATCGATCCGCTGCCGTGCCCTTTGGGGTACGCGGCGAGGATCGACTTGCCGTCGTCCAGCCGCACCGTCGAGACGTGGCCGAGGTACACCCCCGCCTCACGGTCCACGAGCACCTGCCGTTGAGACTCCGCGTCGAGATCGATCCGCACCGGTTCCGTGGCAAGCCACGCGCACGCGATGAGCGCCGTCATAAGCATGCAAGGATGGTACGGCGACTCGGTCCCCGGGCAGGAATGTCTTCTGCTCAAGCTCTGGAGAGCGCATCGAGATCCAGCGGCCTGGTGAACATCCTCAGGCTTCCGTCGGCGGCCCGCGGCCACGATTCCTTCGGGCGATCCCAGTACAGTTCCACACCGTTGCCGTCGGGGTCTCGCAGGTAGAGTGCTTCGCTCACGCCATGATCGGACGCGCCGTCGAGCGTGATCCCCGCGGTCATGACGCGGCGGAGCGCATCCGCGAGCGCCGCCCGCGTTGGGTAGAGGACGGCAAGATGGAACAAGCCCGTGGTCCCGCGGGCCGGCGGTTTGCCACCTTTGCTGTCCCATGTGTTCAGCCCGATGTGGTGGTGGTACCCGCCCGCCGAAAGAAACACGGCGTCGGTGCCGTACCGCTGCGTCACCTCGAAACCCAGAACGTCTCGATAGAACGACAGGGCTCGCTCGATGTCCGCAACCTTCAGGTGAACGTGGCCGATGCGGACGCCTGGATCGATGCGAGCATTCTCCATGTCGGGTCTCCGACCGCCCACGTGCCGCCGATTTCACCCGCCGCCCACGCCCGGTGCCGCGCGCAGATAATGGATGGTATGGGCACCGAATCGCCTCAACATTCAAGGGCCTCTCAGACGCCCCATCCCGCGGGCGGTGCCGGCCACGCCACGGCCGCGAGCGATGTGCTCATCGAGATGCGGCTGCGGGCCATCGACCAACTCTTCGACCTCGTGGACCCCTCGCCCTTCGGCCAGCAGGACCTGAGCCCATGGGCGGCCGAGTACATCGTTGAGAGCGTCAAGGAGATGCAGGCGCCGGCGCCCAGCGGACTCGTGATCTCGATCGAAGAGCCGTGCGACCCCGGCCGCGCATCGGTCATCGGTGAGGCCGTGCGGAACTTCTTCGCGAGGCAGGCCATGTTGCGGCAGCGATCGTTGCGCCGCCTCCTGCGACGGGGCCTGACCACCCTCGCGATCGGCGTGGTGTTCCTTGTGGCCTTCTTCGGGCTCTCGCGTTTCGTCGCCTGGATGCTCGGCGATGGGCCGGTCCCGACGCTCCTGCGCGAGGGCTCACTGATCGTGGGGTGGGTCGCGATGTGGCGCCCCATCGAGATCTTTCTGTACGATTGGTGGCCGATCGTGCGCGAGCGGCGGCGCTATGAACTGTTGAGCCGAATGGATGTCCGCCTCGTCAGCCGCGGCCGGCCGATCTCACCGGCGGATGGCGGGGACTGCGGTTCGTCGTGCGCGTCGGCGAGCACCATGGCGGCGAGAGCGATTGCGCGGTGGGAGAACGAGGGCGGCAGAACCAATCCGCACGGTTCGCGTCTGCTCGGGCAGCACAGTGACATCGTTCCGCCGGCAACGACGGCAACGGACGGCCCAGCGAGGCAAACATGAGCGATCACCACGAGCATTTGCACCACGCGCGCCATTCTGACGCCCACGATCACGGTCCTGTCGGCCCCGCGGCGCCCGCACCGGCGGCGTCGGACGCCGCCCTCTACACCTGCCCCATGCACCCGCAGATCCGGCAGAGCACGCCGGGCAACTGCCCGATCTGCGGCATGTCGCTCGAGCCGCTCATGCCCACGCTCGAAGACGGCCCGGACCCGGAGTTGGTGAGCTTCCAGCGCCGCTTCTGGTGGACGCTGCCGCTCACAATCATCGTGACCACCCTCGCGATGGCCGGGCACTACATCCACGGTCTCTCGGCGACGTCTCGCACATGGGTGGAACTGGTCCTCACTTTCCCGATTGTGTTCTGGGCCGGGTGGCCGTTCTTCGTCCGCTGGGCCGACTCCATCCGTCGCCTGAGCCCCAACATGTGGACGCTCATCGGTACAGGCGTCGGCGCGGCATTCCTCTACAGCCTGGCCGCCACGCTCGTACCCGGCTGGTTCCCCGCCGGCTTCCAGGCCCACGGGCGGGTCGGTGTCTACTACGAGGCCGCGGCGGTCATCGTGTCGCTGACCCTGCTGGGACAGATCCTCGAACTGCGGGCGCGGTCGCAGACGTCCGCGGCGATCAAGTCGCTCCTCGGCCTAGCGCCCAAGACCGCCCGCCGCATCCGCGACGACGGCGGCGAAGAGGACGTAACGCTCACGCACATCCACGTCGGCGACATGCTCCGCGTCCGTCCGGGCGAGAAGGTGCCCGTAGATGGCGTGGTCACCGACGGGCGCTCCAGCGTCGACGAGTCCATGCTGACCGGCGAGCCGGTCCCCGTTGAGAAGGGACCGGGCAGCCGGCTCATCGGCGCCACCATCAACGCCGGTGGGAGCCTGGTCATGCGGGCCGAGAAGGTCGGCGCGCAAACCGTACTCTCCCAGATCGTGCAAATGGTCGCGCAAGCACAGCGATCACGCGCGCCCATGCAGCGGATGGCCGACGTCGTGTCGTTCTGGTTCGTGCTGGCGGTTCTGGCGATCGCGGTGTTCACGGTGATCGTGTGGGGACTCTTCGGCCCGGAACCGAGCTGGACTTACGCGATCCTGAACTCGGTGGCGGTGCTCATCATCGCGTGCCCCTGCGCCCTGGGGCTGGCCACGCCGATGTCGATCATGGTGGCCACGGGGCGCGGCGCCACGTCGGGCATCCTGTTCCGCGACGCCGAGGCGATCGAGGCGCTGCGCACTATCGACACGCTGATCGTGGACAAGACCGGCACGCTCACCGTTGGCAGACCGGCCTTCCACAGCGTCGTCGCGGCCCCGGGGGGTGGGTTCGCGGAGGAAGAAGTCCTGCGCCTGACCGCCAGCCTCGACCAAGGGAGCGAGCACCCGCTCGCCGAGTCCTTTGTCGCCGAGGCCCGCCGGCGGGGGCTGCATCTCAGCACGCCCGAGGAGTTCGAGTCGGGGACCGGGATCGGCGTCCGCGGACGGGTGGATGGCAAGCGGATCGCCCTGGGGAACACCGCGCTCATGCAGGAACTGGGCGTGGATGTCGCCGCGCTTCGCGCGGCCGCCGAGGAGCGGTGGGCCGACGGGGCGTCGGTGGTCTTTGTGGCCGTGGACGGGCGCGCGGCGGGCCTCGTGGCCGCGGCCGATCCCGTGAAGGACTCCACGCCCGAGGCGATCAGGCAGCTCCACAGTGCGGGGATCAGGATCGTCATGGCCACCGGCGACGGGCTGACCACCGCGCAGGCCGTCGCCAAGCAACTCGGGATCGACGAGGTCCACGGCGAGGTCCGGCCGCAGGACAAGGTTGACCTCGTCGCGTCGCTCCAGGCCAAGGGGCGGCGGGTTGCGATGGCCGGCGATGGAATCAACGACGCCCCGGCACTCGCCCGCGCCAACGTCGGCATCGCGATGGGCACCGGCACCGATGTGGCGATGAACAGCGGGCACCTCACCCTCGTCAAGGGCGACCTGCGCGGCATCGCCCGGGCACGCCAGCTCTCACAGGCCACGGTCGCGAACATGAAGCAGAACCTCGTGTTCGCCCTGGTCTACAACGCGCTCGGAGTGCCGATCGCGGCGGGCATCCTGTACCCGGCCTTCGGCGTGCTCCTCTCGCCGATGTTCGCGGCGGTGGCCATGAGCCTGAGTTCCGTCTCGGTGGTCTTCAACGCCCTTCGGCTTCGGAAGGCGTGACAAGCATTCGTGATCAGGTCGAGAACTCCCGGTGAACTGCTCGCGGCCAATGGCTCGAGGTCGTCGTATTCGGGATGACTCCATGCCCGCATGCGCACCTTGACCGGTCAAAGGCGCTCGCACCGCTCTGCCAGACGCCGCAGGACGGCGTGCTCGTGCAGCAGTCGGTCCCGCAGCGCGGGAGAACGGACCAGCGGGAGCAGCATCCGCTCTTCATCATCGAAGTGCGCACCGATCTCGCTGCGACACGCGTCCAGAATTCCGGCGATCGCGCGAACGCGGCTCGCACGATCCAGATCCGAGGCCTGCCGCAGGCTCCGAGCCTGGATCAACCCGCCCATGTGCCACCGTCGCTGCGTTCCCGCGGGCGGTCCCCGCTTTCGTGCGTCTCGCCGAGTTGCAGACTCCCGCCAAGCAACAGGGTTGACATCTCTCGTGTCGTGGATATGGGGCCTCTCGCCGGTTCGCCGCGCGGTCAGTGGGGCATTTTGTCCGCGACCTCCCGCTGAAACTGCTCCGGGGTCATGGTCTTGTCGAGAACGGGCAGCAGCACCCGCTCCTCGATTTCGAAGTGTCCGAGCAACAGGCCGGTCAGGTGGTGCGCGGTGAGCGAGAAGGCTGCGGCGTCGGGCGTGGGCTGGGACGCCTCCTTGTCGAGGGTCGCGATCAGACGTTCGATGATGCGGTGCTCGTAGATGGGCACGGCCGTCAGTTGGCTGCCCGGGCCGCTCTCCCGCTGCACGACGGGGTAGAGCACGCGCTCTTCATCGGCGGCGTGGGCCGCGATGTGCTCCTTGAGGAACGTTACGGCCCGCCGCATCGTTCTGCGCTGCTCCTCGGGGGATTGCCCTCGGAGGGCGACCGCCATCGCGTCGATGTGATCCAGATGTTCGATGATCTCGGCGTGGTGGCGACGGAACGCGTCGGTCGGCCGAGCGGTCGATTCCGGCTGGTTGTGCGCAGACCCCGGCTCATGCCCGCAGGTCGCGGATGTGGCGGCACACCCCGCGGCCGTCACGAGTATCGCGAGGCTCAACATGGCACGCATCGCTGTCCGTGCCCATTTCATGGCCAAGATGGACCTGCCCGATCGAGGAAGTGTCGCTTTGGTCACGTCATCGCTCCTTGTACATGGTTCACCCACGCCCCGGCTGGACACGTCGCCTGAAAACTCAATCGTCATCGCCATCGCGGTATTGGCGGTCCCCCCCCCCCGGTGCCCCCCCCCGCGTCC
>OEIV010000664.1_pt1 | contig 17808 bp, 17 predicted proteins | sample 1539231 | NCBI WGS metagenome assembly OEIV01 (sample SAMN03794762, study PRJEB22550) | activated sludge metagenome | feature: wastewater treatment plant; material: activated sludge; isolation source: Wastewater treatment plant of a petroleum refinery complex | place: Argentina: Buenos Aires ...
TGGCCAGGTACTCGGCGTAGGTGTCGGCGCCGGCCTCGTCCACCTGGCGCAGCCACAGGTCCTCCCAGCTCATGAAACCCATGAGCACGTTGTCGTGACCCCTGATCTCCGCCGATACCCGCTCGAGGAAGCTGACGAACGCCGCGCGCGCGGCCGGGTCGTTGAGCACGCGATGCTGGCGCTCGCCGACGTCGCCGGCCTGCGGGTGAAAGCTCCAGCCGTAGCCGAGGCGAAGTATCACGCCGAGACCGGCCTCGTCGGCGCGATCGAGCAGGAAGCGCAGGCGCTCGAAGGCGCGCTCGTCGTAGACGCAGCACGGTGCGTAGACGGGCTGGAAATCGCCCCAGGCCACCAGCAGCACCACGGTGTCGAAGCCGTCCTCCACCAGCGCCCGGAAGTCCTCGGCCACGTGCTCGCGCCGGAATCCGGGCAGGTAGTTCTTCGGCCACTGGCGACCGAACCAGTGCGCGGCGACGCGCCCCTGCAGCGCGTCCGCGGGTTGGGTCGCGCCGTCCGGGGGCGAGGCAGGAGGGCCGCAAGCGGCGAGGAGGATCAGGCTCGCAAAAATCGCGAGCACGCTCGGTCGAAGGGGCATGCGGGTGAGTCCGGGATCCAGTGCGGGATTGGCGTGGCGCAAGCATAAGCGGCAGGGCGATCCGCAACCACCCTCTCCACGCCCCGCCCTCTCCACGCCCCGCCGTTGTCTGCCGCGACGCCTGTGACGCCGCGCTGCAGCAGATCGGCTAGCGCGGCACCGGGCCGCCGCGCCGCAGTGCCGCGAGCACCACCACCAGGAACATGACCCCGCCGATCACCGCGATCATCCCGCCGAGCCCCATCAGCCCCATGCCGATGATCTCCTGCGCGCTGTGCAGGCCCTGCGCGGCTCCCGCGGTCTTGCGTTGCACCCCGTGCCCGCCGGTCCACGCCAGCGCGGTGATGTGCATGACCTGCCCGACGCCGTAGACGTAGGGTTGCCAGTGCGCCGTGCGCAGCATGGTCAGGGGGCGACCGAGGCGAGGCAGCAGCAGGTACACCACGCCCATGTACGCCAGCGTCACGCCGACGATCGAGCCGTGGTAGTGCGCGGGGATCACGGTATTCGAGCCGCGGATCATGAAGCCCATGATGCCGCCGCCCGCGAACAGGCTTGTCGCGCAGATCAACGCGCCGCGCAGCGGCAACTGGGCGGGCGCGAGGGGGCCGTGCCGTCCCAGGCTCGCGATCACCAGCAGCAGGAGCGGAATGCAGGCCATGCCGCCGTAGCGCATCAGCGACGTGAAATTCACGATGTGCTCCACCGAGGACACCGGGAAGCCGTTGATCCAGGGCACCGCCGCGAGCGGCAGCACGGTCAGCGTGAACAGCGCGGCCTGCAACCGCGGCCCGCCTCGCAGGCGCGAGCCCGAGGCACGCAGCAGCATCATCGAGGCGACCAGCATCAGTATCGTGTGCGTGAACTGCAGTACGTGGCCGCCGCCCCAGAACAGCAGGTCGAAGTAGTATTCGCCGGAGGCGCTCGCGGGCATGCCACGGTAGCTGATACCCACGCAGGCGACCGCCAGCAGCGCGCTCAGTGCCGCGAGTCCGAGTGCGTAGCTGATCACTTCGTCCTCGTCGCGCGAGTGCGCGCGGCGCAGGAATACCAGCAGGTAGCTTGCGGCCTGTATCACCAGGCCGGTCGCGACCGCCGCGAGCCCCGCGTAGAACCACGGGTGCTCCAGCACCGGCACGTAATTGTTCATCAGCGGACGCCCGGCACCGACGAAAGGCGCGACACTGATCATCACGGTGCCGATCACGGCGAACGCGATCGCGACGCGGCTGGCCGTGCGCGCGGCCGAGCCACCGTGCAGGCTCCACAGCATGCCGGCGCCCGCGATGAACCACACCAGTACCGAGAGATCCACGTGCGCCACCAGCGCGACCCGGAACCACTGCGATCCGGGCACCATGTCGTGGATGAACGGTGTGCGCGACAGCGCCAGCAGCAGCGCCAGCATGCCGGCGGCCAGCAGCGCGTAGACGCCGAGCCAGATCCACGCGAGCACGGTGCGCGCCGGCGCACCGTCGGGCGCGCGCACGGCTTCCACGGCGTGCGAGCCCGGCAGGTCGCGGGGTTCGGGCTGGTTCATGCGCTGTTTCCTGTGACCGGCATCGTCATTCGGCGAGCAACCGGCGCATGGTAGCGACCATTTCGCCGGTCGTCGCGGTATTGGCGAAAGTGCCGCGCACGCGGCCCTGGCGGTCGAGCAGGTAGATCTTGTCGCTGTGGGCGAAACCGTAACCGAGCTGGGGATTATCCTCCCGCTCGTAGTAGACCTTGAACAGCCCCGTGACCGCGCGCGTTGCCTCGGGCGTGCCGCTCATCGCGACGAAGGCCGGATGGAAGAACTCGACGTAGGGTTTCAGCTTCTCGAGCGTGTCGCGCTCCGGGTCGATCGTGACGAACAGCGGCTGCACGGCATCGGCGTCCTTGCCCAGCCCGCGCAGCGCCTCGCGCATGCGCGAGAGCACGGTCGGACAGACATCGGGGCAGCTCGCGAAGCCGAAGTTGAGCAGTACCAGCCGGCCGCGGAACTCCGCCAGCGCGGTTTCGCGCCCCAGCGTGCTGGGCAGCGAGAACTCGCCGCCCAGCGCATCGAGCACCGGCAGCGGCGGTTGGGGCGTGATCAGGGGCGCGGCGAAGCGGGCCGCGACGATGCCTACCGCGAGCACGAGGGCGGCGATCAGCAGAGCTCTCGCGCGGCTCATGAGCGGCGCTCCGCCGACGCCGGCTGCAGCGTGTAATCGAGACGCATCAGTGCGAGCAGCAGCAGCGCGGCGACCGTGCTGTGGGCGAGCACGAGCGGGAGCGGCAACGAGGCGCTCACCATGAACGCGCCGAGCCCGAGCTGCGCCAGCAGCAATGCGAGCACCGGCAGCACGACGTGACGGGGCACGCGCTCGCGCAGCGCCTGCACTCCCGCCGCGAGCAACGCGAATGCCGCGAGGCAGGCACCGGCGTGATGCGCCACGTGGATTGCCACCGATCCCGCCGTCGTGGGCACACGACCGTCTGCGTCGAGCGCCAGTTCGCGGAAATACCAGAAGGCCGCCGGAACCGAGTCCGTGCCGGCGTTCGCCGGCGCCGCGCAGTCGAGCAGGCCGCCGCACGCCAGGCCCGCGAAATTCGCGCTGACCCACGCACCGAGCGCCAGTTGCAGCACGAGCAGGCCCAGCGCGATGCGCGTCAGGCGTCGCAGCCGCACGCTGGATACGACCCGCGCGCTGCGCCGCAGCCCCAGCAGCAAGCGCCAGCTCAACGCCGCGAGCGCCATGCCGCCGAGCAGGTTGCAGGCGGCGATCGCCGGGCGCGTCTTCAGGTAGCTCGCAGGCCCGATGACCGCCAGCAACAGCAACAGCGCCGCCATCATCAGCGGGATCTGGGCCTCGAAGCCCGCGAGCGCGCCGCGCTGGCCGCTGCGGTTCAGCAGCAACAGCACCATGACGACCCGTCCCGGGGCGGGCAGGGGGAGGGCGCGCTTGGCGAGCGGGTCGGGCGCGAGTGCGTGGCGGGCGATGCCGGGCTGCTCGACGCGGGCGATGGACTCGCCGATCTGCCCGTAGCAGGCCGGCCAGTCACGGCAGCCGAGCCCGGCTTCGGTATGGCGGATGTAGGCGCTCAGGAAATCTATCGACAGCGTCGCAACCAGGATCAACGCCACGAGCGGCGCGAGTGACAGCTGCAATCTTCCGGCATGTTCTCGCATCGTTTAACCTGTGCTCTCCCGGGGTGAGCGCCATGAACGTGTGATTCTCGGTCATGCATCGCTCCCCTTCAATCGCGAGGAGACGCGACATTGGAGATTGTGCTCTTCACCATCGTCGCGGTGGCGCTCTATTTCGCCGCCGACTGGGCATTGCGAACCCTGGAGCGCGTCCACGGCGCGCCACTGCCGTATCGCAACGTGATCTACTTCGTGATCATCCTGGTGCTCACGCTGGCGAGCTTCGAGTTCCTGCAGCGCCTCGGCCCGTAGCGGGTCCCCTACAGGAATTCGAAGCGCCTGTTCTGGGAATCGAAGTCGATGACCAGCACCTGCGCCGGGCGCAGCGTCATCTCGCGCTCCACGCTGTAGGGGAACTCCGTTTGCCCCGGGTGATCCTTCATCCTCACCTTCAGCGTCACCGGGCCGGACGGAACATTCACGCGGCGGTACATCGATGCCATGCCGTCCTTGTGCAGGCCCCGCGGCATGATCTGCTCGTCCAGTATCGTCTCGCCGTTGACCTCGAGCACCAGTTCCAGCGGTGAACGCTCGCGCGGGCAGTCCGCCGGCGCACGCATCGTTGCCGGCAGCTTCGCCAGCTCCTCCGGATCTCGCTGCTGGCATTCCCCGAGCAGTTGCCCGGAGTGCCTGAGGCTCAGCTTGACCATGGCCTGGTCCGGCGGAAGATGCTGGTAGGCGGGCGAATTGGATAAGTAGCCGATGAATGCGGCGAACAGTGCATACGCCGCGCCCTGGCCCGCCCAGCGACGCAGTCTAGTGGTGTTCATGCGCAGCCTCTCCGGCGGGTGGGGGCGTGCCGCCGGCGATCGGTTCGCGCGCCAGCCGGGTGCGGAATTCGTCGAGTTCCGCGGCGAGCGTGGCGCCCTGCAAGGCGCTGGCCCAGCACACCTTGACCTTGTCGTGGCCCGCCGATGTGCGCAGGTGCGGCATGCGCCGGCTGGCGAAGCGCTCCCCGGTCCAGTGGTTGCCCTTGCGGTAGAAACAGTCCCCGGTACAGCAGCCGCTGACCATTACCCCGTCGACATTGTCCTGGCGCGCGATGTAGTCCACGAAGGAGGGCGGCAGCATGCCGATGCACGGCAGGCTCAGTGCCGCGACACCCGTGGTCTCGATCTGATCTATCGGCAGCGCGTGATCGCAACCGAAGACCATAACGCGCGCTTCGCCGCCCAGCGTTGCGAGCTTTGCCGCCGCTTCCTCGCGCAGGCGATCGATCGGGTAACCAGGGATCTCGATGCCGGATACCAGTTCCTCGACATGACGGAACGGCGTGGCCGAGGGACAGGATCCGGCGCAGATGCCGCAGGCCGTGCAACGGTCCGGGTCGACCCGCGCCTGGCGTTGTCCCTTCTTGAACTCGTGCGGGATCATCGTGATCGCTTCGTAGGGGCAATCCTGGAAGCACCAGCTGCAGCCGTTGCAGTTGTTCGGGTCCACGACTGCCGCCTGGGGCGCGGGCGCTTTCTGCGGCGACAGCCACGGGAGCAGCATCAGCAGCCCGGTGATGCCGGCGAGCATGATCCACACGTATAGCGGGTCCATCCGGTCGAGCAGGGGGTAGAAGTTCATGTACACCCAGTCGAGATCGACCGATGCCACGGCGGTTTTCAGGTCCGCCGGCCCCATGCTGCGTGCGGGCTTCACCAGTGACAGCACCACCAGCATCGCCACGACGCCGATCGCGAGGCCATTGGCCGGCTGGGTGCGAGCGAGCTTGAGGCGGTTCACGTGGATGAACATGCCGACCAGCAGGAACAGCGGGATCGCGATGTGCATGAAGACCAGCAGCGAGAACAACCGGTCGCTCAGCGTTGCGTCGGACAGGAAGGTCCGCGCGAGCGAATCGCTGATCGCGGGAAGGCGTTCGAGCCATTCCGTGGTGGTCTGCGCGACGTACTGCCCGAACTGGTCCCACACCAGCCAGTAGCCGCCGATCCCCGCGGCGAACAGCAGCCACAGCAGGGGCAGGCCGCTCACCCACGAAAAGGTCTGCGCGCCGCGGAAGCGGCCCTTGGCGAATTCACGCAGCAGGTGCAGCGTCACCGTGACGACCATCGCGTCCGAGGCGTAGCGGTGGAGGCTGCGCATCACGCCGCCCAGGTACCACTGTTCCTCGGTCAGCGCCTGCACCGAGGCATAGGCACCGAGGATGCTGGTGTCGAAGAACACGTACAGGTAGACGCCGCTGACGACCACGATCCAGAAGAAGTGGAACGACAGCGCGCCCAGCTGGTACCAGGGATTCCAGTGCGCGCCGAACACGGAATCGAATGCGGCCTCGGTACGGACGAGGACGCCGAGCATCAATTGCTGCAACTTGCGGATCATGTCGTCGATGCGTTGTCGTTCAGTTCGAGTCGGGCCGGGCGCGCCGGCTGTGGCGCCACTCCCGCACCAGCAGGAACACGAAAAAGATTCCCATCGCGACGCCCATCGCGATGCCCACGAAGATGGAGTAGTTGAACCGGTAGCGGTCGGATGCCGGATCGTAAACGGTGCAGAACAGCCGGAACTTGTTCGTCATTCGCTCGAAGAAGCCTTCAGACAGCTGCTCGCCGAATATCAAGCGCTTGATCGGTTCGATCAGGATCGGCGTGTCGTAGTCCATGCCGTAGACCTGGCGGCGCACGACGCCGTCCGCGTCGAGGATGGTGGTCTGGAGCAGGTGGTCGAAGCCGCCGCCCGCGGGGCGAAACTGGAAACCCAGATCGCGGGCGAACGCGTCGATCGTCTGCGCATCCGAGGACAGGAAGTCCCAGTGCACCGCGGCCACCTTCTGCTCGCTGGCGAAGTTCTTCATGGCTTGCGGGGTATCGCGCGCGGCGTCGAAGCCCACGCTGACGACGGCAAAGCTGTCTTCGCCGAGCACCGATTGCGCACGCTCGATGACCTCGGCCAGATGCCGCGTGGTGGTGGGACAGATGTGGTAGCAGCTGGTATAGATCAGGCTTATGACCAGCGGCTTGCCACGGTACTGCGCGAGCTGATGACGCGTGCCGTCGATACCGTAGAACGCGTAATCACCCACCTGTCGCCCGATCGCGGCCTGGCTGATCCGCAGCGCCGCGTCGCGGTCGCCGGGAGCCGCGGAGCCGTGACCGCCTTGTGACGCTGCGTCCACGGCGTTACCCGCGACCGGCAGGGCGAGCAGCAGCGCCAGGAACAACGATGCAATCGCGGGAGGCAAGGACATCACGTGCGCAGGAACACGTCGAGCATCGCGGCGAGCAGCACTGCCGAGAGCTGGACCAGGGAGGCCAGGAAGCAGCGCATGGCCGCCTTCTGCGTGGGCGAGGCTACCAGCTGCATGCCGCGGAAGATGAAATAACCGCCACCGGCGAGCGCGCCGGCGAGGTAGATCCAGCCCATCGCGAACAGGAACGGCAGCAGCGATACCGCGACGAGCACGACCGTGTTGACGAGGATCACGCGCGCGGCGACCGCATCGCCTTTCACTACCGGCAGCATCGGCACCCCGGCCGCTTCGTAGTCCTTGTGCAGCACGATGGCCAGCGCCCAGAAATGCGGTGGCGTCCACAGGAACAGGACGACGGCCAGCAGGGCCGATTCCGGGCTGAGACCGGGATCTGCCGCCGCGGCGCCGGCGAGCACGGCGAAACTGCCGGCCGCGCCGCCGATGACGATATTCAGCGGCGAGCGGCGCTTCAGCCACAGCGTGTAGATCACGCCGTAGAAGAAGGCACCCATGAACAGGTGGAATGCCACCGTGAGATTGAATGCCCAGCCGCCCAGCGTCACGGAGACCAGCAACAGTGCGGCTATCAATGCCAGCCAACGCTGGTCCGGGACTGCGGCGCCGGTGACGAAGGCGCGCTTCGCGGTTCGGGCCATCTTCGCATCGAGATCGTGCTCGGCGAACTGGTTGAAGGCGCCGGCCGCGGCGGAAGCCCCCAGCACCACCAGGGCCAGGAGCAGCAATTGGGGGGAGGACAGCCGGATGCCGGGCGTCACCACATAACCCGCGACTGCCGTCAGCGCCATCAGGGCGCCAATACGCAGCTTGAAGATATCGATGATCTCGCGGTGGGTCATGCAGGGCGGCTCGTCGTCCGGAGTCGTGTCGTGGGATCGCCGTCCGGGGAGCTCGCGCGCTCGCCCGGACGGCGACAGTACATCACATCAGCTCAGACCCCAGGTCTGCGCCAGGAACTTCCAGTTGATGAAGTAGTAGAGCGCGAAGGCGATGAAGAATACCGTCAACATCACCAGCGTGCCGGGGATCGTGATCGAACCGATGCCGATGTGATGATACTTCTCCTCCGCGGGCGGCGCCTTGATCATCTCTACGCCGAGTTTCTCGTCCTCGCGGAGCTTGCGCCCGAACAGGATCGAGCCGACCACGACGATGACGTACATCGCGCCACCGAGTCCCGCGAGCACCACCGACATGCCGTTCAGGCTCATCATGGTCAGCGCGGCGGCCGAGAACTCGTAACCGTTGCCGGCGCCAGCCTGGCTGAAGAGGATGTCCCAGTGACGGCGCGGTACGCCGAGCGTGCCGGCGCCCATCAGGAACATGGCCACCCCGGTCATGCCCAGGCCGAACACGTAGGGCTGCCACCTGGCCACGCCCTTGAGGATCAGGTCGCGGCGGAACAGGATCGGTACCAGCCAGTAGGTGATGCCCATGAACGCCAGCGTGGTGCCGATCACGACCGTGGCGTGGAAGTGCCCCGGCACGTACACCGTGTTGTGGACCACGAGGTTGATCTGCTCGGCGCCCATCACCACGCCGGTGATGCCACCGAGAACGCCGAAGCCCACCAGCGACAGGAACATGCCCGAGAATACCGGGTTGCCCCACGGAGCCTTGCGCAGCCACTCGAACAGCCCCGAATTGAAGCCGTGCGCGCGCTGCGCGGCCTCGATCGAGCCCGGGACCGTGAGGCCGTGCACCATGCTCGCCATCACCGCCAGGTACATCGCATAGCTGGTGTTGAAGATCTTCCATTCCGAACTCAGGCCCGGATCCACCAGCAGGTGGTGGGCGCTGGCGATCTGCAGCACCGCGATATACAGGAAGAACGCGAAGCGGCTCACTTTCTCCGACAGTGGCTTGGCGCCGAACAGCACCGCCGCGGTCAGATACCATATCGAGACATGGGTCGCGACGTTGATCTGCTGCGAGGAGTGGCCGAAGGCCCACCACACCAGGCGGTACATGCCGGGGTCGATGTGCGCAACCAGGCCGAGGTTCCACAGCAGCGTCGGGATCAGGATCACCGCGCCGGAGGCGATGGTGAAGATCGCGATGATGCACGCCGTCAGCGCGCCGAAGGTCACCAGCGGAATCGATCCCTCGTAGGTCCGCTCACCGCGCGCGATGACCAGCGTGCCGAGGAAGATGAAGCAGTGGATCAGTGCGCCGACCGCGAACAGGATCAGGCCCAGATAGAACAGCGCGTCGGCCGGCATCGGCACGTACGAGGTCATCATGACGCTCGAGTTGCCTTTCACCAGGACGGCGTAGTTGTTCACCAGCGCGCCGACGACCATCAGTATCGACGCCGCCCAGCCGAGCTTGGGCGTGGCCATGCGCGATCCCAGCAGTATCGCCGAGGCCACGTGCAGCACCGCCACCTCGAAGAAGATGATCCAGAAGATCAGCACGTTGATCCCGTGTCCGGTCAGCACCTGGTAGAACAGGTCGGCCCGCAGCAGGTGAACCTCCGGCCACCGCGTCAGGCCGACGCCGATGCCGAGCACGCCCCCGATCAGCAGGAACACGACGGCCGCGACGGCATTGGCCCGGATCAGGGCTTCGGCCGGACGATGGATCTTCAGTCCCGTTTCCGGGCAGATGCGAAAGTCTGTTTGCTTGTTCATGGCGCCCTCACTCCACCACGTGGATCTTGCCGAGCATCATGTGGTGCCCGATGCCGCAGTATTCGTTGCACACGATCGAATACGTGCCTGTCTTGTTGGGCGTCACGGTCAGCACCATGTCGTAGCCGGGCAGGACCTGCACGTTCAGGTTGGCCGGCTGCAGGGAGAAACCGTGCTGCCAGTCCACCGAGGCCAGGTGCAGCCGATAGCTCTGTCCGACCTGCAACTCGAAGATCGGCCACCAATCCCACAGCCGTCCGACCATGTAGATGTCGGTACCTACCGGCGGCTTGACCACCGGCGTGTTGCGATCGCCCTCGGTGCGAACCGTGTACTGGTCCACGACCGCCTGGACCTTCTTCATGTAGATCTCGGGCGACGTGCGGTAGGCCTCGCTCGAGAGGTTCTGCTTACCGTAGACGTGCCAGAACGGCATCATCAGCGTGAGGATGATGCCCCACACCACGACGACGGCAATCCACATCAGCTCGCTCTTTTCTATCGGTTCCTTCCACCATAGCTTGTTGCCTGGAGGTGAGATGCTGCTCATTGGCTGTTTCTCCTCGGGTATGTCTCATGGCGTGATGCCTCACGCCTCCGATGCCTTGCCCTGGCGTCGGGCACTTCCCGCCGCTAGGGCGGGGAAACCGGCAGCGCCACCAGTTCCATGATGCCCCACACGATGTAAGTCAGCGTCGGGACGGCGATGCCGATGAACAGCAGCAGGAACGGGTTGTCGAGGACTTTCTGCATGAAGGGAACGTCTCTCGGGTCGAGATCGTCGTGTTTCATCGCTGCAAACCCCTTTTCTGGTTGGTCGTGGTCATGGACGCCTGCTCGAACAGCTGGCGGTGGCGCCTTGGCGGCATCTTAGACATTGAGCAGCTGCGCATTTTTGATATGGATCATCATATTCCCGATGGAATCACTCGGATTAGACCCTTGCGTCCCCGCGGGCGTGCCTTGCCGATGCGACAGGCGCCACGGTCTCGGCTTGCTGCTCCCAGACCGGATAGCGGCCCAGCCCGAAAATGAGGAAGCCACTGAGCAGCGAGCCCGCGATACCGGCCAGCAGGAAGGGAGTGTAGCTACCGTACATATCGTATACCAGCCCGCCGAGGACCGGGCCAAGACCGGATCCCAGCGCGATGATGCTGGCCATGGTCCCGAAGATCTTGCCGAAGTTGCGCATGCCGCCGTAGCGCGTCGTCAGGTAGCCGCAGATCTGCAGCTTCGTCCCGGAGGCATAGCCGATGATCACCATGGCAACGACGATCAGCGTGGGCGTGCGAATGGGCCCCATCAGCAGGGCGAATGCGATGGCCGCCGAGGCCAGGGTTCCTCCGCCCACCCAGTTCGGCTGATAGCGATCGAGCAGCCAGCCGGTGACGAGCTTGCCGACGATGCCGGCAACCCCGGTCAGGCTGGCGAGGAACGCCGCGTTTTCCCGCGTGATCCCGGCCTCGACCAGCAACGGGAACTGGTGCACGACCAGCGCAACTGTCAGCACCATCATGACGAATGTCGAGGTGGCGATCCGCCAGAGCGCCTGGTCGCGCCAGGCCTCGCGGATGCTCAGCCCGGTCAGGGCCGGCGGCTCATCGATGGCCTCCCCGCTTGCCGTGCGCAAGCCCTGGCGCTTGCGATCATGCGCATCGAACAGGAACAGCTGGCTCAGGATCAGGGCGACGCTGCCCCAGCCGATCCCGAGCCAGAAGAAGGCCGCCCGCCACCCGTAATCCGCGATGAGCCAATTGGCCAATGGCGGCGCGATGATCTGCGCAATCGCGGTGCCCCCCAGGGTCACGCCGATCGCGAGCCCACGCGAGGCCGAGAAGACACCGGCCACGGCGGCCGTCCAGACCGTGGACTTGACCGCCAGCGAGACCAGGGCATAGACGGTCCACAGCGCGAACCATTGCGTCATGGAGCCATTGGTCAGGGCAAAGCTGGCGACGGCCAGCGAGGTGAGCACAAGCCCGGGTATCGCCAGGCGGCGCACGCCCCAGCGATCGATCAGCGCACCGAAAAACGGCGACAGCACCAGCGCCGTGATCGAGGCGATCGAAACCCCGGAGGATTGTTGCGCGCGGTTCCAGCCGAATTCCTGGCCCAGCGGATCCATGAACACGCCGGTGCCGATCGCCATGAGGGAATGGAAGGAAAACCCGATGGAAGCCGCGAGCACCAGCGTCCAGCCGCGCCTCCACTCCTCGACTGCCGATGCGCCGCTAGGTCGCAACGGGACCTCCTCGCGTGTGTCCGCGATAGCCCGGTTGCGCAGGCTCGCCGAAGGCGGCGAGCACATTGCGCAAGCGCTGCTCGACGTGGGCACGATGTTCCGGGTGGCTGACGATATAGAGGTTGTTTTCCTCGATCGCCCTGACAACCGCCCGGCCGAGCCAGACCGGCTCCATCATTCCCGCCTCGATCACTTCGCGGGGAATGAAGCCGGCATCCGCATCCCCCAGCGACATGCGGCTGCGCGTCAGTCCGGGGAACAGGATGGAAACGCCCACACCGAACGGCGCGAGTTCGTCGCGCAGCGCCTCCGACATGGCGGTAACCGCGAACTTGCTCCCCGAGTAGGCGGCAAAGGTGCCGAAAGGGATCAGGCCGTTCATCGACGAGGTATTCACGATATGCCCGCTGCGCCGCTCGCGCATCTCACCGGCAAAGGTAACGAGCCCGTTGTAGACGCCCGTGACATTGATCGCCATCACGCGCGCGAAGACGTCGGGCGGCACCTGGTCGAGCGGCGCGCGTGGCTGGGAAACGCCGGCGTTGTTGCACAGCACATCGACCTGGCCGAAACGCTCGCACGCCACCGCCTTCGCCGCGGCCCAGCTCTCGAGCGAGGTCACGTCGAGCGCGACCGCGATGGCGTTGTCGCCGAATTGCGCCGCCTGCTCCCGGGCATGGGGCATGTCGATATCGGCAAGGACGAGCCTCATGCCCTTTTCCGCGAAGGCCTGGGCCAGGCCGCCCCCGATCCCGCCGCCACCGCCGGTGATGAACGCGGTCTTTCCTTGCAGTTCCATCCGTGTCACGACTCTCGCGCTCTTCGAATTCTTGTAGATCCAAGGCTACACGATAACCCGATCGGCCAACAACGCAGCGCTGCCCTGCCAGAGCAAGCCCGAAAACGTCGACGGATGAAATGTGAATCTGGTCCAGTGCCTTCAGTCCGGCGCGGCCAGGCGCCGGGCCGCGAGCTCGCGCAATTGCCTGAACTTGACCTTGCCGCTGCCGGTCACGGCAAGCTCTTCCTCGCGGAAGAAGAGGATTTCGCGCGGTACCTTGAAACTCGCCAGGCGCTGCTTCAGGAAGCGCGCCAACGCGCCGGCATCGAGCGTGGTGTCGTCCTGCGCCACGATGCAGGACACCACCATTTCGCCCAGCAATTCGTGCGGCACACCGACGGTCTGCGTGATCTTCACGCCGGGAAAGGTCGCGATCACGGCGTCGATCTCGATCGGCGAGACATTGGCGCCGCCGGTCTTGATCATTTCGGTCAGGCGGCCTTCCCAGAACAGGCGGCCCTGCTCGTCCACGTAGCCGCCATCGCCGGTGCAGAAGAAGCCCTCGTCGTCGAAGGTCTCCTCGATCGACTTGCCGATGTAGCCCATCATGAGCGTCGGCCCCTTGATGGCGACTTCACCGCGCTGTCCGCGCGGCACGATCGCGCCCGTGTCCGGATCGAAGATCTTGAGGATGTTGCCCGGCAACGGCTTGCCATGGCTGCCGCCATACTCTTCCTCTGCCGTGTTGGCCTCGACCGCGGTATTGATGGTCAGCGTTTCGGTAGTGCCGTAGGCCGGGCACATCCGCCAGTCGGTGCTGACCGTCGGATGGTTGAAGAGCGTCATGCCATACGTGACGTAACGCAGGCTGGAAAGATCCGCGCCCGCCCACTTCGCCGAGGCTTCCAGCCGCGCCCACTGGTGGGGGCGGCCGATGGGGAAGCTGACGCGCTCCGTCTCCATCATTTCCAGTGCCTCATCGGCCTGGAACACCGGCTGCAGGATGATCGCGCCGCCCGTTGTCAGCGCATTGCCGAGCACCATCGAGATATTGCCCGACCAGAAGAAGCCGTTGCCGGTCCAGCAGCGCACCAGGAAGCGCTCGGGGTCTATATCCATGATGCGCGGCCAGCGCCACCACTGGATCGCCAGCGCGCGCTGCGCATGAATGATTCCCTTGGGCAGGCTCGTCGTGCCCGAGGAAAAGAAAATCGCGCCGGTGTCGGACGGGTGGGTCGCCGCCGCGCGGGCATCGACCTGCGCCACGCCCACCGCAGCGCCGGTCGCGAGGAAGTCGGTCCACTGTTCCACCGCGGCGCCATCCGCGGCGGCCGGGCCGGCATTCGCAGTCACGCTGTCGAGCGCGACGAGGCGGCGCAGGAACGGAAATTTCGTGCCGATGAGCATGCCGGGCGACGCCGTCCCGATACCGGGCTCCAGCTCGGCCAACATGGCGCCGAAGTCCTTGCCCAGCACCTGCCGCTCGTAGAGCAGGATGGAGACCGCTCCTGCCTGCAGCAGGTATTCCAGCTCCACGGGCGTGGAGAAAGTGCTGAGCGAGACCGTCACGCCACCCGCCAGCGCGATACCGAACACGGACGCGATATATTCCGGCCGGTTGGTCATCAGGATGCCGACGCGGGTGTCCTTGCCCACGCCGGCCGCGATCAGCGCCCTGGCCACCTCGACCGAACGCTCCCACAACTCGGCATAGGTCCACGACACCCTGCCCGAGGCGGTGCGCATCACCAGCGCCTCGCGCACGGCGTGGCGGAGCGTGACCTCGCGCGCGTAGCCCGCGATGGTCAGTGCCCCGAGGCCCGGCTCCGCCGACAGCGGGGCGCCGTGCACGATCGAGAGCTCCGCGGACTGCAGTGACGCTGCGCTCATTGTCATGGCCCTGTCGGCAGGAGGCTCAGCAGGGAAGCTGCACCTCGGCCTTGCCGGTGAGAATGACGTCGCCGTTCTGGGTGCTCATCTTCAGCTGCACCTGCACGACCGGAAAGCCATAGGGCGATGCCTCGATCCTGTCGATGACCTCGGCGTCGATATAGGTGACATCGCCTTCGAAGGCGGGGCTGCGGAACTGGGTCTTCGAGTGCCAGATATAGCCGTCCTGCCCCGCCCAGTAGGCAATGGTGTCGAGGAACCAGGCGTTCATCGACGCGCCGTAGCCATAGGCGCCGCCCATGCCCACGTTCTCGGCCTTCTCGGAATTGATGTGGCCGCTCGACGGGCCGTGATAGAGACCGTCACCCATGCGCGGGTCGATCCTGCGCGCCTCGTGATCGTAGGACATGTCCGCGGCAAAGCCGGCATCGTCCTTCGCGGGATCGTGGATGCCCGCCGGCGGATTCCAGCGCCAGGTACCCCAGATGTTCTGGCGGTGCGCGCGACATTCGTTGGCGAAGCTGACGACCGAATGCGGGCCGATCACGCGGCGCGGCAGCTTGTCGCCGACCTGCACTTGCGCAAAGCGCGGCGACTTGCCCTCGCGATTGGAGAGGATCCACTCGTGGCGCAGCGCGTGAATCTCCTTCAACTCGTCCTTGCTCCACTTCTTCGGGCTGCGCTTGTCCTTGCCATAGACCCCGCGCTTGTTCGCCTCCTCGACCAGGTAACGGATCGCGGTCGCACGTTCCTTCGCGACCAGCGCGCCATGCTGGTTGCGGTGGACGGTGTCGCCGCGGGCGAACATCGTCGGCCCGGCGAATGCGGTGTCGGTGACGCTGTAGCCGTCGAAGCGGCGCTCCTGCGTGAGCTTGTCGCCCGGGCGGATCACGGTGCCGTAGAACCACCACTCCTCGCCCGCGAAGATCAGGTGCGTGCCGGGAATATTGCCCACGCAGGCGGGGTGGCAGCCATGGCCGTAATCCATGGCGACCGTGAAGGACTGCGGCGCGACGATGCCGCCGAACTTCGACCGGCCGGCGAACTCCTCGTCCCAGTGAACGGGGTTCGGGTAGTCCAGCGCCTGCACCCAGCGGCGGATATCCGTTGCATTGCAGGGATCCCACATCTCCGCGAAAACCACGGGCTTGCCGACCCATTTGTCGACGTCGCTGGTGTCCAGTTTCAATTCGCCTCCCGCATCGACCACTGCCATCCGCCCTCTCCCCTGTCGCTCGTGTTCACTGTCGACCATGCCCGCACGCGGGGGCCGAACTAACTGGTGCGCCGAACCATAGCATTCTTAACATCGGGGGCACGGAATCTCTACCGATGGCGCAACCGACTCTACAGATTGCGCAATCGAAAGCGCTCAGCCGCTCACGCGTCCCCCGGGCGCCGCCCCTGCTCAGGACGACGACCGGAACTCCAGGGCACCGAGCGCCATCGCCAGCAGGCAGTCCCTGAACGCAGGCTCGGCAACGCGCTCGGGGGCATCCTCGAGCGTGGCGCGGATCGTCGCGCGCATCCCGATGCCCAGCATGTAGGCCGCCATGTCGCGTCGCAGGGGGTCGAGAGAAGGCAGGTACATCGTCACGAAAGCGCTCCATGCCTCGTCCACGTACTGCCGCGTGTTCTCGTAAGGCCCGGTGCGCATGCCGACCTTCAGGTCGGGGTGATACTTGAGATGGAACTCGCGGTGCAGACGGTACAGCCGCAGTTCCATGCGCACCATGTTGTCGAGAATCTCCCGCAGCGCCGCGTCCAGCGCGAGGCCGGCAATGCGCTCGCGCAGGGCAGCCACGTGGACCGTGGCCTCCTCATCCAGTATGTGATCGAAGGCGAGAGTGACGATCGCCTCCATATTCGGGAAGTACTGGTAGATCGATCCCACGGCAACGCCGGAGACCTCGGACAGGCGATGCATCGTCAGTGCCTCCGCCCCTTCACCCTGAAGGATCCGCAAACAGGCCTCGATCAGCGCGGATACCAGCGAGCGCGATCGCGACTAAGAGGGCAGCTTGCGCGGCGCCGGCAAGCGTGCCTTGCCACCGCCTTCCTCACGAGAACTCCTGCTGCGGGCCATGAAAAATGCGAACGCGCCCCCCAATGGATCCGCTGCTTCCCGGATTCGTGTTGAAAATCAGTTGATTGCGGCCCGGTTACCGCCCGGTCCAACACGAATTCCAGGCCGTCGAACCGCGTCCCTATACTGCACCTGCGATCGCGTTCGCCGCATCGGCACCGCGAGATGCGCCACGAACTCTCGACCTTATCGACGGAGAACACAAGACATGAGCCAGCAGCAAATCCCGACCGCAGGCAGGGCACTCGACGGGAAGGTGGCCCTGATCACCGGGGCTTCGCGCGGCATCGGACTGGCGATAGCCGAGCGCTTCGTCGACGAGGGCGCGCAGGTGATCCTGGTCTCGCGCAAACAGGACCAGCTCGATGACGTGGCGGCGCAGTTGCGTTCGCGCGGCGCCACGGCCCACCCCATCGCCGCCCACATGGGCAAGCTCGATGACATCCGCACGCTCGTCGACACCCTCGATGCGCGCGGCCTGGATGTCGACGTACTGGTCAACAATGCCGGCATCAGCCCGCCGCACGAAGGTACGCTGACCGACACCACCGAGGCGTTGTGGGACAAGGTGATGGACGTAAACCTCAAGGGCCCCTTCTTCCTCACCGCGGCGATCGGCAAGCGCATGGCGGCGCGCGGCGGCGGCACGGTGGTCAACATCAGCACCACCTCGGCGCTGATGGCACAGCCCGAGATCGGCACCTACTGCATCTCGAAAGCGGGCCTGAACACGATGACGCGCTGCTTCGCCCGCGAGCTCGGTCCACAGGGCGTGCGCGTCAACGCGATCTCCTGCGGCGTGATCAAGACGGCGATGGGCGACCACACGCTGAACGATCCCGGGCGCTATGCGGACATGATGAAGATCAACCCGCTCAAGCGCCCCGGCTATCCGGAAGAAGTGGCCTCGACCGCGCTGTTCCTGGCGACCGGAGCCTCGAGCTACAGTACCGGCCTGATCCTGCAGGTCGACGGCGGCGTGCTTGCCTGAGGAGCAGCGCACATGATGCAGACCATCGCCGAATTCGTGCGCGCACGCGCCACCGACGACAACACCGCCCTGCTGCATGGTGACCGCCGCTGGTCCTACCGCGAGGTCGTCGCGCTGTGCGCGCAGCGCGCAGCCTGGCTGCTCGCCAACCGCCGCGAGGGTCCGTTCCACGTCGGCATCCCGCTCGACAACGTACCC
>OEIV010000665.1_pt1 | contig 17803 bp, 13 predicted proteins | sample 1539231 | NCBI WGS metagenome assembly OEIV01 (sample SAMN03794762, study PRJEB22550) | activated sludge metagenome | feature: wastewater treatment plant; material: activated sludge; isolation source: Wastewater treatment plant of a petroleum refinery complex | place: Argentina: Buenos Aires ...
AGGGGCCAGGTTCCAGGGAAGAACGTTCTTCCCTGGAACCTGGCCCCTGGAACCTGGAACCTATCTTTACGCCTTGCCGAGCACGGCCGCCAGCAGGGCCATGCGGATGTACATGCCGTTCTGCACCTGGCGGAAGTAGGCCGCGCGCGGGTCGGCGTCCACGGCGGTGCTGATCTCGCCCACGCGGGGCAGCGGGTGCAGCACGATCATCTTATCCTTGGCCCGCTCCAGCAGTTCGGGGGTGATGACGTAGTGATCCTTCACCTCGTCATACTGGGCCAGGTCGCTGAAGCGCTCCTTCTGGACGCGCGTCACGTAGAGCACATCGGCGTTCTCGATGACGTCGGCCACGTCGTGGGTCTCGCGGGCGTTCACCCCGGCGTCGCGCACCTCGTTCATGATCTTCAGCGGCATGCGCAGGATTTCGGGCGAGACGAAGCGCAGGCTGACGTCGAAGTGCAGCAGCAGCTTGGTCAGGCTGTGGACGGTGCGGCCGAAGCGCAGGTCGCCGACCATGGCGATCTTCAGCCCGTCGATGCGCCCCATCTCCTCCTGGATGGTGAACAGGTCGAGCAGCGCCTGGGTCGGGTGCTCGCCCGCGCCGTCGCCGGCGTTGATGACCGGGATGCCGGCCGCCTCGGCCGCCACCTTGGCCGAGCCGATCTCCGGATGGCGCAGCACGATCACGTCGGAGTACTGCTCCAGCGTGCGGATGGTGTCGGCCAGCGTCTCGCCCTTGCTGACGGAGCTGAACTGCACGCCCTGGGTGATGGGGATGACGCTGCCGCCCAGCCGCTCCATGGCGGCGATGAACGAGGCGCTGGTGCGCGTGCTCGGCTCATAGAAGAGGCAGGCCAGCACCCGCCCCTTCAGCAGGTTCACGCCGTGGACGCGATTGACCATCTCGCGCATCTCCTCGGCGCGGCCGAAGATGTAGCCCAGCCGCTCGCGGTCGAACTGATCGACAGACAGGATGTCCCAGCCGGTCATGCCGTCGGCAACCTTGCCGTTGCCGCCGAACTTGGCTTCCAATGCTTCCAGATCGAATAACGGTTTCAGATTCAGCGCTGCCATCTTCTTATCTCCTTTCTTCATGTAGGGCGGGTAGGCTACCCGCCTGTCTTCATGTAAGGCGGGTTGCTTACCCGCTCTCTGTCTCGATAAACGGCCTGGTGGGCGGGTAGGCTACCCGCCCTACATCTGAGCGGCGGGTAGCCAACCCGCCCTACATCTAAGCGGCGGGTTGCCAACCCGCCCTACAACACACGGCCGCTGCCGGGCGCGGCCAACACACGACCCTCATCGTATGCCACTTCGCCGCGCAGCACGACCCGACTCACCCGCCCGCCGGCCATCAACCCGGCAAAGGGCGTCCAGGCGCACTTGGTCTGCCAGCCATCGGCCGGAATGGCGTAGGGGGTCATCTCCACTTCGACCCACGTCTCCGGCTGGTCGGGCAGGCCGAAGATGCGGCGCGGGTTGTCGTGCATCAGCGCTGTCAGCCGCGCGACGGTCAGCCGCCCGTCGGCCACGGCGGCCAGCATCAGCGGCAGGCTCGTCTCCAGCCCCGGCACACCCGGCGGCGGGTTGGCGCTGTGCTTCTCGTCCAGCGTATGCGGCGCGTGGTCGGTGGCAATGCAGTCGACGGCGTCGTTCAGGTGCGACCACAGGGCGGCCACGTCGTCGGCCGTGCCCAGCAGCGGCCGCATGTCGCCCAGCGCCCCCAGCCGCGCCGCGTCAGCCTCGGTCAGGAAGAGGTGATGGGGCGACACCTCGCAGGTGACCGGCAGACCGTGCCCTTTGGCGTCGGCAATCAGCTCGATCTCCTCGCGGCGGCTGACATGGACAATGTGAATGGGCCGGTCGTAGGTGGCGGCCAGGCCGATGGCCACGGCGACGCTCTGTCGCTCGGCGTGCAGGGCGATCAGCTTCTGCCTCGGCCAGGTGGTGAAGCAGGCGACGAGCGTCGGCAGGTCATCGACGCGCAGACGGCCGAAGGTGTCGTTGAGGTAGATCTTCAGCGCCGCCGCGCCCTCGGCCAGCGCCGGCAGGTGGGCCACGTCGGCCGGCGCGGCCCCGGCGAAGAGACCCACGTCGCAGCGGATGTCAGCCGCGGCGGCGCGGCGGGCCGTCGCCAGCGCATCGGGCGTGGTCAGCGGCGGGTTGGTGTTGGGCATGGCCAGCACCATCGTGACGCCGCCGGCCAGCGCGGCGGCCGTGCCCGTGGCAAAGGTCTCCTTGTGCTCGCCGCCGGGCACGCGCAGATGGGTGTGAACGTCGATGAGGCCGGGCAGGGTTAAATCAGGCATGGGCTTTTGTCGGCAAAAAAAAGGCCTGATCCCTTCGGATCAGGCCATTGGTCATGAATGGAATGTCGGCGCCGCGGGCTAACTCGTCAGCCCGTTCGCTTGCCGCGGCGATGTTTCGCGCCGCCCCCAGTATGTTGCGCCAATTACACACTGGGGGGTCAGTATAAACTAGAGCGGCCAATCGCGCAAGATGCGCTCCGTCTCCTCGCGGTGGCCCGTCTCGTCGCGCACCATGTCTTCCAGTTGCACCTTCAGGCCCACGTCACCGAACTCGCCAGCTTCCTCGGCGCGCTGGGTATAAGCGGTCACGGCGCGGCTTTCCGCCTCCAGCACGGCCTGGAGCATCTCGCGGTTGGTCTTGGCCGGCTTCACGGGGTTGGGCGTCGTCGTCGGTTCGCCGCCCAGGGCGACGACCTTGTTGGCCAGGAACTGGGCGTGCAGTTGCTCGTCGGGCACTTCGGCCAGGAAGAACTGCTCCAACTGCGGCCGATAGGGGCCGGTCGTCTTGGCGGCGTAGGTGGTGTACTGGATGACGGCCGACAGCTCCTCGGCCAGGTCGTGGTTCAGGTTTTCGATCAGGGTTTTCTTGTCCATGTGGGTTGTAACTCCTTGGTTTGTGGGGGCGGCGGCGCAGTGGGCGCGCCGTCGCGCCGCTGACTTGCCGCTATCATACCATAGTTCGGGCGCATGTGGCCTATATACAGGGCTTTCCCATGGCCATACGGCGCGTTAATCCAACGGCTCGCGGGTCACGGCCGAGAAGCGGAAGTTGTCGAAGCGCGCCGCGGCGCGGTTGCTCCAGTGCGGCAGGACGACCAGGCCGACGACCGCGCTGCGCGCCGGCAGGCGGGTGTTGGACCACGACTTCATCTTGACATCGTTGACGTAGAGTGTGAGCGTGCCATCGAGAATCGTTTGCCAATAAGTAATGCGCACTCGATTAACCGCGCCGTCGGGATGAATGACGTCGTTGAACTCACCGTGGCCGCCGGCGAGGGACTTGTTCCACCACTGATCGCGCGGATTGACCATCCCGCCAACGTAGACCAGCCCGCCCTCCTCATACTGGAACAGCAGGCCATAGTAGCCCGGCTCGTCGCCCACCTCGCGCACGTCGACTGTCAGCTCAAAGTTGGGACGAAAACAGACCGGCGCGCCGACCAGTACCGGCGCGGCTGTGCGCGCTGCCACGTGCAACTCGCCGCCGTCGACCACCACCAGCCCGGCCGTGTCGTTGCGCGTCGGCCAGGGGAAGGGCGTCGGGCCGCTGAAGTCATCGAAGAAGTCGGCGCAGTACTCGTTGGCCACCACCGGCACGGCCACGGCGTGGTCGTAGATGTCGAAGTGAAGCAGATAGAGACCGTTCGACGCCAGGATGGCGTAGCTATCGTCGCCTGTTCGTATCAGCCCGTCGGCGTGGCTTAGGGACTCATATGGCTCCAGCGTCAGCACCCCTTCGGCGATCTTCCTGAAGGTAGCGATTTCAAAGACTTGCAAGTAGACGCCGTCATTCATTACTTCGTGCAGATAGGTAGCGTAGCCCCGCGCCACGTCGGGCACAACCGAACCGTTGGTTGCGAAACGCCCCAGGCGCTGGAACGTCTCGGCCGAGGCCAGCGACCCATCGCGCCCGAACAGCAAGCCGTCGGCATAGGCAAAGGTGGAATAAGCCACTAAGTCGTCATGGGATGATGTCAGGGAGACGCCTGTTTCATCAACGCGCAAAACCAGGAACGTGTTATGGAAAAGGCCGAATACCGTATTGGGATCGTCCGAGAGCAGCAAGTGCGGCGAATCCATCGCCTCAACGGTTGCCGGCCGCAAACCTTCGGCATCGATGACGCCAAGGCCGTAAGACAGCGCACCGCCCAGCCCACCGCGAGCAATGAGGACAGCCGGCTCGCCGGGCAGAGCGATCATGGTCTGCCCAAAGGCCGGCGCGCCTCGGCTCGTCGGCAGCGGCCACTCGTCCAACAGGGCGTGGGTGTCCAGATCGATGAGGACGATGCTCGGCCTTAGCCAATCGAGGAGGTAGAGAATCTCCCCGTCAGGCGAGATGGTCATCTCTACCGCATTCCAGCCGGCGGCAAATGGGGGCAGGGTTTGCCCGCTCAGGGTGATGGGTAAGATGCCGTCCGGTGCGTTGGCATAGATCAGCTCACGGCGCGGGTCATAGGCGTAATGGCTCGCGCCAGTCGCGACGTACTGCAACTCCGTGTGGATGGGCATGATGGACGGCCAGAGGTTGGTCGCGGCGTCAGAGGTGCGCGCCCCACCCAGCGCGACGATGAGCAAGACGAACAGGGCGGCCAAAGCGATGATTCGGTGCAACATGGATGGCTCCTTGCCGGCCGTGGTGTGGTGTGGCTCAGGGACGGCGCGGCCTACTGCCCAGCGGCCCATGGCGCGCGGCCCAGGAAGGGGACGAAGCTCAAATCGTCCATCAGGCGGTAGTGCAGCCAGTAGACCTGGCCCGTGGCCGTGCGGAAGGCCAGCCGGTTCGGTCCAGCGGGCAGCAGTTCGACCGGTGTGTTGGGATACGTGCCTCCGAAGTTGGGCACGCGCGCGGCGGCCACCTGCCGGAACGTGGCCACGTCGAACAGGCGCAGTTCGGTCAGCAGATACGCGCCGTCGTAGTGCAAAAAGAAGACACGGCCCATCTCCGGCCGGGGCGCGACCGGCCCTTCGGCGGCGAACCGGCCCAGCGGGGCCAATGTCGCCGCGTCCACCAGGCGGCCGTCGGAGCCGTAGAGCCGGCCGGCGGCGTAGCGCAAATCGAATGGCGAGACGCCGAAGAAGCGCTCCGACACGCTCTGGGCAATGGTCACGCCGTCGTCAGTGACGGCCAGCCGGTTCAACTCCCGGGCCGAGGTAAAGGTATTTAGGCTGTACAACACCTGGGGGTTGTCTGACGCCTCCAGCCGGTCGTGCTGCGTGCCTTCCGGCGTAATTGTCGGCCGGCCAACGCCCTCCTCGTAGATACGGACGTTGACCCAGGGCCTGAAGTGGTCGCGCCCCTCCGCTACGGCGACGACGTCGGCCGCGGCGTCGAGGACGACCATGTCGATGACCTTATTCAGCCCCTGCGACGCTAGCGGCCACTGCGGCTCGGCGACCAGCGTCGTCAGGTTCAGCCGCCGCACCGCGGCCGCGCCGTCTAGCCCAACGTAGAGGTACGCCGCGTCGTCGGACAGGGCCAGGACGTTCGGCTCGCTGCCGATGAAACCGAGATCGCGCACCTGGCCGTCGGGTGTAATGCTGACGATGCTATTGCCCAGCGCGCCCTGGTCGCCGGACAGGCTGGCGTAGAGGCGCTGGCGCACAGGGTCATAGACGATGTCGTTGGCGGTGATGCTGACCGGGGTCAGTTCGAGGGTCATGACCGCCGGGCCGACGAGCGACGGCGCGTCGCCCCGGCCGCGGGCGGGCCGAACCGCTACGGCAGCGATCAGCAACAGCAGGACGAGAACGAGGAAGCGGAACTGCGCGCGGGACATGGCTCCTTCCCGGATGCCGCGGCGGCCCAGGAGGGCGTGGCTCGGCGGCAATCACTGCCGACTAGTATAGCCGCCGGTTGGCAGCGATCACAAGTGACGAATGTCACCTGCGACCGCGGGGGGGCGTCGAACTCGGGTGTGTCGCACTTTCTGGAGTGCGACGCACCTTCTTTGCAGCGGGGCGGGCAAGAAAGTGCAACGCACCTCGGAAGGTGCGATGCACTAGGAAACGTCGCACCTTCTTTGTGGCGGGACGGAAAAGAAAGTGCAACGCACCGCGGAAGGGGCGATGCACTGGGGCATCAGGCGGCGGCCTGCCGCAGCACGCGCAGGATGACGTCCGGTGGTTGCGCGCCGCTGAAGGCCACCCGCTCATTGAAGATGAAGAAAGGCACGCCACTGATGCCCACTTGTCGGGCGAAGGCCACGTCGGCCATCACTTCGGCCGCGCCCGCGTCGCCGGCCAGTTGCGCCCGCGTCTCGGCCGCGTCCAGCCCGACGGCCGCGGCTACGTCGACCAGTACGTCCCTGTCGCCGATGTCGCGGCCGAACTCGAAGTAGGCGGCGTAGAGCGCGTCGAGCAGCGCGCCGCGCTGTGGTTCGGGCGTTATGTAAGCAAGGCGATGCGACAGCAGGGTGTTGGGCGCTTTCTCAATCGCTTCGAAGTTAAACGTCAGACCGACGGCCGCGCCACGCTCGCGCGGCGCGGCGAAGAACTGCTCCAGCGGTACGCGCCCGCCCCCCTTGGCCGTCATGTGGCCGCGGAAGTCACGCCCCTCCGGCGGAGTGGTCGGGTCGAGAAAGAAGCTACGATAGCGCAGCGTGACCGGTTCGGCCGTTTCGCGCGCCCATTCGGCCAGGGCCAGCTCCAGATGGCGCTTGCCGATGCGGCACCAGGGGCAAACGGTGTCGGAGAAGATGTCTATGTGCATGAGCATTCCTATCGTGAGGCAAGTTGCTGGCGACGCCAAGACCCCTTAGCCGCCCGGCCGGATGATGGTGGGAATATAGAAGCGGATGAGTGGCGCTTCCTCGTCGACGGTGACGACCAGGTTGGCCCCCGCCGAAGCGCTGGGGCCGGCGTGGCTCTCGGCCGCGCCGTCGAACTGCCACGCGCCGCTCAGCACCGCCTGGACGGCCAGCTCGATGACACACGTCTGCCCGGCGGCCAATGTCGCCTGGCCCAGCACAAACGCGCTGCCGTCCGGGCCGCGGGTCAGTGAGGGTGAGCCACAGGTGGGTGTGAACTCCGGCGGGCCATCGACCAGGGCCAGCCCATCGGGCAACTGCCCATTGAGACCGACGTCGAACAGCGCCTGGGCGGTGTTGGTGTTGACGAACGTCAGCCGCAGCCGGGTCATCTCCAGCAGCTTGACCGACGGCTCGGCGAACGCGACGGTCAACTGCGGCGTCATCAGCCCGCCCAGAACGCGCACCGGCACAGCCTCGACCCCGGTCAACAGGGTGATGGTCTCGTCGCGGCGGCCGTAGCCGTCCGGCGCGAAGCGCACCGCGGCGGTGCAGCTCTGTCCGGCAGCCAGCTCCGCGCCGCAATCGCTGTCGGTGATGGCGAACGATGGCGCGCTTTGCAGCCCCAGGATGTCGGCCGGGCCGTGGCCCAGATTGGTAAAGCGGACAACCTGCTCGGTGTCATCGGCGGGCATGCCCAGATCAATGGCCGGCGAGTCGGCGATGATGTCGGCCGACGCCCCCTGGCCCCACAGATCGATATCGACAATGCCCTGGCTGTTGAGGACCTGCAGCACGATGAACTCTAGGCCGAAGTGGCGGGGGCGGTAGCTGACCGTCACTTCACACGTGCCCAGCCCGGGCAGCGATTCGCCGCACGTGGTGGTGTAGTCGAAGTTGGGCGATGGATCGTCGGAGATCCAACTGTACTCCCAATTGACAATCGGGATGGATGGGTCGAAGTTCTGGAAAGTGATCTTTTGCCGAACGACCTCGCCCAGGCGCACCGGGCCGAAGTCGATGGCCCGCGGGGTGACGCCCTGGCCCGTGCCGGCGATGCCGGAGTAGGTGCGCCCCTGAAGCTCGATAGTAATCGGCCCGGCGTCGCTCTGGGCCGTCCACGTCTTGACAAAGACGCCGGCGGTCTGGGGCACAAAGTCAAAGGTCATGTGGCAGGAGTCGCCGGGCGGCAGGCCGTTGGCGCACTGCCCCAGGCCGCCGGTGAACGGGACGGTGACCGGCGGGGCGCTGAACCCGCCGGAGGGCACCCCCCCGCCGCTGGTGGCGGGGACCACCGGCGGCCGGCGAGCGCCGCCCCCCGGCCCGCGGCCGAAGTCCAGCGACATTGGGCTGACCTGAATCTCCGGCGCGGCGGCGCGGCCGCGCAGCGTGACGCTCCACGGCCCGGCGTTGCTCGCGCCGTTCGACGTATCCTCATAGTCGCCGGCATCGCGCGGGGCAAAGGTGAAGACGATGCGGCACGACGCGCCACCGGCTACTTCGCCGGCGCACGTGTCGAGATCGATCCTGAAGGGTGGGGCAACGTTGCCGCCATTGATGAGCAGCGGGGCGTTGCCCAGGTTGCGCACGTCGACAGCGCGCTGCGTCTGCCCGCCAATGGGCACGGAACCAAAGTGGATCTCAAGTGGGCTGAGCCACAGGCTGGGGGCGGGCGCGCCGTCGGCTCGCGCGCGCACAGCGACGAACATCAAACCGACCAGCAGCAACACCTGCAACCCTGTCGGCCACAAACCGATCTTGCCTCTCAAACGCGCCTCCGGTTAGTTGGGCTTTCAGTCGCCGGGAGTATAGCGCAAAAGTCGGCGGCAAAAAAGCCGCCCACGGATTACTCATGAGGAAGAAGGCAACCACAGATTTCACAGATTTCACAGATTAAAGAGCTTCTGAAAATCTGTGTCATCTGTGAAATCTGTGGTTTCATCTCTTCCTAGCGGCGGGACTGGGCGGGGAGGCCGCCGCGGGCCTGGCTGTGGAAGCCGCGCGAACGGTAGACGCTCTTCTTGGGCGCGGGCTGCTGGTTCTCCGGGGCGAAGCTGCCGTAGTCGAAGCCTTCCAGCCGCCGCCGCTCAATCGGCTTGCCCAGCACGCGCTCGATGTCGCGCACCATCGGCTCGTCATCCTGCACGGCGAAGGTGACCGCCTCTCCCAGAGCCTCGGCGCGACCGGTGCGGCCGATGCGGTGGGTGTAGGCATCGACAGTGTCGGGCATGTCGTAGTTGATGACGTGCGAGATCAGGCTGACGTCGATGCCGCGGGCAGCGATGTCGGTCGCCACCAGGATGTCGTACTTGCCGCCGCGGAAGCCGTCCATCGCCTCTTGCCGCCGGTTCTGCGACAGGTTACCTTGCAGCGCGGCCACGCGGTAGCCACGCTTCTCCAGATCCTGGGCCAGCCGCTTGGCGCGGTGCTTGGTGCGGGTGAAGACGAGCACGCGCGACGTGGCCGTCTGCTCCAACAGGGCGTGGAGCAGCTTGCCTTTCAGCGTCTCCGGCACGGGGTAGAGGGCGTGGGAGACGGTCTTGGCCGGGGCGATGACGTCCACCTGAACCGTGGCCGGATCGGTCAGGATACTGTCGGCCAGTGAGCGGATGTCGGGCGGCATGGTGGCCGAGAAGAGCATCGTCTGGCGCTTGGGCGGCACGTGCTTCAGGATGCGGCGAATGTCGGGCAGGAAGCCCATGTCGAGCATCCGGTCGGCCTCGTCGAGCACCAGCACTTCGATGTGGCTGAGGTCAACATCGCCGGCGTGGATGTGGTCGAGCAGGCGACCAGGACAGGCGACAATGATCTCCGTGCCCCGTTGCAGGGCGGAGAGCTGCGGCCCCTTGCCCACCCCGCCATAAATGGCGGCACTGCGAACCTTGGTGTGGCGGCCCAGAACGTTGGCCGCCTGGTGGATCTGCTCGGCCAGCTCGCGCGTCGGGGCGATGATGAGCACCCGCGTGCGGCGCAATGGCCCCTGGGTCAGGCGCTGCAAGATGGGCAGCATGAACGCCGCCGTCTTGCCCGTGCCCGTCTGGGCCAGGCCAAACATGTCGCGCCCTTGCAGCACGACAGGGATACCTTGTTCCTGGATGGGGGTCGGCGTCGCGTAACCGGCATCGCGGATGCCGGACTCGATACGCGCGTCGAGATTAAAGTCTTGAAACTTCACTGAGAATACTCCTTGGACTTCACCGAGCCAAGTCGCACTCCCAGCCGATGTTGATAAGTCTACGTTATGTAATTGCGCCCAGCACTCTGGCCGCGACGCCGGGAAGCAGTATATCAGGCGGGACGCGCCAATGTCAAGCGCATGGGTAATTGCTCATCTTGCCCGTGCGTCGCACCTTCCGAGGTGCGTCGCACGTTCTTGAAGGCCGAGGCGAACAGCAGAAGGTGCAACGCACTTCGGAAAGTGCGATGCACCCGCCGCCGTGCGTCGCACCTTCCGAGGTGCGTCGCACGTTCTTGTCCGTCTGGCGCGATACATATAGGAAGAAGGTGCAACGCACTTCGGAAAGTGCGATGCACCCAGGCTGCTATCGGTTATACTAGCCGCCAAGGAGACCAAAACACATGAGTGAACAAACCGGATTTCAACTCGTCATCGCCACCTTCACCGACGAAACGACCGCGGCCACGGCCGTCCAACGCCTGCTGGCCGAGTTCCAGGGCCGCCGCGCCGCGCTGCCGGCCGCGGCCTACGTCGGCAAGAGCGCCGACGGTCAATTGACCATCCGCGAGACGGCCGACCTGGGCGGCAAGCAGGGCGCGGCGGCCGGGGCGCTGGCCGGCGGGCTGGTCGGCCTGCTCAGCCGCAAGCGCGGCGTCTTCAGCTCGGCCGCGCTGGGGGCGCTGCTGGGCGGCGTCGCGGCCAAGAAGCTGGATACGGGCATCCCCGACCCACGGCTGGCGGCCATCGGCGCGGCGCTGGACGAAGCCACCGGCGCGGCCGTGGCCATCGTCGGCGACGAAGTGGCCCATACAGTGCTGACGCTGCTCAAAGGGCTGGGGGCGCAGACGCAGAGCGAGCCGTTCGCCCGCGAGACGGACTTCATGAAGCAGCTCCAGGCCGGCGATCTGGCCGGGGCGGCCAATACGCTGGCCAACCAGGCCGAGGGGGCGCTGGCTGGAGCGACGGCGATGGCCGTGGATCGGGCCGAGGCGCTGGGCGGGCAGGCGCGGCCGATGGCCTACGACGCGAGCAGCGACGAGGTGCTGACGCTGACCGACGACGATCTGGCCCTGGGCGGCGACGAACCAGTGACGCTGACCGACGAGGAAGAGATCGAGGCGACCATCAGCCCGGCGGCGGCGGCGATCATGACCAGCACCGCGACGGCCATGACGCCCGGCATTGCCGTGCGGCCCGACGACGAGATGAAGCCCACGCCCGACGCCAAGCCGGCCCAGGTGGCCGGGGCCGACGCCCTGCCCGACAGCGACGCCGGCGGTCTGGCCCGCGGCGACATCGACCCGGCGGCGGCGGGGCTGAGCGACGTTATGCCGCCGGCGGTGTAGCTCAATGACGGCAGGTTGACGGACGACCCGAGGTCGCCCGTCAACCTGCTTCTATCCCTCGGCAGCCGGCTCAGACACACCCCTGTAATAACCCCCATTGGTTAATCCCTAAGGGTAAACCCTTAGTACGATTTCCGCTTGTGACAAATGTCACGCTTTTGGGTGACAAATGTCACTGTCTGCCACGTGGCTCACCCTGCTACACTGCGGCAATAGATGCGGTCAGGTAAGGACCGTGAGCCAGCGGTTTCCTTAGCCCCGTCTACATTGCGCAGCAGTTCCGCGCGTCCATTCAACAACTTGAAGCGGGGAGCACTTCCGCCAAGTGTGACGCGCCCGTGAGGCAAGCGCCGGATCCGTTTGCCACGCAGGCTCAGGAGGTTATGCGCAGCGTGCCATTGATGTTCATTTGATCCACCACTCTCCAGCGGCTCCCGTTGCCACCGCCAGCGGCAAGACGACGGCCGTTGTGTTCACCCGCGATTCGCGTTTCTTGTGCCGGCCGGGGCTTCCCGGTCTCTCGTTGTCTCATAGTTTAAAAGGACACTTCTCCATCATGTCAGGGTTAAGACAGTCACGTCCTATTCGCGTCGGCGCTGTCCTCAGCGTCATCGCCATGCTCATCCTGGTGGTCAACGTCGCCTCGGCCGCCACCCTGTGGAATCAGGGGTTCAAAATTAACACCAGCGGCTGGATCGATAACGACGACGACCCCGGTTACGGCTCCATCGTCCGCGTCGCCAACGGTACGGGCGGCATCGTCTCCGCGTCCGGCAGTCACCACGCCCTGGTCAGCGGCATATCCGGCGAGTCGGGGCCGTTCTCGCGTTTCGACGGCTACCGTTCGGCCTGGCCCGGAGCCTGGACGGCCGAGATCGACGTCTACCTCGACCCCAACTGGCCGGCGGGCGTCGGCTTCGACTACTCCGTGGCCGCCACCGGCACCAACGGCAGCCACCGGCGCGACTTCATCTTCCACGTTACTAAAGACACCTCAGAAGGCAAACTGCTGGTAGGGGGATCGAACGGCAGCGGCTTCACCCCCCGCGAAGACCTGGAGAGTGGAACCCACGCCGTGGTAACCACCGCCGGTTGGTACACGCTGCAGCACGTTTTCCGCAACGCCTCCGGCCAATTGTCGGTTGATCTGAAACTGATCGACGCCGGTGGAACTGTCCTGCTGACCAAAAACCTCAGCGACGCCACCGACCTCGTCCCGTCTGTCGTCGGCGGCAACCGCTACGCCTGGTTCACCTTTGTGTCAGATGGACTGAACGTGCCGGTAGACGACCACCAGTTGTGCCTGGGCACAGCCGGCTGCGATCCCATGACTGTCCTGGTTGTAGCTCCTACGGACGCGACGATCTCGGTCGGCGCGAACGTTTGTCCCGGCGGCGTGCTGAAGGCCTGGACGCGCGGTTGGACGACCTGCGACGAGAACAGCACCGGGACCACCGGCTACGTGGAACTGAAGGCCGGCCCCGGCACGCCCCCGGCCGGCATCGGCAGCGCCAACTTCGTCACCGCCGGCACGGCCAACGGCCCGGCGATCTTCAACGCCTTCGAGCCGGGCCTGCCGCTCGATCACCTCTTCCAGATCAACTACTCCACCTACAGCGCCGGCAGCAACCGGCCGAACTTCTTCATCAACGTCGACTACGACCTGGGCGACGCCTCGCAGGCGTGGCAGGGGCGGCTAGTCTGGGTAGCATCACTGCCCGGCTGCGCCGCGCTGGCGGCCAACACCTGGCAAATGCTCGATCCCTTGGGCGCGCCCAACGCCGCCTGCTGGTTCCAGACCGGCAACCCCGTCGTCGGCGGCGTAGCCGGCACCCCCCTCTACCCACTCAACGGCTCGGCCGGCAGTTGGAATCAGATTATGGCCGCCTATCCTAGCGCGGGCATTCACTCCACAGCGGGGGCCATCGGCTTCAAAGTCGGTTCCGGCGAGGCGGCCATGACCGCCGGGCTGGACAAGCTGATCGTCGGCTACAACACCGGCGGCGACCGCTACGTCACCTGGGACTTCGAACCAGGGGCGACGCTGAGCACCACGGCCACCCCGGCGACGGTCTGCACCGCTAATCAGGTCAAGATCGACCTGAGCAACGTGCCGGCGGCCTACGGCTATGAGTTCGTGGTCGATTATGACCCGACGCTGGTCACGCCGACCGCGGCCTTCGCCAACGGGTTGTTCGACCCGGCGTTGGGCAGCACGCCGCCCAATGGCTGGAACGCGCAGTGTGCCGCGGGTCAATGCAAGTTCGCCCTGAACCTACAGAACCCAGCACCGGCCGTCAGCGGCTCGGGCACGGTGGCGACCATCGACCTGGCGGCCAAGAAGGCGGGCACATTCAACTTGCTCGTCCACGACATGCAGCTGAGCGACGAAGACGGCACGGCCATCTCAGTGAAGATGCCGGCCACGCCGTTGTCGGTCGGCGTCTGTGGCTCGGCGACCATCACTGGTCGGGTCAGCTTGCAAGGCCGCCTGGCTCCGTTCGATGCCGGCACGGTCACGCTGACGCCTAAGGCGGGCGGCGCGCCCGTCTCGACCCCGTTCAACGCCGTGGACGGCAGCTACTCCCTAACGGTGCTCTATCCGCCGGGCGGCGCGACCTTCGTGTTGCAAGCGTCGCACGCGCTCTACCTGTCAAACCGCAAAGACCTTGCTGTCTCAGCGACGGCCATCACCGGCCAGAACACCCGCCTGCTGGGCGGCGACGCTCTCAACGACGGCAACGTCGACGTCGGCGACCTGGGCTGCATTGCCGGCGACTTCGGCCTGACGACAACCAGCAGCCCGGCAATGGGCAACTGCGGCGGTGCGGGCAGCCCGGACATCAACCTCGACCTGAAGGTCAACATCCAAGACCTCAGCCTGGCCGGCGGCAACTTCAACAAGGTTGCGCCGCAGAGCTGGTAAGCGCATTCCCGGCGGGCGCGGCCGGTGGAGCCGCGCCCGCAACTCTTACAATCGCCCGGCGTCGGCCGCCAAATCGACGCCGGGCCAATGGTGCCGTTCAGGAGGTTCGCACCATGACCAAACAGTTCGCCCGCCTGTTCGTGTTCGCTCTCTTGCTGGCGGCGCTCGTCGCCCCGCTCGGCCATCTGGCCGCCGCCGGGCCGACGGTGACCCCCGGCTCGCTGCCCACGGCCCAGATCAAAGGGCTGGTCAAGTTCCGCAACTTCGCCCCGCTGGCGACTGGCTTCGACGTGCAGGTTGGCCCGTCAGAGGCGGTGTCGGCCAACAACGGCGGCGACGCCAACTACCCCTGGGGCGCGGTCAACGCCGTCAGCTTCGCCTATAACGGCAACCAACTGGCGGCCGGCTTCCCCACCCTCAACGGCGGCGTGCCGGGCACAGTGACCTATCCCGGCGCGCTCAGCGGTCGTCTCAACTACCTGCAAATCGACGTTATCTGTCGCCACGCCGGCGCGACCGTGGCCCTCAAGAACGTCATGATCGGCGCGACGTCGCTGGGCGACTTCACGCCGCCGACCTGTGGCGGGGCCAACGACTCGCATAGCTGGTACGTTACCGGCCTTGACCTGACCGCCGGCTTCACGCTGACCGGCAACATCCACCTGAGCGGCTTCGTCGGGCTATCGGGCCAGGAGACCAGCAAGGTGCTCATCCGCGTCGGCAGCATCCCCGAAGCGACCTTTACCCCCGCCGACAAGGCGCTGGTCTGCAACTCGACCGAGGTGCGCATCGACTTCCGCGACATGCCCGCCTTCTACGGCTACCAGTTCAAGGTACAGTACAACGACGCCTTGCTCGACGCGACCGGCGCGTTCGACAACACCTGGTTCAACACCACCAGCAACGCCAACGTGCCCGGCGGTTGGGGGGCGGCGTGTGCGGCCGGCGAATGCAAGTTCGCTGCCAGCAAAGTCAGCCCGGCTACGCCCATCAGCGGCTCCGGCCCGGTGGGCAAGATCACCTTCACCGCCCAGGCCACGGGCGTGTCCAACGTCGCCCTGGTCAGCCTGATCGTCACCGACATTGACGGCTTCGCTATCGCCGCCACCTCACCGCTGCCCGTCGAACTGACGACCTGCGGTCGGGCGACGGTCAGCGGCAAGGTCAGCCTGCAAGGCCGCTTGACGCCGCTAGACGCCGGCGAAGTGAAGGCCATCGACACCGGCGGCGTCTTCCCGACCGTCATCGTGCCGTTCGACGCGGCCGGCAACTACACGCTGAGCAACCTGCCTGTGCTGCCCGCCGGCTCGACCTATCGACTGCAGGCGACTCACATCCTCTATCTCGGCAACGAGAAAACGCTGGCCCTCAGCCCCGGCGCGGCGCTGGCCAACCAGAACACACGCCTGCTGGGCGGTGACGCCGACAACAGCGGCCTGAACCCGCCCGGAACGGTCGGCGTGGACGTCAGCGACCTAGGATGCGTGGCCGGGGCGTTCGACGGCCCACCCGTCCCCTGCGGTGTGTTCCCGCTCAGCAGCACTGACATCAACAAGGACACCGTCACCAACATCCAGGACCTGGCGATCACCGGCGGCAACTACGCCAAGAACCCGTTCCAGCCCTGGTAAACCTGTGTCGGTCACCGGGGCGGCTACGAGTCGCTCCCATTCGCGGGGCGGTCGCTGTACCGCCCCATTTCTTGTCACCATGAACAGAACTGCTTATCGATTCCTCTGGCCGCTCGTGGCGCTCATTGTCCTTTGGGGCGCGCCGGTCGCGTTGGCCCAAACGGGCGCGGCTGTCGTGCGGCCCGACCCGGCGGCGCTGACGGTCGCCGCCGGCCAGACGCAGACGGTCAGCGTGCTCCTGGAGAACGCCGCCGACGTCTACGGCATCGACGTCCGTCTCAGCTTCGACCCGGTGCTGATCGAAGTGGTCGACGCCGACGCCGCCCGCGATGGGGTGCAGATGACGCCCGGCGTCTTGCCCCAACCCGACTTCGTGGCCCTCAACGCGGCCGACAACGCCGCCGGAGCGCTGCGCTACGCAGTCACCCAGGTCAACCCGACGCCACCGGCCGGCGGCAACGGTGTGGTCTTCACCTTCCAGGTGCGCGGTCGGGCGTCGGGCGTCTCGCCACTGCGCGTAGTGCTGGTGGAGCTGGCCAATCGCTCCGGCGAATTGCTGAGCGTGACGACGCGCGACGGGGCAGTCACCGTGACCGGCGGCGCGCCGTCCGCGCCGACCGGCGTGGCCCTGACCGTTCCGGCCGAGGGCGCGCCGGCGGCAACAGCGGCCGCGGCCACGGTAGCACCCGCGCCGACCGTAGCCCCCGCGGCCACATCGGCCGGCGTGGCCACTTCCTCAGTCGCGCCGACAGTGGCCCCGGCTGATGCCACCACCAGCCCGGCCGGCGACCCGACCGCGCCACTCCAAGCAACACTCACGGCGGAGACTGACATGGCCGTGATGGCCGCGCCAACCACTGCGCCAGGCGCGAGTGACGCGACGAGCGACGCGACTCCGCTGCCGACCGAGCAAACTGCTCCGGCCGCCGCGGGCGAGACGACAACTAACTCGGCTGCGGCCCCCACGGCTGTGGCCGCGGCGAGCGATGCGCCCGCGCTGCCGTCGGTCATCGGTGCGGGCACAGACGCGACCTTCCCCGCCGCCGCGACCCCGCCGCCGGGCGACGACTCACCGGGCGGGGCGCTGCTGATTGGTGGTATGACGGTGCTGCTGCTCATAGCCGTTGGCGTTGTGGTCGCCCGGCGCGGGCGCGGCTAAGCGGCCATGAACTCACCGGTTGCGTTTCTATGAACGAGAGTAGGCTGTAGCGAAAAACTCTACCTTGAAGGAGAAACAAGCATGCGCTGGTTGATACGTGGACAAGTTTGGCACGGCCGGGCGGCTGCGGCATTGGGGGTGTTGCTGGTCGGGGTAGCGCTGGTCGTGGGCGGGCGGGCGGCCGCCGCGCCGCAGGCGACCATCGTCCGCTGCGACCCGGCCACTGTCGCCGGGCCGGTGGGCAGCCAAATCGATATCGATATCTACGTGGAGAATGTGGTCGAACTGTATGGCGCCGACGTGCGCCTTGGCTTCGATTCGACCGCGCTACAAGTGGTCGATGCCGATCCGACGACGGACGGCATCCAGATCACGCCACTGGACACCTTTCTCTCACCCGATTTCGTCGTTCGCAAGGGTCTGGGCTACGCCGAAGACCCGGATGTCATTTGGTACGCGGTCACCCAGGTTAACCCCAGCGAAGCAGTCAGCGGCTCCGGCCCGCTGGCGCGTATCACGTTCACGGCTCTGGAGCCTGGCTCCTTTTCGCTGCCTATCACCTATCACAAACTGGCCCGCCGCGATTCGCTGGAGATTCCTTCGACGGCGCAGGGGTGTTCGGTCACGTTCGTCAACATCGATGAAGGCGGCGTAACCTTCGTGCCCTTCACCTCGGCCAACTAGCGCCAGGCGCGCACGATCCGCGGCGCGTCCCACCCTGCCCAGTCACCCGTGCCGTCGCCCGCCGGGCCGGTTTCGGTCGCCAGGGTAAAGGTCACCGTCTGCCC
>OEIV010000666.1_pt1 | contig 17787 bp, 18 predicted proteins | sample 1539231 | NCBI WGS metagenome assembly OEIV01 (sample SAMN03794762, study PRJEB22550) | activated sludge metagenome | feature: wastewater treatment plant; material: activated sludge; isolation source: Wastewater treatment plant of a petroleum refinery complex | place: Argentina: Buenos Aires ...
CTCGATAGGCACCATCCGACGACCCTTGTCTGGCGGCACCACAAAAGCGCCGGGTTCGGACGGCACGTCATCGCGCCATAAGGACGATCGCACGAGCGCGGGGTGCTGTTCGGCGGCGCGGTTTGCCGCTGCAGTACCGGGCTCACGTCCGTCCCAAAGCCATTATCCTAACCAGGAGCCAATCAGGATGAAGCGCATCCAACTTGCCGCTACAGCGGCGCTCACCCTCATCGCGGTCACGGGCGTTGCCGCGGCGAAGGAATGCAAGACCGAGGTCGTGACCGCCAGCGGCGAGCCGTTTGCCGCGCGCAGCATCGGTGCCTACCCGAGCTCGCTCTTCGCCTGGCGCAAGGCGGCAGAAGCGAAGGCAGGCTCCGGCTACCAGTCGTGGACCGTCGCCGAGGACAAGCGCGTCGACTGCGAGCAGGTCGATGTCTCGGGCAAGAAGCGTTGGGTCTGCACGCGCTCGGCGCGCCCCTGCAAGGGCCTGATCGGCACGGCGGAGAAGAAGCCGGAGTTCACCCGCACCCTGCGCCGGGGCGACAGCGGTGACGACGTCAAAGCGATGCAGTTCCTGCTGAACGACCTCGGCTACGAGCTCGAGCTCGACGGCAACTATGGCCGCCTCACGGAGGATGCCGTGCTCGACTTCCAGACCAAGAACGGACTAAAGGGAGACGGCAACTTCGGCCCCGACACCGCCGTGAAGCTGCTCGCCAAGAGCTGACGTACGTCGGACAGCGAACCGGTAAGCGGCGGGGAGCGGATTGCCGAACCCGCCGTTCGGCGGCCCTTGGGCGCCGCCACCGCAGGGTCGCACCCGGTGTTTGGATCTGGCCGGGAGCGAACATTCAATTGCCCGCACTATTGCCCGCTGACGCGGGAACGATCGAAGGAGATTTCACATGACGAAGACGACATCCGCCGCCCCGCGCGCTCTGGCGCTCGTCGCCGCCGCCGTCGCCGCCCTGGCGCTCCCCGCAGCCGCGGAGGCCCGCCACAAGGCGACGTCCGCCCACAGTGGCAAGCGCGTCAGCGTCGCCGTCCGTCACGGTCACAAGTCCACCAAGGTGGTGCACAGCCGCCGCCACCGCACCGTCCACGTCGAGGCTCCGTTCACCAGGGTCTCGCGTCATCGGGGCGATGTGGTCGTCGATGCGCCCTTCGCCTACGTCGACCGCAGCGGCCGTGGCGTCTACGTGCGCGCGCCGTTCGTGAACCTCTGGGTGCCGCGCTACTGATAGCGCCACATAGAGCGCCCCAAAGAGCGCCGCAGTCCCCGGACCGGGGCGCTCGCGTGCCGGTCGGTCTCGCGCCACCCGCGCAGGGTGTGGCTTCGCCACCTCCCGTGGCAGCGGCTGGAAACCGAATCTGGACCGTTTCCTGTTCGGATCGCATTCGCGTTTGCTATAACCTGTTGCCGTACCCGAGACGGCACTCGACAGATCAGGAGGTTCCGCGTGTTCGGCCGCAACCCAACGAACGATCCCAGCAAGCCGCCAGCGCCCCCGACCGGGGTGGGCCCAGGACCCAGCCCGACACCCTCGGGCAGCTTTTTCCCCGGCGCGACGGGCTCGCCGCCGCAGGCCGCTTCGTCCGGCTCGTCGCTGTCGGTGATCGGTCGCGACGTCTCCATCTCGGGCGACAAGATCCACGTCGTCTGCCAGAGCCGCCTTCAGGTCGACGGCGAGATCATCGGTGATCTCTCCGGCCGTGAGATCATCGTCGGCGAAGGCGGATGCGTCACGGGCTCCGTCTCGGCCGATACCGTCGATGTTCGCGGCAAGGTGGATGGCTCGATCCGCGGCGCGGCCGTCTCGCTGCATCCCTCGGCGCGCGTCAACGGCGACATCGTTCACCAGACGCTGGCGATTTCGGAAGGTGCTCATTTCGACGGGCGCGTGCGCCGGGCGAAGGATGCCTCCGAGGTAAAACCGGATCTGGCGGCGGCGAAGGCCTCCGGCTGATCAAGGCGATCCCGCGGCGTTCCACTGGCAGGTGGAGCGCCGCGCTCTTTCGTGCGGCCGAAGCGTCGATACGCCCGCTATAGGATGGCACGCAATGCGGCGAAGCCCGGCCGGGCCACGCCGCCCGCTTCTCGTCTCGTTCAGCGCCAGAATCCGTCGGCGCCGTCGCGCCAGCCCTGGCAGATGTGCTGCACGCGTGTGTCGTGGCCGATGAAGCGGCAGACCTCGCGTTTGGTGCTCGGGTTGTTGCGGATTTCCGCGCTGCTGACGCGCGAGCCGTAGCCCCGCGCGACGGTGGCAAGGTAGTTGTCCTCGCAGTAAGGGGTCGAAATCTCGCGCCCGCCGCTGATCTGGTACTGTCCGCGGCAATTGATCGCCTGGGCGGCCGGTATTCCCGAGAGCACCGGCACCGTGACTGCGGCGGCAACGGTTATGACTTGAAGGGCCGTTCGGATTACGGTCATGGGTGTACCTCGTTCGAATTGAGACTGCGGTGCTTCCCCGTCGATGGCGCGGGTCATCCCCTGCCAGACATGGTGGGACGGGCACCCGAAGCAAGGGCAAATCCGGTCCATGTTGATGGCTCACGAAAATTCGAACGGCAAGCTCGTCGCGCGCAAGAGCCTCGACGAACTCACCTCGAAGCCCGTCTGGATCGACCTGCTGTTCCCGACGGCCGAGGAGGACGCGGCGGTCGAGAAGCTCGTCGGCATCTCGATCCCGACCCGCGCCGAGATGCGCGAGATCGAGGCGTCGAACCGGCTCTACCAGGAGCAGGGCGCGTTCTTCATGACGGCGCTCGTCGGCCATAGCCTGGAAAGCGGTACGCCGCAGTTCTCGTCCGTCACCTACATTCTGGCCGGCGACCAGCTCGTCACCGTTCGCTATTCCGAGCCACGCGCGTTCCCCCTCTATCTCGCGCGCGTCGAAAAGGGGGAGGCGACTTTCCATTCGAGCGCCGCGGTCCTTGCGGGCCTTCTCGAGATGCTGGTGCAGCGCAAGGCCGATCTCATCGAGCACATCCAGGACGAGGTGAACCGCATCGGCGCCATCATCTTCGACACCAAGGGCGGGCAGCAGACCCGCTCCAAACGGCTCGACGTGGCGCTGCGTTCCATCGGCAAGCTCGGCATCTCGTCGTCGCGCGCCGAGGAAAGCGCCGCCACAGTCGATCGGCTGCTGTTCTTTCTCGAGCAGGCGCTACGCACGCGCAGCGACGCCGCCGAGGAAATGCGCCGCGTCAAAATCGTCCACCGCGACATCCGCTCGCTGATCGAGCAGCTCGACCACCTGACCGAACGGCTGACGTTCCTGCTGCAGGCCGTGCTCGGCATGATCTCGATCGAGCAGAACCAGATCATCAAGCTGTTCTCGGTGATGGCGGTGATGCTGATGCCGCCGACCCTCGTCGCGTCGATCTACGGCATGAACTTCCGCCACATGCCCGAGCTCGAATGGATGCTCGGCTATCCCTTCGCGCTGGTGACGATGGCTCTGGCGGCGATCATTCCCTACGTCTACTTCCGCCGCCGCGGCTGGCTCTGAACGCTCCACCGCGACGCGCCGATGCGGCCCGCCTCACATGAAGCTGCGCGCCGCGAGGGCGAGTGCCGCGCAGACGGCGAGCGTCGTCAAGATCGAGCGATGCCGGATCAGCAGCAGGACCGCGGCGACACCCGTGAGAGCGGCCGCGACCGCATCAACGGATGTGAGAACCGGCAACTCCAGCCGCAGCGGACCAACTTGCGTCTCGGCGACGCGCGCGAAGATCACGTGCAGCGCGAACCACAGCGAAAGGTTCAGGATCACGCCGACGACCGCGGCGGTGACGCCCGACAGGGCCGCCTGCAGGCGCGGCATCGCCGTCAGCCGCTCGATGAACGGCGCGCCGGTGAAGATCCACAGGAAGCACGGTGCGAACGTCGCCCACAGCGTGACGACGGCGCCGGCGAGCGCCAGCCACAGACTGGTTTCCCCCGAGGCCCGCGCCGCAGCGAGCGCGCCGACGAACTCCGTCACCAGGATCAGCGGTCCGGGCGTCGTCTCGGCGAGGCCCAGCGCATCGAGCATCTCGCCCGGCGCAAGCCAGCGATAACCCTGCACCACCTCCTGCGCCATATACGCCAGCACGGCATAGGCCCCGCCGAACGTCACCACGGCGAGCTTCGAGAAGAACCACGCGATCTGCGAGAGCACGTGACCGGAGCCGAGCACGGCGGCCATCACCGCGAGCGGTCCGATCCAGATGGCGAGCCAGAGTGCGGCGGTGCCGGCCGCTCCGGCGATGCTCGCCTCGCCGTGCGCCCGGGTCAATGGCGGGCCGGCCGCCTCGCGTTGCGCTCCCCCGGCGCTCGAACGCAGCGCATATCCAGCGAGCGCCGCCGCAGCAATGATGAGCGGAAACGGCACGCGGAACGCATAGATGGCGAGGAACGCCGCCCCGGCGATCAGCCAGTCCACCCTCTGCTTCAGCGCTCGCTTGGAGACGCGCAGCAGTGCTTCGACGACGATGACGACCACGGCCGCTTTGATGCCGACGAACGCCGACGTCGCCACATCCGTGTTGCCGAAGGTGAGGTAGAGGGCGGCGAGAGCCAGGATCAGCGCCGCGCCCGGAAGCACGAACATCAACCCGGCCGCCAGACCGCCGGCGACGCCATGCAGGCGCCATCCGGCATACGTGGCGAGTTGCATCGCCTCCGGGCCGGGCAGCAGCATGCAGAAGTTCAAGGCCGAGAGGTACTGGCGCTCTCCGAGCCAGCGGCGCTCGTCCACCAGGATGCGATGCATCAGCGCGATCTGCCCAGCCGGGCCGCCGAAGGACAGAAAGCCGATCTTCGTCCAGACGGCGAGCGCCTCGGCGAAGGTCGGGGTGGCAGCAGACGATGTGTTGGCCGGTTGGCGATCGGATTCGAGCAAGCGCAGCCCCATAGGTCGAGGAGCCGACTCTTGGGCGAATGCCTGACGGGGCGGTCGCCTGACCCCGATGTTCAATTTGCTATTCGAATTGCTTCATCGGGACAACCGGGAAGACGGCAAGACCAGACATTTGCCGCGTCCGGTGCAGCTTTGGTGACCGATCTCACGGACAAGCGCCGGCAAACCGCTCCACAAGGGCATGCCAAATCGCTAATGTCGCAATCATTGCATGCAATGCGCGCCAGCGGCTTCCCAGCAAACTCGCATCGAACGAGGCAATGTCCATGAACATCGACCGTTTCGTTTTCGCCTTCGCCGGCATCGTCATCCTGATCGGCACCGCGCTCGGCTTCTATGTCCACCCCTACTGGCTCGCGGTCCCGGCCTTCGTCGGCATCAACCTGCTGCAGTCGGCATTCACCGGCTTCTGCCCGCTCGCGATCATTCTGAAGGCGTTCGGAATGAAGTCGGGCTGCGCTTTCAACTGACCCCGCGCCGCGAGGCGAAAGAGTGGAATCGAGCCGGCGCTGGCCAGAGCGAGCGCCGGCTTTTGCATGCTCACACCACGCCCCAATCGTGCCGCATTGCAGCATGAACGACGTAAACCACGCTTTCTCTTCGCCACATTTCTGCGACGTGCCGTCGCGCCCAAACCTAAGATTGCATTCATTTTTCCATTGGAATCAACGTCGGCCGTTTTCCAGCGCAAGACATCTCCAAATTGGCGCGTTGACGCTCGGAACCGCCAATGCTCAGGTCCGCCCGCCAGAGCACTTGGTTAATAATCACCGGCGGCTGAACAAGTTCTGGGGTTCGGCTCAAGCGCATGCCCGAGGCGGGGATCCGGCCAGCAGATGCGGCGTGGATTGTCGATACGGCCTCCGACTTTCCGTTGTCCCGAATGAGCGGGCTCACCGGCGGGTTGCATTTGTGCGCCGCAGCACCGCCGGTAACTAGGAGGGTTTCATGCGGACCCTGGTCCTGGCGGTCCTTGCCGCCTTTGCCGTCCGGTTTTCTCTCTGCTGCGCCCGCCAGCGCCAAGAGCTGCGGCAACGGCGCCACCGTCTGCAGCAAGCAGGCCTCGAAGCATAAGGCGACGTCGCCGCGCAAGCTTGCCAACCGCCACAACGTCTCGCGCAAGCGCCATGCCTCGTCACGCAAGCACCGCGCGACCAAGCACGCGAGCAAATCGCGCCACGTCTACCGCCAGGCCAGCCGTTCGTCGGCTCCGCGCCGTAGCTATTCCTACTCGGGTGGCTCTTCCGGCGGCCTCGCCTCTTACTATTGGCAGCCCCAGCGCGTCGCTTCGGGCGGCTGGTTCAACCCGAACGCCCTGACCGCCGCGCACAAGACGCTGCCCTTCGGCACGCGCGTCCAGGTCACCAACAAGCACAATGGCAAGTCGGTCGTCGTCACGATCAACGACCGTGGCCCCTACATCAAGGGTCGCGTGATCGACCTGTCGAGCCGCGCCGCTGGCGTGATCGGCATGAAGGGCTCGGGCGTCGTGCCGGTCAGCCTGTCGGTTCTCGGCCGCTAAGGCTCGACCCGCTGCCTGCCGCGATCGAGATCGCGCTCCGCAGCCGAACCTGACGATTATCGAAAACGGCGGCAGCGATGCCGCCGTTTTTCGTTTCGCGAGGTAGCGCTCGCGTAAGATCGCCGCGAGGAGCGCGAAGACACGTATGGCGAATGCACTCTAAAGCCCGCGAGGTGTTTTGGGGCCGCGCCGGAACCCGACTTTCCGCGCCGGCCGCGCCAGAGCGCGGCCATATGAAAGACGGCCCGCGCGCCGTCGCCAGATCCGACACCGCCTGGCGGTTTGCCAAACGGCGGAAAAATCCGATAAGTTCCCGCAACTCCATGGCATGTCTGCTCGGCCTCGATCGGCGCAGGCTCTCACCCGCTCGTCCGGAAAGCACATGACCAACGCCGCCAACTCCTTCGATCGCGACGTGGCCCTCGCCGAGATCCGCAAGGCGATGATCGAGAAGAAGTTGACGCAGGCCGAGCTGGCGGACGCTGCCGACTGCCACGAGAAGACGATCCAGAATCTGCTCGGCGGCCGCTCAGTTCGCGACCAGACGCTGTTCGACGTCTGCATGGTGCTGGGCCTCGACTTCGAACGCATCAAGGACCACTGGGCGCCAACCGCCTCAGCCGCAGCGCGCGAGCCCCAGGACCTCAAGGGCGAGGGTGGCGTGGTCGCTCCGGTCTACATGGGCGCCTATACCCGTGCCGCGGTCGACCACTACATCGGCAGCTACCTGACGCTGCGCCCGGCTTTTTCGCTGCCGGACGTCATCATCGCCTACCGCACCGACATCACCTGGGACCCGGAGTGGCCGAGCCTGCTGTTCCAGGAAAGTGGCCGCCCCGACGCCACCTACGCGCACCGCGGGCGTCTCTACATTCCGACCGCATCGATGTTCCTGCACCTGGTCTCGCTGACCAAGGGCGCCATGCGCATGATACTCGTTTCGCAGATCGACCGGACGGGATGCATGCGCGGGCTCATCACCACGCTGAACAAGCAGGGCGCAATGCTGCTGCCGGTTTCCTGCCCCATCGTCTATGCCAGACGGGACCAGATCGACGCCGAGGGGCTCGGCCAGATTACGCCCGATCACCCCGCCTACCCGGCCTACCGCAGCATGCTGCGCGAAACAATCGCCGACGGCTACGCGCGGCTCGTCGACGCCTGAGGACCGGCGTGCGGGGCGGCCTGGCCCTTCGGTGCCGGTAGCGCGATACCCGTTGCCCGTGCTTCCGCCTCGACCATGGCGATGTGATCGGCGACCGGCGAGCGCAGAAAACGCGCGACGAGATCGACGCTTTCGCGTCGGCCGATGTCGCCCCGGTGGCGATCGAGCCATTTGTGGGTTTCGGTGCGCCCGGCGCCATGCAGATAGGTGAACAGGCCCCAGTCGGGCTTCATCTTGGTCTCGGGTTTGAGGCCCGAGGTGTAACGCCCCGCCTCGATCATGTGGAACCGGTGCCGCGCGATGGGATTGCGGCGGCGCAGGCGCGGACCCCAGCCGCGCGCCTCCTCCTCACGTAGCGCGTCGATCATCTCGATGTCGCGCAAGAGCGGCGCGTTGAACGTCAGCCGGTTGACGTGCCCGGCGATCTCTCGCGCCCCCGTCGGCAGCTCCGGCTTGTAGATGGGATTGAGGAGGACGAGCAGCGTATCGCCGACAGGGCTTTGCCGCGCCAGGTTGACGAGATCGGGATTGGCCGAATACCCGCCATCCCAGTATGCGACGTTGTCGATGACGGCCGCATGATGAAGCGTCGGCAGGCATGCCGACGCGAGCACTGCATCGACCGACATCTCGTCACGGCGGAAAAGGCGCGGGCGGCCGCTCGCAACCTCGGTGGCGGCGATCAGAAGTTCGACCGGCGCGCGTGTTCGCACCAGCTCGAAATCGATGTTCTCTTGGAGCAGGCGCCGCAGCGGATCGAAGCCCATCGGATTGAATTCGTAGGGCGACATCAGCGCCGTCATCTGGCTCATCGCCGACGAGCGCGTCAGACTGTAGAGGAACGGGTTGACGCGCATGAGGTCGGTGACACCGGCCTTGACTACGGCCGCCCAGATCTCGCGCAGCTTCTCGCGCGCCTTCTCGCGCCCGCCCTCGGCGAGCCCCGCGGCGAGCGCGATGGCATTGACGGCCCCGGCGCTGGTCGCCGAGACCCAGCCGAAGCTGATGTTCTCGTCCTCCAGCAGCCGATCGAGCACGCCCCAGGTGAATGCGCCGTGCGCACCACCACCCTGCAGCGCGAGATTGAGCCTCAATCCGCGTTTGAAAAGTGCCAAATCCACCCCCCGATGCGATGAGCCACCGCCATCGCACGCGCAATGGGCGGGATCATGTCAGGGAACGCTCGGCAAGCACAATCGAAACATCGTCGAGTTTGCCGATGCGCGCGGAGATGCCAAAGGCGCGAGCGAGATTTTCCGGCGTCACCACGTCTGCGGATGGCCCAGCCGCGAGGATGCGGCCTTCGTGCAACAGCACGCTGCGGCGGCAATGGCGCAGCGCGAGCGAAAGATCATGAACAGCGACAACGACGCCACGCCCAGAGGCGGCGAGGCGCTCGAGATGCGCGAAAAGCTGGAGCACATGGGCCATGTCGAGACCGGCTGTCGGCTCGTCGGCGATCAGGATCGAGGCTTCCTGCGCCAGCGCACGGGCGAGCAGCGCGCGGGCAAGCTCGCCCCCTGAGAGCCGATCGACGCGCCGCCCCGCCAGGCCTCCGAGATCCATCGCCGCAAGCGCCGCATCGATGGCCGCGCGGTCGGCGAGCGTCACCTGGGCCATCGGTCCGGCGTGCGGCATGCGGCCGAGTGCGACGATCCGCTCCACGCTGACCGGCCAGCCGACCGCGCGCTCCTGCGGCAGATAGGCGATGGCACGCGCGAGCCGGCGGCGTTCGATCCCGGCGACATCCTCGCCGTCGAGCAGCACGCGCCCCGCCGAAGGCGGGCGCAACCCCGCGAGCGCTTTCAGCAGCGTCGACTTGCCCGCACCATTGGGACCGATGACGGCGACGATCTCTCCTGGCTCGACGGCGAAAGACGCGCCGCTGACGACCTCGCACGCGCCGAGCCTGACGGAGATGTTCTCGGCGGCCAGCCTCATCGAACCAACTCCCGTCGCGTCGCCACGACCAGCCAGAGGAAGAACGGCGCGCCGACGAGCGCGGTGACGACGCCGAGCTTGATGTCGCCCGACGGCGAGACGATCCGCACCGCGACGTCAGCAGCGAGCACAAGCGCCGCCCCGCCGAAGAAGCTCGGCGCCAGCAGTCGGCGTGGCTCGAACCCAGCGAGCGGGCGCAGCAGATGCGGCACGACGAGACCGACGAAGCCGATGCTTCCCGCGACCGCCGTCGCCGCGCCGACACCGAGCGACACGCCGGCGACGATGACCCGGCGCAGGCGTGTGGGATCGACGCCGAGGTTCTGCGCCGCGTCCTCGCCGAGCGTCAGCGCGTCGAGGCTCGGCCCCGTCCACAGCAGCAAGGCCGTGCCGGCCAGCATCAGGGGCGCCGCGATCCACACGTGCAACAGACTGCGATCCGATAGCGAACCCATCATCCAGTAGAGGATCTCGACGGAAGCGAACGGGTTCGGGGCAAGGTTCAGCGCGAGCGCGGTCAGCGCCGCCGCGAGGCTCGATATGGCGACACCCGCGAGAATGAGCGAGATCGGCGCGCTGCGTTCTCCCGCCAGCAGGACGACGGCGATGGTCGCGGCGCCTGCACCGAGCAGCCCGCCGAGCGGCAGTGCCAGAGCAAACGCGCCAGCGACGCCGGAATGGATGGCGACGACGGCGCCGAGCGAAGCGCCACCAGAGACGCCGAGCAGGCCGGGCTCCGCGAGCGGGTTGCGCAGGTAGCCTTGCAGTACCGCGCCACAGAGCCCGAGCGTTCCGCCGATGAGGAAGCCGAGCACGGCGCGCGGCAATCGAATTTCGAGGAGGATGAGACGACGCGCGTTGGCATCCGCCGGCAGGCCGAGACCGTCTGGGCCAATGCCGAGGGAGATCGCAAACAGCACCAGCGAGGCGAATGCGATCGCGAGCGTCAGACGCCACCGCTTAGGCAGGCCCCCGGCCATCGCTCGACCCGATCGGTCACGCGACTCCACGGATGCTTCCGGGTCAATTGACGTCATGGCATCGCCCGCGCGGGCGATGCATGGAGATCCAGTCGAGCAGGCACGTTCGCGGTATCTTGCGTACCCGCCGCCGCCACGCTGCCGGCAATGGCGGCTCGCGTCGCGACGAGCCGCTCGATGCCCTCCGCGACCGCCGGCGAGCCGCACAGCCACAGCGGCATGCCGAGTTCGGCGTGTGGGCGCCGACGCATCAGATCGCGCAAGGCGGGGTGACGCAGGTTGTCCGCCGATACGCTGCGAAACGCATCGGGCGCGTTGGCGAGGACGACGAGATCGGGCGGACGTGCGATGAACGATTCGAGCGGCAACCGACCCGCCGGGCCGAGTTTCATCTCCGATGCCATGTTGAGGAAACCGGCCGTGTTCAGCATCGCATCGATCAGCCCGCCCGCGCCGGCGGAGAGGCTGTTGACCTGATAGGCGAGCGCGGTCGGCCGGGCGCCGCCACCCGGCCGCACCGCATCGAGGCGCGCGTCGAATGCACGGATCAATTCGTCGCCGCGCTCCGGCTCGCCGACCGCCGCCGCGACACGACGGATCGCAACCCTGATGCCCTCGAGATCGCTCGCGAGAGGGACGACCTCGACACGCACGCCGAGCCGGTTGAGCAGCGCCACCACCTGGGGCGTCGAGTATTCGGCGGTCAGGACGAGATCGGGCGCCAGCGCCAGAACCTCCTCCGCCGAGCCATGAACACTAGCAATGCCGGCCGCATCGGCGACGACGGGTGAAAGCTGGCTATCGCGGGCGAGATGGCTCAACGCGGCGATGCGATCGCGTCCGACGAGATGGACGAGGATCTGATCGGTGCACAGGTTGATCGAAACGATGCGTCGCGCCGGGCCAGCACTCCGTGCGGAATCGGCAAGCAATGGCCACGGTGCCAGCACGCACGCGAGCAGTGCGAGAGCGCCGAGCCCCCTCGCCTTCATCCTGCGCGCCAACGTTGCGTCCCGCGCCTGCACGGGCTTCGTTCCTTGTTGCGACTACTTCGAGGATACACGATCCGCGAGCGCGTCGAGACTGACGCGCACGCCGCCAAATGCCGTGATTCCAGGCGTCGCGTAATCGACCTGCTCACGGTATTCGGTATCGAGTGCGTTCTCGACACGCCCGAACAGCTCCACGTTCGGCGTCAGCTTGTAGGACGCCGCCACCGTCAGCAGCCAGTAGGGATCGAGGTACACGTTGCGCTGGTCCAGCGCCGGATAACCGAACACCGGATCGTGGAACAGCACGAAGAAGCCGTCGTCCCGGGCGCGGCCGTTGTAGAGCGCGGCGACGTTGAGGTTGCCGCGTCCTTCCGCGAACACGTAGTCGAGATCGAAGCGCGCGGCATGGCGGGCGCGGCGCGCCTCCTCCTGACCGTCGGCGTCGATCGCATCGAGCCAAGTATAGGAGCCGCCGACGGTGACGCCATCCACCACCCGCAGGCGTGCGGCAACCTCGACACCATCGCGCGTGCTGATGCCGGGCAGGTTGATCGCGCCCGTGAAGGTGGTGCGGATCTTGTTCTCCAGGTCCTGCTCGAAGTAGGTGACATCGACGATCGCGCGCCCGCCGAAAAGCGTCAGCTCGACGCCCGCGTCCCAGCCGAAGCTCTTTTCCGCCTGCAGGCTCGGGTTGGGCAGAAACAGTCCGAACTGGCCGAACTGCTCGAACATGGTCGGCAGCTTGACACCCGTGCCGACGCTGGCGTGCGGCCTCAGTCCCAGCTCACGCAGCGCAAGCGACGCCGAAGCCCGCCACGTCGTCACATCGTCGAAGCTGTCGCTGTCGTCATGACGCACCGAGCCGGTCAGCGAAAGACGGTCGGCGAACTCGCCGCGCCACTCGCCCGCGAATGCGAGCTGGCCGCGCTCGTGGCTTCGTCCGTTGCCGATGAACCTGTCGTCCTGTTGCTCGACGAGGCTCGTCAGGCTGTGCTTGGCCGCGAGCCCGGGCGTGGCGAACCGCCATGTCGCGAGATAGGCGTACCGGTTGGCGATGCCTTCGTTGTCAGAGATACCGAACACCACGTCCTTGTCGACGACGCTCGAGGCCAGTCGCGAGAGGCGCACGAGATGGGTGAAGCTACCGTCGCGGCTGTCGTAGCGCACGTTGAGGCCGGTCGCGAGCACGTCGCTGGTGAAGCTCGAAGCGTCGTCGAAGGCACCGGCGAAACCGCCGTCCGGGCCGTCGTATCCGTCGCGCGCGGCGCTCTTCGAGAACTTGCGAATGCTGAAATCGACGACAAGACCGTCGATCGGTTCGACGCCGCCGCGCGCCGTAAGTTGGCTGAAGCGGACGGGATCATCCTCGTTACCGACCGCGGCGACATTGAAGCCCGCGACCTCGCGCCAGTGTTGGCCGACCGAGAACCACGCCGTGCCGTTGCTCGCGGAGGCGCGCGTGGCGACGTCGCGCGTGCCGTAGCCGCCGAACTCGGTCCGCGCCGTTGCGCTCGCACCCGGCTTGCCGCGTCCGTCCGTCGTAATCACATTGACCACGCCGGCCAGCGCATTGGAGCCGTAGAGACCGCTCTGCGGTCCGCGGATCACCTCGATGCGCTCGATGCCTTCGGTCAACAGGTTGGAGAAATCGAAACTGCCGGTGGTCGGATCGTTGACCGCGATGCCATCGACGAGCACCAGCGTATGGTTCGCCTCCGCGCCGCGGATACGCACATCGGTGATGCCACCGAAACCAGCGCCGCGGCTTACCTGGACGCCGGGAAGCGCACGCAACGCATCGGCGGCGTTGCGCACCTGCTGCTTTTCGATTTCCTGGCCCGTCACAACGGTCACCGACGTGCCGAGCGTCTCGCGATCGAAGCCCGTGGCCCCTTGGCTCGCCGCGCCCGCGTTCTGATCGATCTCGACCGCGCCGCTGCCCGCACCCGGCTCCCCCTCGGCGGTGGCCGCGCTCTGCGCCTTCTTTGACGAACTACCTTGGTCCTGGCTCTGCTCTTGCTCGGGTTCGGGCTTCTTCTTGGGCGCGGCCTTGGCGATGGGCTTCGCCAGCGTTGCGCCCTCGACGACGATTGGCGGCAGCACCGCCGGAGCCTGCTCGACCTGCTGGGCGAGCACGCCCGTCGAAGCGCTGAAATAAAGAGCGGCGGCGAAAACGCCGGCGCCGCCTGCCAATGGAAAAATACGCGCGGTCTTGCCCGCGCCAGCGCCAGTATCGAAGAATGCCATCATGCCATCGCCCAAGGATCGACCAAGGGGTGAGGGCATGCGCACGGGTTCACATGGCACGTACAGCGTGCGTTGCAGGGGGATCGGTCACCCCCGGTGCTGGCACGCCATCAGCGAAATACGATCAGGACGAAGACCCGACCCAGGCGAAACCGAACGCTTGCTCCCACCGGTTGCACATCGGTCGCCACTACGGGTGTCCGCTCCACCGCGCGCCCCGCACGGAGAATGGGCGACGTGTGACGGCAGGTCTCCTGGCTTGCGGCTCGAGCGCCTTGCTCCAACCTTCCCATCGGCGAAAAGAGGGCCGACAGTGGCATGAGCGGAGCAGGCTCGCCGTCTACAGTTGCGGGGGCAGCCTCGGATCGCGGCGGACGAACCACCACTCCCGAGTTCCCTTTTCACCCATCGGGCTGATGCCTTCCGGGAACCATCACACGGGCATCCGGCTACAAAGTCCGGCCGATGTCAACTGCGGCGAATGGCGGGCCGCGCCGGCCCTGGTGAGGGCACGACAAGCGCCGATGACGCCCCATCCTCGGCACCGGAACGGGCGCCGGAAAGAACACCGGCCGCTCGGCGCGCCGAAAGGGTTGGCGTGACGGTACGAGATGAGGTCCTGTCGAGACGGCTGCGCCCCGCACGTCCATCGAACGCGCGAGGCGCAACCAAACGGCAGGGACTGGGTGCGCTATCGGCGACTGGGACGGATCGCGAATCCGATTCCATCGAGGCCAACAGCACGATCGGGCCTATTCGCCGGCCTCTTTCAGGATCGTGTCGAGCAGTGCATTGATGTCCGTAAGCGCCTTCTGCGACGCCTCGTTGCCGCGCATCGCCGCCGCGCGGTAGCCAATCGTCACCTCGCCGGGCTTATCCGGAGACGCGTAGACGAACATCATGTAGGGGCACATACCCATGTTGACGGGGTCCGCCTCCATCATCGCCCGCGACAGCTTCGACGAGCAGAACGTGAAGTATTCGGCGTCGGTGTAGATCTCCTTGGAGGAGCCGACGTCGCTGCCCGTGCGCTTCAGCATTTCGCCGATACGTCCGTTGTAGTCGATCTTGAGGCCCTGGTTGATGATCGCGTTCTGGAGGTCGGTGCGCGCGTCCGCGAACTCCGCCTTCTTGGTGACGCGCTTCAGGATGTCCTCGGCCTTCGCCGGACCTGCACCGGCACCCGCGGTGACGGCCAGCGCCGAAACGGCAAGGCATGCAAACGCGCGGAGGCTGACGGCGCCCCGGCTCGAGCGGGCGATGGCTGGCATTGGCGTTCTCCCCAGAGCTTTGTTTTTGTGTCGCTTTCGTACGAGGCGATGGCGATCGCCGGTGCGCGGCTTCTCCTGGCCCGTCGCTCCCGTCGTGACGACGCCCCCTCGGCAGAAAGGGCTCCCTCGCGCGAATGAGCATAGTCGAATGTGCGGATTTCGGAAGTCGGTATGGTGCCTCGCCGCGTCCGGTTGCCCCCGGATCAGGGATGCAATTCCTGCCAAATGAGCGCGAGATAGCCGAGCGCGACCAAGGCAACGACCGCGAACGCCAGAGTCAGCAGGCGCCGCCGACCGACGGCCGTCGGCGTTCCAGGTGAATTCCGGGGACCGGTTTGGTTCATCGCAAATTGACCTTCGCTGGTTCCAGACACCGCCAGAGCGGATCTCAGAAGCAGAACAGCATGCCGGAAAGACCGGCGAGATCGACGAACAGTGCCTCGCGCCGGACCGCGATCAGATAGACGGCCGCCACGACGACGAGTGCGACGAAGACCGTCAAGGCCGTACCGACGCCACGCGGCGCACGGATCTTCTCGTGCCGGCTCTCACCCGCGGGCGGTTCCGGCAGCCTCCCGTTTTCATCGTCAGGCTCCGCGCCGCTTGCCATCGCCGCCTCCCTGTTCGCCCGCCGCCGCTTCGGCGGCCGCACCGGATCGTCATGCCGCCGCGGGCACCGGCGCCGGCCGGCGCACGCCCTCCTCGCGGATCGGCCAGTTGACCAGCGCGGCGAAAACGCCGAGCCCGACCGAGATCCACCACATCGCATCGTAGCTGTGCAGCTTGTCGAAGACATAGCCGCCGAGCCAGGCGCCGAGGAACGAGCCGACTTGATGCGAAAGGAAGACGATGCCGTAGAGCGTGCTCATCCAGCGCGCCCCGAACATCGTGCCGACAATTCCACTGGTCAACGGCACGGTCGAGAGCCAAAGCAGCCCGAGCAGGCCGCTCAACACCACGATCGACGTCTCGGTGACCGGCAGGAACAGGAAGGCGAGGAAGACGACCGACCGGCCGAGATAGATCAGCACGAGGCCATAGCGCTTCGGGCGCAAACGTCCCCATTGGCCAGCGAGATAGGTGCCGACGAGGTTGCCGAGGCCAACCACCGTCAACGCCAAGACCGCCACCTCCGCCCCGAGCCCCTGGTCCGCGACGTAGGCCGGCAGATGCGTTCCGTAGAACACGACGTGGAAACCGCAGACGAAGAAGCCCGCGTTGAGCAGCCAGTAGCTGCGGCTGCTGAAGGCTTCGGCGAGCGCTTCGCGCAGCGTCTGCGAAGGCCCATCGCCCGCGTGCTCCGCGGGCCGCCCGCTGACCGGCACAGCCAGAATGAGAATGACCGCCGTCGTTGCGGAGAGCAGCAGCAGGCTGTTCTGCCAGCCGAGCGCGCCGATGGCGAGATGGGTGTAGGGCAGTGCGACGAGGATGCCGACACCGCTGCCCATGCCGATCGCGGCGATGGCCGAGGAACGGTTTTCCGGTGAAACGGCGCGGGCGACGGCTCCAACCATCGCGTTGACGCCGCAGCCGGCGACGCCGATCCCGAGAAGCACGCCGGAGACAAGCAGATCGAACTCGCTCTTCGCCGCGTACATTGCCAACAGTCCGGCCGTGAGCGCGATCGCGCCCGTGACGGCGACGCGACCGGCGCCGTACGCATCGGAGATGCCGCCAGCGAACGGCGCCGCGATGCCCCAGACGATGTTGGCCACGGCCACCGCGAGGGCGAACGCCTCGCGGCCGAGCGACAATGTCTCGGATACGGGCTTCAGATATAGCCCCATCGCCTGGCGCAGGCCCATGGCGATGGCGGCAATGGCGGCGGCCGCCAGGATCACCATCCAGGCCGGACGACGTGATGCGGGCGAGGCGGCGCGAACCGCGCCGGACGGGCTGTCGTTGACGGGGCGCTGCATGTGATCCCGATGCGGGCTGCGGGTGCGGATTTCGCCGCCGCGTTCGAAGGCGGAGCGGCGGGGTCGCATCCTTACCACGCCGCGAGCCGATCCAGGCACGCTATTGCCGGTTGGCTCCAGCGCGCCCTCAACACGGCGTCAGATGCACCCGGTCCAGTTCCACCACATCCGTGCCGCCGGCCGTCAGCCCCCGGCCGATCACCTCGATGCACCAAGCTCCGTCGTGCTTGCGCACGCGGATCAAGTTGTAGCGGCCGAGGGGCTCGCCCTTGTGGTGATTGGCGGCCGAGCCGGAGGCGATCCCGAGAACCGGTACGCGAACATCTCCCCCCTCGCACCAGACGAGGCTGTCGCGATGCATGTGGCCGTGTACGACGAGTTCGGCGCCATGGCGTTGGAGAACGGCCTCGACCGCGTGAGCGTCGGCCATGCCGCGGTTCGCAGAGGCCTGTCCCGGCAGCGGCGGATGGTGGATCATCACGACACGCGCGAGCCCACTGGCGCCGAGGTTCTCAAGGAGCGTTGCGAGCCGCGCGAGCTGCTCGCCCCCGACCCGACCCGCCGAGACGAACGGGCGCGTCTCGATCGCCGAATTGACGCCGACCAGCGCGACATTGCCGCCCCGGCGCACGTAAGGAAACCCGCGGCGTCCCGGTGGTGCGGCAAGCGTCTCACCGAACTCGTCCGCCCGCATGTAGGGGCGCCAGGTTTCAACGCCCTCGTGGCGGCGCAGGCGCGTGTAGATGTCGTGGTTGCCGGGAACGACGCTCACCATCCCGGGATCGCCCAGGGCCCCGAGCCAGACGAGGGCCGCCTCGTATTCCGCCGGTAGCCCGATATTGCAGA
>OEIV010000667.1_pt1 | contig 17742 bp, 13 predicted proteins | sample 1539231 | NCBI WGS metagenome assembly OEIV01 (sample SAMN03794762, study PRJEB22550) | activated sludge metagenome | feature: wastewater treatment plant; material: activated sludge; isolation source: Wastewater treatment plant of a petroleum refinery complex | place: Argentina: Buenos Aires ...
AGTCTTGGCCTCGGCGATCTGGATCGTCTTGCCGGTCAGCGGATTGCGGCCCTCGCGCGCGGCGCGCGTCGCAACCTTGAAGGTGCCGAAGTCCGGGATGCGAACTTCCTTGCCGTCCTTCATCGCCGCCTTGATCTGATCGATCACCGTATCGACGACCTGACCGGCGCGATCCTTCGTGAGATCGAGCTCCTTGGCCACCGCGTCGATCAAGTCCTTCTTGCTCATCTGCTCAATCCTCGTGATTGGAACGGGGTGATTGGAACGGGCGGGCGCCCCTGTGGCGCCGCACGCATTGGGGCGCGGGAACACGGTCAGACCGGCAGGCGTTCGCTGTGACGCGTCCGCCGAATGCAGCTCCAGGCCGCGCTCGAGACCGCAACGGAGGCTGCAAAGAAGCGCTCCAGCATCGGCGCGTCAAGCGAAAACACCGCGATTTGCCGCGTGTTCTACAACGTTCGAGCCATTCCGCGATGTTCGAATTGACGCCGTGTAGATGCCGCATTTTCGCGGCAATTCGAGCTTCGTTCGTTCCCCTTCCGTCGTCGTTCCGCAGCATCGCACACGCGCGTACCGTGGGCGGAGCGCGTCCTTAACAGACAAACGCTTTCACCGGATGGGCGAGGCACGCCAGGTCGATCGATCGCACCCGATCGGCGCACAAACGAAAGACCCCACCGCGCCGATCGCGCGATGGGGCCCATCGTGTCGTTTCGAAAACTCGAGAGCCGAGCCCGGCGCGACTTGGCGTCGCGCAACGCTCTGGCATCGGTCAGTGCGCGGTCACCCGCGAGTTGCCCGTGCCGTCGGCCTCGGCATCTTTCGCCGCCTGCGCCTTTTCCTCGTCCCAGGTGATGGCCTCCGGCATCTGCACCAGCGCCACCCTGAGCACGTCTTCCAGGCGAGAGGCCGCGATGATCTCGAGCCTGCTCTTCACCTCGTCGGGGATCTCGGCGAGATCCTTGAGGTTCTCCTCGGGGATCACGACCGTCTTGATGCCGCCGCGCAGAGCCGCGAGCATCTTCTCCTTGAGGCCGCCGATCGGCAGCACGCGACCGCGCAGGGTGATCTCGCCGGTCATGGCGACATCCTTGCGCACCGCGATCTGCGTCAGCACCGAGATGATGGCGGTGGCCATCGCGACGCCGGCAGACGGACCATCCTTCGGCGTCGCGCCTTCCGGCACATGCACGTGGATGTCGTACTTGTCGAACATCGTCGGCGCGATGCCGAACTCGAGCGAGCGTGAGCGCACGTAAGCGTTCGCCGCCTGGATCGACTCCTTCATCACGTCGCGCAGGTTGCCCGTGACCGTCATCTTGCCCTTGCCGGGCATCTTGATGCCTTCGATCGTCAGCAACTCGCCGCCGACCTCGGTCCACGCGAGACCGGTGACGATGCCGACCTGGTCCTCCTGCTCGGCCTGGCCATAACGGTACTTGGTGACGCCCAGGTAGTCGTGGACGTTCACCGCCGTGATCTCCACGCTCTTCTTCGACGAGGTCAGGATCTCCTTCACCGCCTTGCGCGCGAGCTTGGCGATCTCACGCTCGAGCGAGCGAACGCCGGCTTCCCGCGTGTAGTGGCGGATCAGATACCTGAGCGCGTCCTCGGTCACAGAGAACTCGGCGTCCTCGAGGCCGTGCGCCTGCTTCTGCTCGGCGATGAGGTGGCGCTTGGCGATCTCGACCTTCTCGTTCTCCGTGTAGCCGGCGAGACGGATGATCTCCATGCGGTCCATCAGAGCCGCCGGAATGTTGAGCGTGTTCGCCGTCGTCACGAACATCACGTTCGAGAGGTCGTAGTCCACCTCGAGGTAATGGTCGTTGAACGTGCTGTTCTGCTCGGGATCGAGCACCTCGAGCAGCGCCGCCGCCGGATCGCCGCGGAAATCCTGTCCCATCTTGTCGATCTCGTCCAAGAGGAACAGCGGATTGGTCCGCTTCGCCTTGCGCATCGACTGCACGACCTTGCCCGGCATCGAGCCGATGTAGGTGCGCCGGTGACCGCGGATCTCCGCTTCGTCACGCACGCCGCCGAGGCTCATGCGCACGAACTCGCGGCCCGTGGCATTGGCGATCGACTTGCCGAGCGACGTCTTGCCGACGCCGGGCGGGCCGACGAGGCACAGGATCGGTCCCTTGAGCTTGTTGGTGCGGTTCTGCACCGCGAGATACTCGAGGATGCGCTCCTTCACCTTCTCGAGGCCATAGTGCTCCTTGTCGAGGATCTCCTGCGCTTCCGCGAGATCCTTCTTCACCTTGCCCTTGACGCCCCACGGGATCGACAGCAGCCAGTCGAGGTAGTTGCGCACCACCGTCGCCTCGGCCGACATCGGGCTCATCTGCTTCAGCTTCTTGAGCTCCGCGAGAGCCTTGTCGCGAGCCTCCTTCGACAGCTTGGTCTGCTCGATCTTCTCTTCGAACTCGGCGATGTCGTCGCGCTCGTCGGTATCGCCGAGCTCCTTCTGGATCGCCTTCATCTGCTCGTTGAGATAGTACTCGCGCTGCGTCTTCTCCATCTGGCGCTTGACGCGCGAGCGGATCTTCTTCTCGACCTGCAGCACGGAGATCTCGCTCTCCATGAGCGTGTAGACCTTCTCGAGACGGTCCGAGATGGTCGTCGTCTCAAGCACCTCCTGCTTGTCGGCGATCTTGATCGCCAGATGCGAGGCGATGGTGTCGGCGAGCTTCGAGTGATCCTCGATCTGCGCAATGGTGCCGAGCACCTCCGGAGAGATCTTCTTGTTCAGCTTGACGTAGTTCTCGAACTGCGTCACCGCCGAGCGCGCCAGCGCCTCGATCTCGGTCTTCGAGCCGACCTTCTCCGAGACCTTCTCGACCTCGGCTTCGAAGTAGGCGACGTTGTCGGTGTAGCGCTTGATGCGCGCGCGCGACGTGCCTTCGACGAGCACCTTCACGGTACCGTCCGGAAGCTTCAGCAGCTGCAGCACCGTCGCCAGCGTGCCCATCTCGAAGATGGCATCGGTCGCCGGATCGTCGTCACCCGCGTTCTTCTGCGCCGCGAGAAGAATGAGCTTCTCGGCGCGCATCACCTCCTCGAGGGCCGCGATCGACTTCTCGCGCCCGACGAACAGCGGCACGATCATGTAAGGGAACACCACGATATCGCGCAGCGGCAGGACCGGATACAGCTCCACGCCGCTTGCCTTCTCGTTGGTCGGCTTTTCGTTGCTCATGTCATGACCCATCAGAGTGATGCCGCCGCGGACTATCCCGCCTGCGGCCCGGGGCAATCACGCACCCGGCGCCTTCGCCAGCGCGCAGCGACCTCGATTGAGCGAAGCAGCGCGTGAAGAACGACGTCGGGCGGAAGCGGGAGGCAGCGAGCTCGGTAACGTTGGCTTCATGTTCGGCCCGATGAGGGAACCGTCACGCGCCGAGTGTCGAGCTGCCACCTCGCCTCCGTTGGAACAGATGGGGTACGCTACTCCACGATCAAGAGCGTCCCCCGAGGATTCGGTCTCGCAGTGCACGGGGCCATCGACGGCGATCGCCGTCATCGGCTTGACGCCATCGCGCGACGTACCCGCAAGCACCCTGTTACGACGCCGTGGAGCCCTTCTCCTCGACGCGCTCGGAGTAGATGCGCAGCGGGCGTGCGCCACCCTCGACGACTTCGGGTCCGATCACGACCTCCTCGACGCCCTTGAGCGTCGGCAGGTCGAACATCGTGTCGAGCAGGATGCCCTCCATGATGGAACGGAGACCGCGGGCGCCGGTGCGCCGCTCGATGGCCTTGCGCGCGATCGCCTTCAGCGCATCGAGCGTGATGGTGAGCTTCACGTCCTCCATCTCGAACAGGCGCTGGTACTGCTTGACGAGCGCGTTCTTCGGCTCCGTCAGGATCTGCACCAAGGCTTCCTCGTCGAGGTCCTCGAGCGTGGCGATGACCGGCAGACGGCCGATGAACTCGGGGATCAGGCCAAACTTCAACAGATCTTCCGGCTCGACCTCGCGGAGAACCTCGCCCGTGCGCCGCTCGTCGGGACCGCGGACCTTGGCGGCGAAGCCGATCGACGTGCCCTTGCCGCGACCCGAGATGATCTTCTCGAGGCCCGCGAACGCGCCGCCGCAGATGAACAGGATGTTGGTGGTATCGACCTGCAGGAATTCCTGCTGCGGGTGCTTGCGGCCGCCCTGCGGGGGAACCGAGGCGACGGTACCCTCCATGATCTTCAGCAGGGCCTGCTGCACGCCTTCGCCCGACACGTCGCGGGTGATCGACGGGTTGTCCGACTTGCGCGAGATCTTGTCGACCTCGTCGATGTAGACGATGCCACGCTGTGCGCGCTCGACGTTGTAGTCGGCGTTCTGGAGCAGCTTCAGAATGATGTTCTCGACGTCCTCGCCGACGTAGCCGGCCTCGGTGAGCGTCGTCGCGTCGGCCATCGTGAACGGCACGTCGAGAATGCGCGCCAGCGTCTGGGCGAGCAGCGTCTTGCCGCAGCCCGTCGGGCCGACCAGCAGGATGTTCGACTTGGCGAGTTCGACGTCGTTCGACTTCGAGGCGTGGTTCAGACGCTTGTAGTGGTTGTGGACCGCGACCGAGAGAACGCGCTTCGCGTGGACCTGCCCGATCACATATGAATCGAGAACGTCGCAGATCTCTTGCGGCGAAGGCACGCCGTCACGCGACTTGACCAGCGTGTTCTTGTTTTCTTCACGGATGATGTCCATGCACAGCTCGACGCACTCGTCGCAGATGAACACGGTAGGGCCCGCGATCAGCTTGCGCACCTCGTGCTGGCTCTTGCCGCAGAAGGAGCAGTACAGCGTGTTCTTTTCTTGGGCCATCTCGATCTCTCACCTTCGTCCGAATGCGCAAAAAACTGAGCACCGGCTGGTATTGGCATCTTGAGCCCACCACGTGGGCTTCGCGGTTCGTGACTGGCACATCGGTTGAGGAACCGGACCCGCCAGAATCTTACTTGGAATCCCCGTTTCTCGATCTGAGCACGCTAGCGACCCGCAGATCAAGAATGGATTAAGGCCTCCTTGGCCCGCTGGCCCGCTCCGGCGTCACATGGGCCACACACTTGGTGTGTATGACGCAGCACTCTCCCAGATCAAAACGGGTACATGATCGAAACCGAGCGCCCCGCGAGGACTGGAAAACACTGCGTTCTTCCAACTTCCCCCATCTCCGGATGAGAACATACGTCGAACGACGGCTATTCTCATCGTCGTCGTTCATCTTGTCCGCAGTTTGACCCGGCAACAAGATTTCAAATTGGGCGGTACGTCAGCAGAACGCAAGGGGCAAGTCGCCGCGCGGAATGCGCCATCCCAAGCATTCCTGAGCCATCGCGCGCGCGCCAGGGCGCCCCGCGCCGCCGCGCGGCCGAATCTCCCCAATTCCCGCGTGCGCGCGCCCAGTCCCCGCGTGCACGCGAACGAAAACGGGACCGAGCGGCCGCCCGGTCCCGTTGCTCTAGGCTTCTCGTGCGGGTGAGTGGCGCGCTGCGCCTCAGGACTTCGCTTCCTTGACGGCCTCGGCGACGTCGTCGCGCGTCGAGAGCACACGATCCACGATGCCGAAATCGCGCGCCTGCTCGGCGGTCATGAAGTAGTCGCGGTCGAGCGTGCGCTCGATGGTCTCGTAGGGCTGGCCGGTGTGGTGCACGTAGACCTCGTTGAGGCGGCGCTTCATCTTGATGATGTCCTCGGCGTGGCGCTCGATGTCGGACGCCTGCCCCGAGAAGCCGCCCGACGGCTGATGCACCATGATGCGCGCGTTCGGCAGCGCAAAACGCATGTCCTTATGGCCCGCGCAAAGCAGCAAAGAACCCATCGACGCCGCCTGGCCGATGCACAGCGTCGCCACTGCCGGCTTGATGAACTGCATCGTGTCGTAGATCGCCATGCCGCTCGTCACCACGCCGCCCGGCGAGTTGATGTACATGGAGATCTCTTTCTTCGGGTTCTCCGCCTCGAGGAACAGCAACTGCATGCATATCGACGCCGCCATGTGGTCCTCGACCGGACCGGTGACGAAGATGATGCGCTCCTTGAGCATGCGCGAAGGAAGGTCGTAACCGCGCTCGCCGCGGTTGGTCTGCTCGACGACCATCGGCCAGAACGTGTTGGTGAGCGTATCGATGGGATCGCGCATATCGGAATATCTCCTGCGGGGGGACGGCCGACCCTCGGCGGGGGCGATCATCGGGCGATGACGAAAGCCGACGAGGGTCTTGCGGATGCGTGACGCGGACTCGTGGCGGAATATCGGCGCAGCGCGGGCGCGCCGCAAGTGGCAGTTGCTCTCGCGCCGCGAAAGCGCATGCCGCCGCAAGGGGCGGACCTGCCCGGATCGGGGCCCGCCGGGCGGCCCGAAGGCTGCCCGGCGTCAGAGATTGATGACGAAATCAGGCTTCCGAAAGGGCTTCCATCGCCTTGAAGAGTTCGTCCTTGGTGACCTTGCGCTCGTCCGGCTTGGCCTGATCGAGAACGAAATCGACCACCTTGTCCTCGAAGATCGGCGCGCGGAGCTGGGCCAGAGCGCCAGGGGTCTTCTCGTAGTACTCGTAGACGAACTTCTCCTGCCCCGGATACTTGCGCGCCTCGTTCATGAGAGCGCGGCGCATCTCGTCCTGCGAGACCTGGATCTGGTTCTTCTCGCCGATCTCGCCGATCACGAGGCCGAGACGCACGCGGCGCTCGGCGATGCGGCGGTACTCCTCGCGCAACTCGTCCTCGGTCTTGCCCTCGTCGGCGAACGTCTTGCCCTCGCGCTCGAGGCCGCGCTCGAGCTGGTTCCAGATGCTCTGGAACTCGCCGTCGACCAGCGACGGCGGCAGCTCGAACCCATGCACCTTCTCGAGAGCGTCGAGCAGCTCGCGCTTGAGCTTCATACGCGCCGCACCGGCGAACTCCTGCGCGATCTGCGCGGTGACCATCTCACGCAGCTTCTCGAGGTTTTCAGCGCCGAGCGAGCGCGCCAGCTCGTCGTCGATCGCCGGCTTCTTCGGCGCCGCAACCTCACTCACCTTGGTCTCGAACTGCGCCGTCTTTCCGGCGAGATCCTTGACCTGGTAGCTCTCCGGGAATGTGGCTTCGACGACGCGCTCGTCACCCGCCTTGGCGCCCTTCAGCCCTTCCTCGAAGCCCGGGATGAAGTTGCCCTGGCCGAGCACCACCTGCATCGCCTCGCCGGTGCCGCCATCGAACGCAACGCCGTCGATCTTGCCGACGTAGTCGATGGTGACGCGGTCGCCGTCGCCCGCGACGCGGCCCTCTTCCGGCTCATACGTGGTAGAACGCTGCGCGAGCTGATCGACGGCCTTGTCGATCTCGGCAGGCTCGACCTCGGCGACGAGACGCTCGAGCTTCAGCGCGCCGTATTCCGTCGCCGGGATCTCGGGCAGCACCTCGAACGACATATCGAACGCGAGATCTGCCTTGCCGTCGATGATCTGGTCGATCGACGCCTTGTCTTCCGCCAAGTCGATGGCCGGCTGCATCGCCGGACGCTCGTTGCGGTCGGTGATCGCCTTGCTCGAGCTCTCGCGTACCGTCTGCTCGAGAACCTCGGCCATCACCGAGCGGCCATAGAGCTTCTTGATGTGGGCCAGCGGCACCTTGCCGCGGCGGAAGCCCTTGAGTTGAACCCGATCCTTGATCTCGTCGATCTTCTGGTTGAAGCGCTCGCCGAGCTCGTCCTGGCCGACGATGACCTTGAGCTTACGCTTCAAACCCTCGGAGTTGATCTCGGTAATCTGCATGATCGCTTCAGCCTTCGCTCGAATTTGTCGTGGGGACGGCCATCGCGGCGCCCCGGTTGCAGTGGCCCTTACGGGCCGGTTTCGAATGCCGCTCAAGGCAATTCCAGGCTCGTCACGAAACGTCGGAGCGCATCCCCGTTCCGGGCGCGCACCGGGTCGAGCCCCCTGGGGTCAAACCGGCGTCAGCGTGAAACGGCACGTTCGCGGATCGGGTGCTGGTGCGGGCGGAGGGACTTGAACCCCCACGGCTAGGCCACCAGAACCTAAATCTGGCGTGTCTACCAATTTCACCACGCCCGCATGCACCCGGACGCCGGAGCCGATCCGGGATGCAGATAAGCCGGACCCCGCCGCCGAAAACCGTCGGGACACCATGGGCATCCGTCCAGTCCGGGCTCGAGGGCCGGCTCTTGGCCTTGCTTCGCGAGACAAGTCTCGGCGCCACATATATCTGGCCTCGTGCGCCAAGATCAATCGCCATCGTCGATCGTCGCAAATCGCCGCGACGGACCGCCGCCAGTGGCAGCGCCGCTCCGCGAGCCCTGTCGGCGCGCGCTCACCGCGACGATGACACCAGCACGGCGATGATGATCGACGACGTCACCGGCAGCAGCAGCATCCAAGGCGGCATGGCGTCGAAGTTGAACATGTCGTTGGCATAGGCCACCAGGGCGGCAATTCCCGCCAGCGGCATCATGAGCTTCAGCATTTGGCGCTCCTATCCTCGCCCAGGTGCTCGCGCACCTGTGCCACGGACAAAGCAAGCCGCATGCCGCAACCCGAGCGACCAATGCCGCCAAATAAAGCATCGCAAATTCAACAGATTATGCGGAATACACAGAACGGCCGCCCCGTTTCCCGGAGCGGCCGTGCCATGCCGTTTTCGAACCTCGCGGCCCGCTGTGTCCCCGAAAGGGGCAGCTTACTTGAGCTGCTCGACGACGGTGGTGCCGCCGCCACCCAGGTGGTAGCGCAGGCCGACCTTGACCTCGTGGGCCGTCAGGTCGTCGAAGCGCACCGCCGGATTGACGTTGAAGCCGGTATCGCTGCGCTGGCTCGCGATCGAGCCCATGTCGATGTAGCGGTAGCCGACGTCGAGGATCGCGCGGTCGGAGATCTGGTAGCCGACGCCCGCCATCAGCGACCAGGCGAAGGCGAGATCGCTGTTGCCGTGGATCTGGTTGGTCAGGAACGGGTTCTGCGTGAAATAGATGTTGTCGAGCTGGTGGTAGGCGGCACCCACGCCCGCGCCGACGTAGGGGACGAAACCACCCCAGTTGCCGAGATCCCGGTAGATGTTCAGCATCAGCGTGTAGGTCTTGAGCGACGTGTGCATCGGGTCGTCGGTGACCGGCTCGTCGTAGCTCGGATCGTTCGGATAGATGTTGGTGATCGTGAACTCGCGCGGCTCGCCGTCGAAGTTGCGGTCGCCGCGGAAGCCCAGCATGACCTCGGCGCGGAACCCGCGCGAACCCGTGCCGCAACCGGCGCCGATCTCGCCGAGCCAGGTGTTATCGAGGCTGGCGTTGGCGACCTCGTCACCGACATAGGTGTAGCTCTGACCAGTCATGCTGCCGCCGTAGTTGGCGCCGTGATGGTTCGTCTCGCCGTACCCGCTCGGGTCGTCGTTCCAGTACTGCGTGATGTTGTTGACCGGCCACTTCGCGTCCGGCGAGCGCGACCACGAGTAGCCGACGTCGGCGCGGAAGTAGCACGGACCGGCGGCGTCGCGGACCACCTGCGGCAGCGGCACGTAGCCGTCCTTGGTGGAGCCGTAGCCACCGAGATCGGCGGCCAGAGCCGGCGCGGCGGCCGCCACCACGGCGAATGCTGCCGAGGCGATACGAGCCTTATCGAAAGTGTTCATTGGCTGTCCCTCTGAAAACAGGCACTCGGTCGTGGAGGCCTGCAGACCTCTTGCTTTGCAGGGTGATCTTGGGACATCGCAGTTAAGGTCGGGTTAAGCCGCGTTCCAATTCGGGACACGCCCCCGCGCCCCCCTTTCGCGCGGCCTTGCGGGGCGCCACGGGCGCAGGTAGGTTGGCGCGCGATTTTTCGCTGGCCGAAGCCCGGCTCTTGGCCGCCCGCCGGGGTCTCAACTGGCACGCCCCGGATGGGGACGTGCGGGACGATGAAGGAGCAGACTGTGAAATTCAGGGAGAGCGTCGCGGCTGCCGTCGGTCGCACACCGCTCATCAAGCTCCGACGTGCCAGCGAGGAGACCGGTTGCACCGTTCTCGGCAAAGCCGAGTTCATGAACCCCGGCCAATCGGTCAAGGACCGCGCGGCACTCTATATCATCGAGGACGCCGTGCGGCGCGGGAAGCTGCGCCCCGGCGGCACGATCGTCGAGGGCACGGCCGGCAACACCGGCATCGGTCTGACCGTGCTTGCCAACGCGCTCGGATTCAAATGCGTGATCGTCATTCCCGAGACCCAGTCTCAGGAGAAGAAGGACACGCTGCGCCTGCTCGGCGCCGAGGTCGTCGAAGTCCCCGCCGTCCCGTTCAAGAACCCCAATAACTACGTCAAGTATTCGGCCCGCCTCGCCGAGCAGTTGGCAGAGCGGTTGCCGAGTGGCGCCGTGTGGGCGAACCAGTTCGACAACGTCGCCAACCGCCAGGCGCACATCGAGACAACCGCGGAAGAAATCTGGGCGGACACAGACGGCAAGATCGACGGGTTCATCTGCGCGGTCGGCTCGGGAGGAACGCTCGGCGGCATCTCGATCGGCCTCAAGGCCAAGCGCGACGACATCGTCATCGGTCTCGCCGATCCGTTCGGCGCCGCGCTCTACAGCTATTACACGACCGGCGAGCTCAAGGCCGAAGGATCATCCATCACGGAAGGCATCGGCCAGGGCCGCGTAACGAAGAACCTCGAGGGCGTGAAGGTCGATCGCGCCTATCGCATCGACGACGGCGAAGCGCTGAGTACGGTGTTCGCGCTGCTCGCGCACGAGGGCTTCTGTCTCGGGCCATCGTCGGGAGTCAACGTCGCCGGCGCCGTCCGTCTCGCACGCGACATGGGCCCAGGTCATACCATCGTGACGATCCTGTGCGATCTCGGCTATCGCTATCAGTCGAAACTGTTCAACCCGGCATTCCTGAAGAGCAAGGGCCTGCCCGTGCCCGCATGGCTCGAGCGGCAGAGCACAACCCTGCCCCAGGTCTTCGCCGATTCCGAAACTCATTGACGATTTCAACCCCTTCCGCCCGGTCAGCCGCCGGGCGTGCCGACAAGGAGTGAGCACGTGCCCCTGAGCGCAAAGAACTGGATCGTTGAAACCGAGTGGCTGGCCGAGCATCTGCACGCGCCGGACCTCATCATCCTCGACGGCTCCTGGCACCTGCCGACGGAGAACCGCGACCCGAAGGCGGAGTTCAACGAGGCGCATATTCCCGGCGCGATGTTCTTCGACATCGACGATCTCTCCGACGAGAAGTCGCCGCTGCCGCACATGCTGCCTTCGACGGTGAAGTTCGCCAGCCGCATGAAGAAGATGGGCATCGGCGACGGCATGCGCATCGTCGTCTACGATGCCGACGGCATCTACTCGGCCGCGCGTGTCTGGTGGACGTTCCGCGCCATGGGCCACAACGACGTCGCAGTTCTGAATGGCGGACTGAAGAAGTGGAAGGCGGAGGGCCGGCCGCTCGACGACGGTCCGCAGATCAAGCGTTCCGAACGCCACTACACGCCATTGCAGAACACCGAGCTGATCCGCGACGTGGACGATATGCGCGCGCTGCTGCGCAGCGGCGCCGAGCAGATCATCGACGCCCGCTCGCCGGGTCGTTTTGCCGGCACCGAGCCTGAGCCGCGCGAAGGTCTGCGCGGCGGCCACATTCCGGGTTCGCGCAACGTGTTCTATGGCGACATGCTGAACGCCGACGGCACGTTCAAGACGCGCGACGAGCTGGCCAAGGCGTTCACCGCCGCCGGCGTCGACATCCACAAGCCGGCCGTGACCACCTGCGGTTCGGGCGTCACCGCCGCGATCGTCTCGCTCGGTCTTGCCGTTCTCGGTCATGTCAACGTGCCGGTTTACGACGGCAGTTGGGCCGAGTGGGGCCAAGACAACGGCCTTCCGGTCGAAACTGGGCCAGCGTCGTCGACCGCGGCCGCCTGACTACACCGGCGGCCGTTCGCCCTCCTGCGGACCGCATATTGTGCGCTGCGGCAAAATTCGTCAGGCGGGTGAATTGCGCCATGCGCGCACCTATGTTAGCGGCTTGATCGAAATCAAAGGGTCGTGGCGCATTGCAGCGGCGGCCCATTGAACCCGCGAAGCCGCGGTGCTTGGCGATTGACGTCTGCATCACTGCGTCCGCCGACACCGCTTCGGAAAGACCGAGCATGAAGCCGAGCGCCACCAACCTGCCCGACCGTATCCATCCGCAAGAGGCGCACGACCTCATGAAGGAGATCGGCCTCGTGATGGTCGACATCCGCACGCCGCCCGAATGGATGCGGACGGGTGTCGCGGAAGGCGCAGTGGCCCTGACCCCGTCTGGACCCGAGTTCGTCAACGACATTCTCGACCTGCTCGGCGGTGACAAGAGCAAGCCGTTCGCGCTGATCTGCGCCTCCGGCAACCGCTCGGCGCATGCCCAGCGCTTCATGCAGGCCCAGGGTTTTACCCACTGCATCAACGTCGTCGAGGGGATGACGGGCGGCCCTGGCCCGGGCTGGATCCTGCGCGGCCTGCCGACGGTCCCCTACCACCACCGCTGAAACCCGGCCGCTTGCTGGGTTGCCTGGTCTGGGTTGCCTCGGCTGACACCTCGGCCTCTGCGGGGGGTCCCCCCGGTCATGTGGCGTTGGCGCGGCCGGTCACTCCGGAAGCGGTATGACCTCCGGATCACCCGCCACCGCATCAAAGCGCCCCGCCTTCCAATCCGCCTTGGCGGCGCGGATTCGATCGGCCGACGACGAGACGAAGTTCCACCAGATATGGCGCGGCCCATCCATCGGCTCACCGCCGATCAGCGCAAGGCGCGCATTCGATAGCGCCATCACCGAGATGCGATCGCCAGGCTTGAACACCAGCAGCCGCCCGGCCCCGAACGTATCGCCTGCGATATCGACCTCGCCCGACACGATGAAGATCGCGCGCTCGTCGTAATCCGGGTCGAGCGGCAGAACCGCCCCTGGTGCCAGCACCGCTTCCGCATAGAAGCTCGCATGCGGAAATGCCGCCGGCGATGTGGCGCCGTAGAGCGACCCCATGATGATGCTGACGCGCTTGCCCTCGCCCTCGATACGCGGCAGCTCCGAGCGTGCGTGGTGCACGAAACGCGGTGCGCTCTCCTCGTGCGATGCCGGCAGCGCCGCCCAGAGCTGCAGCCCGAACAGCCGTGCCCCGTTCCGGCGGTCGCTCTCCGGCGGCCGCTCGGAATGGACGATGCCGCGGCCGGCGGTCATCAGGTTGAGCTCGCCCGGCCGGATCGGCTGCAGGGAGCCCAGGCTGTCGCGATGCATGATTTCGCCGTCGAACAGATAGGTGACGGTGGCGAGCCCGATGTGCGGGTGCGGCCGGACGTCGATGCCCTGGCCGAGCAGGAATTCGGCGGGGCCCATCTGGTCGAAGAAGATGAACGGGCCGACCATCTGGCGGCCGGCGGCGGGCAGTGCACGGCGCACCGAGAAGCCGCCGAGATCGCGTGCGCGGGGCACGATCACCTGTTCGATGGCGTCACAGGCGTGCGTGTCGCCCGGGCGCGGGTCGTCGTCTGGCATCCAGCTCATACGTCGATGTTACGCTCGGTCGTCTCCCGGCACCATGAATACTCGCACCGACACATACGCACTTCAGCACAAGCTCGCATCAGAGGCGGTCGCACGGTCAGACACTGGCGCTCCACCATCATCGGCCGCGAGCATCGGCTACGAGCGACCGATCCGGCCCGGAAACGCGCGATAGCGTCCCTCGGGCCGGACCTGCTCGGGTCGCGGCGAATATCACCTGTCGCGAACAACGTCGCGGATAGCGACGTCGTGGTACCAGCCGCTACCGTATTCGATACGCGGCTGATCGGGGCGCCCGGAGCGGGCTGGTGCGACGACGCCATGCCCGCCGCGGGTGCCCGAACGGGCGCGCCCGGGGAACGGAATGACCTCGGCGGTCTGGCGTTCCGACTTGCTGTCCATTGCTGGTTCTCCTCGAGGGATTCGGCTTCAGGTCCTATTTTAAGTGGCCCGAAAGACCCGTTTTGCAAGCGGATTATGCAGAATGACCGAATTAAGTCGGCAATTGCTCAAAAAATAGACGTGCTTCATTTTGCGTCTTTAGCTAGGCTTCCCAAGCTCGAAATTGCGCTCGCATCGCCGGGACGCAGGGCGGTAGAGGGTATAGCTTGGAATGACGACGCCCAAATCGATATGGAAATTGTTTGTCGAGGGTTTGACGGCGAGCCGCCTCTTTCCCTCCTCGGAAGAAACCTCCGAGATCAGCGCCGCCCCGGACAAAGACCCGTCGCCTGAACTTCCAATCGCGACGCCACCGCTGGCCGCTTCCGAAAGCACAACCCCAATGGCCAAAACCGAAACCGAAAGTCCTGAGAATACCGCGTCAACCTTTGAGAGATCTGAAATGACGAAATACAAGCTCGAGTACATCTGGCTGGACGGATACACGCCGACGCCGAATCTGCGCGGAAAAACGCAGATCAAGGAATTCTACGATTTCCCCACCCTCGAACAGCTCCCGCTGTGGGGCTTCGACGGCAGCTCGACGATGCAGGCCGAAGGTCACAGCTCCGATTGCGTGCTGAAGCCCGTCGCGGTCTATCCCGATCCGGCGCGCACCAACGGCGCCCTCGTCATGTGCGAGGTCATGATGCCGGACGGCGTGACACCGCACGCCTCCAACAAGCGCGCGACCATTCTCGACGATAGTGGCGCCTGGTTCGGCTTCGAGCAGGAGTACTTCTTCTACAAGGACGGCCGTCCGCTCGGCTTCCCCGAGAATGGCTATCCCGCGCCGCAGGGCCCGTATTACACGGGTGTCGGCTACAAGAACGTCGGAGACGTCGCCCGCAAGATCGTCGAGGAGCACCTCGATCTCTGCCTCGCGGCCGGCATCAACCACGAGGGCATCAACGCCGAGGTGGCGAAGGGCCAGTGGGAATTCCAGATTTTCGGCAAGGGCTCCAAGAAAGCGGCCGACGAGATGTGGATGGCCCGCTACCTGATGCTGCGCCTCACGGAAAAGTACGGCATCGATATCGAGTTCCATTGCAAGCCGCTCGGCGATACGGATTGGAACGGCTCGGGCATGCACGCCAACTTCTCGACGACATATCTGCGCGAGACCGGCGGCAAGGATTATTTCGAGCGCCTGATGGCCGCATTCGAAAAGAATCTGCACGACCATATCGCAGTTTACGGCCCGGACAATCACCTCCGGCTCACCGGCAAGCACGAAACGGCTCCGTGGAATAAGTTCAGCTATGGCGTGGCCGATCGTGGCGCTTCCATTCGCGTTCCGCATTCTTTCGTGAAGAATGGATATCGCGGTTATCTCGAGGATCGCCGGCCGAATTCACAGGGCGACCCCTACCAGATCGCCTCGCAGATTCTGAAGACGATTGCGTCGGTCCCGTTCGCCGTCAGCGGATCGTCTTCGGCTGCCGCCTGATATCGGGCATCGAAAGGAATGCGCTCGTTATTGGCCCGCGCTCCCCAGCCTGGTGCGTAACAAGCGCTGCGCATCTGTGGCGGTATCAAAGCCGCCACAGATGCGACGAAATAACTAGGGCCTGTGACCGTAGACTGGGCAAACTACCCCACCCGATTGAATTTCGGTCAGAATTGGGGGCGTGCCCTGGCACCGCTCGGCCTCACGCCGGCGCGCATCAGCAGGGCGCCACGCCGCGGCACAGCGCGCAAAGGGGCCTTCTAGCGCCTTCCAGGGCCTCTCGCTCCATCGCTATTTTGCAGGCCGCCGCGCGCGGAGGCGCCGTGGTCGCGGAGCGGGGACGCAGGCTTCGCACCCCCCGTCCTCCCGCGACCGCCTCCATCACGGAAATCGCGGACTTTCGGCAAGCACGGGGCTCACGGGAAATATTGGCCGAGCCACGTCTCGGTGAGTGCCTTGCCGCCGTGGCTCAGGTAGGCGCGGATGTCGACCGGCTCGGCACCGGTGGCGGCAATGTCGAACAGCGCCCGCCAGCGCTCGCGCTGGTCCACCACAGGATGCGTGTAGGCGTTCGACACCTCGCCCCGCGACGCCGTGACGATCAGCTTCACGCCGTCCTCGCGGCCAAGCCCCTTGAACGCCTCGCCCTGGAAATCGACGACGAACTTGCGCACGCCCTCGGGGCGCTTGATGCCCGGGCGCCCACCCATGCCTGAGAAGCTCGCCGTGGCGCGGCCGAGACCGTTCTCCAGCGGCACGTCGTCGAGCCACGTCAGGCGATAGCTCCACGCCCCGCTTTCCCCCGCCTTGAGTGACCGCGCCGGGTTCCAATAGACGGCGATGTTGTCGTGGATCTCGTCGTCGGTCGGGATCTCGAGAAGCTGTACCGCGCCCTCGCCCCACCCCTCGCCCGGCTCCACCCACACGGATGCGCGGCGCTCGTAGAAGACGCCGTCGTCGAGGTAGCTGACGAAATCGCGGTCGCGCTGCTGCAGGCCGAAGCCCTTGATGTCCTTGTCGACGAACGAATTGGTGATGACGCGCGGCGGGTTGTTGAGCGGCCGCCAGAGCCGCTCGCCGGTACCCGTGAAGATGGCGAGGCCGTCATTATCGTGCACTTCCGGGCGCCAGTCCGCTGCCTGCTTCCGGCTGCCCTCGCCGTACCAGAACATGCTCGAGAACGGCGCTATGCCGAGCCGCTCGATGTCCTTGCGCGCATAGAGCTCGAGCGCGACATCCTGCGTGATCCGGTAGACGTCGCGCTCGTCCGCCAAGCGCTTGGTTGCGATGCGATAGGCGCCCGTGACGCTCGGGCTATCCAGTAGCCCGTAGATTGTCAGTGCCTGGCTGCCATCGGCGGCAGCCTCGAGCCAGTAGGAGGCGAAGCGCGGGAATTCCTCGGGCGTCGGCAGGCCGGTGTCGATAGCGAGGCCGCGTGCGGAGAGGCCATACTGGTTGTAGGGGCCGGATGTCCGGAAATACGACGCGCCGAGCGCCGCGTACCAATCGTTAGCGAGACTCGGCGACATGATGCGGAAACCCGCGAAACCGGCATTGCCGGAGATGGCCCGGGCGGGATGATCGTCCGGCATGTCGAATAGCGAGGTGTCGTAGAGCACCTCGCGCGCGCTGCCGCCGGAGACGACGTGCATGCGCACCGGGTCCTGGAAGTAGCGGCCGAGATGGAAGAGCTGCACCGGAGTGCCGCCAATCGGCAGCGTCGCCGCACTCTTGTAGCGGATCTGCTGGTAGGCGTCGTAATCGATCTTGTCGAGGATTTCTGAGTGCGGCGAGCGTCCCGGCACGTAGGCCTTGCCCGCGAGCCTGCGCGCTTCGGCTTTGAGAATATCGAACGAGAACGGCTGCTCCGGGCCCATAGCCACCGTCACCTCGCCGTCCGTCTTGCCTTTGGTCTTGCCGCCGGCGGCGGCCGCTGTCGGAGCAAGCATCCCGACGCCGCGCACCGTCGCCGTACCGAGAGTTGCGAGGGCTACGTAACCGGTGATCCTGGCGGCACCTTCGAGCAGGTGGCGCCGCGTCATCGCGAGCGGCATGGATTTGGGGGCTCCTTGGAAGATTGCGGGCGGCAGGGTGGCGCGCCGCGCGAGCGAGCGCAAGGGCTCGACGGGTGACGCAGGGTGCCGCGCCGGAGCAGGTGACAGCGGATTTGTACCGGATCAAGGCGAAAGCTCCGACAGCGGCGAGACGCCGCTTGCTTGGAGCAGGTCCGGCGCTCGCGCCAGCGGCCCTTGGCCGCTGAGGCTTGCCTGTTTCAGTCCGACGCTCGCGCCGGCGGCCCTCGGCCGCTGAGGCTTGCCTGTTTCAGTCCGACGCTCGCGCCGGCGGCCCTCGGCCG
>OEIV010000668.1_pt1 | contig 17727 bp, 16 predicted proteins | sample 1539231 | NCBI WGS metagenome assembly OEIV01 (sample SAMN03794762, study PRJEB22550) | activated sludge metagenome | feature: wastewater treatment plant; material: activated sludge; isolation source: Wastewater treatment plant of a petroleum refinery complex | place: Argentina: Buenos Aires ...
GTATGATAGGCAATGCTTCTGGCGTTTCAACATCAGCAATGGTATCGCCAATATTAAAACCATCAAGACCTACTACTGCACAAATATCACCTGCAATGACTTCTGATACACGTTTTTTACCTAATGATTCAAAAACATATAATTCTTTTACTTTGTTTCTTTTATTGGTTCCATCTGCCTGCATAAGCATGATGTTTTCGCCTTCAACAATTTTTCCTCGGGCAACTCTTCCTACTGCAATACGACCTAAAAATGAAGAATAATCTAATGAAGTGATTTGCAATTGCAAAGGACCTTCTGATACTTTTGGTGCTGGCACATGTTCAAGGATACCATCTAATAAAGGTGTGATATCATCACATTGTGAATTTTCGGAGTTGAACCAACCATTTTTGCCAGAACCATAATAAGTAGTGAAATTTAATTGCTCTTCCGTTGCATCCAGATTGAAAAATAATTCAAATACTGCATCATGCACTTCATCAGGACGACAATTGGGTTTGTCTACTTTATTGATAACAACAATAGGTTTCAAATTGAGTTGTAATGCTTTTTGCAATACAAAACGAGTTTGAGGCATAGGTCCTTCAAAGGCATCAACCAATAAAATAACCCCATCAGCCATTTTTAATACACGTTCTACTTCTCCTCCAAAGTCAGCGTGACCAGGTGTATCTATCACATTAATTTTTATATCCTTGTAAATAACAGAAACATTTTTCGAAAGAATTGTAATCCCTCTTTCTCGCTCTAAATCATTGTTGTCCATGATTAAGTCGCCTGTTTCTTGATTCTCACGAAAAACATTCGTTTGATGTAAAATTTTGTCTACCAATGTTGTTTTACCATGATCGACGTGTGCAATAATTGCAATGTTTCTAATATTCATAAATATAATTTCCTTGTAAAAAAGTCTGCAAAGGTACGTTTAATATCTTGTAGAAACGCTTTTTAAGTTGTTAGTTGTTGGTAAATAGCAATTTAATAATAATTCAATGAATATCTTGATCTATCTATAAAATAGAAAATACTGCTTATCGATTTACTTTTATTGCTTGTTTATGAACAGGATTAAATGGACCAGCTAACTGTTCCATCTTTTTCATCTTTCAGTTGTACGCCTTTTTCTAGCAGTTCATTTCTGATTTTATCACTTGTAGCAAAGTCCTTTTTTATTTTTGCTTCTTTACGAATATTAATTAAAACTTGTAATACATCATCTAACTTACCATGATTATTTTCTTCAATCGGCTTTAATCCAAATATTTCGATAAGATAATCTTCAAATGTTTTAGCTAACAAAGAAACAGAATGTACAGAAAGTTGGTTTGATTGAATATTTCCATCTTTTAAACTGTTCACTATTGTCGATAATTCAAATAGACAGGCAATTGTTTTTGCTGTATTAAAATCATCATCCATATTGGTTTTACATTCTTCACAAAGTGCAATAATTTTTAAGTCAATACTTGTTTGTTCCGTTAAGGGTTTAAAATTAACAAGGGGTATATTCGAAAGCAATTTACGTGCATCCATTAAGCGTTTTAAGCCCTTTTCTGCATCTTGCAAACCCTTGATATTGATGTCAAGTTCGGATGAATAATGCGATTGTAAAAATAAAAATTTAATAGCCATCGGCGAATAGCCTCTGTCAAGTAAAGGATGGCTACCACTTAAAAACTCCAAGGGCAATATTGCATTTCCCAATGATTTGCTCATTTTTTGACCATCAAAGTTGAGCATATTCGTATGTAACCAGTATTTTGCGCCACCATGCCCGTGACTGCCATTGTTTTGGGCAATTTCGCATTCATGATGTGGAAATTTCAAATCCATCCCACCGCCATGAATGTCAAATTCCTGACCTAAATATTTGGTACTCATTGCTGAACATTCAAGATGCCAGCCCGGAAAACCCATACCCCAGGGCGAACGCCATTGCATAATATGTTCAGGTGAGGCTTTTTTCCAGAGGGCAAAATCAATCGAATGTTTTTTTTCTTCTTGTCCATCTAAGTCACGATAACCGGCAATCAATTCATCAATATTTCTACCAGAAAGCATCCCGTAATGGTAATGTTCATTGTATTTTTTTACATTAAAATACACTGATCCATTTACTTCATAGGCAAAATCATTTTTAATTAATTGTTCAATCAAATCGATTTGCTCAATTAAATGACCAGTGGCAGTAGGTTCTATGGTAGGTGGTAAGGTATTAAATAACGCCATCACGTGATGAAATCCAACAGTGTATTTCTGTACAATTTCCATGGGTTCGAGTCGTTCAAGTTTGGCTTGCGATTCCATTCTATTGACTCCTTCTCCGCGATCGTTCGTTAAATGGCCAGCATCGGTTATATTACGTACATAACGCACTATATAACCACTGTAGCGAAGATAACGGCATATCATATCAAAAGAGGAAAATGTGCGTACATTGCCAATATGTGCATCATTGTATACAGTAGGTCCACATACATACATTCCTACATGAGGGGCATGAATGGGTTCAAATTTTTCTTTTTGTCTTGTAAGTGAGTTGTAAATATAAAGAGATGACATGGTTGCAAATATAATCGTTTGAAATTAGATGATAGACGTTCAGGAATAAAAAATGTTAAGCTATCAATTTTACGCTTGTATAGGATTACAAAAGCTCAGTATTTCTTCCAAAGTATTTCTGTCATTGTTTAAGCGTGGGACTTTATGTTGCCCCCCTAATTTTCCTTTACTTTTGAGCCATTGACTAAATGTGCCAATAGGCAATACATTAAAAATAGGCAGTCGCAAGGCAATATCCTTATATCTTTTTGCTTCATAATCAGAGTTGATGGATTGCAAAAATGCATCTAATTCATGGGTAAATCTGTTCATATCCTCTGGAGGCTTATCAAATTCAATGGCCCATTCATGACAGCCGTTGCTGCTATCAGAAAAGTAAACAGGTGCAGCTGTATAATCATTTACAATGGCATTGGTTACTTTACAGGCATGTGCCAAAGCCTGATCGGCATTTTCGACAATAACTTCTTCTCCAAAGGCATTAATAAAGTGTTTGAGTCGGCCTGATACTTTAATTCGGAATGGATTAATGGAAGTAAATTGTATGGTATCACCTACAATATAGCGCCATAGTCCGGCATTGGTGCTTATGATAATGGCATAGTTTTTACCCACTTCTACATCTTCAAGTTGTAAGGTATCAGGAAATTTTTTACCATATTCCTCCATGGGCATAAATTCATAAAAAATACCATGATTTAAAAATAATAACATTCCTTCCCGGTCGATAATATCTTGTGCCGCAAAAAAGCCTTCAGATGCATTGTATGTTTCAAGATAGTGCATTTGTTTTGAAGGAATCAACTTTTTGAATTGCGCTACATAAGGCGTAAAATTTACCCCACCATGCATATATAATTCCAAATTAGGCCAAACGTCTTTTAAATTGTTTTTGCCAGTTATTTCAAAAATTTTTTTAATTAAAACGATGGTCCAAGTGGGTACGCCTGCTATCATAGTCACATCTTCTTTAATGGTACTATGGGCCATTTTTTCAATTTTCTCCTCCCATTCCTGCATCAAGGCAATTGAAATATCAGGTGTACGTATCAATTGGGTAAAATAAGACATGTTTTGAATCATAACGGCAGATAAATCTCCATAATATGAGTCTGTATTCAGTTGATTGATTTCATGACTACCACCCAAGGTCAAACATTTACCTGATAAAATACCTGATTGGGGAAAGTTATGATAATACAATGCCAAAACATCTTTTGCCGATTTATAATGACCATCTTCAAGGGATTCATTGCTAACAGGAATAAATTTACTTTTATCAGAAGTGGTACCGCTCGATTTGGCAAACCATGTAATGGGCGTATTCCATAAAATATTTTGTTCTCCCTCCATCATACGTTGTATATAATGTCTGATATCATCGTATTCATGTACAGGAACATTTTTCTTGAAGTCTTTAAAATGATCTATTTTTTGAAAATTGTATTCTTTCCCAAATTTTGTAAACTGTCCAGCATGGATTAATGAATTAAATACCATCACCTGCGTACTGTAAGGATTGAGTAAAAAATTGTCAATGGAACTCCATCTTAGTTTTATGATTCCTTTAAAAGCGGGATTGAGTAAATTCATTGTTATAGACTAATATATTACAACATATTGAATGCATCGTATAAAATTATAGCGCATTACACTTTGTAAAGGGTAAAAGTAATTTTTTTATTGTAAAAATGAAAGCACAAATTTAAGGTCCTTAATCCCAGCCATAAATATCTTTAAGATACATAACATTGCCCACACTATCTAATGCTGTGGTTAGATATACAAAATGGACATTAATATTTCTTTCGATAGGGATAAAAACCGTTTTTCTCAATTTGCAAATAGAGTCAATTTTTTCATAACTATATTGAACACTATCTCTTAGCAAAAAAGTAGCAAATTCTTTTGGTTTATGCACTCGCACACAACCTGAGCTGAATGCCCTGTATGATTTTACAAAATCTTCGCGATGAGGCGTGTCATGCATATAAATGGCCCATGGATTGGGCATGTTAAATTTAACTTCACCCAGTGAACTTCGATATCCAGGGGCTTGGCCAATCGAAAAATTACGATAATTTCGAGCATTAATGGCTGAGGCACTCACTACACGCCCTCTTCTATCATAGGCTTTCAGTCCTCTTCGTGCTAAATATGCCCCTCCCCTTCTCGCAATACCTGGCACTACTTCTTCACGCATGATGGTGGGAGGAACATTCCATGGTGGACTTAAAACGATATTTTTAATATTGGCATCCAATGCGGGTGTAGCCCTTGATGGTTTACCAACTACTACACGCATATTAAACCCAATGGTATTGTTTTCTACATAATCCATCTCCATTTTAGGAATGGCAACCCATATATAAGGTTGTTTAAAATCGTGTTTGAGCCAACGCATACGTTCCATATTGAGGGCCAACTTTGCTAATTTCTGATCAATACTTGTATTTAATTTTTTGAGGGTACTGGTATCTAAAAAGCCAGTTACTTTAAGTTGATTTAGATGTTGAAATTTTTTTAAACTTTCCTGAATTTCCATATCCCATTTGGTTGAAATGGTATCTGAAGGTGTTTTTATTTCACTATACAATCTTTTTCTTAAAACAACGATTTGAAGTGAAGAATCGCCTATTGCCATACTGTCTTTCAAAGAGGTAATGGGTTGAAGGCCACCTTTTAATTGTATAGCACTCAAGTGAATATAGGCTTCCCTGAATTTTTTATACCATGGGTGTTTAGGTCGCATATATTCAAAAGCTTCAACGATTTGGTCATTTTTAATGGCTAATTTTAATATATCAGCCTCGTTTATTAAAGAATCGTTTGCATTCTTTATCTCTTTGTTTTTGTTTACCCTCGAACCCATTAACATATCTCTACAGGCTGATAAAAAGGCGTTGGTTAATTTGGTTTCAAATGAAAAAGTATTTTGTGTATTGGCGTTGTTGAGTACCTCTTTACTCAGTTGTACAAGTTCATTGGTATGGTATTGTTCAATATCCATCCCATCATTTTTTAAATCGTTCAGTACTTTTAAAAATTCACTTCCTTGCTTGTTTATACCATTTTCATTTAACCATAAACTTGATTTATTGATATATACTTCTTTAAACAACGACAATTTATCTAAAGTATCTTGCTCCCACACCATAAAAGGTGTTTGAGCATTTGAATCAAATTTTTCAGCAATTGAAATATTTAAGGCTTGAAGATCAATTTTTTTCAAAGCTTTTGCATCTTCACGATTTCCGTTTGAGGCGTTTTCATTACAAGATTCAAAAGGAATAAATGTTAACATGGCCAGCAGCATGAAAACAGACTTACTTAAAGTTACATGAGAATTCATAGGGTTTTACAAAATTACATATTTAATTTTATAAATATTAAAAATGGATATCCACAAAAAAGGGGCAGATGTTAAACTTTTTGTTTTCTGCAAAGTCAAAAAAAACATTAATTTTGAAAAATGGCTGAAAACAAATTAGAAATCAATGACAGTGAGATATTATCCCTATTTCAGCAACAGGAATCAAAAGAAAAAGCATTTGCTTTATTAGTTAAAAAATACCAGGAAAGGCTTTATTGGCATATACGTAGAATGCTTGTCACCCATGAAGACACCAATGATGTGTTGCAAAATATGTTTATTAAAGTATGGAAATATTTAAGTGATTTTAGGCAAGATTCTGGACTTTATACCTGGCTTTATAGAATAGCTACCAATGAATCATTGACTTATTTGCAACAACAAAAGAAAAAAAGTACACGTTCACTCTCTGATCATGAAAATTTTCTTGAAAATACCTTAAAATCAGAAAAAGGATTTGATGCCAATAAATTGGAATGGAAATTGCAAATGGCTATTCAGTCATTGCCAGATAAGCAAAAAGCAGTCTTTAATTTGCGATATTATGATGAAATGCCCTATGAAAAAATGTCTGAAGTATTAGAAACTTCTGTAGGTTCGCTCAAAGCTTCCTATCATCATGCCGCAAAAAAAATTGAAGAATTTATTAAAGCTGATTAAACTTTCACCCTTAAAAATCGTCTATCCACCACAAATGCACGAAAAAGAATCCATACAAATTGAGCACAATAACTTACAGGTGAATATCCCTTCTGTTTCTATGCCCGATAGAATATTGCCTGATGGGTATTTTGACCATTTGCTTGATGATATCATGGCTGAAATTCATACAAACGCTATTTTAACCCCTTTTACTACAGAAATGCCCTTTACATTACCAACAGGGTATTTTGATTCTTTTTCTGACAAACTCATTAGTGATATACAAACCGAGCAATTTATAGATCAGTTACCCAAACAGCTCCCCTACGAAGTTCCTCAAGCTTACTTTGATCAAATGCCAACCTTCGTTGTTGACCAAATAAAGAACACTCATTTTGTAGAGTCATTGCCTAAACAAGTGCCTTATGACCTGCCTGCTGATTACTTTGAACAGTTCCCCAAAGTAATTATCACAAAAACACAGGATACCAAGCCTTTACAACCATTACGTGTAACACGTACTTTATACAGTAAAATAGCTATGGCAGCCAGTTTATTGATTATTTTAAGCCTTGGTTTTTTATTTATAACCCAACCTGTAAACCATGCTGATGTAGAAACCCAGCTTGCCCAAATTTCTGATGCCGATATCAATACATATATACAAAAACATGCGTATGAATTTGAAAGCCATCTTACTTTTCAATCTATTGATGAAACAAAAATTGACCTCAACAAATTAGAAAACGATATATATAATGCCTATTTCGACAATATTACTGATGATGAAATTAACCAATTTTTATAATACTAAGCATCCATTTTCTATGAAAAAACATCTTATAACCCTACTTCTTTTTTCCATATCCTTTCAAGTGTTTAGCCAAAAGGGCGAAAAAATTGAAAGTCTTAAAATAGGTTATTTAACCAATAAACTAAACCTCGATGCAAAAACAGCTGAAAAATTTTGGCCGATTTATCATCAATATGAAAATGAAATGATGGACGTAGTGCAAGAAAAAAGAAGGATGAATCAGAATGATTTAAGAAATGCAGATGAAATACTAGATCAAGAACAAAAAGCCTTAGATATAAAAAGAAAATACAATACCCTTTTTTCCCGCGTTATTTCGGGTGACCAATTAAACCAATTATATAGAGCAGAAAAAGATTTCAGACAAATGCTTATTAACCGTTCACAGAAAAAAGACATGCGTAGAGAGAATATGGGTGGTAATCCTTTACCTCCTAATAATGAAAGAAGAATGCAAAATAGACCTGACAGAATGCAAGAAAGAAGCGAAAGAATGCAAAATAGGCCACAACCCTTGCCACAACCCAACCCAAATAGAGACCAACGAAAACCGAGTTTTAATCGATAATGTTCGTTATATAAAATGACCTATCGAATATAATTTAGATATAAACGATATTATAAGGACGATACTTATTACGTAAATATTGTTTTATGACCATTATCTCTACTGACCTTGCCAAATGAATCGTTTTTTTTATCCTTAACAATGACGCAAAAAGTAGATTTTTAAATCCTTATTCGTAAAGTTTAGCTTGTGATAAGATCAACTAAGGCGAAAAAATAAGACCTTCTTGTAAAATATTTTATTCTATCCTTTTTTATAAAAAGCCTTTCTCACGCATCCAATCATCATTGTATATTTTGCCAATATAGCGACTCCCATGATCATGTAATACAACAACAACTAAATCGTCTGATTTAAAGGTATCTTTCATTTGAATTAATCCTTGAACAGCAGCACCAGCAGAAGATCCACAAAACAAACCTTCTTCTTTAGCTAATCTTCGACACATGAGCAATGATTCTTTATCGTAAATGGTTTCGATATGGTCTATATATTTTTTATCATAGTTTTCGGGAATAAAATCTTCGCCCATGCCTTCCACTAAATATACTTTGGCCAATTCGGGTTTAATTTCATCTGTATCAAACCAATGTTTTAAAATAGACCCATCAGGATCAACACCGATTATTTTAACGTCTGGATTTTTTTCCTTGAGATACATCCCTGTTCCGACCAATGTACCACCAGTACCTGTAGAAGCAATGTAATGTGTGATTTTACCTTCTGTTTGATCCCATATTTCAGGACCCGTACTGAGATAGTGCGCTTCTCGATTAGATAAATTATTGTATTGATCCGGATTCCAGCCATCTCTTTCTTTTGCTATACGAGCAGCCACACTATAATACGAACGTGGATCTTCAGGTTCAACATTAGTAGGGCATACATGTACTTCTGCCCCCATTGCTCTTAATATATCTACTTTTTCCCTACTCATTTTATCTGCTAGTGTAAATACACATTTATACCCTTTTGCGATAGCAACCAATGCCAGTCCCATACCTGTATTTCCACTTGTGCACTCTACAATGGTACCCCCCGGCTTGAGTTTACCACTTTTTTCTGCATCTTCAATAAGTTTTAAGGCGATTCTATCTTTTATACTATTGCCAGGGTTAAAATATTCAACTTTAGCATATACATCACAAGGGAAATCTTTGGTGATGCGGTTTAATTTCACCATGGGTGTATTTCCAATGGTCTCCACTATATTGTTATAAACTCTTTTCATTATTTCAATTTGGGCAAAGATAAATAAATATGCTACATTAATAAGTTTGAATAAAAAATAGCTCCCTAAGGAGCTATTTTTTATAAAGATTAAAGAAACTTAAAATTATTTTTGGGCTACATCACTTGCACCGATCATTGTAACATCAAATACTAAGATACTGTTTGCAGGTATGCCTTTTTCATTATTAGGGTTACCTGGCATAGCTCTAGTACCATATCCCATGGGTGATGGAATTATCAATTTGGCTTTTGCACCTTTATTTAATAAAGCAATGCCTTCATCCCATCCTTTAATAACTTGTCCACTTCCTAATTGAAATTTAAAAGGATCTGTATGTCCAAATTTAGGATCTTGATTTGAATCAAAAGTAGTACCATCAAGCAATTTGCCGGTGTAATACATACTAACTTCTTGACCAGGTTTGGCATTTTCGCCTGTGCCTGCTTGAGAAATGGTATAGTAAATACCTGATGCTGTTTTAGTAGCTGTGATATTGTTATCTACTAAATATTTTTTAATGATTTCTTCTTCTGCACTGATTTGTTTTTGTGCTGTAGCATCTTCTTCTTTCTTAAATTCTTCCATCGATTTTACAGTTACCATTTTTACATAAAAATGAACAGTATCTCCTTTTTTTACAAATGGAGGCATTTGACCATTTCTAAAAATAGAATCGGCTGAAACCCTAAATAAAGCACTATCGCCAGCAGTTAACAACATCAAGCCTTCCATCAAGTCGCCATTGTATTGAGGCTTTGCAATTTGGGCAGGTACTGGTTCGTTATTATTATTTTTACGAGAATCAAATAATACACTATCTCCTATTTTAGTTAAAATATGTACAGAAACAATACTTCCTTCTACTGCTTTTTTGTCTCCTTTTTCGTCTTGTACAATTTTGTATTCCAAGCCTGATTTCAGTTTGGTAAATTCTTTTGAGGTACATGAAAACATACCAGTAATTATTAGCATAGTAGCTAATATCAATTGATTTTTTGTCATTCGTTTAGTTTTAGTTTGATTATTTTTTTGGTTCTGGGTTGATTTGAATTAATTCTACGTCAAAAAGCAATACTTCATTTGGTCCGATTTTTGATCCCGGAGGTCCATTTTGTCCATAAGCTAAATGTGAAGGAATTAATAAAGTTCCTTTTCCACCTTCTTCAAGCATGGGTATCCCTTCAGTCCATCCTTTGATAACACCTGATAATGGGAAATCAATTGGCTCGTTACGATCATAAGATGAGTCGAATTTTTCGCCGTTTAACTTGTATCCTTTGTAATGTACTTTTACTTTATCGGCTGCGGTAGCATGTTTACCATTTCCTTTTTTGTCGATTACATAGTAAATGCCAGAAGGGGTTTTTTGGGCATTTAAATTATTCTTTTTGATATAATCTTGTAATAATTTGTCGTCGATACCAATTTGTTTAGCTGATTTTTCTAATTGGTCTTTTTCATATTCTGCTTTTGATTTTACAGAAATCATTTTCACGAAAAAAGTTACAGTATCACCTGATTTTACATTCGGTGGCATTTGCCCACCTCTAAAAATCGAGTCGGCTGGTGTTCGAAATTGAGCACTATCGCCAGGACTTAATAGGGCTAATCCTTCCATCACATCACCATTGTATTGCGGTTTTGAAATTTGTGCTGGTACTGGTTCGTTGTTGTTCATTGCATAAGAATCAAACAATGCAGTGCCACTTACCACAGTTTTAATATGCATGGTTACCATAGAACCTTCAACAGCGTTGTTGCCTGCCACATCTTTCACTATCATGTATTCGAGACTTGATGGTAGCTTTTTATATTTATTTGCTTGGGCATGGGCCTGATACATACCTGTGGTGATTACCAATAAGGCTAAAGATAATTTCTTTATCATGTTTTAATTTGTTTTTTTTTAAATGTTTATTTGTTTAAAGATTTGATTTTTAAGAGTTCTACATCAAAAATGAGTATTGAATTTGCAGGTATCCCTTTCGGATTATTTGGATTACCTGGCATTGCTTGTGCACTATAACCTAAACGTGAAGGAATATAAAATGTGGCTTTAGTACCTAAGGGTAAAAGGGCAACACCTTCATCCCAACCTTTGATTACACGATTAACACCTAATGGAAATTCGAAAGGTGTCATATGATTAAAGGCAGAATCAATGTTGCTGTCAAAGATAGTACCATCTATCAGTTGCCCTCTGTAGTTTAAACTTACGGTATCATTCGTAATCGGTTTTGCACCTTGACCTTCTTCTTTAATGATATAATATAAACCTGATGGTGTTTTGAGGGGTGTGAGGTTATTTTTTATAAAATATTTTTGCAACTCTTTATCTTGAATAGCAGTCAATTTTTTTTCTTCTGCTTGTTGTTTAGCCATTTGTTCTTTCAATTGTTTATTGATATTGGCTTGTTGTTCTTTTTGCAATATTTCTTTTGTTTTAATTGATACCAATTTGATCATGTATTGCACTTTATCCCCTTTTTTGATAAAATCTGGTTTTTTTTGTTTTGTATTTTTATACACTTGGTCTGCATCTATTAAGCAAACCACACTATCGCCGACATTCATCATTAAAATAATTTCGATAATATCACCTTTAAATGCAGGTTTGGCCACCCCAAATTCTACTGGTTTACCTTTATTTTGTTGAAACGAATTGTATAAATAGCGGTTACCTGCGATAGATACCATGTTGATTTTGATTTGATCGCCTTCTTTAGGTTTTAAACCATTGGGTTTGTCTACGGCAAAAACATATTCTATACCTGAACTTGTTTTTTTGAAGTTTAAGGGAGTCGGGTTTTGTTGTGCTGCTACCATCAAAGAGCAACTACATAAAATAAAAGCTATTGTAAATCTAAATAACATTGTTTAAGTTGTTTTTTGTTGTCTTCTAATGCTTGTTTAAAGTTTTTTAAAGTCTCAGCAAGTGATACATCAGATCGTCCTCCTGAGGCATTGTGATGCCCTCCCCCATTGAAATAATTTCGGGCAAAGATATTTACATTAAAATCACCTTTGCTTCTAAAGGACATTCTCATTTCATGATCTCTTTCGCTGATAAAGGTAGAAAAAATTATATTTTTTATACTTAAGGGATAGTTAACAATACCTTCTGTATCACCTGTATTAATTTTATATTTATTGAGTTCTTCTTTACTAATAGCAATTACTGCGCTATTGAATTCGGGAAATAAGAGCATTTTTTCTGCAAGTACATAACCTAAAAATCGCAGTCTATTTTCTTGATAATTGTCTAATATAGCCTGATGTATAGGGGTTGGATGCAATCCCTTTTGCATTAAGTCGGCTACCATTAAATGTACGCTTGCTGTGGTAGATGGAAATTTAAAAGAACCGGTATCTGTCATCACCCCAGAGTATAAGCATTGTGCAATATCTAAATTAATCAAAGCATTATCGCCATTTTCATTGATTAAATCAAATATCATCTCACAAGTGCTGCTCTTAGAGGGTCTGCTGATACCAAAATCAAACGTTTGGGCTGGATTTAAATGATGATCAATTAATATTTTTTTGGCTTTTGATTTTTCTAAATAAGGTGCTAAATCTTTTGTTCTTGAAAATTGATTAAAATCTAAACAAAAAATGAGTTGACATTTTTCAATGGCTTTGATGACTTCCTGTTTTTGCTCATCAAACTTCAAAACCTTGTAAGCGGCTGGCATCCATTGAAGAAAGTCAGGCATTGAATTGGGTGAAATAACGGTGCATTTATGTCCTTTCAACGTTAAAAAATGATAAAGTCCTAATGATGCGCCCAATGCATCAGCATCTGCATTATAATGATGCGTAATGACAATTTGCTGAGGATATTCAAGCAATGGACGAATTTCAATTAAAAGTTTATTCATAATCAGGGATGCAAATTTGTTGTATAATTATGGTTTTTTCAAATTTAAATTCATTTTGGTATTAATTAAGCATGCTAAGAAATATTTAACCTTATCAATTGTAAAACAAATTGTGATTTTTTACTATCCTTAAAATATTTTACAATTTTTCAATTAAAAAGATAAAATGAATGCTTTGTACTTTTTTAAACTCCTTGATACAATAACATGAAAGCAATTAGCCAATAATATTCTGCATGAATTTATATGGTATTTAGCTGATCATGTTTTTAGAAAAAACAAATTCTTTATCTCCTTTTTGCGCATTACAAGCATTGCACATCGGTTGAAGATTTTCAATGAGATTGCTCCCCCCTTTGCTTTTGGGTATAATATGGTCAATGGTCATTAACTCGAAATGAGCTGTATAAACATCAATATGAATGCCTCCACTTGTGTTTAGTGCCTTAATCAGGTATTTGCCCTCTTTGTTGCAATCAATCTGTTTACATTTAAGACCATGATGATGAAATACACGTAGCCGTTTATGGTTTTTAAAAGTGGTATGGATTAAATCAAGACTTAATAATTCAATAAATTTATAATTATGTCCAATCTTTTCAGGTATTTGCATAATATTTTGATATTCTCAATACAAAGATGGGAATAAAAACTTTATTTTTGCCACATGTCTAAAGAAAAAAATCTACAATGTTCATTTTGTTTAAAAAACAATACTGAAGTGCTGATGATTGTCAGTGGCGCTAAAGCCAATATATGTGATGAATGTATACAAAATGCAAGTGCGATTATAGAACAGGAATTGGGTTTGAATGAAGATGAGTTAAAATCAAAGTCAAAATCTGGTAAAAATAAAACAACCCAGCCATTTTCATATAAACCCATTGATATCAAAAAGCATTTAGATTTATATGTGATTGGACAAGAAGACGCCAAAAAGGTGTTAAGTGTGGCTATTTATAATCATTATAAAAGGCTTAATCAAAAAATTAAAGATGATGTAGAAATTGAAAAATCTAATATCATCATGATTGGAGAGACAGGAACAGGAAAAACTTTACTTGCAAAAACAATAGCCAAATTGTTAAATGTACCTTTTGCTATTGCCGATGCTACTGTATTTACGGAAGCGGGGTATGTGGGTGAAGATGTAGAAAGTATTTTGTCACGTTTGTTACAAGCAGCAGATTATGATGTAGAACAAGCTCAAAAAGGCATTGTTTTTATTGATGAAATTGACAAAGTGGGTCGAAAAAGTGACAATCCATCTATTACACGTGATGTAAGTGGCGAGGGTGTACAGCAAGCCTTACTCAAATTGCTTGAAGGTTCCGAAGTATTGGTACCACCACAAGGAGGTCGTAAACATCCTGATCAAAAAATGATTAAAATCAATACCCAAAATATCTTATTTATTTGTGGAGGTGCATTTGAAGGGATTGATAAGATAATTGCTCGAAGAGTACAATCAGGATCGATTGGGTTTAAAAGCACTACAGAACAAACACAGCTAGAAAAAGATAATTTAATTCAATATGTCAATGCTTTAGATTTAAGAAACTTTGGCTTAATTCCTGAATTGCTTGGCCGTTTACCTGTTGTAACCTATTTAAAATCGCTTGATGCCCATGCTTTAAGATGCATATTGACGGAGCCTAAAAATGCACTCATCAAGCAATATAAACACTTATTTGAATACGAAAATATCGATTTGCAATTTGATGATGATGCATTAGACTATATTGTACAGAAAGCGATTGAATTTAAATTAGGGGGCAGAGGATTACGATCAATTTGTGAACTGGTGATGAATGATGCAATGTTTGAATTACCCAGTCAGAAACATGGTAAAGATTTTATCATTACTAAAGAATATGCCCAAGAAAGAATCGAGAAATCGAAATATGCCTATTTAAAAGTAGCTTAATACCATCAACACATTAAAAAAAGTTCAATGGTTTCCAGCTTAATGCAATGTGTGTAGGTATTATACCGAACTTTTTCAGACTACTCAATATAAATATTTGGTATTAAATGTTTTAGGATATTATTTCCAGCTACCTTTAAAACTAGCCTTGTATTTATCAAATGGAATCGATTTATGTTTGTTTTGGGCAATGTATTTTGCAATCATTTCCATCGTTGGTATTTCTAAATACCCGGGTACAGGTTGCGGGTTTACAAAACCTTCATCAAAAAATAAACTCGTAGGATAACTGATTTGACCTTGAAGCCATTCCATTACCAATGTGTTTGTTTTACTTCCTGTTGCTAAACCATATTTTTTGTTATTAAAAGTAACCATGTCTTTTCGTTCAGCATTAAAATGAATACAGTAATAGTTTTCATTCATGTAATCAATCACATATTTATTGGTAAATGTTTTTTTATCCATGATTTTGCACCAATGACACCAGTCTGTATAAATATCAATGTAAACTTTTCGAGGAGCTGTGAGCATTTTTTCCTGCACCTCTTCAACGGTCATCCAATTGATTTTATTTTGTGTTTTTTGGGCATATAAACTAAAAGAAATACAAACCAATAAACATAAATTTATAACATATTTCATATTCATATCATTTAAAAAAAATAGTGATGTAATTTTGATTTTATAATTGTCATTGCAATAATAGTATAATATTTGATAAATGAAAAAAATTGCTGTAGGTATTACAGGGGCATCAGGTGCAATCTATGCACAGGTATTATTAGAAAAGCTTCAACGTATTTCAACTATTGAAGTAAGTATTGTGATGAGTGACAATGCCAAAGATGTGTGGGAATATGAATTAGGCCATAAAAAATATATGGGATATGGCATGAAATTTTATGACATCAAAGATTATTTTGCACCTTTTGCCAGTGGCAGTAGCAGTTATGAAGCGTTGGTGATCTGCCCTTGTAGCATGGGCACTTTGGGGCGAATCGCAAATGGCATTAGTGATAATTTAATTAGCAGAGCATCTGATGTTATGCTCAAAGAAAGACGCAAACTGATTTGTGTTGTAAGAGATACACCTTACAACTTGATTCATATTACCAATATGAAAACGGTTACAGAGGCTGGAGGTATTATTTGTCCAGCTTCGCCTTCATTTTACAGTAAACCAAAAACCTTTGAAGATCTGGCTTCAACTGTCGTTGATAGAGTGATTGGATTGCTTGGAATTGATATAAAAACGTATAGATGGAATGAATAAATCCCCTTTTAAGCAATTAATTAAAGCAATACCTTAGATTTACAAACTATTTTTTTAAATTTCTACATATTAATTTTATTTTAATTAAAAAAGTTATTACTTTTGCATTCCGAAAAATAGGATAGTCATGCAAGAAGTTTTAAAATTTGTACACGAACAATTAAACACAACCAAAGAAATGCCTGCTTTTAAAGCTGGTGATAACATTTCAGTAAATTATAAAATCGTTGAGGGCACTAAAGAAAGAATTCAGCCTTTCAAAGGAATTTGTATCAAAAGACAAGGAAATGGTACTGCACAAACCTTTACTGTTCGCAAAATGAGCGATAATGTTGGTGTTGAAAGAACTTTCCCGATTAATTCACCTAATATTGAAAGTATTGAAGTGCATAAAGTTGGTAAAGTGCGTAGAGCAAAATTATTTTATCTTAGAGAACGTCAAGGTAAATCAGCTCGTATCAAAGAAAAAAGAATTAGATAATTATATTTATCCATCGTATTTAAAAAAACTATCCACAATGGATGGTTTTTTTTTGCCCACAATATTTTGAGACTTTAACTTAATTATTTTTGGCATGTTATTTTCTTTAAGTATATTTGTCTTAATTAAAAAAGAAGGAAATGACAGTTTTAAACACTTTGTTACTTAGTATGCCTGGTGGTTCTGAATGGATTATCATTGCACTAGCAGTACTCGTACTTTTTGGAGGTCGTAAAATACCTGAATTTATGCGTGGACTTGGTAAAGGAATGCGTGAATTTAAAGATGCAAAAGACAATATCAAAACTGAATTAGAAGCTGGGATGAAAGAAAAGGAAAATAATTAGTACATTTTTTTTGTTTTAAATTTAAAATATTGCAAGGGGGAAAATGAATAGAGTTATCAATTTATTTATATTATTGTGTGCACTGAACAATGGTCATGTGTTTAGTAAATCAAAAGACTCGGTATATGTTATTAAAATTACAGATACAAGCAGAATTCGAAAAATTAAAGAACAGAAAGGTGAAGTTTACATTAACCCAGCCTCTGTTTCTGACACAAGTCGTTTAATAAAAAGAAAGCCTAAACAAACTGAAACATCTAACAAGTCAACATTTAATGTAAGTCGTGCGTTATTTGGCCCTTTTGCCGATTTTATCAATGACTATATAAGAAACTATCATAATAACCATGGGGAAAGAATAAGCCGTATTTCATCACGAAGTAAAGGACAATTTAAATTGATTGAAAACATCATGAAAAGTTATAATTTGCCTCGGGAAATGAAATCACTCGCGATTATCGAATCGGCGCTAAACTGTAATGCAGTGTCGCCTGTGGGTGCAGTTGGTCCCTGGCAATTTATGGCGGGAACAGCTAAAAAATTTGGGTTATATGAAAGATGGGGGGTGGATAGGAAGAAAGAGGTTTTTTTAAAAAATAAAAAAACGGCTACTTATTTT
>OEIV010000670.1_pt1 | contig 17699 bp, 15 predicted proteins | sample 1539231 | NCBI WGS metagenome assembly OEIV01 (sample SAMN03794762, study PRJEB22550) | activated sludge metagenome | feature: wastewater treatment plant; material: activated sludge; isolation source: Wastewater treatment plant of a petroleum refinery complex | place: Argentina: Buenos Aires ...
CCTATTTTGAGGAAGCCATCATTTTTTACATTTATTTTGATGGCATACACGAGGTTTGCCCTTTCATCTTTTGTCTGTATGGTTTTCGGGGTGAATTCCGCCTTGTCGGAAATCCAGGTGATTACACCCGTGTATTCCCGGTATTTATCCGGGCCGTTGTCAACAAATACCTTCACCTGCTGGTTCAGTTTAACCTGGCTTAACTGGTTGCCGGTTATATAAGCCCGAAGGATCATCTCTTTCATATCAGCCACCTTGTAAATGGCTTTACCCGTAGACGTTAGTTCACCCGCCTCGGCATATTTGGTGATTACCGTACCTGTTACCGGGTTAATGATATTCGCCCGCTGAACCTGGTCCTGCAACAGGGCCACCCTTTTTTCGAGTGGTTTTGTTTCACTCAATATGCTTCGGTTCTGTGTAGATACGTTATTTCGCTGCACATTGATCTGTTGTTTTGTCACCAGGAGTTGTTTCCTGGCCACATCAAGCTGGTAGCTGATATCGTCCACCTGTTTACCCGTTGCCGCATCCTGTTTGAACAGCCGTTCTATCCTGGCCTTTTCATGTTCCAGGTTTTCCACCTGTGATTGCTGCACGGCAAGCTGGTTTTCCAGGAGTTTTACCTGCGGCGATACATCGGCTGTTTTTTCAGAAAGCGCTCCAATGCTGGCCTCTACCTGTTGCTGCTGCAGCAGGATGTTTGAAGCGTCTACTTTACCCACAATGCTGTTTGCGGAAACGGTATCTCCTTCGCGTATATCCAGTGCCGTTATTTTACCAGGTATCTCAGATGAAACTACAACTTCGGTTACTTCGAAAGTTCCTGATGCATCAAACTTTTCCTTATTCGTGTTGCAGGAAACAAAAAAAACTGCGAGTGCTGATACCAAATGATAGAATCTGTTCATGATTGCTGTTTTATAATTTACCTGTAATGGTCATATAATTCACCTGTGCCTGCACCAGTTGAACTTGGTGCGTAATCATCGCCTGCCGGGCATTGTCTTCGGCATTCACCTGCTGGATGAAATCACTTGTGCTGATTACAGCGTTATCCAGCTGGGCCTTTGCGGCAGCGGTAACCTGTTGCCTGAGTTTGATGATCTCTTCATCTACGGAGATGAGTTCGCGGAACCTGTTTATTTCTGCTTCCTGCAACTTCATCTGGGTATTGCTGTTAAGGAGAAAGACTTCCTGTTGTATACCAATCAACCTCCTGTTAATGTCAGCCAGTTGCTTTTCGCTTTTACTGGTATATAAGTTACCGAGTGACCAGTTGATGCGTAAGCCTCCTAAATAATAAAAATCAAACTGGTTATTCAGCATATTCAAAGCCGGCCGCCCATAGCCACTCTGCAGGAAAAGGCTGGCCCGTGGCCGATTCTTTGCCTGTATCGATTTCAACAGTTGTGTGTTGAGTTTTACCTGGTCGGCGAATAATTTTATTTCGGGCCTGCTGATGTCTGCCGGAAGGTTTGTTTGCGCTATTTCCGGCGTTTCAAAAAATACTTCATTATTCAGCTCCTTTCCAAGGAACATGCCCAATACTTCCAGCAAACCATTTCTTGTTGCAGATAATTCCCTGATGCGTTGTACAGCTTTCAATTGTTCGGCTTTTAACTGGTTAAGGTTAGACCGCAATACAATCCCGTTCTGCACCTGCGCCTCAACCTTATTAATACCGTCATCAATTTCCTTTTTAACCAGGTTAGCCTGCTTCATTTGCGCTTCCATGAACAGTATGTTCATGAATAACTGGTTTATCCTTTCCCGCAGTTTGTATAATTCAACCTCCACTTTTTGCTGTTCCACTTCCGCGTGCAACAGTTGCTTTTCCCGTTCACTCCTGTTCTGGTTTCCATCATACAGCAACTGGCTTATTTCTGCTGACAGTTTATACTGGTCTTTATTTATAGGATCAATTTTGACTCCCGGTAATGACAGGTTAAGGCCGGTTACGTCAGACTGATAGGTTGCCTGCCCGTTGATAGAGAGCTGGGGCAGGAACCCTTTTTTCAGGTTTTCAACATGTAAACCTGCGGTCTGTTTAACCAGGTCAAGTTGTTTAATAGCGGGAAAGTTGTTCCGGGCCAGCCTGTTTGCTTCTTCCAGGGTAAGCCTTCCCGGTAGCTGGGCGCCGGCAACATTTATAATGAGCGTGAGAAGTATTAAAACTGCAGGCTTACCTATTACTGAGATTTTTTTGATCAGGGCTTGCATAATGATTATTTTTTTATCGAATCAATGATGAAACGCGGAATCTCTTTTTTCCGTTGTTCCATAAGTAGCTTGAATTGAGCATCGTCTATTTGCATATTCAGCCGGAACATCGATTTGCCAACAAATGGGAACACGGTCATGGATATCAGGTTCATGAACAGATGAACCGGGCTTATTTTTTTTATGGTGCCCTTTTTCACTTCACGTTCAATCTGTTCAAGGAATTTCTTAGGCCGGGGCAGGTTTTCTTTACCCCAAATCTTTTCGATGAACCTTTCGGGGTCCTGGTTTATTTCGTTGATCAGGAATGCTGGCAGGTATGGATTTTCAATCATCACTTCCAGGTATTCTTGGCAGAACTGCTCTATCTTCTGAAAAAGCGGAAGATCCGATTCAAAAATGAAATTTATTTTAGGGAAGAGTTTCTGTGCCGCTGACGTGAAGATCATTTCAAACAGTTTTTCCTTGCTCCTGAAATAATAATGCAGCAATGCCTTGTTGATGCCTGCTTCATCGGCTATGTCCTGCATGCGTGCGCCGGACAGCCCTTTAGCTATGAATACTTTTTTGGCGGCAGCGAGGATTTTTTCTTCGGTCGTTTGTGGTTGAATTTTTTTAGCCATATAGTTTAACCAAATGGTTAACAAAGCTACCATAAAATTCCCGGAACAGCCAAAAATTTCTTTTTTCCGATCCGGGAATGCGGGTAATTACTTTAACTTATACCTCCAGCCAACATAAACCATCCTTCCTGAAACGGGGCCCCATACCAGTGATGCATCAAAGTAGGGACCAAAGGGCTGGTCAGCCGCAACAATCACATTTTCCTGGAAATAATTGGCCAGGTTTTCTGAGCCGATATAAAAATCCATCGGGTATTTTTTCCCGACTGTTTTTGTTATCTGTGCATTCATCAAAATATATTCGGGAGAAGTTGTTTCCCTTTGATACTGCACCGGGTTCGTTTGTGTGCCCGGAACCCTTTTTTTCCCGACGGCATTGATGGTATAATCAAATTTCCAGCCTTTTACGGCATAAGCCAGGTTGGCAAATGCCCTGCTATTGGCTATCAATGGCCGTTGCAATTCTTTTCCGCCATAGGTTGATTTCACATAAAAATACCGGTAAGCCAGCCGCAGTTCCAGTTTCTTAACCGGTTCTATATTCAGCTCTGCCTGGAAGCTGTTGGAAAAGGAACGTCCATCAAGGTTATAGAAATTTACTTCACCCGGATTTTCAAGGTCAACCACTACCTGGTTATTGAAATCATTTCTGAAAAAATCCAGGCTCAGGGTTGCTTCACGGCGCAGGAACCTGAACTTCTGGTCTACACTCACACCTTTGTTCCAGGCCACTTCAGCATCAAGGCCATAGGCTTTACCGGGTGCTGCGTTAATAATATTCAGCTTCCTGGAACTTACCAGCACACTGTTGTTTTCTGCAAAAATATTTGCCGTACGCTGCCCACGGCCTGCACTAACCCTGATAGTTGTACCTTTTACAGGTTCATAACGTACATGGATACGCGGAGTTGCAAAGAACCCGAACAGGCTGTTGTGGTCTCCCCGCAGCCCGGCAACAAGGGTAAACTTATCGGTATGAGTGAATGTATATTCAAAGAAGGCACCCGGAACCACTTCTGTTCTTCTGAACCTGTCCAGTTTATACCATTCATCATACTTGTCGTAGAGGAAACTGAAGCCGGTCCTGAATTTATGGTTTGTATTATTTATGATTGACTGGTAGATAAGATTGCCATAAAAATTCTGTTGCTTCGCATCATACCGGGTAAGCCCGAAATAAGAATCCTGCCGGTGGCTAATCCCGGCTATTTGCAACCCAAAGCTTTTATATTTTTTTTCGGGGAACACATAGCCAATTTTGGCAAAGCCTTCATACCTGCTGGTGCTGATGCCCAGTCCGTAATGATTGGTAGTGAATTTATCTTCCGATGCTTTGAATTTCGTTTCTCCGCCAGTACGTTCTTCCCGAAGTACTTTGATGCCGAATTCGGTATGAAAACTTTTACCGTCTTCATACAACCAACGGTTAACCAATCCGAACTGGTTACCTGTAGGCAGGTCGCGGAAACCATCTTTATTGAAATCAATGGTTGCATTCGTTAAAAAATCATCGTGCAGTAAAACAGCTGTTGACCATTTTTTCCCTATTGCTGCCATATAATTGAGGTTCAGGTCGGTTTTACCGTAATCGTTTACATATACATTTGCAAACAGTTTTTCATCAGTCACGTGCTTTTTCATCTCCACATTAATTTGTCCGGCAATACTTTCGTACCCGTTAGCAACAGACCCGATACCTTTAGTAAGCTGTATGGATTCTACCCATGGGCCGGGAATTGAATTCAGGCCTAACGTAGTGGCAATGCCTCTTGGCCCGGGAAGGTTTTCAACGGTTAGTTGTGTATATATGCCGCTAAGGCCAAGCAGCTGTATCTGCTTTGAACCGGTAACCGCATCATTGAAAGACACATCAACGGAGGGGTTTGTTTCAAAACTTTCGCTCAGGTTACAGCATGCAGCTTTAAAGAGTTCCCTTTCCGTCATCACCTGTGTACGGATGGGGTTTAATGCAGACACATAGGTAGAACGTAGCCTGGAAGTAACTACCACTTCATGCAGGTGTTTACCCGACCCGAGTATTATTTTCAGTTCCTTCACATTTTTTATGGTTAACGTATCGGGTTCGTAGCCTGAATAACTTACAATGAGCCTGTTATTTTTTCCTTCCTGCCTGATGCTGAACACACCGGACGAATCTGTAACGGTTCCCGCTGTAGCACCCAGCCAGGTAATACTGGCACCTTCCAGTGGACGGAATACGCCTTTGAAGTCTTCCTCCAGCACCACGCCTTTTACAATCAAATCCATTTCTGGGGAATTGATTCCTGGTTCCGGGTTATCCTTTGTATCATTCACAAGTGTACTGTCATGAACTGTATTGGCATTTATAGTCCGGTACAGGCAACAGTCGGGTAGTTTATTATAAACCACATCGGCTGCTTTTCTGTCATCAAGGTCGTGCCCGGCAGCAATAATGCTGTTTTCTATTTTTTCCAAAGTAACCTTTTGCGGGTTGTACTGCAATGTTAAATAGTGTGATTCTTCATCCCAAACAGCAGTATGCACACCTTTCATTTTAGCCGCTTTTTCTATACGGTCTTTACACATGCTGCAGGCGCCGGAAACCCTGAATGTTATGGTTGTATCTGAAGGCAACTGCATGTTGTCTTTTGCCTGTAATGTATAGCCGGCTGTCAGGAACAGCACAAGCATCATATATCTAATATGGAACATGTTGAATTTCTTTTCTTCCGGATATATCTTACTCCGGTAATACAATAAAATTTTTTGTGAATATATTCTCGCAGGCGTACATGCGTTAATGTTATGTTACCTGTTGTAACCTGTTACAAACGATATGGCTACAGGGTGATAAATGGGAAATGAATCTATACAGGTATGATACAGTAAGCCGGTTACGCCCGGCAAAATAAGCGGGAAGGAATCATATTCTGAACACACAGTTCAGTACAAACGCGGGAATTCCCTGCCGTGGTGGCGGGGCATGGCTTTTATACGTTACCGGTATCTGTTGGAAAGGGGTAGTAACAAACTGTTCTGCCGGATACGTATGGTGCCATTCACTCACTTGCTTTTCCGGTGCAAACAGGTATGAAGAAGCAATATGGTCTTCGCTTAGTTTAAAAAACCGGTAATTGTCTTTACAGCATCCGGATTTGCATTTTCCAATACCGCATTTTTCGCTAACGCATTGTTGTTGCACATAACTGATGCTTGTTGACTTCAGTTTACCGCAACAATAAAACTGCTTTATGCCAATTCCGATGCAGGAAATGGCATACATGGTAACAAGCAGTATGTTAGCCAGTTTTTTCATGATTCAGCGGCAAAGTTAATTTATTTTTCACCGGATTCAAAGGGAAGGATTCATTTTAACAGTATGCACCTGCAATCAAATTGATACAAGTAACTGCAATACAATGACTATGCTGTTGGAGGAAATACCTGATTGGTTTGGCCGCTTAATGATTTCAAGCTGCAAAATACTCGTTACCTTTCGGGTTAAATAACCTACATATGAAAAAAGGGATGCTTACCTTCCTGTTGTTTTTTGCTGCTGCAATGGTGATAGCCCAGCAAAAGCCGGCATATATTTTATATAAAGCCAACGGAAAAAAGGTGTCTTACAAAAAAATGATCCGGTTACTGGCAGGAAAAGACATTGTACTGTTTGGGGAATTTCACAACAACCCGATATCACATTGGCTGGAACTGGCTGTAAGCAAAGACCTTTCGGAAAAGAAAACCCTTGTTTTCGGTGCTGAAATGTTTGAAGCTGATAACCAGCAGGCTTTAAACGATTTCCTGGCAGGCAAATTATCCGCAAAAGGACTGGATTCGTCAGCCCGGCTTTGGAGCAATTACAAAACAGATTATGCACCGCTTGTACAATTTGCGAAAGAGAAAAAAGCGCCTTTCGTTGCTACCAATATTCCAAGAAAATATGCGTCGCTTGTTTCTAAGAAAGGTTTTGAGGCATTGGATACCATACCTGAAGCCGCCAAAGCATGGATGGCACCATTGCCGATGGATTATGACTCCACGTTGCCTGGTTATGTGAATATGGTTAAGATGATGGGCGGGCATGGCGGCTCAAATATGCCTAAAGCACAGGCAAGCAAGGATGCAACGATGGCATATTTCATATTGAAAAACATCAGGCCCGGTACCCTGTTCATTCATTTCAACGGGGCTTATCATTCAGAAAATTACGACGGCATCAACTGGTATTTGAAAAAGAAAAGCCCGGAACTACGTATCGGTACGATAACAACGGTATCGCAAAAAGACATCAGGAAACTGCTGGAAGAAAATAAAAATAAAGCCGATTATATCATCTGTGTTGATGAAGATATGACCGGTACGTATTGATAGGTGTACGTGCAATTATATTCCACCCTAACTCCATCCTCCTAACATTAATCCCAATTGGCGGGACCTTATTCTTTATTTCTAATTTCTTATTCTCTATATCTTATTCCTTATTCCTACTATCTCCCAAACTCAATTATACAACGCCCCCACTATACCTACACTCATACCATTCACCGACAGCGCTACAACAGTCAGGTTTCCCGGTAATGCCTGAACAGGAATCGTAAGTTGTTGTGGCGGAATAGGTATGCCATGATAACTGATATTCAGTATGGTTTCATGGCTTACAGATTCTGCAGGAGCCTGCACATTGCAGGTTACGGCCATTATGTGCAGGTTAACCTGCCCGGAAAAAGGCAACGGGTGAATCGGGTTGGGTGAATCAAATGCCGGAATTTGAATTACCAGGTTTCCATTAGCCAGCCTGTTTACCGGCATAGATACATAAAAAGGATCTGTGGTAAATGAAAAGCCCTGTATAAAGGGAATATAATTAACGGGAACGGTTGTTTCTGCCTGCCCGGAACGTAACCATTGCTGAAGGGCGTTATTGAAACGGTACATCAGGCTCCTGTTAACCGGTCCAGGGAGCATCGGTTTAAAGGCTTTGCGCAAACTGGCCGAAATAGCTGAAGCGCGTCCTAAAATACTAGCCTGTTTACGGGCAATGGCAGCTTGTTTACCGGTATTGCCTTTTTCCCGTACCAGGTATTCGCCTTTGCGCCTGTAATATATTTTGTTGCCAAAAGTACCTTCAATCTGTGTATCTGTCTGTTTTGCCATATTGTTAACTTTAATTGCTACCGGATAATGTAATACCTGTGTTAGAATACCCGGAAATCGTTGCAAAATTATATGCATTACACAGTTTCCTTTTAGCCTGATGCAATCAATTATCAACAAAAAAACCACAAATTCCTCCAACAAAACACAGCTATTCCGTACTTATTTTTTGGCTGTGCCTGTTACATTGAGTGTATGAAATGTTCAATTTTTACGCATTCACACTTTAAAGCCTGTTGCTGATATGATGTATACTTTCCGTACTTATCCTAAAAAATATGATGCCTGCGAGATGTACATCCGTGTTATTCAACAGGTATATAAATAATTATACCTTCTCCGTTGCAGCACGGATAAACCATTACTCAATAATCAGAAACGAGCATAGAATCTACCCGGCGTAAAATGCTATTTTTAACTTACAGTTAATTCCCTTCCAGATTCAGGCCAATTCAACCTCAAACATATTGCAACATTTTAATTTAATTTTTTATATCTATCTTCTACCGTGGCTGTATATTAGCATCTAAAAAACATATGAAGCTCTATATACCCCTCTTTGCTTTTACTGTAATGGTTTCCTGCCATGTTTCCGGCCAAACGTTCAACAGGGAAAAAATGGACAGCCTGTTTTCCATTCTGGAAGAAAAGAATAAGGCGATGGGAACAATTTCTATTGCAAAGCATGGAAAACTGGTTTACCAGAGAAGCATCGGTTATGCTTCCATTAATGAGCAGGAAAAAATAAAGGCATCTGCCGCAACAAAATACAGGATCGGTTCCATAACAAAAACATTCACAGCCGTCATCATTTTCCAGCTTATTGAAGAGAAAAAATTATCATTAACAGATAATCTGTACTCTTTTTTCCCTTCATTGCCTAACGCAGACAAGATTACGATTGACAATATGCTGAGCCACCGCAGCGGTTTACATAATTTTACTGACGACAGCCTGTATTTCACGTATCATACAAAACCCATTACGCAAAAACAGTTACTTGACATCATTGCCGCAACCACGCCTGATTTTGAACCCGGTAAAAAAACACAATACAGCAATACCAATTATACGTTACTGGCCTTTATTGCTGAAAAAATAACAGGGAAGACCTATAGTCAACTGCTTACAGAAAGAATCACCAAAAAACTGTCGCTTACCGATACCTATGCAGGCGGTAAGACCAGTATCAGCAATAACGAATGTTATTCATACAGCCGGATAAACAACTGGTTACAGGAGCCGGAAACCGACCTCAGTGTTTCCATCGGCGCCGGAAATATCGTTTCTACCACCAACAACCTGGTAACATTCATCGAGGCCCTGTTTAATGGAAAACTGGTGTCTGACAGCAGCCTGGCCAACATGAAAAAGATTCGTGAAGGCATGGGTATGGGTTTGTTCAGGATACCGTTTTACGACCGGTTTGCCTATGGCCACAATGGAAGCATCGACGGGTTTGGGTCCACGTATGCTTATTTTCCAAAAGACTCTGTTGCCATATCCTATTGCACTAACGGGATGGTATATCCGATGAATGACATACTTATCGGCATTTTATCCATTTACTTTAACCGCAAATACGAGTTGCCGGCATTCAACACAAAAGCGCTTACAGAAACTGAGCTTGATTCATATACCGGAACCTATTCCAGCAAAGACTTTCCGCTGGCCATCACTATCAGCAAAGATGGAGCCGTGCTCATGGCCCAGGCTACCGGCCAGTCGCAATTTCCGCTGGAATATGAAGGAAATGCTGTTTTTAAATTCGATCCGGCAGGCATCATCATCCAATTTGATACCGGCAAAAAATCATTCACCCTTAAACAGGCGGGCAGGGAATACCTGTTTACAAAAGATAACTAAGAAGCCGGGCATGCATTATGTAACTAACGTATAGGTATATACGCATTTTATCAGGTTGGCGTTCTTTAATATTGCTGCCTGTTTTCAGCTTATTTCCTGTGGTTTATCCTGAAATGCACGGATATATTTTCGGTTTATACCTGGTAGAATTACTTTATACCGATGTTTATTTCCCAAAGGCTTTCATTTTTGAAAACTAACTTATATCTTGTGTTTGAAACCATGTTTATCCCTATGAAAAAGAAAACAACCATCCTGGCTATTGCCATTATTCTTTCCATTGGCCCGTTACAGGCGCAATTAAAATCAACCCCGCACTGCCCGCCATTCAATGTAGATATACTGGAAGGTTCTGTGAGCAGGTTGTACCCTCAATCTCCGTTTGGTGAAATTGTAAACAGGCTGCCCTGTTATACAGAAGCGGTAGACGAGTTATCATCATCCGGATGTGGCGGTGTATACTTTAAAGATAAAGGGGTGTACTTTCATACCTACCGCGATTATATTGAAATAAAGGAAAACTTCAGCGGTACGATGAGCCTTCCTTTGATGGGAGCCAACCGAAATATTCTTTTCAAATGGCTTGGATTACCTGTTTCAAAAGACTTCAAATGGGAATCTTACCAGATGCGTTATGGAAGCCTCGTGTTATTTTTTGATAATGCCGGCAAAGTGAACAGCATTGTCCTTACCAGTAAAAATGCTGAATCACTGATGATGTGCGAATAATCCGGTAACAGTTCATTGAATTGTGTAACGAATTACCAGCCGCCGCCACCACCTCCACCGCCGCCGCCGCCGGAACTGCCACCGCCACCGCTGCCGCCACTGCTGCTGCTCGGCGGGGTTGAAGCAGAAGCTATTGTACCTGCCAAACCGGAAGACAAGCCACTGGCTATACCGCTATATCCTGAATTCCTGCCCAGTGAGCTATTATAATAAGATGGTTCATACCCTTTTTGAGCCGCCTGTTGTATAATGGTTGAAAATTTTTCTGCCCACTCATTCTCACATTTCAGGGCAATAGCATAAGGCAGGTATTTTTCAAACAACTGCAGTGTCATATGAGGCGGGTTCATCTTGTCGAACTTCCTTTCCTCTGCTGTTTCCAGGTACATCATGAATCCAAGCACTTCATCGGCCAGTTTCCTTCCTTCGGGTGTATAAGCATTGATGATCTTCATAAAAACAACCTGGATGGCAAGGCATATAAGAAAAATGATGATGCTTGTTATCACCATAACCTTGTTACCATTCATACTAAGGTAAATGATGGAGTCAAATGCAACCAGGAACAACGCCAGCAAACCAATACCGATATACCTGTCATTCAAAGAAAACAACCCGCGGAAAGAGTTACCCGTGCCATTACGGATAAGCATCCTTTCTTTCAGGTTGCTGTGCAGGCTGCTGTATAACGAAGCCACTTGCGAATCATATTCCCCTGATACTATTTTCATTCCATATAGGTCTGTGATGTGGTAACCATACCATTTGTAATACTCCTCAGCCGGCCCGTTATTACTTTCATTCGACGATGGTTGCGAAAATGCATAAACATGCCTTTTAAACAAAGAGCCTTCCTTACTAACGGTAATATTTACCTGCTTATTTACGGCATGGTCTACCAGCGAAGCGGCGAACAAGTGCGGGCCAAACTCCTTATTAACCAGGTCTGCCGCCGACATCCCGGATGGTGGCGTAAACCTGGGAATGATAACACCGGATTTCGGGTCTCTGCCAATTTTTCTCCAGTGAAAGAAATGAACAAGAAAAAACAGTATCATGAAAACAAGCAGGGCTGGAATGATGGCGTTGTCTTTCGCCATACCAGCCAGTTGACTGAACCTGCCCGGTTGCTCTAGAACCCCTTTGCTGATTGATACCGCAACCGTTAATCCTTCATAAGGATTGAGCCGCCCGGTTGTTTGAAAATATACTTCCCCTGTTTTGGTTATCCCAGATGAACACGCTTTATCCGTTGAACCCTGCATGCCGGTATAGCAGGCTTGTTCCAAAACCTTGCTGCCTTCAGGGAAACGGATGGTACAGGACGCTTTGTCGCAGGTAAAGCCCCAGCCCGTTCCGTTCACATTCCAGTACAACTCATCCTTATCCGCATGAAAGATTAGCTGGCGGTCAGTTTCATACGTTATCCGGTAAGTAAAAACGCCCCTATCAAGCATCAGCATGCTGTTACCGATATATACATCAATGCCGTTTGCAGCATTTCTCAGTTCATATAATTCCGCCTTCCCGTTCAGCAGCACCTCTTTTACCCTGAAACCGGTTTTTGACATAAGGCCCAGCTTATTGACATACTTAGTGGGAAAACTTCGGCGGATACCTCTTTTAATCTCATCATTACCACTGTTGTAACCTCCGTTTCCATTGTAAATTCGGATGGTTTCAACCACCTCCATATTACCACTATTCATTACTGTTATATACGAGTCGAAGAGGAGTATCCTGTCGGTTTCGTCAATAAATGAAATGGTTTTCAGGAATTCAGGGTTATTATTCAAAGCATCCCTTACAGCCCTGTGCAGTTCCCTGGCATAGGCATCTTTCCTTTTGCCAAACGCCGTGGTTCCCGGGGCCGGGTTAACGGATATTCCTTTTTCAAGCCAACGGAATTTGGTAATGATCAATGGGCGTGAAATTTGTTCTATGATTTCCCTGTATTCCTGATACCTGCTTTCAAAAACCGAAGCCGGTACCTTTTCCTGTACTACTGTTTCTGTTGCAGATTTTAATATGAGCCCGCTGTATTCTTCTGTGGTAAAATATCGGTCGGATATTTTTGTGTAATGGCCAACCTGCGCAGTAACCAATGTACACGTAATCCATAATAAACAAGCAAGAAGGATCCGTTTTCCTTTCATTTAAATATACTTTAGGAAAATGAAACCTGTGGGGCTTTTTGAGCTGACGGGTCTTCCGAAAAAAATGGGGATGGCCTGAAACCAAACATCCCCGCAAGGATATTCTGTGGAAATACGGCAATGCCCTGGTTGTATTCCCTAACAGTTCCGTTGTAATACCTCCGGCTTTGATTTAGCTGTTCTTCCAGCGCCGCCAGTTGCTCCTGTAATTTGATGAAATTGATATTGGCTTTAAGGTCGGGGTACTGTTCTGCCAGCGCCCGTACGTTTATCATGGCAGCCTGCATGCTTTTAGCCGCTTCAATCTGGGCTTCGGGTGTTAGTGCAGCCAGTGACTCGTTGCGCACCTTTATCACATCTGTGAGCGTTTTATTCTCATGGCCGGCATATCCTTTAACCACTTCTACCAGGTTTGGAACAAGGTCGAGACGCTGTTGCAGGAAAGCGCCAATCCCACTCCATGCTTCCTGTACCAGGATACGCAGTTTAGATAAACGGTTATACACCGATATGAAAAAAACACTGATGAGCAGGAAAATCCCCGCCAGGATGATAACAGGATTCATAAAAAAACTGTTTTAAAATACAATTTTGAAGTTACTGATAATTAATTGATTAAAATACCGGCCTCCGGAGATAATACCGGAACCAGTAGATGTTAGCGGAATTAATTTCCCCGATAGTCCAAAAAATATATACATTTAATGTATCTAATTTCCCTGCTAAACCAGCGCTCCTGCATTAACATCCCAATTTTATCTTTCACATCAAATCATTTAAAATGAAAAAGAACAGCAAATTTTCTTTTGTATTTGCATTAACCGGTTTGTTCCTGGTACTTTCCTGCAATAATGCTGAAGAAAAAAAAGAGGACCTGTTGTATCCAATGCAGACACAACAGCAAGCGCTCCTGCACCGGTAGCTCCGGCAAAACCTGCTAACCTGGCCATTATCAAACACAAGGTTTCCGATTTTGCAAAATGGCTTCCGTTGTTTGAATCACATGATACAGCCCGGCTACGGTACGGTTTACACAATTTCATGATTGGCCGCGGTGTAAAAGACAGCAATATGGTACTGGTTGCCCTCTGGATGGATGACTATGAAAAAGCAAAAGCATTTACAGAACTTCCCGACCTGAAAACGGCCATGCAGAAAGGAGGCGTGGTTGGGAAACCGGAAATCAGTTTCATGGATATGCAGATGCTGGATTCCAGCAAGCTGGAAACACCATTCAGGATGATGGTTACACACCAGGTAAAGGATTACGTGGCCTGGAAAGCATCATTCGACAGTCATAAACAAGTACGCATAGACGCAAATATGACCGACCGTGCCATCGGTTACGAAATGGGAAACAACAAGAAAGTGAGCGTTGTTACCGCCGTAAACGACATGGCCAAGGCTGAAGCATTTTCCACGTCAAAAGAACTGAAAGACAGGATGCAGGAAGCAGGTGTTGAAGGCCCGCCAACAATCTTCTTTTACAGGATGGCAAAAAAATATTGATCCTTATTTTAACCTGGTAAACCAACAGCATGGCCGGTAGCTTTACCGGCCATGTTTATGTAAACATAATTCGGAACAACGGTATGAAAAACAGGTAAGTGCTATTTAAAGGTTGTCTATAATTTAGTATATTCATACAAAACAATTCAACTTATGAATCAAAAACTGGCGCAGTTCCGTAAACAGGGATTTCTGGTGCTGGAAAATTTTAACAGTGCAGAAGCCTGTGAAGAACTGATGAAAAGGGGAGAATGGCTGGTTAGTGGTTTTGATCCAGAAGGCCATCCTTCTGTATTCCAGACATCCAACCAGGCGATAACAACAGATGATTATTTCCTTCATTCCGGCGACAAGATCAGGTTCTTTTTTGAGAAAGATGCTTTTGATGAACAAGGCAAAGCCAGGCAAGATAAATTTCGTTCCTTAAATAAAATTGGACACGCTTTGCATGACCTTGACCCGGTTTTCAATAAATTTTCCCGCTCACTTCAAATGAAACAACTGGCGCAAGAACTGGAACTGGATGCTTGGGTAATCATTCAAAGCATGCTTATTTTTAAACATGCCCGAATCGGTGGGCATGTTGATATACACCAGGACTCCACCTTCCTGTTCACAGAACCTGATTCATGCATCGGGTTCTGGTTTGCACTGGAAGATGCAACCGTTGAAAATGGCTGTTTATGGGCCAAACCCGGCGGACATGCCACACCGTTACATGCAACTTTCCGGCGTAAACCTGGTGGCGGAACAGAAATGGTTTCGGTTACAGAAGAAAGCTATGATATGACAGGCATGATTCCGCTGGAAGTTAAAAAAGGCACCTGTATCGTATTACATGGATTACTCCCACATTACAGCCTGCCCAATACGAGCGGAAAATCTCGCCAGGCATATGCAATCCATACCGTTGACCCGCATGCTCATTACCCCGACAGCAACTGGCTGCAGCGTGATATGAGCATGGTAAGGGGCTTTTGAATGGAATGTATACGTTTATATTTGACGTGTTGCAACAAAACGTTTAAGCCAATTCCTGTTCATTGTTCAAAAACCAGCGTATCTGCCGTTGCCCCTAAGCTTAACAGGTAGCCATTTATCTGCTTTACGAAAAGCTGCGGCCCGCATATATAAAAATTCCCGCTGAAATCACGGATGGTATCAACAAGATAGTTCCTGTCGATACGCCTGTCTATGAATCCTATCACCCCTTCACGGGTGAAGATGTTGATGAAATTATAACCCAGCATTTTTACCAGTTCTTCCGGATGTAAAATATCCTGGGATGTTTTATTGGATAATATCAGCGTACTGCCCTGTAACTTACGTCGCTGGAACAGGTCGCGGAATATGGCCAGGAATGGGGTAATACCGGTTCCTGCAGCAATGAACACACCCGGGCCTTTATAATGGATGCTTCCGAAAGGCTCCTTCAATATCAGTTCTGCACCTGCATTTGTTTTACCCAGTTGACAGGTTACCCCGTTTCGTTCATCGTAAATCTTTACAAGGAATTCCAGGTAAGGCGAACTGTTGAGGGACGTAAATGTGAACGGCCTGAAAGCGTCTTTCCATTCCGGGAGGTTTATGGAAACATCGGTTCCCTGCCCGGGAATAAAATGATACCCTTCCGGTTTTTCGGTGATAAACCGTTTAACATCATGATTAATAAAACTTGATTCCAGTATCTTGACGATATGTGCTGCCATATAAACAGGCCATTTTTTTCTAAAGGTAACTTGTAAAAATTATAAAAAAGATGAGTCATTACATATTGATGGTGCGTTTTATCATGCTGCAAATATTATTTGTCCTGGAAGCTTTAAACTAATTCAGCAGGATTTGCATCCATTTATTATTTTTATAAAAAATAGCATAGCATGAAAAAAAGCAATCATTTATTCATTCTATCCAATGGAAGGGTGGCTGCCATTGATAAGAAGACAGGAGGTATCGTTTGGGAAGTGAGATTAAAACAATACCTGAACCGGTCAGTTTCTATGTATTTCGGGCAAATAAGTGGAAGACAACAAACTGTATATCGGTTCAACAGGCATTCTCCTGTGCCTGAACACAAAGGATGGCTCGCTGATATGGAAAAATGAATTAAAGGGCTGGGGCTACCAGTTTGTAAGCATGGCAAATGTAAATAATGAAGCGGCCAGCGCTGCTGCCATTAGCGCTGCTTCTGCCACAGCTGTTATAGCTGCCACATAGCGATCTGCAATGAAACAGGGTAGCATTTTTATGTGCCTATGGAAGATTTCAGGATGAGATCATTCTTTACTTGAAAAACATATGACAGTGAAAAAACGGCAAGGCTATATTTCCTGGGATGAGTATTTCATGGGGGTGGCTTTATTATCTGCCCACAGGAGCAAGGACCCCAATACACAGGTTGGGGCCTGCATTGTAAATGACAAGAACAAGATCGTAGGTGCGGGATATAATGGCATGCCCATGGGGTGTGACGACGATGATTTCCCCTGGGACAAGCAGGGTGATTTCCTGCAGACAAAATACCCCTACATCTGCCATGCAGAACTGAATGCCATCCTGAACAATATAGGCATGGACCTTCGTGGCTGCAGGATATATACAGCCCTGTTTCCCTGCAATGAGTGTACAAAAGCAATCATACAGTCTGGTATAACCGAAGTGATTTATCTTTCTGATAAATATGAACAGACAGACACCGCTAGGGCCTCCAAACTAATGCTTGATAAAGCGGGTATCCTTTACCGTAAAGTACGCACGGGAATTGACAGCCTCCTGCTATCTTACAGGGAGGAAAATGTATAAATAACCAGCCGGGAAAAACAGATCTGCTGGCAAAGAATGCAGTATATAAAGGCTATTGCTTAATAACCCTGATACTTCCCAGCTCTGTTCCGGTTGCGTGTTCAAACCTGATGATATATGCTCCACTGGCAACATTCATAAACGGAACAATGAGGTTATTCACTCCTTTCATCAGGCGCTGAGAACCGGACAACAATTTTCTTCCTGTCATATCAAATACCAGTACTTGCACATCCTGTGCCTTATCTGATTGCACCTGTATTGTAACATGGTCTATAACCGGGTTGGGATAGATTTGTGAAATGGTGAATGCCTTACGCGGCATATCTACGCGTACAATGCCTGAATAGCTTACACTGCCATCCAGGTCGGTTATTTTCAGCCGGTAAAAACTGGTTCCGGAAAAAGGATAATGATCGGTAGATGAATAGGACGCCCCTGAACTGATGCTCCCTTTTGGCATTACTTCAATAATCCGGTTAAACGTAATTCCATCAGCACTCCTCTCTACAGACAAATTTTTTACGTTGTATTCTGCTGCCGTGTTCCAATGAAGGTTAACCTTCTCATTGAACGGCTTAGCGGTAAAGCGGGTAATGGTTACCGGTAGTGGGCCGCAAACAGGTACAAGGCCCATTCTTCCGGTCATGAA
>OEIV010000671.1_pt1 | contig 17684 bp, 6 predicted proteins | sample 1539231 | NCBI WGS metagenome assembly OEIV01 (sample SAMN03794762, study PRJEB22550) | activated sludge metagenome | feature: wastewater treatment plant; material: activated sludge; isolation source: Wastewater treatment plant of a petroleum refinery complex | place: Argentina: Buenos Aires ...
AACACTTGTGGCGGGGCCTCCCGATGCATCTTTTACAGTGAGGGGGTAAACATTGGTACAAAAAGCATTAAATACATTTGATACTTGAAATGCCCCACCGTTAATGGCATAAGGGTGTGCACCTGTACCGTTGGCACTAAACATGGTAAGTGTACCATCACAACCTGGATTACAAGTGGCATTCAACATATTTACCGATGTAATGATGGGTGGATTAGGGGTAACAATATTTACGATTGAAGATTGGGTACAGTTATTGGCATCTTTTACGATGATGGTGTAAACACCCACAGATAAATTATTAAAAATATTAACATTTTGAAAGGCTCCCCCGTTAATATTATAGGTATAAGTAGGTGTTGCCCCATTTGCCGTGATGGTCATGGTGGCATCTCCACCTGGTACACAAGTAGGAATCGTAGTGGTAACTTGTGCAATCACAAGTGCTGTAGGTTGTGTAAGTGTAACAGTTGTAGTGGCTGTACAGTTATTAATATCAGTAGCGGTGATGGTATAAGTAATGGCACTTAATCCTGTAAAGAGCCCAGTGGCATTGTTAACGTTTAATGGCTGAATATTATAATTAATATTACCAATACCACCATTGGCAGCAGCTTGTATGGTTCCGTTATTTCCACCGTTACAACTTATAGGTGTATTGGTAACATTGGTAAATTGTACCTGAGTAGGTGCTCCAATACTGAAGGAAGAAGTAGCGGTACATCCATTGGCATCCGTCACTGTAACGGTATAAACAGTAGCTGTCAAGCCCACAAATACCCCAGTTATATTGGTTATGTTTAGGGGTTGAAGATTGTAATTAATCGTTCCATTTCCTCCAGTAACTGCTACGACCGCAGCGCCGTTATTGCCGCCAAAGCAAGTCACATTGGTAATAGAAACATTGGTAATATTTAATAAAGCAGGTTGTAAAATGGAGGCTATTGTGCTGATGGTACAACCATTAGCATCACTCACCACAATGGTATACGTTCCTTGACCTAGATTATTAAAAATGCCATTATTGTTTGTCACGGCACCTGGGTTGAGCGTATAAGTAATCAATCCATTTCCGCCTGCGACGGTAGTTACAATTTGACCAGTAGCACCCCCATTACATAGAATATTCGTAATGTTGGTATTAATCTGATTAGGGCCGTTAGCTGTTGTAATGCTAAAGGTACCTGTTCCAGTACAATTGTTTCCATCTACAATATTCACGGTATAGACCCCAGTACAGAGCGCTGCAAAGGTATTAGACGGTTGAAAAGGTCCCACATTTAATGCATAATTATAAACACCATTACCACCACTAGCAGTTAACACTACGGCACCATCACAACCAGGATTGCAAGATGCAGGTGTAGTAGCCGCATTGATTAATTGTACAGGAGAAGCTTGATTGAGAAAAACAACCGTTGAAACTGAACAGTTATTTAAGTCGGTAGATGTAATAGTATAATTGCCCGTTGTCAGGTTAGTAAATACCCCAGTTTGATTGACAATATTACCAGGCATAATTTTATAATCAAACCCGCCTACACCACCTGTAGTTTGCACAGTGATAGTACCATTGTTACCACCAAAGCAACTCACGGCGGTACCTGTAATGACAGTCCATAAAATTTGTGGCGCCTGATTGATTAAAAATACGGCCGATACACTACATCCATTGCTATCAACAGCTGTTAATGTATATTGTCCTACACCTAATCCAAAAAAGGCACCATTCATATTGGTAATATTTGGAGGAAGTAAAGTATAGTAAATAGTGCCTGTACCACCTGATGCAGAGCTGGTTACAAGTCCATTATTGCCACCGTAACAAGAGATATCACGATTATCGACAGAATCCCATATTAACTGAGGCGGTTCTGATATGATGATGTTTTGGGTTGCACTACAACCATTGGCATCGGTCACAGATACTGTATAATTATTGGCGAAAATATTATTAAATACACCTGTAAGATTGGTGGTTCCTGGCGGGTTTAACGCATAAGTCAATTGACCATTGCCACCTGTTGCTGTAATTGCAATATTACCTGTATTATTACCAAAACAAAGTATATTATTTGAAACAATATTGGTAATAGTAGGTGATGCGGGATTGGTGATGGCAATGCTTGATGTTACAGTACAACCATTGGCGTCAGTAGCTTGTATGGTATATACCGAAACACCAATGTTTGTAAATATATTGGATGCTTGTGGAGGATTGCCATTGATACTATATAAATACAAAGGCGTACCACCTGTTACAGTTACGGTTATGGTTGCATTATTGCCAGGTACACAGTTGGGAGTAGTACCCACTAAACTGGTAATGACAAAAGCTGCAGGTGATGATATACTAAACGAAGATGTGAGTGTACACCCGTTGGCATCGGTTGCCGTCACGGTATAAGTTGCAGTAGGCAAATTGATAAAATTACCTGTATTGTTATTGACATTTCCGGGCATTAAAGTATATCCGATTAAACCTGTTCCACCAACCGCAGGGGCATTGATAGTACCGTTATTGGCATTAAAGCAAGTAACATTTGTATAGGAGGTTGTATTCCAGTTTAATGCGGCGGGGTTGGTAATATTATAATTGGTGGTGATGGTACACCCATTGGCGTCTGTAGCAATTACTGTATAATTATTAGCTACTAATGGGGTGAATATCCCTGTCAAATTTACAATATTACTTGGCATCAATGTATAGGTGAGTATACCATTACCTCCGGTGGCATTTACATTAATGGCCCCATTTGTCATGCCATTGCAGGTAATATTGGTAAATGTTGTATTGTTCCAAACAATCACTGATGGTTGTACAATACTTGCTATAGTTGTAATCACACAATTATTGGCATCTGTAGCTGTGATGGTGTAATTATTAACAGGTAAATTATTGAAGATTCCAGTGTTATTGGTCAATCCCAACGGATTAATTACAAATGTTATCACACCAACACCCCCATTGACATTGGCAATAATGGACCCGGTATTTGCTCCTGCACAATTTGCTTGGTTAACGGTGACATTGCTAAATGAAGGTGCATTTGGATTAATCAAATTGAAAATACTGGTTACAGTACAATTGTTTGCATCTTTTACCTGAATGGTGTAAGTGCCTATGTTAAGATTTGTGAATACATTGAGGCCTTGAAAAATACCCCCATTGATACTATAAGCATAAGCAGGTGTACCACCAAAAGCTGTAATGGTAATACTTCCATCTGCACCGGGTACACAACTCGGCGGGGTGGAACTTACAGAAGTAATTAAGAGTGGATTGGGTTGGGTGACATTAATCACTGTAGTAGTTGAACAACCAACGGCATCTACAGCCAAAATAGTATAGGTACCTGCAGTTAAATTCGAAAATACACCTGTACCATTGGTGATACCACCTGGATTAATGGTAAAAGTTGAAGCACCTGTGCCGCCTGTAGTGCTAGCATTGATTGCACCATTATTGCCCCCATTGCAGGGCACTTGCGTAATATTAGGTGGATTAAAAGCCAGAGGAGGGGCTATACCAATTGTAGCTGCACTTGTAATGGTGCAACCGTTAGCATCAGTTGCTAAAATCGTATAGGTATTCAGTGCCAAACCCGTAAAAGCACCTGTTAAATTGGTGATATTGCCTGGAGTAATATTATAAGTAATGGTACCTGTACCTCCAGTTGCCGTTGCATTGATGCTACCTGTACCTATACCAGTACAAGGAATATTGTTAATGATAAAGTTTGACCACGCCAGTTGAGGAGGCACTGTTAGATTGATAACAATAGAAGCTGTGCACCCATTAGCATCTACCACATTCACTGTGTAAACACCCACACCTATTCCTGGAAATTGTCCTGTTTGATTGGTGATATTATTGGGTAATAGAGTAAACGTATAGGCTGGCACCCCATTGGTTGCGTTGACATTTATTGTAGTGATTGAATTATTACAAAGCAAAGGACTGGTATTATTTGTCAGTATAGGTGCATTTGCATTGACAAGTACAACACTGACAGATTTTGTACATCCATTGGCATCTTTTACAGTTACATAATAAGTGCCTGCGCCTAATCCGGTAAATGTACCTGATGCCTGATAAGCTCCTGCACCTAATTTAAAGGTATAAGCAGGAGTACCCCCAATACCGACAACATTAATAACTCCATTATTGCCAGGTATACAAGTCGGATTCACCACGGTTCCATTTCCAAATCCTACAGGTGGTGGTTGTGAAATTGTGATTGCTGTGGTTACTGAACAACCATTGGCATCCACAATGCTAATCGTATAATTGCCCGATGTTTTGTTTGTAAAAATACCAGTCGCATTGGTAGTTGCACCTGGGTTTAAGGTATAATTAATCACTGGAGTTCCTCCTGTAGTTGTTACAGTTACGCCCCCTGTGGCTGCGCCGTTACAAAGCACATTGGTAATGGCTACATTGGTAATCACCAAGGCAGGTGATTGGGTAATGGGCACGGTAGTGGTTGCTGTACATCCGTTGGCATCTGTAGCCAAAACGGTATAGTTGTTGACACCCAAACCGACAAAATTACCCGTTACATTTGTCACATTTCCAGGGTTTAAATTATAGGTAATGGTACCAAACCCTCCAGCGGCCAATGCCGTAATGGTGCCATTTGCTAGACCGTTACAAGTAATATTGGTTTTATTGACTGCCGCCCATGTAAGACCCAAAGCTTGTATAATCGACAAGGTGGTACTAATGCTGCAGTTATTCGCATCTTTGGCGATAACGGTATAGGTGCCTGCTGCCAAACCCGTAAAAGTGCCAGTACCGTTCGTTACATTTCCAGGGTTTAAGGTATATGAAATTAATCCTGTACCCCCACTTGCGTTGGTCAGTACTTGTCCATTATTACCAGCATTACAGGCAATATTGATGGCAGTCGCATTATTCCACACCAAAGGTGTCGGTTGTGTAATGGTTGTAACTGCCGTTTTAGTACATCCCAAGCCACTGGTAATGGTTACCGTATAAGTACCCGCTGCAAGGTTACTAAACAAATGGGGTGATCCATTGGCATTGATACCTCCTGGATTTAATGTAAAAGTCAGCGGGTTGTTACCCACTACACCGCTAGCTAAAATAGAACCCGTGCTTTGACCATTGCATAATATGTTTGTGGGTGTTAAAGTGAGGGTTGGTGTTGGTTGTACGGTAATAGTTATTACATCGGTTACGGGTGCGCAATTACTATAAGTACCCGTCACAGTATACGTGGTTGTTACTGCTGGAGATAATGTGGTGAAAAAAGCATTCGGGTTTGCTACACCTAAAGCAGGTGACCAGCTAAAATTTAATCCTGGGTCAAATGTACCATTCACTACTACGCCATACCCTTGACATATGGTAGTATCATTGTTTGCAATGTTAAATTTTGGTGGGTCTTTTACTAAAATCGTTACACTATCAATAATGTTATTGCATCTGTCTTTAAGCTTAATTTTGATGGTTTCAGTTCCTTCAATAATTAAGTCATTGATTGGTAAAATATTAATAATTTTAAGGGTATCGTTGATATTATTTGAAAAGATATGGGTTGTTTGAATCAAAGGATAATCAGTACCATTGGTGGCAGTACCACTGATTAAAAGTTGCACAGTATCGATGTTAACCTGGGCTTGAAATATTTGGCGGTGTATTTTTAATATGGCGGTATCACAGCCTTCAAATACATAAGGTACGCCACCTGATATAGAATCTGTTTTCACGCTAAGTTTTACATTATTTGATTTAAGACTGCCTGCTTTCAGAAAAACGCCTGAATCTAAAATATGGTCGAAGCCATCTGCAATAGCTAATTTTAGGTGATAAGTACTGCAGGGTTGTATAGCAGCTTGTGCGGTAAATAAATGTGTAAAACCTTCATAAGTTACAGTAGTACCACCCGTATTGTCGGTATATAATCCAGTAAAAGGAGATCCTGGACCCATATTGGTACAGTTTGCAAGAGCCCCTCCTGGATAAATAACCCCACTGTTTACACTATTAATCGCAACAGGAATATTGGTACCTGGTACAAGTGCTATATTTTTAGGAACTGCATAACCTGGACCAGAAATAAAAAATCCAAAAACATCGTTGTAGTTACTACAGTTAAATTGCGGATATTCTTCTGAACCAAAAACATATTGAAAAAATATAGAGTCGCCATTTGCTGTAAAGTCAAATTCAAGTATGCATCGGTCATAGGTATTCACACCTGCCAATGCTGTTAATGCAGCATCACCACCTGTTCCCTGGTTGGCATTGGCAAAATTAGCCTGTGCTCCATTTACACCATAATTAGGTGCATTGGTTGCCGCTAAGCCTGTAGTTAAAACGATGCCACTATCAATACCTAAATTAGCGGCTGTTACCACAAAAATACCCGATTGATTTGGGTTGCACTGTACAGCTGCATTGGTGAGAATGACCCCTGGGCCCACTAACTTTTGTGCCAATTGATTGGCATTATTAGTGTTGTTGACAGCAATCTGTGCCTTTGCACCTATTGAAAATAAAATAAATAACAAAGAAATGATAGAGAACTTAATTTTTATTCTTTGAATCTTAGTAAAAATATGCATAGCGTTTTCTTATTGAAGTAGTTATTCGATGTGATATTTTCAATAAAAAATGCAAATTCTTAACGCCAAAAATAGTGCCAATAATGTTGGTCACTCAAATATACATCCATTAAATCAAAAACTAAGTATCTGAATTGTCATGTTAATGTAAAATTAGTATGAGGACTGTATTTGAAGTTATTTTACATATATTAAAAATATTATATATTCATCCATATAATTTACAATTAGTTAATGTTAGATGATAAAAATTTGTAGCTACTTTATTAAGCTTTTTATCGAATTATTTAATTCTACTGATGAACCCTTATTTGTCATATATTTAGTTGTACAAAAAATAATGACTCACAAAGAAGACATATAATTTAGTTTCTATATATTAATCTATCATTTAATATTTGTAGGCCTTATGCTCCTATTTCTTAAAGATCATTGGTATGAAAAGGTTCACAGGCTTATACTATTATTTTTCAAAAATTAAATCCATTCCACCTTGTTGTAATTTAAAACTTTGAATATACCCTTTTTCATCTTTCCTAAAAAACATACGAATATCAGCCGCTTTAAATTGATATTCAAGTTCATTCACTTTTTCTAAAGGTATAGGAGATTGCCCTGTAGCTTGAGCCATCAGTACGTTATCTTGTTTAGTAATCGTTATTGTCATATTCATTTTGCTATTGCCATATACCCCCTCAATACTTTTTAATGCCACTTCGCTTAAAACCCTTTTTTCAAAAACAGGTAACTCAAACGCTTTATTATAATAAATGTTCAACATCGCAATCGCAATATCGTTCATAGCATAATTATAGCCATTCCCTACTATACAAACAGCTAATTTATCTTCTTCATTGTAGCCCAACATCGACTGAAAAGCATCAATACCACCTGTATGACCATAAAAAACCTTTTTTGCAAATGGAAATTGAATCATCCCATACCCATAACCTTCATTCATCTTTTTCATATTCTCAAGCATCGGTTTTGAAATTAATTTTCCTTCAAAAAGGGCCTCTATAAATAAACAAAGGTCCTTGGCTGTAGAAACAATATTACCCGCCCCTTGTGGTATAGACATATCTGTTTCTTCTGAAAGTACCCACTGATTATTTTCAAAATCGTATGAATGACATTCATTATTTAAGACCTGAATATGAGCACCTACTTTGGTATCGGCTAAATTCGCTTTTGCGCAAACTCTTTTTAATAGTTGCTCAGCATAGGTACTTTGGGTCAGCTTTTCCAGTATAAATGACAAGAGAATATAATTGGAATTGCTATAGCTATAACGAGTACCAGGTTCGAAATCACTTGAAAATTGTTCAAAAATTTGTATCAATTCCTGTTCAGACTTTGGGGTGGTGTGGTAGGATGTATAGTTTTTATCTGCGGTAAGGTTTGGAATACCACTTCTGTGATTTAATAATTGTTCAATAGTAATGATTGAACTATTTTTTATAGCAGGATAAAAAACATTCAAAGGTGTGTTTAGTTGTAATTTTTTCTCCTCTACCAGTTGTAAAATCATCACTGCTGTAAACATTTTACTAATGGAACCAATGCGATACTGCGTGTAAACATTCGATTTTTTATTTTGATGTACATCTGCAAAACCAATGGCACGATCATACACAAAAATACCTTTATCATAAAGACAAACGCTTGTCATGGCCTTTTGATGTTTATCAAGCAATGTAAAATACTTGTTTAGTTTACTGGTATCTAGTTGTGCACTAGCGGTTATATTCGTGCTAAGAATAAAAAGAAGAATGCTCAGTTTTTTCATGCTTCAAATTTAATTCTCTCTATTGAATCAAATGATAAAAATATGATGAATGGAAACGCTTTCGAATCAAAAGTATACAGAATTTAGGAAGTGAGGTTGTATATTAGAGGCGCAAAAAGATTATGTTGAATAAAAAAATCACGATCCTGGGAAATGGTAGCTGGAGTTCTGCTTTAGCTAAAATACTTACAGACAATGGGCATACCATACAATGGTGGATGCGAAGCACTGAAGCCTTAGAAAAAATTAAATCTACCTCACACAATCCTCATTATTTGACATCAGTCAAGTACAACAACGCACTCATTCATTTGTATGCAGATATCGCACTTGCTATAGCAGAAGGCGACATAGTGATTATCGGAATACCTTCAGCCTATGTCGTTGCAATGCTAGAGGCCTGTGCCCCGAATGTGTTTGATAATAAAATAATATTATCTGCAGTAAAAGGCATATTACCCAATGAAAACGTTTTGCTTAATACTTATCTAAACACCCATTTCAATGTAAACATCAATCATTATGGGTGTATCAGTGGGCCTTGTCATGCAGAGGAAGTTGCAAGTGAAAAATTGTCCTACTTAACATTTGCCTCTGCAGATATTACCTTGTCAAAATCGGTAGCTGCTTATTTCAACAATGCCTATTTACATACTATAATCAGCAATGATGTGTATGGTGTACAATATGCCGCCGTGCTCAAAAACATCTATGCTTTAGGCGCGGGTATTGCGCATGGGCTCGATTATGGCGATAACTTTTTGAGTGTTTATATCACAAATTGTTTTTCTGAACTTCAACAATTTATGGATATTATCAGTACCCAAACCCAGCATCATTACAATACCAGTGCCTATCTCGGCGATTTACTTGTGACTTGTTATTCATTACATAGCCGTAACAGAACCTTTGGTAATTTTATTGGCAAGGGCTATAGTGTAAATGCTGCTAAACTTGAATTAAATATGGTGGCGGAAGGTTATTTTGCATCTAAAGGCATTCATGAAATATGTGAAAAAATAAATTACAATCTGCCAATTGTACAATGCATCTATAGTATTTTATGGCTACAACAATCGCCACAACAAGAATTCAAAAAAATTGAAAAGTTGTGTAGCTAATAAATTATATTTATTTTTGTCATTCAAAATAAAAATTAAATCTTATGAAACGAAACATTTTAATGACATTCAGTCTAATTGCAATCCTTGCTTTTACACATTCATCATGTAACAAAATTAAAGAAGCGGTAAAAGCTACTATCGGCCTTAAATCTGCCGATATTGAATTTACCATTCCCCAAATTACAGCCACAGGACCTGCGACCATTGCAAATAAAGATGTATACCTAAATGTTGACAGTATCATCAAAGCCAACAATTCAAAATTAAACGCCAGCAATATCCGTTCAGTAAATATTAAATCATGCACCATCACAATGCTTGACGGTGACGCTAGTAATAATTTCTCAGCGCTCAATGCTTGCAAAGTTGATTTTTCATCAAATGTGAATACCAATTTTTACACTTTAGCTGAAATTACCAACAATCCTGACGTTGAAGCCTATACCCTGGAAATACCAGTGAATGCAACGGTTAATTTCAAAGACTATTTCAATGCCACTACTTTTTCATATAAAATATCAGGTGATGCACGCAAAACTACTTCTAAGGATATTCATTGTAAAGCTACTATTGAATATGATTTAGAAGCTGGACTTTAATTTTACCTTGTTCAAGTTTTAAAAAGAAGAGCGCGCCTATGGCGCGCTCTTCTTTTTAAAACCAAAGGGCTTAGCAATTCATCATCAATTGCTTCTGCAATACACAAAAGGGCATCATACCCTTCATAAAAAAATGATTTTTAGCGTAAAAATGCCCCATTTTCACAAAAAATAAGGAATTAAAAAAATCATCCTATGATTGCATAACGTAACTTGCGTATCCGTATGAATAATTACCAGTTACTCATTGCACGTCTAGATGCTTTTATCCGTAAGTATTACGCTAACAAACTGATTAAAGGCTTATTGATATTTTTAGCTGCTGCAATTGCCTTTTATCTGCTTGCGAGCCTTGGCGAATATTATTTTTATTTCCCCTCTTGGCTTCGCTATACTTTTTTAATCTCATTTATTGGTATTGGCGGTTTCGCACTCATCTACCTCATCATGATTCCCTTGCTTAAAATGCAAAAGCTGGGAAAAGTAATTTCACATGAATATGCTGCACTAATTATTGGTACCCACTTCCCCGATGTACAAGATAAATTACTGAATGTATTACAACTTAAACAAGGCTTGCATAATACCATTAGCAAAGAATTGATTGAAGCTAGTATTGAACAAAAAACCAAAGACCTTACCCCCGTTCACTTTCAAACAGCGGTTAATTTTGCTACCAATAAACGATACCTTCCCTTTGTATTACCACCACTTCTTATTTCTATTTTTATTCTATTTGCAGCACCTAATATATTTAAAGAATCAGCCGAACGATTACTGTCGCCCTCTGAAAAATTTATTCCAAAAGCCCCCTTTACCTTTAAAATATTGAACAAAAACCTGCAAGTTGCTCAATATGAGGATATCGAAATCCAATTGATTACAGAAGGAAAAACCATTCCCGAAAATGTGCTTATCAAATCGAATGGACAAGAAATCATGATGCAGAAAAAAGAAAGAAGCCCGGAACAAAAAGGCGATTTTATGTTTACACATACTTTCTTCAAAGTATCTAAAAATATAAGCTTTTCATTTTCTGCCGCTGGTTTTGAAAGCGAAAAATTTACCATTAAAACCTTACAAAAACCAGTCATTAAATTATTTAAAGTATCAGTTGATTATCCCGACTATACAGGTCGTAAAGATGAAGTACTTGACAATATTGGCGACATCATTGCGCCGCAAGGCACCACTTTACGTTGGGTATTTAGTACTGAACATACTGATCATATGCAATTTGCTTTAGGTAATGCAGCAGGTGTTGATATGCCCAAACAAATGAATCAGTTTTTATATAATTATCGTTTTATGAAAGACACTTCATACAACATCATTATTTCAAACAATCAAATAGCGAAAAAAGATACCATGCATTACACCGTATCGGTGATACCTGACCAATTTCCATCTATCAATGTACAACAATACAATGATTCACTCACCGATAACTTTGTATTGTTTGTAGGAGAAGCAGGTGATGATTATGGCATAAGAAATGTATCACTCAATTATAGTATCCAAAAAACGAATGAAAAAGGAGAAGCAACTGGTGGACTAAAAAATGGGTCAATACCCGTTGCAATCGCAATGGGTACATCTACCCAGTTTAATCAGTTTCTTGACTTAGAACAACTCAATCTGCAAGCGGGCGATAAACTTTCGTACCATTTTTCTGCATGCGATAATGATGCTGTCAATGGCAGTAAATGTACCAAAAGTATCACCTTCACTTACGAAAAACCCACTGCGAAAAAGCTTGATTCCCTGATTGAAAAAAATCAGGAACAAGTAACAAAAGACATCAACAATGCCGCTAAGCAAAATGATAAAATGGAAAAAGATATTAAACAAATGCAAGAAAAACTATTGCAAAAAAATGAACTCGACTGGCAAGATAAAAAAGCCATGGAGGAAATGATGGAACGCAATGAAAACATGCAAAAACAAATAGAAAATATCCAAAAGAAATTTGAACAAAACAATAAACAATCAGAGAAAAAAGACTACTCAGAAGAAGTAAAAGAAAAACAAGAGAGCATGGAAAAACTGCTTGACGAATTGAAGAAAAATGAACTGAACGAACGGATGAAAAAAATGGAAGAGCTGATGAAAATGCTCAATAAAGATAAACTAATGGAACAGCTCAAACAAATGGAACAAGACAATGAGCTAATGGAAAAAGACCTTGACCGGGTAGTAGAAATGATGAAACAACTTGAACGGGATATGCGTATGGAAGACATTGCCAAAAAAGCAGAAGAACTCGCTAAAAAACAAGATGAGCTGAATAAGCAAATGGACAATAACGCACTCAATAAAGATGAACTTAAAAAGAAACAAGATGAATTGAATAAAGAGATGGAAGCCATCAAAAAAGATATCGCTGAACTTGAGAAGGTAAATGAAAGCATGGAAAACAAAATGGATATGGGTGATATGAAAAAAGATGAAAAAGAGGCTGCAGACAATATGGATAAAAGCTCAGATCAATTGAGCAGTGGCAACAAATCAGGGGCTTCCAAATCAGGCAAAAATGCCAAAGAAGCTCTCGATAAAATGGCACAAAAAATGAAAGATGCAGCAGGTGGTGGTGGCCCCGAACAAGTTGAAATTGATATTAAAGCAACCCGTCAAATTTTACAAAACCTCATACGTATGTCATTTGCACAAGAGGACTTAATCAATGATGTGAAAAAAACATCAATCGCAGATCCTAAATATGTAGAGAATACCCAACAACAAAACAAACTTAAAAAAGATAGCAAAATGATTGCGGATAGTTTATTTGCTTTGAGTAAACGTTTGCCTAAGTTATCTTCAACAGTTAATAAAGAAATAGATGATGTAAATCGTCACATGGAAAGTGCCATTAATTATCTCGAACAACGAATTGTACCACAAGCAACCATGCATCAACAGTATGTAATGACAGGTGCCAATAACCTCGCCCTTATGCTCAATGAAGTATTGCAACAACTCATGCAACAACAAGCCGAAAGCCAAAGTCAGGCCAATGGAAACTGCACAAAACCAGGTAGCAAACCGGGCAAAAAACCGGGAAAGAAACCGGGTAAAGGGATGGGAATGCAATTAGGCGATATTATTTCGCAACAACAAAAATTGGGAGATGCCATGAAGCAACTGATGGACAAGATGGGGAAAAAAGGAAAAGAAGGCGAAGGAAAAGAAGGAGAGGGTAAAGGCAAAGATGGAAAAAAACCCGGACAGTCGGGCAATGGTGGTGGCAATGGCGGACAAGGCGAACAATCGCCCGGCGAGTCGGAACAAATGGCTCGTATAGCAGCACAGCAATCCACCTTACGTAAACAACTTAACGACATCAATAATGAACTTCGAAAAGACGGAAAAAGCAATCCAAACCTTACCAAAATACAACAAGAAATGGATCGCAATGAAACAGATATTGTAAACAAAAGACTGACAAATGATATCCTGAATCGTCAATCAGAAATCATGAGCCGTTTGCTTGAAGCTAAAGAAGCTATGCGTCAACAAGAACAAGGGGAACAACGAGAATCGAATTCAGCAAAAGAAATAAATAAAGAAATTCCACAACAACTTAAAGACATCTTAAAAAGTAAGCAATCAGTGATTGACTATTACAAAACAATACCTGGTGAATTGAAACCTCAATATAAAAAAATGGTGGAAGATTACTATCAACTGATTAAGTAATACCAGTGTGAAGTAAAAAATACGCGAATGTTTTTTTAAATCTTACACTGATAAATGCAGGTTAAAATAATATTTTACACTCTTTAGCGTAACTGTACTTTGAACGATGCATTCATTCAATCGGTATAATCTACTGATCAATGTTCTCCTTCCATATTGCAACATGTTTCGAATGAAATCATTTTGGTTTGATATTATATCGAAAGGTAAAAACCTCATAGGTATTAAAAAGGTAAGCTTGGTATTAATGATCATTTTATTTTATCTTTAAGCCATGTTAAAGTACGAAAAATACCTGTTTTACTTCTTGTTACTACTGGCATTGAGTATCATCATCATTCCTAAATATTACATCACTGGTGACGGGGGGAGTCATGTGTATAACGCTAAAATATTATTCGATTTTGTGTTCAACCATGAAAGAGACTTTTACAAAGAATTTTATTCCATCAACAGAGCCATTGACCCAAACTGGATGAGTCATTTAAGCATCGGTGTATTTTTACAAATGTTTCCCCCCTGGCTTGCAGATAAAATGTTTCAAATAATGTATGTCATCACATTTGCCTTTGGGTTTAGATATATGATTACATCCATCGAAAAACAAAATGGCTTTCTCAGTTTTTTATTTTTCCCATTTGTTTTCTCTCTGCCTTTTCAACAAGGTTTTTACAATTATTCATTTGCACTGGCACTTTTATTTTTTACTGTAGGTTTTTATATCCGGGTAAAAGATGATTTTGACAATGCACTTCATCAACTTATACTGGCTGTTTTATTATTAGTTACCGCCTTCTCCCATGGCATGCCAGCTATTTATGTGATGATGATTATATCTCTCATTTGGCTTTCAGACCACTATTTTTATTTTTTTCCAATTAATATAAAAAAAATTATTTATGCTCTTTCTCAACTGACTTTGGTCTTCCTCCCCTCATTATTTATGATACTGCTTTTTATGGCGAAAAGAGGATTTGGTACCGAACCTCACGCTTGGAGTAAAACCAAAAAGTTGATTGAATTTTTTAAAATGTGGACTTCACAAAGCACACGAAATGCAGAAATATACCCAGCTGTTGCATGTGGTATCTTAATATTAATTTATTTAATTATTTTATTCTTTACACGAATTAAAGTTAATATTTCAAAACGCAATACTATTGGATATGTCTTTATCTTTATGGTGTTTTTTACCTTTATTTCCTATATCAATTGCCCCCATAGTATTGGTGGCGCTGGCTCTATAGATATTCGTTTGGCTTTTTTACCCCCTCTCTTTTTAATCCTTTATTTCGCTACTAAAAACTGGAATGATTTATCAAAAAGAATATTCATCATCGCTGCATTTATGATCTCAACTTCCTTTTTGATTATTCGATTCCCTTTTGTATTGAAAGCCAATAATATAGGTAAAGAAATCATGACAGCCGATGCTGTAATACCAGATAAAAGCATAGTACTGAATCTTCATTTCGATGATTGGCAACAACTAAATAATGGAAGTGACAGCCTTTTTCACCGAGATGGGTCTTTTATTCATTTCAGCGATTTTATAGGTGCACAAAATAACAAACACCTCATTATGCTCATGAATTATGAAGCAGAAATCAATTATTTTCCCGTTAACTGGCAAGCTGGCAAAAACCCTCGTCAAAGTATCAGCGGATTGATCCCTGGCAATTATCCGCCTTGTGGTGACATTTCACTGTATGAAAAACAAATCAATAAAAAAATTGACTATGTATTAATTCAGAATTGGCGAAAAGATGTAGAAAATATAGCTTGTGTAAAAGATTTAATTTCACAACTGAATGCCCAATTTAGCTTAGTATATGAAAGCCCTAATAAATACGTGATTGTCCTAAAACGAAATCTGTGATGTGATATCATCCCATTTAATTTTAAATTTATTTAATGCGATGCAATTATTTCTCTAAAAAATATACATTAAATTTCAGTTGAAAACAATCAGGTTATTTATACTAAAGTGTTTATTCATATTTATCAATATTTTATAATGTATACTGTGGCAAATGCAGATTGAAAGATTGTTTAACGGTATTACGTCAAAAATCCATTGGGGCTATTCCTCCTTTTACATCGGTAATCTAATGTGTCACAGTACTCTCTTTAAAATATTAAAACATATGATTTTTTACTCTCTATAAAACAATCCATTGATTGAATAAGTTCAATTAATATGCTACTATGTAGCTTCTACATTTCCCATTCATGATGAAATGATGCTTGTCTTAAAAATATTTTGAGTATTTTTGAAAAAAAATCTCATGAAAAATGCATTGTTATTGTTTGCTTTATTAGGTATTCTAAAAGTTCAAGCACAAGTAAAATTTATACAATCAACCAAGAATACGAAAACTCCAAATACCGTATTTATAGGTATGCCCAACATTTTTACAATAAGTGCTCCTCAGGAAACCTCTGTGAGTCAGATTATTTCCTCACAAGGAAACATACGAATGAATAGCGATGGCACATTTTCTCTTTATGTACATGAACTCAGCAAGGACCCCCTTACTTTAAAATACACTGCTACCACTAATGGATCTGAATCGGTGAATAATTATCCTACCCAATACACCGTTAAAAACATGCCATCTCCTTATCAACTCAAAGTTGGAGACTATATTAAAAGTGGAAAGATTTCCTTGGCAAAATTTAAAAAAAATCATTTACTGAGCTTGGTTGATATAGAAACTAAACAACTGGTGAATGATGTAACAATATCATGCTCTTTTAGTTTTTCGCAACAAAATGGTGTTCAAACCCAGTATCAATACCTTTCTACAAATACAGTTAAAAACCAACAGGATTTTGAAAATATGATATCTACTTTAAAAGTGGGTGATAAAATAAAAATTGAAAAAATTAATTTATCTAGTCCTGACGGCAATACCATAGAATTAGATGATATGCAATTTTTACTTGTTCTATAGATCTTATCTCTGTATTTCAAACACCAACAATTGTCTTCCATTGTTAAACTAAAAAGCAATGTGTGGGTTTTATACCGATAATTCTAAACCAGTGCTTAAATGTATTTCGTATGTTTAATTGATTATTGATAAAAGCAGCTAAACATTAATGCAGTTATTATATGGAGCTTGCTTATTAACGCCTGAAGAAAGGAATCCCCTCCATTTAAGACCACTATTTTGTGCAATTAATGCAAGTCTGATACAACAGGAATACAGTAATTTTATCCAATTTCCGAGTACCCATTAAATGGAGTATGGCTACTCAGTTATACATTATTTGTTTTGTTGTAGACAAATCGCTGAATTGACATTCTGTCTTACAGTGCCCATAGACATTATAGATTTTAAAGTCATGCCGGTATTCATTAAAACAACGCCCCATATCTACTGCATTGCTGTTTGAATGGAGAAGCCCTAAATAATCAATCTTTCCAGTTTGCTTTCTCTAATAATGACAATTTATACCAAATGTAGTTACTATGTAGTTTGAAAACGTTCAGTATAATACCTACATACATTGCATTTAAGCTTATAACAAATGGATTCTCTCTTTAATGTGTCGTTGATATTACCTGTATCATATTATTTGACTTCTTTATTTGGTATACATATTTTTTAGGTGAAAAAATCAAGTGATCCCAAATACATTTATTAAACAGTCTTAAACTTATCGCTAGCATGCCTAGGTATTTTCAATTAAAAAAACGCCCATCCTTTTACGGATGGGCGTTTTGTCTATTTACTATTTGCTTTGTACTAATTACTTTGTACTAGGTACTTTGTACTAAGTACTGGCATTAATCATTCTTCTTCACTTTGCTTGTGTGCGTCAAATGGTTGTTTTCGTATACTTGTACGGTATACACACCACTTGCGATTTCAC
>OEIV010000672.1_pt1 | contig 17644 bp, 11 predicted proteins | sample 1539231 | NCBI WGS metagenome assembly OEIV01 (sample SAMN03794762, study PRJEB22550) | activated sludge metagenome | feature: wastewater treatment plant; material: activated sludge; isolation source: Wastewater treatment plant of a petroleum refinery complex | place: Argentina: Buenos Aires ...
GAAGCGGGGGCCGCGGGCGAGCGTGACGGCGCCGCAGGCCGCCCGCCCGCCGGGCCGCACCGAGCGGTTATCGTGGTCGGCCAGGGGCCGAAGGCGATGCCCGCCCGCCTCTCGTCGACCGGCGAGCAGAAGGCGCTGCTCATCGGCCTCGTGCTCGCGCATGCCGAGCTCGTCGCCGAGCGCCAGGGAGGCGTCGTTCCGATCCTGCTGCTCGACGAGGTAACGGCGCATTTCGACGTCGACCGGCGCGCCGCCCTGTTCGCGGAAATTCAGCGGATCGGCGCCCAAGCCTGGATGACGGGAACCGATCGGGCGGCATTCGCGGCGCTCGAAGGACGCGCACAATTCCACGTTGTCGCAGATGGCGGCGCCACGGCCGCCTGAGGCACCGTCATGCCACATCGCCGCGCCTGCCAAAATGGCTGCAAAACCTTGGGATTCGCCGTTCATCCAACCATGTGACAACGCCTATTTCGCGTGCCGCCGCAGGGCCCTTGTGCTATTGTTCGCCGCTGGCCCAAGGCATTCTCCTCGAAGCCCGGAGAGATGCGCGACACGATGACCGTCGGGGCCGCGAGCCGGGCCGCAGGAGTGCCCGCGATGGACGGGCATCCAGGGGCGGGCATCCAGGGGATGATCGGTCGGGATGGAAGCGCCCCGCGCTTCCATCGAAAACGTAGACCTCACCCTCGGTTCAGGGTCGAGAGTGCAAGTCGGGTCGAGAGTGCTGGTTGCGGCTTCGTAAGGATAGCGAGCGCGGTTCCGACTGATCGGAAGGCAATCCAGGCGTTCGCGTTGACTGCGACAGATGGCAAAAGCCCGCAGCGGAAGAGACGATCGACAAGAAGGCGTCGCGGAATCGCGGACAGCCAATGGAATTTTCGAGGAACCTCGCATGAGCGTGAGCCCCGCTAAGAAAGACAAAGGCACCAACGCCAAGGCTGGCGAAGGCAAAGCCATGCCCGACAACAAGGGCGCGGAGAGCTACGGCGCCGATAACATCAAGGTGCTGAAGGGGCTCGACGCGGTGCGCAAGCGCCCGGGCATGTATATCGGCGACACCGACGATGGTTCGGGCCTCCACCACATGGTCTACGAGGTCGTCGACAACGCCATCGACGAGATCATGGCCGGCTTCGCCACGCGCGTCGTCGTCACGCTGAACGCCGACGGCTCGTGCACGGTGCTCGACGACGGCCGCGGCATCCCGACAGACATTCACAAGGGCGAGGGCAAGTCGGCTGCCGAGGTCATCATGACCCAGCTGCACGCGGGCGGTAAGTTCAACGAGGGCACCGACGACGCCAATCCCTACAAGGTGTCCGGCGGTCTGCACGGCGTCGGCGTCACCGTCGTCAACGCGCTTTCCACCTGGCTCGAGCTGCGCATCTGGCGTGAGAACAACGAGCACTTCGTCCGTTTCCGCCACGGCGACGCCGAAGCGCCGCTCGCGGTCGTCGGCTCGGCACCGGACGGCAAGCGCGGCACGCAGGTGACATTCCTGCCGAGCCCCGAAACCTTCACCATGACGGACTTCGACTTCGCGACGCTGGAGCATCGCCTGCGCGAGCTGGCGTTCCTCAATTCCGGCGCCGAGATCGTGCTGATCGACGCGCGCCACGCCGACGAGAAGCGCGAGGTGATGCATTACGAGGGTGGTCTCGCCGCCTACGTCCGCTACCTCGACCGCTCCCGTAACGGCATCATCACCGAGCCGGTGGTCGCCGTCGGCGAGAAAGACGGCATCAGTTGCGAGCTGGCGCTGTGGTGGAACGACAGCTACCACGAGAACATGCTGTGCTTCACCAACAACATCCCGCAGCGCGACGGCGGCACGCATCTCGCCGGCTTCCGCGCCGCGTTGACGCGCATCATCAACAAGTACGCCGAGGAAACGGGCGTCGCGAAGAAGGAGAAGGTGGCGATCTCCGGCGACGACGCGCGCGAGGGCCTGTGCGGCGTGCTCTCGGTGAAGGTTCCCGACCCCAAGTTCTCCTCGCAGACGAAGGACAAGCTCGTCTCCTCCGAGGTGAAGCCGGTGGTCGAGAACGTCGTCGGCGAACAACTCTCGCAGTGGTTCGAGGAGCACCCGAAGGAAGCCAAGATCATCATCGGCAAGATCGTCGAGGCTGCGGCGGCGCGCGAGGCGGCGCGCAAGGCGCGCGAGCTGACGCGGCGCAAGGGCGCGCTCGACATGGCGAACCTGCCCGGCAAGCTCGCCGAGTGCCAGGATCGCAATCCCGCCAACACCGAGATGTTCATCGTCGAGGGTGATTCGGCCGGCGGTTCCGCCAAGCAGGGCCGCAACCGCGAGTTCCAGGCGGTGCTGCCGTTGCGCGGCAAGATCCTCAACGTCGAACGCGCGCGCATGGACAAGATGCTGTCGAGCCAGGAAATCGGCACGCTCATCACGGCGCTCGGCACCGGCATCGGCCGCGGCGAGGACGGCGGCTTCAACCTCGACAAGCTACGCTACCACAAGATCATCATCATGACCGACGCCGACGTCGACGGCGCGCACATCCGCACGCTGCTGCTGACGTTCTTCTACCGGCAGATGCCGGAGCTGGTGGAGCGAGGCCACCTCTACATTGCGCAGCCGCCGCTCTACAAGGTGGCACGCGGCAAGTCCGAGACGTACCTCAAGGATCAGCGCGCGCTGGAAGACTATCTCGTCGTCGCCGGCCTCGAGGAGACGGTGCTCATCGCCGGCGGCAGCGAGCGCGCGGGGCGCGACCTGAAGGACATCGTCGATACCTCGCGCGGCATCGTGCGGCTGATCGACGACATGCACTCGCGCTACAACCGCACGGTGGTGGAGCAGGCGGCCATCGCTGGTGCGTTCGACGCGGCGCTGCTGGGCCAGCCCGACGACGCGCAGCGTGTCGCCGAGAAGGTGGCGGCGCGCCTCAACGGCATCGCCGAGGAGACGGAGGCGGGCTGGAGCGGTCGTTTCGCGGACGAAGGCTATCTGTTCCGGCGCGAGGTACGCGGCGTCACCGAGGCGCATGCCATCGACCGCGCGCTGATCGCGTCGCTCGAGGCGCGTCGCCTCAACGAGCGCCACACGGCGCTGGCCGAGGTGTTCGGCGACAAGGCGGCGCTGAAGCGCAAGGACGTGACGACGACCATCAACGGCCCGCGCGATCTCGTCGATGCCGTCTACGAGGCCGGTCGCAAGGGCCTATCGATGCAGCGCTACAAGGGCCTTGGCGAGATGAACCCGGAGCAGCTCTGGGAGACGACGCTCGACAAGGAGGCCCGCACGCTGCTGCAGGTGAAGATCGGCGATCTCGGCGAAGCCGACGAGATCTTCTCCAAGCTGATGGGCGACGTCGTCGAGCCGCGCCGCGAGTTCATCCAGGACAACGCGCTCAACGTGGTGAACCTGGACGTGTGATGGCTGGCCGCGGGCCTGGAGCGATCAGGGCTGCGGCGTGACGGACGACGGCGAGCGAAACGGCAGTTGCGGGCATGACCACCATCTACATCGATGCGGATGCGTGTCCGGTGAAGGATGAAGCTGTACGAGTGGCGGATCGCTACGGCTTCGCCATCCACTTCGTCTCGAACTCCTACATGCGGTTGCCGGACGGCGCGAACGTGCAGCGCGTCGTCGTACAGGAAGGCCCCGACGCGGCCGACGATTGGATCGCCGAGCGCATCACACGGCAGGACATCTGCGTCACCGCCGACATCCCGCTCGCCTCGCGCTGCCTCAAAGCCGGTGCCAAGGTGATCGGGCCCACGGGCAAGCCCTTCACCGAGGCGAACATCGGCACCGCCCTCGCCATGCGCGATCTCCAGCGGCATCTGCGCGAGACCGGCGAGAGCAAGGGCTACAACGCCAGCTTCACCCGCTCCGACCGCTCCCAGTTTCTCCAGGCCCTGGACGCGGCTGTGCAGGCGCTGAAGCGCAGCGGTTGATGGACCAGCGAAGGGCTTGCTTTTGATCCGCCCCGCTCGCAAAGCTCGGGCCGTGGCGACAACACCGACATTGCAGCGTAGCTGCACGAGAAGGAGAACCGCGCGTGCCCGAAAGATGGATGCAGATCAAGGGCGATCCCTCGGTCCGCCAGTTCCTCTTCCAGCAGAGCCGCACGCCGAGCCTGTTCGACGGCGCCATCGACCACGTGCATGCGGTCACCACCGCGCTGCTCGTGCGCAAGGGCGTGTTCCACACCAAGATCCACTACTCGTCGAGCCAGCTCACCTGCTGGTTCGCGAAGGACCCGTTCTGCTATGAGAAGTTCGTGCGCGAGGACGTGCTGGACCAGGGCTTCCTCGACCGCTTTGCCGATGCCGATCAAGCCGGGCGCACGCCCCTGATCGATGAAAGCGGTATCACGCGGCTGCTCGGCGAGTTCAAGCGCCTGCGGCTTACCGATGAGACGGTGTATCTGCGCAACGCCGCGGTGAACCTCATCAACGGCATGATCAACATGACGTTCTCGTGCGACGGCACCCATTACATCGATCACCGGACGTTCTTCGAGGAGCTCGACAAGTTCGAAACGCCGGGAAGCTGAGTTGCCGGGGCTCGTCGACACCTGAAACGACAGGCCGCCACGACGTCGCGCGCGCGAAATCACCACGCGGGCGGCCTGTCAATAGATCAAATTGAAGGCCACCGCCAAAAATCCGGCTTTTTTAAGCACTCGCCGACGTGTATGCGCTCTGCCCTGAATTGCTGCGATGCAGCGTTTCAAGGGGAGTGCATCCCGTGTCGATGGCCGCGAATGCCAATGGCAGTCCTGAGCAACCATCGTTCTGGCGCTTGACGATCGGCGCCGTTGGCGTGGTCTATGGGGATATCGGAACGAGCCCGCTCTATGCCTTCAGAGAGGCGGTGAGCGCGGCGCACGGCCACGGGATCGACAACCGCGAGATCGTTCTCGGCGTGCTGTCACTGATCCTGTGGGCACTCGTGCTGATCGTAACGCTCAAGTACGTGTGGCTTCTGCTTCGCGCCGACAACAACGGCGAAGGCGGCATCTTCGCACTGATGGCCTTGAGCCAGCACGTCGCGCGCAGGAGTGCCGCGACGCTGACGCTGCTCGGCATCCTCGGCGCGGCATTCTTCTATGGCGACGCCATCATCACGCCAGCGATCTCCGTCGTCTCGGCGGTCGAGGGATTGAAGCTCGTGCACCCTTCGCTCGGCAAAGTGGTCATACCGGCCGCACTCGCCATCATCTTCGTGCTGTTCTGGATGCAGGCGCACGGGACAGAGCGGGTGGCACAATTGTTCGGCCCCGTCACCGTGGTGTGGTTCCTCGTCATGGCGGCGGGCGGGCTCATTCATATCGCTGACGACCCGAGCGTGCTGGTCGCGATCAATCCGCAATTCGGTCTGTCGTTCCTGGTCGAGCACGGAACGGTCGGCCTCGCCGTGCTCGGGCTCGTGTTTCTCGCTGTCACGGGCGCCGAGGCCCTCTATGCCGACCTCGGTCACTTCGGTCGCAACCCGATCCAGTTTGCGTGGCTGTCCCTCGTGTTTCCCGCGCTGCTGCTCAACTACTTCGGCCACGGCGCCCTCGTGCTCTCCGATCCGCACGCCATCGAGAACTCGTTCTATCTGCTCTACCCTTCCTGGGCACTCGTTCCGATGGTGCTGCTGGCGACGATCGCCACCATCATTGCCAGCCAGGCCGTCATTTCGGGCGCCTTCTCCCTCACACGCCAGGCGATCCAGCTCGGCCTGCTTCCGCGTCTCGGCATCCGGCACACCTCGGAGAGCATGAGCGGGCAAATCTACATGCCGCGCATCAACTGGCTGCTGTTCGCGGGAGTCGTACTCCTCGTGCTCCTGTTCAAGACCTCGAGCAACCTGGCGTCGGCCTACGGCATCGCCGTCACGGCGACCATGCTCATCACGTCCATCATGGCGTTCTTCGTCATCTGGCGCGTGTGGGGATGGAAGCCGTGGAAGGCGTTCGCCATCGTCGTGCCCCTGCTGATCGTCGAGCAGATCTTCATGACCGCCAATCTGCTGAAGATCGTCGACGGCGGGTGGCTACCGCTGCTGCTTGCCGGTTTCCTGACCTACCTGATGCTCACCTGGGTCAAGGGCACCAAGATCCTGGTCCGCCACGCGCACAAGAGCGGCGGCGACCTCGACTGGCTGATCCGCAAGCTGGAGCAGAAGCCACCGGCGCGCGTTCCGGGAACCGCAATCTTTCTGACGGCGACGCCCGACGTCGCACCGACCGCTCTGATGCATAACCTGAAGCACAACCGCGTGATCCACGAGCGCAACATCATCATGGCGATAAAGACGGAGGATGTTCCGCGTGTGCCGCGAACCAAGCGCGTCGAGGTGGAGCGCATCTCCGACCGCTTCTTCAGGGTCGTGGCGCACTACGGCTTCATGGAAACACCCAACATTCCAAAGATCCTCGAGCATTGCCGGCGCAGGGACCTGAATATCGAACCAGCCGCCTCGTCGTTCTTCCTGTCGCGGCGCTCGTTGAAACCGACGCGCGGCAAGGGTCTCCCGTTCTGGCAGGAAGGCGCGTTCATGTGGCTCGCGGCGAGCGCGGAGGATGCTTCGATCTACTTCCACATTCCGACCGATCGCGTGGTCGAGATCGGTACGCAGGTGGAGATCTAGTCCGCTATCCGATCAGACGGAACCGCGCGCGGTTCCCCTGATCGGACGAAAGCGCTCTAGCAATAGGATTCTAGAGCATCTCTATCCGACCGCTCCGCGACACGGCGCTTGCTGAAGCACGCCCCGGCATGGCATCTGCTGCGTCTCACCCATCGGGCGGCAGACTGCATGATCGCGATTTTCACCATCGTCGCGCCGGTTTTCGGCATCATCGCCATCGGCTACGCCGCGGGGCGCTGGAACCTGCTGTCGCCGAACGCCTCACAGGGCATTTCCGATTTCGCATTCACGCTGGCGATCCCGGCGTTGCTCTGCCGCACCATCGCCACGGCCGAGTTCGGCTCCCTCTCGCCGCTCGCGGTCTGGGGCAGTTTCTACACCGCCGGTTTCGCCACCTGGGCCGCCGCGACCGTGCTTTCCCGCTACGTGCTCCGCAGGCCAGCGGAGGATGCTCCGGCCATCGCGATGACGGCGACGTTCGGCAACACCGTGATGCTCGGGATACCGCTGGCGCTCGGAACTTACGGCGCGCCGGCATCGGCGGTGATCGCGCTCATTCTTTCCATCCATGCACCGATCTGGTGGCTGACGGGCATGCTGCACGCCCAGGCGACGGGCGGCCAGCCCGGTCAGCCGTTGCTCTCCATCCTGCAAACGCTCGGGCGCGATCTCGTCCGCAACCCGATCGTCATCGGCATCATGGTCGGCGTGCTCTGGCGCGTCACCGGGTTGACGCTGCCGGCCGCCCTGAACCGCCTGCTCGAGCTGATGGCGCAGGCAGGCATTCCGACATCCCTCGTCGCCCTCGGCCTGACGCTGGTGCGCTTCGAGATCAAGGGGCAAATGCCGACGCTGCTCTCTGTCGTGGCGCTCAAGCTCGTCCTGATGCCGACGATCGCCTGGGCGATGGCGACCGCTGTGTTCGGCCTCGACGCACTGACGACAGGCGTTATCGTCATCCTCGCCGCCGTGCCGACAGGCGCCAATGCGTTCCTGTTCGCAGCGCGCATCGACCGCGCCGTGAGCTCCGCCTCGGGCGCTGTGGCCCTCGGAACGCTGATCGCGGCGCTTTCGGCTGCCTTCATCGTCAGCCTTCTGCACGGTTGAACGGCGAATATCGGCGCTGGGGCCGGGGCTGAGGCTTAATGTCAACAGCGCGCACGTTCTCGCCTCGCGAGCATTGTCGCGGCGCGCGCGAATATGTTAAGCCGCAAGAGCTTTCCAAGAGAGGAGCAGTATGGGCCGCGCACGTCTTTTCGGTGCAGTACTGGCATTCCTGACCCTCTGCCAAGCTTCGGCTCTGGCCGGGCCTGCGCTCCTGTTCGAAGCGACGACGGGCAAGGTTCTCTATTCAGAGGACCAGGACAACCAGTGGCATCCCGCCTCGCTCACCAAGATCATGACGGCCTACGTCACGTTCGAGGCGATCAAGGAGGGCAAGATCACCCTCGACAGCAAGCTCGTCTGCACGGAAGCCGCCAACAAGGAACCGCCGAGCAAGATCGGCCTGCCCATCGGGGCCGAGATGAGCGTCGAGCTCGGCCTCAAGGCGCTGATCGTCAAATCCGCCAACGACGTCGCGGTGATGCTGGCGGAAGCGGTAGGCGGCAATGTCGAGGGGTTCGTCGCGCGCATGAACGCGACCGCCCGCAAACTCGGCATGACGCGCACGCATTTCTCCAATCCCAACGGGCTGCCTGCGCCCGATCAGGTGACGACGGCGCGCGATCTCGCCAAGCTCGCGCGGGCCGTCGTGCGCGACTACCCGCAATACGCCGAGTGGTGGGCGATGCCGGTGATCCAGGTCGGCAAGATCAAGCTCGCCTCGCACAACGGGCTGCTCCGCACGTTCGAGGGCGCCGACGGCCTCAAGACCGGATTCATCTGCGACAGCGGGTTCAACGTCGTCGCCAGCGCCACGCGCGATGGCACGCGGCTGATGGCCGTCGTGCTCGGCGAGCCGACGCCGAACGATCGCTCGCTGCGCGCCGCGAGCCTGCTCGAGCACGGCTTCCAGCACTATGGCTGGAAGACCTTCTTCAACACGACCGACATCGACAATATGCCGATTGCCGAGACCGCGAAGGGCGTCGTGTCGATCCGCACCAGCGTGCTGTCGTGGGACTGTGGGCACCGGCCGCGCGGCGTGCTGAAGGCGCAAGCACTCAACAAGTCCCGCGCTGCCCGTGCGAAGGCGCGGCAGAAGCGCAAGGAAAAGGCCACGACCGAGGCCTCGGCGGAAACTCCCGCCAATGCGGGCGAGAAGGCGGCGGCCGGCGCCAAGCCTGCAGCGAAGGCTTCGACGAGCGAGGGAGCCAAGGCCGGCGAGAAGAGCATCGGAACGCCGGCGGCAAAGCCCGCTGCGGCGAAGAAGCCTGCTGCTCCCGCCACGGCTGCTGCGGCCAAGACGGAAAAGCCGAAGAGCATCAACGCCAGCAATTGAGCCGGGCGGAGGCCGAACGAGCGTCGCCCGCGTGCGATGCTCGGCGCACTGCAACCGTGTCCGCTCGAGCGGCGCGGGCAAGAGTGCCTCGGCTGGCAGGGACGGCGCTCAGCACGTCCATCAAAGTCGCCAACAGCACGCGAGTACGCCATATTTGTGCGGCAACGCAGGCGTCATCCAGATGAGTTTCATTACAGCGATCAAGGAGAACGACATGGCGGGGTTCGGCTCGGTGCCCGGCGTACCAGGCGGCTACCGGCACAAGGCCGGGACGGGTGCCGACGAGATCGACTTCGAGATCAAGGGGCACGAGATGCAGTTCGTCGAGATCGAGCTCGATCCCGGCGAAAGTGCCATCGCCGAGGCCGGCGGCATGATGTTCAAGTCGCCGAGCGTCGAGATGGACACGATTTTCGGCGACGGCAGCGCCAAGCCGAAGGGACTATTCGGCAGCCTTGTCGGCGCCGGCAAACGGCTGCTGACGGGCGAAAGCCTGTTCATGACCATGTTCACGCACCAGGGCCAGGGCAAAGCGCGTGTGGCCTTCGCCGCCCCCTACCCGGGCACCATCCTGCCGTTCCATCTCGCCGACATGGGTGGCGCGTTGATCTGCCAGAAGGATGCGTTCCTGTGCGCGGCGAAGGGCGTGAGCGTCGGCATTCACTTCCAGCAGAAGATCATGACGGGCCTGTTCGGCGGCGAGGGCTTCATCATGCAGAAGCTGGAGGGCGACGGCTACGCCTTCATCCATTGCGGCGGCACACTTGTGGAGAAGACGCTGGCGCCGGGCGAGGTGCTGCACGTAGATACCGGCTGCCTCGCGGCGATGATGCCGACGGTATCGTTCGACGTCGTGCGCGCCGGCAACATCAAGTCGATGATCTTCGGCGGAGAAGGCGTGTTCTTCGCCGAGCTTCGCGGTCCCGGCAAGGTCTGGTTGCAGAGCCTGCCTTTCGCGCGTCTCGCCGGCCGCGTGCTGGCCAACGCCGGCCCGATGGGTGGCACGGGCGAGGGCAGCGTGCTCGGCGGACTGGGCGGGCTGTTCGACGGCGACAACGGGTGACGCAAAGGCCGTCCTCTACACCCGGCGAGCACTACAGATATTGATATGAAGAGGCCCGCGAAATCCGCGGGCCTCTCCATTTTTCCGCTCATACCTCGAGTTGTGGCGCCCCCACAGCGAGCGCGCCTTTCGCCGGCTTGACGGATCGCCATTGCAAGAACGGTTTCATCGAAACCAGCAGCACCATAGCCGACCCAAGGACCGCATCAACCGGCGCCCTCACGCGGTCACGGCGCATTCTGGCATTTCACATCGGAGATCTTACCGTTGCAATCGTAGGCTGTGCAGAGACATCCATTCGGTCCTGTGCACTTCTTGCCATTCCAGACTACATTGAGATTGATATCTTTGGCGATCGCTTTGCATTGGGACGGCGGCGGCGGCGGCTTCGGCAGGTTGACCGAGGTGGGCGCGCACTTCGCCGACTTGTACCGTTTGAACGTCTTATTCGTGTAAGAACATTCTTTAACCGTGCAACTACAGGTCGGCGTTTTGCAGTAGACACCGTGGAATTTCTCGCCATTCCTGGTGTTTTTCGTAATCGTTACGCAGGTTTCGACGGCAGAGGCACTGCCAGAGAACCCCATGCTCAAAAACAATGCAAACAGGGCGACGAGCACCTTCGCTATCGGGCAACACTCGCTCGATGTCATGACTTTCCTCCAGAACTGAGCATGCCGAAAAAATTTCGCATCGGGCACAACCGGTAATTGCTCTAATTCTGTTGTCCGGACGGGCGCGACCGAACTGGATGGCACGCGACAGGAATTGCACTGAAAAAGTCCGCCTTCAACGAAAAAGAAATGAAAAACACGAAAATTCTTTTTTTGAATGCGCCTTGCCGAAATGCGATCGATGTGCAATCGACTGGTCGACCATCCTAGTCCAGCCGTTGTCGGTCCTGTTCCAAACCGTGAATGGCGGGGTACTTGCCCCAGCGCCATGTCGGTCGCTACGGCGACACCGGCCCGCTAAGTCCGACCACCTGTTGCAGTGTTTCGCCTACAGGTCGCGGCCTTCACGCCAAGCGCTTTATCTATAGACAGAGAGTCACCTATGTCGGCGATCCGAAAAGCACTTTTCTCAGCGACTTTGTTTGCCATCGCCGGCCTCGTGCCGGCGACGAGCCCGCGCGCCATCGCCCAGGAGGCCATCGACACCACCAGGATCGCGCGGCTGCCGAACAGCGCGGAGCTGTTCGCCTTCCCGCAATCGACCGCATATACGACGGCGCTTTCCGTGCCCGAGGCGCTCACCGCGCTCAGCACGCTTTTGGTCGGTGCCAACTGGCAGCCCTACGAGCAGGCCTTCGCCAGCCAGAGCACGGGGCAAGACTTGGCGATCGTCTATTTCAAGAACGATCGCCAGCTCCTTTCGGTGATGATCTCGAAGGCGCCGGCCCAGAACAATGCAACGTCCATCAGCTACACGGGCCTGATGACGGGACACGACCTGCCGTTCCCAAAAAGCGCCAGCGCCATCAAGTATGAACCGACGCGCCCCTACCTCGCCTGCCTCTCATCGAGTGATCCCGACAGCCTGAGCCGCGAGTTGCGCGAAGGCCTCATTGCCCGCGGCTGGCGGCCGTGGTCCCCGCGCGACGCCAAGCGCGTCGACAACGCCGATCAGAAGACCGAGCAGGGCATCACTGCTTTCTATGTTCATGCCAGCGCGCCGTCGCTGCGACTGTCGCTCGCCAAGCGCAACGACGGGCAGACGTCGGTTGCGGTCGAGGGCCTCTCGGCGGACGTACTCGCTGCTCTCGGCAAGTCCGTCGTGAACGCGGACGCCTCGTCAAAGGACGCAGAGTCGAAGGACGCCGTATCAAAGGATGCCGAACGGACGGCGCTGCCGGAGCCCAAGGCGGCTCCCGCCGCGCAAGAGCCCGCGGACCCGACGAAGACTCTCGCCGACGACATCATGCAAGAGGCGCGCGCGGCGATCGGCGAGGCCCTGCGCGGAATCAAAGAGCCCCCGTTCAAGTCCGGCAAGTCGAAAGTCGGCGTCGAACAAGCCGATGCTGGTGCGCCCCTCGCGGCGATGCGGCCGGGCGAGGCCGAAGCCGATCTTCCCGTTCCTCTGCCCGAGGGTAGCGAGAACATCAGCCACGACGACGGCCAGCTTGAATTCAGCAATACGGCAAGCGTCTCGCAGGTCGCGGCGTTCTACCGCTCGGCCTTGAAGGCCGCAGGCTGGAAGGAGCGCGCGACGCCGATCAACAAGCCGAACATGGTGGTCGTCGAATTCGCCCGGTCGGGCGCGAATACCCGCTGGACCATCATGCGCATGGGGAACCAGACGCGGGTGACCGCGACGGGCTCGGTGTTCGAAACGGCCGAGAAAGTTTCAAGTGATCGCGAAGACAAGGCCGGTTCGTCGTCCACTCGCGCCGAGCCGTCGATCACCGCGGACCAGCTCGAGGCGGACGAGGCCGCTGGTCTCCCGGTTCCAAAGCAGAGCACGAGCAAGGGATCGGAGAAGACGATGTTCCGCGTCAGCGCACTCGCGGACGTACCGGCCCCCATCGAGGCCGTGCTTGGCTTCTACCGCCGCGAGATCGCCAAGCGCTCCGACTGGCAGATGCAGAGCGAGGAAACGAGCACGAAGGGATCAGCACGCATTGGCTATGCGACGCCCGCAGGCCCCGCGCTGCTGACACTGACCGAGAAGTCCGGCACCACGTCCGTGGTGCTTCTCGTGCGCAAGCAGAAAGAAGCGCAGGCATCCGGACTGATGCCCGCCGCCGGCCAAGTTCGCATCCTCTTCGGCAACGTGACGGACAAGGACGTGCAGGTCTCGCTCGCCAAGAAGACGATCAAGGTCGGCGCGGGCAAGGGTGCCAAAGCGCCCGATGGTCCGACAGTGGAAGTGAAGCCTGGAACCTACGTCGTGAAAGTCAAAGGCGCCGGCATCAGTGGCGCACCGCCCGAGGAGATCAGCGTCGGCGCAGACGAGATCTGGGGCTTGATGATCGGCCCCGGCGGTGTGCTGCCGCTTCCGATGTACTGACGCTCGGCCGAACGGCGTCTCTCCGCCACGGTGATGCCGAGAGACGCAGGGGCCTCGCCGGCACATCTACACGACGCGATGGTGGCGATCAGCGGCGCCCCATCTCGACGATGGTCGCGCCGCGCCCGCGCCCGCGCGCAACGTGTGCATAGGCGTCGGCAGCCTCAACGAGTAGGCAGCGCCGCTCGATCACGGGTTTCACGTGTCCCTCGTCGGCCATGCGCGCCAGGGCTGCGAGATCGGCGCGGTTGGGCTTGGCCATCAGCATCTCGTGCTTGATACCTGACGTCGCCCCCGCCATCGCCAGTTTCGCCATCCACGTGATCGGGCCGATCCAGTTCGCTCCGGCTGGAATCGCCGCCGCGACAAAGCGGCCGCCGGGCTTCATGATGCGCCTGCAATCGCGAAGCGCACGGTTGGCGACGAGATCGAGAACGCAATCGTAGCGCGCTTCGCCGCGCGTGAAGTCGGCCCGTGTGTAGTCGATCGCCTCGTCGGCCCCGAGCGCTCGCACGAGCTGCAGGTGGCGCGTACTGCAAACGGCCGTGACGGACGCGCCCATCGCCTTCGCGATTTGAATGGCGAGGGTTCCGACCGCGCCCGATGCGCCGTTGACGAGTACGCTGTCGCCATCGCGCACCTCGCCGGCATCACGCAGCCCCTGAAGCGCGGTGATGCCCGAAAGAGCGAGCGCCGCTGCCTCGCCATGCGTCAGGCGCACCGGCTTGGTTGCGAGCAGCTCCGCTTTGGCCGATGCGAACTCTGCGAACGCGCCGGACGGAATCTCTCCGAACAGCAGGTCACCGGGCGCGATGTCGCGCACGCCCTCGCCGACCGCGACCACCTCACCCGAAAAGCTCTGCCCCGGCACACGCGCACGGGGCCGCAACACGCCATGACCGCTCACGCGGACGAGATAGGGCCTTCCTGCTTGAAGAAAGGTATCGCCACGGCAGACGGCGGCAGCTTCGACGCGCAAGAGCACTTCGCCGGCGCCGGGCACCGGCACCGCCACATCCTCGAGGCGCAGGCGACTGGGCAAGCCATATCCACTTGTGACGACGGCGCGCATGGTTTGTGCGGTCATGCGTGCCGGCTGTTCCACTGAAGCATTTTCCATCCGGCCTTCGCGATGATTCATGAGATGTTCCGCGCGTTCTCGCGCCCGGCTTAGAGTGAATGCAACGACGGCGTCAATCGAAGTCTGACAGAGCGCACGATCCACCCAGTTGCACGCACGTTCAATCGAGCACCCGGCCGCCGAGAACGAAGGGCCGGTTCACGGCCGTCCACGCGTCGTGACATTCGGCGATTGTCTCAAATCTGCGAGCGGTGCCAGCCATCGATCGTGCTCGTCCGACAATTTTTTGACATGAGCCTTGCGCCGCGCGACACTTCCAGCATGCTTCTGTAAGCTGATGTTCGAATTCGGGGAGGCTGAACTTGCGCCCTATTCTGTTGCGTTTCGCGCTCGCTCTAAGCATCGCATCGTGTGGCCCGGCTCATGCTCAGCTTCTCGATCTCTCCCCGCCGAAAACTCCATTCGACAAGATGGACCCGCCGCCAGCACCCGACTATGCGAAGCGATCCGCCTGGGCCGTCTGGCCTGGCGTCGCCAGCGCCGCCGATGGCGTGCCTGGTGGAGCCGCACCGGGCCGCACCTCGTCGCCGGATGCCGACGTCTTCTTCATCCACCCGACGACCTATCTCGCCAACGAAACCTGGAACGCTCAGTTCGATGCCGGCGGGTTCACCGGTCAACAACTCGACGAGGTGGTTCTCGGCTATCAGGTCAGCATCTTCAACGCATGCTGCCGCATGTTCGCGCCGCGCTATCGCCAAACAACGATCAGCGCGTTCCTCCGCCCGAGCAGCGATAGCTTCAAGGCCTACGACCTCGCGTATTCGGATGTCGCCCGGGCCTTCGATCATTACGTGAAGAACGACAACAAGGGTCGCCCCTTCATCCTCGCGAGCCATAGCCAGGGATCGCTTCATGCCACCCGGCTGATCCAGGAGCGGATCGCCGGCCATCCTGAATTGCGCACGCGGCTGGTGGCGGCCTACGTCGTCGGCGCTTCCCTGCCGCAATCGTTCGACACGGGCATACCGGTCTGCACATCGTCGAAACAGACGGGCTGCCTCATCGACTGGAACAGTGCGTCGGCCCTGACGCCCTTGGCGCTCGGCCGCGGTCTGATGGTGACGTGGCACAAGGGCAAATATCAGGCAGTCGGCCTGAAGCGCTGGCTGTGCGTCAATCCACTGAGCTGGGATAGTTCGACGACGTCGCCAACATCGGCAAATCGCGGCGCACTGCCGTTCCCCGGGATCGGCAAGCCGGTGCCGGCCCTGCGTACGGGCGTCACCGGAGCCCGCTGCGCGCGCGGGCGTCTGGTCATTTCCATACCACGCGACAAGCGCGAAGGTTTCTCCGATACGCTGACGAAATTCGGCAGCTATCACAACCTCGATTATGCGCTGTTCTACGACGCCGTGAGGCGCAACGCGGTCGATAGGGTAGCGGCGTACCGGCGCAAGGCACCACGGTAGCCGCCTGCAGCGATCCTCCAACGGGCGTCGCTATGCCTGCCGTTGGACTACGCCCCCTTAACCTACCGCCCCCTGCCTACCGCCCCAGGCCTTCGCGTGCCTGCTCGGCGGTTTCGTAGAGATGAGGATCGAAACCGTGATCCGCGAGAGCAGCACCGAGCTTGGCGCGCAGGAAGCCTGACGAACCGTAGCGCGTGACATCGAGGTAATAGCTGTCCATCAACCGCTTCACCATCGCGGAGTAGCTGTCGAAAACGTCCGGCGCAATCGCCGCGTTCGAGTAGTTGATGATCGCGTAGACCTTGTGCCCGAGCGGCGTCACCACATTTTCGACAGCGCGCTTGATCTCGCGGACGTCGCGTTCGCTCTTCACCTCGATCCGCTCGAAATCGACGAACAGCATGTTGAGCTTCGGGTCGTAGCTGAGGCGCTTGGCGAGAGGCTGGCTCAGCAGGCGATCACGCAGCGCCATCGACTCCTTGGAGAAGATCGCGTCGTCCATCACCTCCGGATCGTCGACGATTGGCTTGAAGTCCATCAGCGCGAGGATGTCGCGATCGATGTCGATGCCGGGCGCCACCTCGACCAGTTCCATGCCGCGCGGCGAAAGGCGGAACACGCAACGCTCCGTGACGTAGAGCACCGGCTGATGGCGCTTCACTGCATAAGAGCCGGAGAACGTGCGGTGCTCGACCTGCCGCACGAACTTGCGTGACTTGCCTTCCTTGCGGATGACGAGGCGGCCGTCGTCGATGCCGACATCCAATCCACCTGCGGTGAACGTGCCGACAAACACCACCGACTTGGCATTCTGCGAGATGTTGATGAAGCCGCCGGCGCCAGCGAGCCGCGGACCGAACTTCGAGACGTTGAGGTTGCCTTCGCCATCGGCCTCGGCGAGACCCAGAACGGCGAGGTCGAGCCCGCCGCCATCGTAGAAATCGAACTGATACGGCTGATCGACGATCGCCTGGGTGTTGGTCGCCGCGCCGAAGTTGAGGCCCGAGGCCGGCACACCGCCGATGACGCCCGGCTCTGCCGTCAGCGTCAAAAGGTCGATGACGCGCTCCTCCGCCGCGACACCGGCGACACCCTCCGGCATACCGATGCCGAGATTGACGACGGCGTTGGGACGAAGCTCCATCGCCGCGCGCCGCGCGATGATCTTGCGCTCGCTCATCTCCATCGGCTCGATCGACGTCATCGGCACGCGCACCTCGCCGGAGAACGCCGGCGAATAGGGGCACGCGAACGTCTGCATGTGATGCTCGGGCTTTTCCGCCACGACCACGCAATCGACCAGGATGCCTGGGATCTTGACCTGCCGCGGGCTGAGGCTGCCGCGATCGGCGATGCGCTCGACCTGGACGATGGTGATGCCGCCCGAGTTCTTCGCCGCCATGGCGATGGAAAGCGCTTCGAGTGTCAGCGCCTCGCGTTCCATGGTGATGTTGCCATCGGGATCGGCCGTGGTGCCGCGCACGATCGCGACGTTGATCGGGAACGTCCGGTAGAACAGGTACTCCTCGCCATCCACCTCGACCAAGCTCACGAGATCGCGCTCGGTACGGTCGTTGATCTTGCCGCCGCCGTGACGCGGATCGACGAAGGTTCCGAGACCGACGCGCGAGATGTGGCCGGGCTTGCCGGCGGCGATATCTCGATAGAGATGCGAGATCACTCCCTGCGGAAGGTTGTAGGCCTCGATGTCGCCGGCAACTGCCATCTTCTGCAGCTTGGGCACGAGACCCCAATGGCCACCGATCACCTTGGAGACGAGTCCGGGATGGCCGAGGTGATTGAGCCCGCGTTCCTGGCCGTCGCCCTGGCCGGCGGCGTAGACGAGCGTGAGACCGCCGACGCCAGCATGCGCGGCCGGGTCCGTGCTGCCGTTGGAAATCGAACGCTCGGCGAGGAACCTCTCCTCGAGCGCGACAGCGACGTTCTCGGGAAAGCCGATACC
>OEIV010000673.1_pt1 | contig 17614 bp, 12 predicted proteins | sample 1539231 | NCBI WGS metagenome assembly OEIV01 (sample SAMN03794762, study PRJEB22550) | activated sludge metagenome | feature: wastewater treatment plant; material: activated sludge; isolation source: Wastewater treatment plant of a petroleum refinery complex | place: Argentina: Buenos Aires ...
TCGACCGCGTTGACGGCGTCGGGTCTGAGGGGCCAACCAACCAAATCCCGTGGATTGGCGTTCGCATTGCGTCTATTCCCAGCGTCGGTTCGTTGGGTGTCTTTGCAGTCGGGGCAATCCTGACAAGGAGAAACCGTCATGTGGAATCGTGATCGGATGACTGCCGCGGTGATTGCGGGGTTGCTGTCTTCGAGCGCGCTCGCATCGATCAAGGTCGAATTCAGGACAACGGGCAGCTTCACGGACATCACCAACTCGTCCGCGGTCAGCATCAGCGGCACCAACGTGACCATCAATACGCCAAGCTCCGGCACCTACCGGATTTCCCGGACCGACGCCGGGAATCTCGGCGTTGTGACCTTCGCTTCCGCAAGCAAGACCATCAACCTGCTGCTGTCGGCGAGCGCGGAGGACTTCGATGCCATCAACCCCATCGCATCGGCAGGCTGTACGGATTGGGGTGGCGATCGGAACGGGTCGAAACGGGCCGAGTGGGTCGCGTTGCTCTCGCACTCTCGCTCTCCGATTGAACAGGGCGTCCGGATCGGGGTGGCGATCGAGACGCAGGTTCGAGACCGAGCAGACCAGCAGACCACGACAGGCGAGGCGCGAGCTACTTCTTCTCAGAGGTAGCAGGCTCGGCGGGCTGTGTCTCGGCCTTGGCGTTGTCGAGCTTGGCCTGCCACTCCGCCGCTTTGGCGTCATAGCCCTTGCCGGGCTCGGATGTGTTCCATTTTTCGTACAAGATCCCCATCGCTCGAACCACCGCGAGCCGCCGCTCCCTTGGTGCATCCGCACTCGCATCCAGCAGCGCGATCTCCTCCGCCAGGGTACTTTCGCACTCCGCGAAGCGCCCCGCGTTCAGGAGCACGCCCGCAAGCGCCGTCCGCGCGGCAATCGTGTTCTGATGGAACTCGCCGTAGACCGTCCGGAAGCCCGCCGCGGCCCGGCGATAGAGCGTGATCGCTTCGTCCCGCTCCCCAAGGGACTCGAGGACCTTCCCGAGATTGAAGCACGACCGAAGCGTCGCGGCGTGCCCCTCGCCCAGCACTCGCTGTCTTCCCTCGAGCGCGGCCCGGGCATGTTCTGCCGCGCCCTTCGGGTCCTTCTGCGCGAAGCGCACTCCGCCGATGTTGTCGATAAGCATCAGCGTGAGGTAGTGATCTTTACCGAGCGCTTGGCGTGCCGCTGCGAGCGCTTCTTCGTACGTTCGCTGCGCCGCGACATAGTCCTCCTTCGCCCGGTAGAAGCCCGCGAGGTTGTTCATCGACTGGATCGTCCGCTGATCGCCCAATCCAAATGCCGAGCGCAAGCCATCCACCGCCTCGCGGAACATCGGCTCGGCCTCGTCGAATCGTCGAAGATTCCCCAGCGCTGATGCGAGCGAGCCCGTGCAGCCGAGCGTATCGGCGTCGAGCGGGCCCTTGTTCGCTCGGTACCAGGGCAATGCCCGCCGGTACAGGCCCACCGCTTCTTCATATTGCATCCGAGCGGTGAGCGCCGTCGCCAGATTCGCACGCAGATCCATCGTGATTCTCGCGTCCTCGCCGTGCTCTTTCTGTGCCAGCGCGAGGCACTCGCGCAACTCCTCCTCGGCCTCCGTGAGCCTACCCCGGTCCTTCGCGAGCATCGCGCGACGCATCCGCGAATCGAGCGTCTTCGCGCCGTTCGCACCTTCAGCCTTGGTGTGTCCCTGGATCGCCTCGCGCCCCGGCTGATCCGCGAACTCGAAGAGACCGAGGCGTCGCGCGCTCTCGCTCACGGTCATCAGCAGGTCCGCACGCACCGAAGGCTGGTCACCAAACTCTCCTCGGATCGCTTCGACCGAAGGCCGGAGAATTCCATTCTCGAGCGCCGACCTCGCTACTTCGGTCAGGTCCACACCCGCCAACGCCGCGTCCGCCGCGGCCACGCTTGCATCGATCCGCGCCGTCGGGGCATGTGTCGTCTCACCCGCTCGGCGGATCCCGGCCAGAAGATCGCGACGAAACCGGATCCCCATCAGCATCACATCCACGCCCGACAGCTGCGCCGATTGGAACGACACCACCCGCTCAAGGTCGCGCGAACGAGCTTGCGCCTCCCGCTGCGCCGCGATCGCGGTGAGTGCCGCGCCGTCGGCACGGTCCCGCTCGCGTACGGCCCATGCGAGCGCAATCGACGTTCCCGCCAGCCCCATCAAGAGTGTGAGGGTGACGAGTCCGGCGGCGGCCACCTGGAGACGATGGCGTTTGACGAACTTCCGCATCCGGTAGGCCGTGCTCTGGGGCGCCGCCAGCACCGGCTCACCCGACAGGTACCGGCGGATGTCCATCCCGAGCCCGTTGGCCGTCTCGTACCGGCGTTGCCGGTCCTTCTCGAGCGCCTTCATCACGATCCAATCGAGCTCCCCGCGGACGATCAGCCCCAGCTTCCGCGGCTCGGTGTGGCGGTGTGCCGCGGCGCTCGCCCGCGGGCCGGCGTTGGGTCTCCGGCGTGTGCTGGGGCGGGGCGGCTCGACCTCGCGGATGATGCGCTGGATCTCGGCATAGGCTGCCGAGCGGAGTTCATTGCCGCTGAACGGCGTCGTGCCCGTGAGCAGCTCGTAGAGGAGCACACCCAGCGAGTAGACGTCGGTTCTCATGTCGATGTCGAGCGAGCCCTCCGCCTGCTCCGGGCTCATGTACTCGGGGGTTCCGATCAGCTGGCGGTGCTCGGTGAACAACGTCTTCTCGGTGAGCTTGGCCGCGGTGGCCTTGGCGATGCCGAAGTCGATCACCTTTACGAGCGGGCGCCCGTCCTGCGTCAACACCAGCACGTTGCTTGGCTTGATATCCCGGTGGATGATCCCCTTGGTGTGCGCGTGCTGCACCGCCGTGCACACCTGGGCGAAGAGATCCAACCGCTCCCCGATGCTCAGATGGTTCTTGTCGCAGTACTCGGTGACGGCGTCTCCCTTGCACAACTCCATGACGAAGTACGGCCGCCCGGTCCCCGTCGCGCCCGCGTCGAACACCTTGGCGATGTTGGGGTGGTCCATGAGCGCCAACGCCTGCCGCTCCTGTTCGAAGCGCGCCACCACCTGCCGCGTGTCCATGCCCAGCTTGATGATCTTGAGCGCCACCTTGCGCTGGACCGGCTGCTCCTGCTGGGCCATGAAGACCGAGCCGAAGCCGCCCTCGCCGATGAGCTGCAGGAGCTTGTAAGGACCAATCCTCGTCCCCGGGCCTTCCCGCAGCGGCGCGGCTATGGTCGCCGCGGCCGCAGAGTCGGCCGTGGGCGAGGCATCACCCGAGGTCCGCAGGAAGTCCCCCGCCTCGGCGTCCGCCCGCAGCAGGGCCTCGACCTTGGCCCGCAGGGCCGCGTCACCCCCGCAGGCGCCCTCGAGGTATGCCGCCCGCTCCGAAAGCGGCATCCCACGGGCTTCGTGAAAGAGCTCTTCGGCGCTGCGAGTCATCTGGAATCTCCGCTGAAAGTCAGGTCTCACCATCTCCGCCAGAGCAGCCCTCGCGCGCCAAGGCGTGTCGATCCAAGCACGGCCGGCCAGGGCCGGTCGCACCCGGTGGTCAATGCGTAAGACCAGCCCCGGACACCCCACCCGGTACAGAAAATACTCAATCTTGGCCCGAAAGGGCTTGGAACAGCCACGCCCGGGCGTACGCCCAGTGCCGGTCCGCCGTGGTGGCCGGCAAGCCCAAGGACGCCGCAGCCTGTTTGAGCGTCAGGCCCCCGTAGAAACGGAGCTTGACCAAGGCCGCCTTCTGCGGATCTTCGGCCTCGAATCGAGTGAGCGCTTCGTCAAGTTCCGCGACTTCCGAGGGAATCGCATCGAGGGACAGCACCGCGGGGTCAAGCGTCAGCCGCCGCGCCGACCCGCCCCGCTTCGCCGCCCCCCGCGCCCTGGCGCGGTCGATGAGAATCCGCCGCATGGCCTCGGCCGCTGCGGCGAAGAAGTGCCCGCGGCTGTCCCAGCCCTTCTCGCCGTTGTGATCGGGACCGACCAGCCGCAGGTACGCCTCGTGAACCAGCGCGGTGGCCTGCAGCGTGTGGCCATTCCGTTCCTGGGCCAGGCGAGCATCGGCAAGCTTGCGGAGTTCCTCATAGACCAACGAGAGCAACTCCCCCGCGGCCTGCGGGTCGCCCGAGTCAATCGCGGAGAGGATCTGAGTGACGTTCGCTGGCATTCGAGTGCGGATCGTACCGGCCCCGCCGCGTGATCGACTCCTGGAGCGCAAAGGCGACGGATGTGGTCGGCTGTTTGCAAAGTTTGCGGTCGAGGTTCCTTCCAAGACCTCGCACCAATCGTCGGAACGTGCGTTCCTGTTGCGCGTCAACCGCCCACTTCCGTACAGAACCGAGGTATCCAAAGCCCACCAGACTTGCCCGTGTAGTGGATTGGGAGTGACATGCACCCCTCAGACCGGTCCACCTTCAGGCCGCCGTACTCACGCCGCCAGCGGTCGTAGGACTTGTCGGTGATGTTGAGCTGGCGGCACGCCTTCCTCACCGCCGTGCCCTTGGCCAACTCGACGTCGGCCTCCCGCGATTTGTGGATGATCTGCTCCGCGCTGAATCGCTGCCTTGCCATCGACGTTGCCCTCCTTGCTCCAGCCCAGACACACGGTACCTCAGGCTGGGCCGGGTTGAGGGGGGAATGTCACCCGCGACCGCGGATCATGTCGGCCCACGATCACGCGCGATCGCGTCATCCAGACCCGAGGGTTTGCCCTGAATGTCGTTATGGTCGTTCGCCAGGCCCGATGAACAGAAGCATGTGGTATCGATCACAAGACCGCTCATGAAGATGGTGCAAATGCCACCTGCGTAGCTGGAATGCACTATGCACGGGCGGTACGGTCAACAAATCGCAGGGGAACTCGGATGCGCGCACTTTCGCCCTCGATTGGATTCCTGGCGTTGCTGGCGATCACCGGCCCCGCCTTCGCCCAGGACTACGACTTCGACTGGGTGACCATCGATCGGCCGGGGAATGCCGCCTACAACGGGCCTGACCCGAACGGTGATGCCCGCGGAAGGGGCCGCGTCGATTACACGTTTCGGATCAGCCGCTTGGAGGTCACCACCTCGCAGTGGATGGAGTTTGTCAACACCTTCTCGACTCAAGCCAACGAACTGAAGTTCTTTGCCATGCCCACAAACTGGGGAGCCACCCCGGATACCTCGTACGGGGGGCCAGGCCGTCGCTGGAAACTCAAGAACGCCGACGACGCGGGCATGAGGCCCGTCACCGGCATCACATGGCGCGAAGCCGCCCAGTTCTGCAACTGGCTCAACAATGCCAAGCCGACCACGCTGACGGCGATCGCCAACGGCGCGTACGACACCTCGACGTTCGGCCAGAATGACGACGGCACATACACGGACCAGTCCGCGCACAACCCCGGCGCGAAGTTCTGGATTCCGACGCTGGACGAGTGGCTCAAGGCCGCGCATTACGATCCCGCCAAGGACAATGGCAATGGCGGCTGGTGGCAATATCCCAACACCTCCGACACTGCGCCGGTGCCGGGCATCCCCGGAATCGGCGAGACCAGCGCCGGGTACGCGGACTACGGCATTTTCGCGGGCTTTGACGTCGCACTCGGTTCGTATCCAAATACCAAGACGCCGTGGGGATTGCTCGACGCCACAGGCGGTGCCAGTGAGTGGACCGAATCATGGTTTGAACGCGAACCGCCTCATCTCTATCGCTACTACGATGGGGCACCGGCTGGTGCATATCACTACACGCTGGATGAAATGGCGCAGCTAGGAGCTGAGCAACCCTGGGCGACTACAAATCACATAGGTCTACGGGTTGTTTCCATTCCGAGTCCCAATTCGTCGTTGGGGCTCTTGATCTTCATGGCCCTCTTTGGAAGGGAGAAACGTTATGCAACAGTCGGCTCGTCTGTTCGCGGCCGTCACCGGTCTGGCGGCCACATCGGCCGTCGCCCACATCACCATCTCCACCGTGACCGTCGGCAACCCCGGCAACGCCGCGGACTCCACCGGCTACGGCTCGGTGGCCCACATGTACAACATCGCCGCCACCGAGGTGACCAACGCTCAGTATGCAGCGTTCCTGAACGCCGTCGCCGCTACGGACACGAACGACCTGTACGACCCCTCTATGGGCGTGGCCGAGTGGTATGGCGGCATCACGCGCTCGGGCTCGTCTGGGTCTTACAGCTACAACACTATTAGCGGCCGCGGCAACCTCCCAGTTAACTTTGTATCCTTCTGGGATGCGACACGCTTTGTCAACTGGCTGCACAACGGCCAGCCGATCGGCGATCAGAACGCCGGTACGACCGAAGGCGGCGCGTACACGCTCACGCCGGGCGGCATCGCCCATAACACCGTCACGCGCAACGCAAACTGGCGTTGGGCCGTGACGAGCGAAGACGAGTGGTACAAGGCGGCGTACCACCAGCCCGCCGGCGCGGGCGGTGACTCCGACAACTACTGGCTCTATCCAACATCGAGCAACACCATCTCCACCGCGCAGGCAAACTATGACAACGTCGTCCGCGACCTCACGCCCGTCGGCTCGTACGGCGCGAACTTCTACGGCACGTTCGACATGGGCGGCAACGTGTGGGAGATGAGCGAGGCGATCATCGGCGGTTCCTTCCGCAGTCTTCGGGGCGGATCGTGGACCCAGTCCGACTCCGAGGGCATCTTCCTGCGGGCCGACCACCGCGACATCGTGTTCCCGGAGTACGCGAGCAACAACGTCGGTTTTCGTGTCACCCAGGTCCCAGCGCCCGGGTCGGTCGCACTGATGGTGATCGGTGGGCTCGCCGCCGCGCGGCGCCGCCGCTGATCGCCCGCCATCAACCTGATTGCCCCGCGACCCCGGCCCCGAACGCGACGGGGGTCGCTTTGTCTCGGCGTGCGCTTCGATGGCCTGTGTGACGGGCCGATCGCAAGACGATCATCGCCGACTGAGGACCATCATCGCCTCCTCGTAGGACACCGCGTCGTCGCCATCCGCGTCGGCGGTCGCGAATTCGGCACGGTCGGCCCGGGGTGACCCGCACGCGGTATTGCGACTACCTGAGCTTGAGGAGCTTGCGCACGGCGGGGTGCATTGCGCGTCGGCGGATCGCGAGCGCGAAGTATGTTTCTCGCACGCCGCGGATCCAGCCGACACGCTCGACCCCGAACTGGGCACGTGTCTCTCGCTCGATCAGCGCGGTGGCGGGAAAGACACCGAGCCCAGCACCTCCGAACGACTTGAGCAGTTCGCGATCCTCGAATTCGCCGACGATCTGCGGCGCTACGCCGATCGACTCAAGCCAGCGATCGATGGGCTCTCGCAGGCTGGTCGAGGACACTGGCAAGAGCATCGGCGCTCCGTCGAGTGAACGCGGGAATCCTCGGCGCAGCCTCTTTGCGAGCGGCGGCACCGCGTAGATAGCCATCGGGGACTCGACAAGCGGCTGGCTGATGGCGGAAACCGTGCCGGTTTCAGGGTGCGGACGATCCGCGATCACGAGGTCGAGGTGGAAGGTGCCGAGCCCAGCCAGCAGTTCATCAATCCGCCATTCGCGGCAGATGAACCGCATCGATGGGAATTCGTGCACCATGGGCTCGAGAATCCGCCGGATGATCGGCTTGGGGACAAAGTCAGACGTACCCACATGAAGATCTCTGAAGCGACCCTGTGACTCGCCCACGATCGCATCAGGGATCTCGGCGGCAATCCTGAACATCTCGTCTGCATGGCGGAACACGATGCGTCCGGACTCCGTGAGCTCGATGCTTCGTCCATTCCGGGTCAGCAGCGAAACGCCCAAGCTCGATTCGAGCGCATGAATCTGTGCGCTGACCGTCGGCTGCGCCAACCCAAGCTCGCGGGCAGCCCGCGTGAGATTCATGTGGCGTCCCACGACCCAGAAGTAGTACAGGTGATTGTGGTTGATGGGCTTCGTCATACCCCAGTCTAACGAGGGTCCGATCTTGACTGAGCCAAGGTCTCGCCTATTGGTCCGGCTCAAGGCTGCTTTCTAAGACTGTTGGTGGACTCATTCGGATACCACATGTGGATGTGCTGGATTGCCTCAGGCGGCGTTCCGGGCTGCCCCTTTGAGATCCCTTCGCACTGGCCAAGGGAACCTCGTCGCGCGTCCCGCGCGGAAGGCGAATCGTCCCGCGGATGCTCAACGGACGACGGAGGCGGTGAAGCCGGGCTGTCCGATTCCCGCGTTGCGCAGCCCCAGCGTCTCGAACCGCATGGCCACGAGGACCCGACGCGATGACCACGGAACTGAGCGAGAGACTGCGGGCCATCGCGCGCACGCCGATTCTCCTGATCGCATGCGACTATGACGGCACGATTGCCGAGCTCGTATCCGATCCCTCGCGGGCGAGGACACACCCGTTCGCCATGGCGGCACTCGATCGGTGCATCTCCATGCCCTGGACGTCGGTGGCGGTTATTTCGGGGCGATCGCTCGATGACCTCCGCGAGCGGCTTGGAGCGGTTCAGCCGCACTTTGTCGCGGGTTCCCACGGCGCGGAGATGCCCGAAAGCAGGATCACGCTCAATGGCAAGCAGGCCGAGTCGCTCGCGAGCATTGAGCGCATCGTCGGCGAGCTCGAGCGTCGTACGCCCGGCCTGCGGATGGAAATAAAGCCAGCGTCGGTCGCGCTCCACTACCGCAACGCGGCCAGGACCGAGGGACTCGCCGCCGCCGAAGCGGCGATCGGGGTGTGCGCCTCGCTCCCGGATGTTCACGTCAGACTCGGGAGCATGGTTGTCGAGTTCATGGTGGTTACCGCCAACAAGGGTGACGCCCTGCACCATGCACGGCACCGTTGCGGTGCGACCGGCGTGGTTTTCATCGGAGATGATCTGACCGACGAGGATGCGTTTCGCGCGCTTGCGCCGCACGACGTTTCCGTTCGCGTGGGCGACGGGCAATCGATCGCCGCGCACCGCATCGCGAGCGTTTCCGAAGCCGCGGAGTTGCTCGAATCGCTCGCGGGCTTTCGCGCGGATTGGATTCAGAGCCGAAATCTCGTTCGGCTTGACGAGTGCGGCCTGCTCTCGGACCAGCGCACGACCGCCATCGTCTCACCCGGCGCGAGAATCTCGTGGCTGTGCCTGCCGCGAACCGACTCGTCAGCGATCTTTGCCGAACTGGTCGGTGGGCCGATCGCGGGTTCTTTCGAAATCGCGCCGCAGGAGCCGGCGGGCCCGTCTCGCAGTTCCTTTGACGGCGACTCGTTCGTACTCGTGACAGAGTGGCCCGGCCTTCGGGTGACGGATTACCTCGATGCGTCCGGCGGAAGAGCCTATCAGAAGGCCGGACGGACCGAACTTGTCCGAGTGATCGAAGGGACCGTGCCAACGCGCATCACCTTCGCGCCGCGGCTTGACTTCGGCCGCATCGCGACCCGACTGAAGGAGCGCGAGAACGGCATCGAGGTGGATGGATCGAACGATCCCATCGTCCTTCGTGCTCCGGGCGTTGCGTGGAACATCCAGCCCAATGGTGTCCATCACACCGCGATCGCGGCCGTCGATCCCTCGTCGGGGCCGATCTCTCTTGAACTCCGATACGGCACGGCAAGCCTCGCCGCAGCAACGGAGTCGGAGCCGGAACGTCGTGATCAGAATCGACGGTTCTGGTCGGGCTGGTCGCGGTCGCTCAAGCTCCCCACGGTGCATCCCGCGCTCGTCAAGCGGAGTGCGCTCGTCATCAAGGCCTTGTGCCACGGGCCGAACGGCGGGATCGCGGCGGCCGCAACGACAAGCCTTCCTGAGCTCATCGGAGGTACGCGGAACTGGGACTATCGATACTGCTGGCCGCGCGACGCGGCGATGGCTGCGGCGGCGCTGGTTCGGCTGGGAAACACCGGGCACGCGCTCAAGCTGCTCGACTGGCTTCTTGACGTTGTCGATCGCTGCGAGTCACCCGATCGACTCAGACCGATCTACACCATCTCCGGCTCGCACCTGCCGCCCGAGGCGGAGCTCGGCCATCTGCCGGGCTACGCCGACAGCCGGCCGGTTCGGATTGGCAATGCCGCGTCGAACCAGGTTCAGCTTGACGTCTTTGCGCCGATTGTCCATCTCGTCGCGCTGCTGGCCGAGCGCGGGGCGCCGATTTCGCCGGACCACTGGCGCCTCGTGCGTGCCATGGTCCGTGCCGTCGAGGCCCGATGGAGCGAGCCGGACCACGGCATCTGGGAGATGCGCCTGGAGCGCCGCCACTACGTGCATTCCAAGGCCATGTGCTGGCACACGATTCACCGGGCACTCACCATCGAAGAGTCCATCCTCGGCACGCGGAACAGTGACTGGAGCACGCTCGCCGAAACCATACGTCGTGAGGTTCTCGATAGGGGCTGGAATCAGGGACTTGGCGCCTTCTCCGGTTGCTATGAACAGCCCTATCCCGACGCGGCTGTCCTGACACTCGGGCTCACCGGTTTGATTTCCCACGACGATCCGCGTTGGGTGTCGACCGTGGAGTTTGTTCAGCGAGTGCTTCGCGACGGGCCGACCGTGCGCCGATACCGCACCGACGACGGCCTTCCCGGCGGCGAGGGCGGGATGCACATCTGCACCGGCTGGCTGGTCGAATCGCTCACGAGCATCGGACGATGCGGCGAGGCCTCGGAGTTGCTTGATCGGTTCGCAGCGTTCATGAGTGGCCCCTGCCTGCTGACCGAGCAGTATGACCCTGTGACGAACATGGCCGTTGGAAATCTTGCCCAGGCCTACTCGCACCTTTCCTTCATCAATGCGGCTCTGGCGGTCGGCGATTCCTGCAACTCCCAGCACCCGAAAGGAACTCGCACATGAGCAATCTCCCCACGCGTCCTCTGAGGTCACGCTCAGCACGATTCGGACTTGCGGTGGCGATTCTGGCCACGGCCATCGCTGCGGGTCTCTCTTGGTATCAGATTCATGGAGAACAACGAACCGGTCTGGACGATCTTGAACGACGCGCCAAGCTGCTGGCGCACCGGAACGCCCCTGCCGCCCTGGCCGCAATCCCGCAGGCGGACCCACAGGCTGCGATCGGCGACCGACTTGACGGGCACTCGCGACTGCTGGGCATGGCCATCTTCAAGGCCGATGGCCAGCTCGCTGCATCGGGGCAGGGCCTGAGCGATTTGACACCGGTGATGAGCGAACCCGCCGCCGAGGCGATGGCGCATGGCGAGGACTTTGTCGCGCTCCGTCGCGACAACGACGGAAGCACGCATGTGCTGGCCCGGCCGCTCAACAACGCCGCGGGAGCGCCCGTGGGCGCCCTGGTCGTCCTGCACGACGCGCTGTATCTGGAAGATCGATTGACACGGGGCATGGTCCAAGGCCTGTTTCTCTCGCTCGCGGTCGGCGCTGGGATGTTCCTGCTGACGACGGGCCTTGCGTGGACGCTCTTCGAGAGGCCGCTGCATAATCTGGCGGCGTGGATGAGACGCCTCCGATTTGGGAACACGCCCGAACTTCCCCCGCGGGGACTGCCCGTGGGCCGATTGGCCGACGAGACGGCGCACTTGGCGGCGTCGTTCCGCGCGGCCCGAACGAAGGAGCGCGAAGCGGCCGAGGAAACCGTGCGTTCGGACAAAGCCTGGACGCGTGATCGCCTGCGCGCTCACGCCATCGACGCGCTGAGGGGCGAGCCGCTGGTCGTGGTGAGCAATCGCGAACCCTACATGCACCAACTCCGCGACGGAAAGCCAGTGCTGGTTCGCCCCGCCAGCGGCCTTGTAACCGGACTTGACCCGGTTCTGCGCGCCACCGGCGGGCTGTGGGTCGCGCACGGAGCGGGCGACGCCGATCGCGCGACGGCCGACAGCGCGGGGTGCATTCCCGTTCCTCCGAGCGATCCCCGCTACACATTGAAGCGGGTCTGGATCAGCAAGCTAGAAGAGGAAGGCTACTACTACGGGTTCTCGAATGAGGGACTCTGGCCGCTGTGCCATCTCACTCACGAGCGCCCGACATTTCGCGCGTCTGACTGGGATCAGTACGTCCGCGCCAACCACCGCTTCGCCAAGGCCGTGCTGGACGAATTGGGGAGCGAACGCGCGGTGGTCATGGTCCAGGACTACCAGCTCGCGCTGGTGCCCGGCATACTCAAAGCGCATCGGCCCGACCTGCGCGTCGGTCTCTTCTGGCACATCCCGTGGCCCAACGCCGAAGCGTTCCGGATCTGTCCCTATCGAGTCGAACTGCTCCAGGGCATACTGGGAGCGGACCTGATCGGCTTTCACCTCCAGCAACACTGCAACAACTTCCTTGAATCCGTGGATCGCATGGTCGAGGCCAAGCTTGATTGGGATCGTTTCTCAGCGGAGATCAAGGGGCATGCGTCGCTGGTTCGGCCGTTCCCCATCAGCGTGCAACGCTGGTCGGAGCGCGGCGTGGCGAGCGGTCGCACGCTCGCCGAGCACATCGACTCCCTGGTTACACAACACCAGCTCGAGGGCGTCGCGATCGGCGTCGGCGTCGACCGCATTGACTACACCAAGGGCATCGCCGAGCGCTTCCGGGCCATCGAACGCCTCTTCGAGAAGCACCCTGAGCATCGCGGCAAGTTCACGTTCGTGCAGCTCGGTGCGCCCAGCCGCGTGCACATTCCCAAGTACCGAGACCTGGTCACCGACCTCGAGCAGCTTGCCGATTCGATCAATTGGAAGCTCCAAGACGACACCTGGAAGCCGATCCGATTCCTCGTCGACCACCACGACGCTCCGAGGGTCTACGCGTTTCTGCGGATGGCATCGGTCTGTGTCGTCAGCTCGCTTCACGACGGTATGAATCTCGTGTCCAAGGAGTTCGTCGCCGCCAAAGAAGACGTCGATCATACGGATCCCGCCACCGAGGGCGTGTTGGTTCTCTCTGAGTTCGCGGGCGCCGCTCGCGATCTGCCCGAATCACTCATCATCAATCCGTACGACACCGAGGAGTTCGCGGCCGCGATCCACCTCGCCATCACCATGGACCCGAAGGACAAACAGCATCGTATGACGCGCATGCGCCTGCGCATCGAAGAGAACAACATCTACCGATGGGCGGCAGATTTCCTGACTTCGATCGCGCAGGCCAAGCCCCGCTCAGCACCCGATCCGGTTGTCACCGTCTCCACCACGACCCCGACCCAAATGGCATAGTCAGGGCACACTGACCGGGATGCTCTTGCTCAGATCATGTGAAGGAATCAACGCACAGCTCGGCAGCCCCATCGAATCCCGCAAATCGTTGCTCGAAGCGGGCACTCGCGAGGTTCGGTCGTAGCCGGCCTCGTGCCTCTAAGGGCGATCACATGACGAACCTGGCGCCCGATGACGCAATCCGAAATGCGTCGACGAACGCCGGGCAACATTCTTTCGTACGCGCAATCTTGGACACGCGGCGGAAGCCTTGCATCTCATATGGCACACGTGCAACGTGCGGCGATCGGCTTCAAGGCTCGTCGATCATCGCACAGCGTGACAGTTTCGCCGTCGCACGCAGATGAAGGGGTGGACCCACTGAATCTCGACCTCGCACGCGGCGTCGTCAATGTCGGCGTCTCGGGCGAGTGTGGCCGCGACCTAGCCTCCGTGCTCCGGTCCAGATGCACGAGACCTGACACTGGAACGGGTTGAGGGGGCACGTCACTGGATCCAGTTCCGGGAGAGGCCCAACACCGGGTTCCGTACAACGCAGCCTAGATCTGCCTTGGGACAGCGCCCATGCCACGCGTGCTCCAAGGAAAGCCCTGGTCGTTGGCAATCCACTTCGATTTGATTCCACACTCCTGTATCCTTATAATTAACGAGCGTGGTTTGAAGATTCCTCCTCATCTTCAACGGTCGGCGCCATGGGCCAAACTCATCTCGTTTCGAGAACTTCGGGGATTCGCGAGAGGCGTGAGCCACGTTTGCCCGAGTGTGCCGGCGAAAGGAGCGGATGATGTCGACTCCGAGCGGTTCGAATGATCTGGCGTCACGTCTTCAGCAGGAAATCGACAAGGCCAAGGGGCAGGTCGCGCAGTTCCACAAGGATTCCAGCGAGAAGGCGCAGGCTCTGAGCGCGCGCTACGCCAAGTTCGAGGAGGTGCGGGCTCGGCTGGCCAAGCAGTTTGAGCCGCGCGTCAAGGCGATCACCGAGCGCGTCAAGGAGGCGAAAGTCGATCACGAGCGTGACCGCGACGGCGGCGAGGTGCGCATCTCGATGGGGCACACCGACCTGGTGCCGCCCGGCGTGATGCTGCGATTCGTGCTGTCGCACGGCGGCGCGGTTGAATCGATCGCGATCGACTACTACCTGTCGATCATCCCGGTGCTCTTCGAGTTCAGGTCGCACGACCGGATCGAAATGCCGCTCGACACGATCGACGACGCCAAGCTTCTCGCGTGGGTTGACGATCGGATCGTCGAGTTCACCAAGAACTATCTGCAGATCCCGTTCATCGAGGCCTACACGAAAGACTCGCGGGTGATCGACCCTGTCGCCAAGGTCTCGTTCAACCGCGTGCTGGCCAAGGGCACCACCGAGTACAAGGGCACGAAGTACTACTTCGCGAGTGAGGAATCGCTCAAGGCCTTCCAGCACGAACCGGCGAAGTTTGTGGGCGTTTGACATCCTTCACGCGCATGGCGGTCAGCCTGGTCGGCCGCCAACCCGCTCCCGCGTCGGAAAGGGGCGATCATCATGCGAGCGCAACGCGAGAAGACCGAAGTGCGAAGGGGGCGTGTAAAGCCGGACACCGAGGACGGCGGCAAGAAGCTCAAGCGCAAGGGTTATGAGAAGGAGCTTCGCCGACTCCAGGTCGAGCTGTGTCATCTGCAGGCGTGGGTGAAGCAGGAGGGTCTGCGCGTCATCGTGGTCTTTGAGGGCCGCGATGGGGCCGGGAAAGGCGGCACGATCCGGGCGTTGACCGAGCGGGTCAGCCCTCGCGTCTTCCGCCTCGTGGCGCTGCCGGCGCCGTCCGACCGCGAGAAGAGCCAGATGTACCTCCAACGCTACATGGCTCACTTCCCATCGGCGGGCGAGGTCGTGATCTTCGACCGCAGCTGGTACAACCGCGCCGGCGTCGAGCGGGTGATGGGCTTCTGCAGCGACGAGCAGTACGAGCGATTCCTTGAGTTGGCGCCCGTGGTTGAGAAGTTTGTGGTCGAGAGCGGCATCATCCTTGTCAAGTACTGGCTCGAGGTCAGCAACGAAGAGCAGGAGCGGCGATTCAAGGCGCGGATCGAGGATCCAGTCCGGCAGTGGAAGCTCAGCCCGATGGACCTGCCGTCGCGCGAGCGCTGGTACGACTATTCAAGAGCTCGCGACCGGATGCTGGAATCCACCGACACGAAGCACTCGCCGTGGTACATCGTGCGTTCCGACGACAAGAAGCGTGCGCGGCTCAATTGCATCTCGCACCTGCTCAACCTCATCCCCTACAAGAAGCTCCGGCGTGAGAAGATCAAGCTCCCCTCCCGATCCAAGAAGGGCGCCTATGACGATCAGGCGTCGCTGAAGGGGCGTCGGTTTGTGCCGGATGTGTTCTAAGACGCGACGATCGATCGCGCCGCGGAGGACTTGACGCATGTGCCGATGGCTGGCGTATTCCGGGGCTCCGATCCTGCTTGAGGACATCCTCTTTAAGCCCGCGCATTCGTTGATCGATCAGAGCATGAGCTCCAAGTCGGCGGAGACGCCCACCAATGGCGATGGGTTCGGCGTGGGTTGGTATGACGATCGTCCCACGCCGGGACTCTTCCGGAGCATCCGCCCCGCGTGGAACGATTTCAACCTGCGCGATCTGGCGGCCCACATCGAATCGCCCCGGTTCCTGGCGCACGTGCGGGCGACCTCGCAGGCCGTCGTGCAGGAAACAAACTGCCACCCGTTCCGCTGGAAGAACTGGCTGTTTGTTCACAACGGCGAGGTTTTCGGGATCGAGCAATTCCGCAAGAAGCTCGTGCAGGCCGTGGCGGACGAGCTCTTTCCGGAGATGCTCGGCACGACCGATTCGGAGGTGATGTTCTACCTGGCGCTCACCTTCGGCCTGGACGCCGACCCGCCCGGGGCGCTCGCCCGGATGGCGGGGTTCATCGAGGCGACCGCGAAGGAGGCGGGCATCGGTGAATCGCTTTGGATGACGCTGGGGCTGAGCGATGGCAGGGTGGTCCACGCCTTGCGATACGCCAGCGATGGGCAGGCCCCGACGCTGTATCACAGCCGAGACGTCGACGACGCGGTCCGATGGAACCCGCAACTGGCCGGGCGGTTCTCGCCCGACACTCGGTTTATCGTGTCAGAGCCCGCGGGGACCGCGGTCAATGTGTGGGTTGAGGTGCCGCAGGGTTCATACGTTCGCGTCGAGGGAGAGGCGCTGGAGATAAGACCGTTTGCGCCGGTGTCGTCCGATTAGTCGCACTCCGTCACCCTCCTTCTACCAAGCCCCTTTCTCTGGACTACCCGTGGACTCAGAACTTTCGAGACCGCCAACCGATCGGAGCACGCCTGGCCTCCTAGCGCGCCTTGGGTCGAGCGTGGCCGCGGGCCAGTGGATCCGGACCTATGACGTGCCCAAGTTGCGGGGCGACCTGCTCGCGGGGATCACGCTTGCGGCCTACCTGTTGCCGGCGGGTCTGGGCGATGCGTCGCTGGCCAACCTTCCGCCCGAGGCTGGGTTGTACGCGTGCTTGTTTTCAGGGCTGGTGTTCTGGGTCTTCTGCAGTTCAAGGCAGACGGCCGTTACGGTCACCTCCGCGATCTCGCTGCTCGTCGGTGCCTCGCTGGGAGGAATCGCGGGCGGCGACGCCGCTCGCTTGAGTGCGCTGGCTTCCGCGACGGCGCTGCTGGTCGCGATCATCGCGTTCGTCGCCTGGCTGGCGAAGGCCGGGTCGATCGTCAACTTCATCTCCGAGAGCGTGATGGTCGGCTTCAAGTGCGGCGTGGCCCTTTTCCTGGCCAGCACTCAATTGCCCAAGCTGCTGGGCATCAAGGGAGCGCACGGCAGCTTCTGGGTGAACAGTGCGCACTTTTTAAAGCATTTGTCGGAAACGAACCCGACATCGCTGGCTGTGGGTGGCATCGCGCTCTTGGTGTTGGTGCTCGGCAAGGTCTACCTGAAGAACAGGCCCGTGGCGCTGTTCGTCGTCATCGGAGGAGTCGTTGCCTCTTCCCTGCTCGGTCTGGAGGCGCGGGGAGTCAAACTGCTGGGCGAACTCCCGCCGGGACTTCCCACACCGGGCCTGCCCGCGATCGTGGCGGACGATCTCAATGAGTTGCTTCCGCTCGCGATGGCGTGCTTCATGCTCGGGGCGGTGGAAACGGCCGCCATTGGGCGGATGTTCGCGTCCAAGAGCGGAGGGCGGTTGGACGCCAACCAGGAGTTCTTGGCGCTGGCCGCGGCGAATCTGGCCGCCGGTCTGGGGCGAGGATTCCCGGTGAGCGGCGGGATGTCTCAGTCACTCGTGAACGAGAGCGGCGGTGCGCGGACGCCGTTGTCGGGCGCCTTTGCGGCCGTGATTGTGCTTCTGGTCACACTCTTTCTTTCGCATCTGTTGCGGGCGTTGCCCCAGCCCGTCCTTGCGGCGGTGGTCCTGGTTGCGGTCTCCGGGGTCTTCACGGTCTCACCGCTCCAGCACCCGCGCCCCACCCACCCCCCCCAGCGCATAG
>OEIV010000674.1_pt1 | contig 17606 bp, 16 predicted proteins | sample 1539231 | NCBI WGS metagenome assembly OEIV01 (sample SAMN03794762, study PRJEB22550) | activated sludge metagenome | feature: wastewater treatment plant; material: activated sludge; isolation source: Wastewater treatment plant of a petroleum refinery complex | place: Argentina: Buenos Aires ...
GCGTCCCGATTCTCGGCCCTTGGCCTTCGTTCCCCGTTATCACGCGGCGAGAGGTTCGCGTCGTGCCACCTGTAGCGATGGCGCGTGGCGCGAGCCCCCGCTGATGCTCAAGTTCCGCGCGCTCGGGCCGCCTCGCCGCGGAATCGGTGTAGGTTTCGCTTGGTTTGTCGGCTGGTTCGTCGACTGGTTTGGCATCGGTGCGCCGGTCGTTGGCGTCGCGCTCGCACGCACGGGCACGGCGGCGGCGTGCCGCGCCTTGATCGGGAGGTCACATGTACAAACTCGCGCTCATGGCGGTGCTCGCGTCGGCGGGCGTCGCGTTCGCCGGACCTGTGCAATCACATCACGCGGCGGGATCGCACGCATGGATGCCGCTCAACCCCGCGCGGGGCGTGCTGTGGGATCAATCGATCGCCAGCGGAAACGCCACGGTCGACCAGAACTTCCCCGACTTCCCCGATTACTCCAGCGGCATGGTCGATGACTTTTCGACCGTTGCCCAAGCCTGGAACATCACCAAGGTCACGACGTACTACACGCGCGGCGTGGGCAACTGGAGCGACGGCGTCGCCCAGGCCGAGCTCTCGCTGTTCAGCAAGGTCGGTTCCATTCCCGGCGAGCCCGACCTTGTCGGGAATCTCGGCCTGGTTGACGTGTCGCTCGCCAGTTCGCTGGATGGGCAGGCGTGGGCCGTCACGGCGGACACGTCCTCCATCGCGGCGCTTCAGAACATCAGCGGCGAGTTCTGGATCGGGCTGACGCCCGTGGCGGCATTCGGATCGTTCGGGCAGGAGTTCCACCTGCTGTCGGCCTTGCCGACGGTGGGCGGCGGGTCGGCGATCCGAAACGCCGGCGGCGCGTTCGGGTTTGGAACGGGCTGGACCGATGCCGGCTCGCTCGACCTTCAGCCCGGGGCGGACATGCTCTTCACTCTGGAGGGTCAGATCGTGCCCGGCCCCGGGGCGGCGGCGTTTCTGGCTGGTTGTCTGGCAAGCCTTGGGGGTCGGAGAAGGAAACGACTGAACTGATTCGTGCAATGATTGCACGAGCGAGAGGCAAACGCATCTCGAACTCTGTTGTTTATTGCGGCGTGTTCATAAAGGTCAGGCTCCATTACTTGAGAATTTGCAAGGGAAAACTCTGGGTGGTTTATCGGACGCTTGGGCCGCGACAATAAGACCGGTCATTTACCCGGCAAAACAGTGGAACCGGGGTTGGCGCGGGCGTCCTAGGCTGGTATCTTGAGTCCTAAAGGCTGGTTCCTGTTTCCAAACTGCTGGTGGAGGGTTGCCCCGTGCGGGGTAAATCACCGGCTGCATGGAACCCGCTTGATTAGAGAGTGAGATTCACATGAAGACTGTTGCTGCGCTTTTCGTCGTTGCGCTCGCGGGCACCGCGATCGCCGGTCCCGTCAACACCGGTGGCACGTTCTCGGGCTCGGCCACGCTGAACAACAACCGCGCGATCCTGTGGGATCAGAGCACGACCGCGTTTGCGAACGCCGTCGACCAGGACTTCCCCGACTTCCCGACCTTCTCGACCGGCATGGTGGATGACTTCTCGACCGGCGGGAATACCTGGAACGTCAACACCGTGGTGACGTACTACACCTTCGGTTCGGGCATCTGGCCGGCCAGCTGCACCGCGCAGCTGAGCCTCTTCAGCAAGAGCGGCAGCTCCCCGACCGGCGCTGACAGCGTCGGCAACCTGGGCTCGGTCTCCGCGACCATCGTCAACCTCGGCAGCGCCCTCGCGGTCGTCGCTGACACCTCGGGCGTCGGTGCCCTCCAGGGCATCAATGGCGACTACTGGATCGGCCTCACCCCCACCCTCGCCTTCGGCACCTACTTCCAGGAGTTCCACCTGACTTCGGCCCTTGCCGATAACGGCGATGGCGCCTACCTGCGTAACGCGGGCGGCGGCTTCGGCATCGGCACCGGCTGGACCGACCAGGGCATCTTCTCCGGCGACCCCGGCGACATGCTGTTCACCCTCGATGGTGACGTGGTTCCCGCTCCGTCGGCCGCGGCCCTGCTCGCCCTCGGCGGCGTGTTCGCCGGCCGTCGTCGCCGCTAATTGAATGACGCGGCTTGCCGCGTCCAACAGTTCGCTTGAAACCCGCGAGGGCGCTCGAATCTCGAGCGCCCTCGTTGTTTTTGGGAATGCCTTCGGTCTCAGCACCCCGACTCGAAGGCGCTGGCGAAGAGGTCGTAGTCGTCGCCGTTGACGAAACCGTCGTGGTTAAGGTCGGCGAGCAAGCTGCCTTCTTCAAAGGCGCTGGCGAAGAGGTCGAAGTCATCGCCGTTGACGAAGCCGTCACCGTTGAAGTCGGAAAGGCACCCGGAGCCGACGACGACGACCGAGCCGGCGCAACCGGGCGAGAGGGATGTGGTGCCGAAGGTGATGCCGCCGGAGCCGATGGTGTAGGCGGGATCGAAATAGACCTCGAGGCGATCGCCGGCGTAGTTGATCTGGGCGCCGAATTGCGGCGCGCGGGGCGCGAGGCGCTGGAAGAGGGCCTGGCAGATGATCGGGCCGTCGGTCTGGAAGTTGAGTTCCTGGGCGGACACGACCACGGTGAGTTCTCCCACGTCGGTGACGATGCCGGCGGTGAACTCGGCGGGGAGGCCGGTGGGGTCGATGGGATCGAACGAGCCCTGGAAGCCGACCTTGGCCTCGCGGACGTTCTTGCCGACGACGTCGTCCTTCTTTTCGCCGGTGTCGCCGGGGTTGAAGGTGACCTCGGTGCCGTCGGCGAGGTGCTTGATGGTGAGCTGGTTGCCGCCGGCGCCGTTGTCGGCGACGTCGTAGCCCTTGGCGATGAGGGCGTCGCGGATGGCGTTGCGCTTCCACTCGGCGGACTTGTCGACGGGGATGTCGACCGTGACGTCCGCGCCGGGCTTGATGTGGACGGTGACCTTGGTGTCCTTGGTGTTGGTGGGCTTGGAGAAGGCCATCGAGACGCTCTCGGTCGCCAGGGCCGAGCCCGCGGCCAGGACGATCGCCGCGGCCATTCCGAGCTTCATCGTGTTCATCAGACGTGCCATGGTGTGCTCCTTGTTTGCGTTGCCCCGCACGGCGCGGAGCCGGAGTGGAAGCGACGCGGAGCGCAAGCGGTCACGGTTGGGAAAGACACTTCCCGGCGTGGCCGCGTTGTTTATTGTCGCGGGTTCGCGATGATGAGGGCATTGGGGCATGGCGGATCGGAAGTGGCGGAGTGGTCAGGTGGTCAGGTGGTCAAATGAAAAAGTGGCAGAGTGGCACAGTGGCGACAATCCACCTGACGTGATCGAATCCACGCAATGACGATCCGGCTGCCTCGCTGTTTCGCTGCCTTATTTTGGCAACTTGGCCATTTGCTGATTTGGCGATTTGCCCCGCACTCGCTGTCTCGCTTTTCCCTGATGCCCGGAGCCTTGCTTTACAGCATCCCCTTCATGCCGAGCGCCTTGCGGAGAGACGCGAGCTGCCCGGCGTGGAAGCCGTTGTGGAATCCCATGCGTGAAGCGAGGGCGGCCAGCGCCATCTCGCGCGGGCCCCACTTGGTGGTCGTGGCGAGCTTGTCGTCGCTCGCCGCCCGCACGGCCGAGACAAGGCGCGCGGCGGCCTTTGAGAAAATCTCGCGGCAACGTGCGTCGCTCGGGTACGCGCTCGCGTCAGCGGTGGGAACGGAGTCCTTCGCGACGCCCTCGATGCCAAAGCGAGCCGCGTCGCCGCGCGTGGCGGGCACGAAGTCGGATTCCGGGAGCGGGCCGGCGTCGAATCTCTCCGCGGCCCGGTGCATGACGAACGCGAGGTGCCCGACGGTCCACGCGAAGTGATTGGGCAGGCCCGGCGCCTGGCTGGTCCGGTTCGAGTCGTCAAACCCCGTAAAGAAGAGCTCGGTCGCCTGGCGCGAGCCGTCGATGGCGTCCGCGAGCACGTTGGATTTGTCGCTCATGGGTGAAGTTCTCCGGTGTTTCGCTTCGTGGCTTCGTGACGTCGAGACTTCGTGACTTCCTCTCACGGATTCGGCCTGGCCGTCACACGGCGCAGGTTCATCAGGGCCGCCTCCATCTTGACCGGCTCAACGCGCAGCTCGTAGCGCCCCTCGCGAAGACTCACGCTCCCCGCGATCTGGCGCGAGAAATCGGTCCAGCCCTGAGTCACCTTCACGCTCGTTTCCAGCGTCGCCTCGGCCTTGCCGTTCTGCACGAACTCGATGCGGTACGTCCCGCCGTTGCCCGGCGCGCAGGCGCTCTCGACCTCGATCGCGTACGTGCCCGCCTTGGAGACCTCCACGTTCCACTTCACGGAGTCCTTGGCGTCCATCCACCAGCCGATGGCGTTCTTGGGCTCGCCCTCGAAGCGGGCGGTCTTGCCGACGACCTCGGCGTCGACGGCCATGGCGCTCAGCACGCCGTCCGCGCCCATCTTCACCGGCTTCTCGAAGACCTGGGGCTCGCCCTCGACGACGAGCTTTACGACGGTCGCGTGCGGGTTGCGGGGCGAGTTGCCGACCTTGATGGCGATGTCGTCGCCGTCGCGCCGCGCCATGGTCTCGCCGCCGCCGAAGATCGACGCGGAGAGCGCCTTGTTGGTGAGGCCCGGGACGCGCAGGATGCCGTCGCTGGGCCAGTCGAAGACGCAGAGGTACAGCGCGGTGTTCTTGCCGTCGGCCTTGGCGGTCGCGCGGCCCCACGCGAGCTTCTTGAATGGTCCGGCGTGCGTGCCATAGATCGCCTCGGCGTTCACGTCGATCCACTTGCCGACTTCGGCGAGGCGTTCGACGGACTCCGGCGGGATGACGCCCTCGCTGGTGGGCCCGACGTTGAGGAGGAAGTTGCCGCCCTTGCTGGAGGTCTCGATCAACATGCGGACGAGCGTGGTCGCGGATTTCCAGTTGTGGTCGCTCTTCTTGAAGCCCCACGTGTCGTTCATGGTCATGCAGGATTCCCAGTCGACTCCGGGCATCCCGGTCGCGGGGATTTCCTGCTCGGGCGTGCCGTAGTCGCCGGCGAAGCCCGCGTCGCTCATGCCGGCCATTCCGCCGCGGCCTTTGTCGACGCGGTTGTTGACGATCACGCTCGGGGCGAGCTTTCGGCACAGGTCATAGAGAGGCTGGCCCTGCTCGTGTGTCCAGGTGTTCTCCCACTCGCCGTCGAACCAGAGGATGCCGGTCTTCGGGAAGTTGGTCAGGAGTTCGCTCACCTGCCCGCGCAGGTGCTCGACGTACTTCGGGAAGTCGGCCTTCACGTCCGGGCGCGGGTCCCAGGGGCGGCGGGGCAGGTAGTCGGGGTGGTGCCAGTCCATGATCGAGTGATAGAAGCACATGGTCATGCCCTGCTTCTGGCACTCGTCGTAGAGCTCGCGCAGGATGTCGCGCTTGAAGGGCGAGGCGTCCATTACGTCGTAGTCGGTGAGCTTGGAATCCCAGAGGCAGAAGCCGTCGTGGTGCTTGCTGGTGATGACGATGTACTTCATCCCCGCGCGCTTGGCGGTGGCGACCCACTCCTTGGCGTTGAATTTCACGGGGTTGAACTGCTTGGCGAGCGGCTCGTATTCCGCGACGGGGATCTGGGCCGAGTTCATGATCCACTCGCCGATCCCGCCGACTTCCTTGCCCTTCCACTCGCCCGCGGGGATGGCATAGAGCCCCCAGTGGATGAACATGCCAAAGCGGGCCTCGCGGAACCACTTCGTGCGCGCGTCGCGCTGGGCTGGGGTTTCGGACGAGGATGCCTGGGCCGAGGGCTGGGCCGCCGCCGGTTCGCTCGAGGTCGAGGGCGCGGCCGCGGTGGCGCTGGCGGTCGCTCCGAAGGTGATGCCCGCACAGACGGGGCCTTGTGCGGCTTCGAGTTGGAACTCACGCGCCGCCGCGAGCGTGCCCCACGACACCAGCCCCGCGACGCAGGCCAATCCCGCCGCCGTCCGCATCGCCCTTCCCCGCATCATCCCGAGCATGTTCATGGTTGATCTCCCGGCGCCGATTTCTCGGCGGCGCGAGCATACACGAGCGCCCACGAGACGTGTATGCTGGTGCGACGGATTCCCCTTGTGCGTCGCGGCGTGTTCCCACAGCCGCCCGCACGGCCCTTCACGCGCCGCCGCGCTCTTCCCGCGCGGCCAACGCACGCGAGAAAACCCATGACGACATCCCAAGCTCCCGCCGCATTCCAGGCCGACGCCCCGTCCCCTTTCCTCAAGCTCGCCACGATGATGTTCCTCCAGTTCTTTGTCTGGGGCGCGTGGTATGTCACGATGGGCCCGTACATGGGCGCGGTCGGGCTGGGTGATTCGATCGGTCACGCCTACACGGTCGGTCCGATCGCGGCGATTCTCTCGCCCTTCTTCCTGGGCATGATCGCCGATCGCTTCTTCGCCTCGCAGAAGGTGCTGGCGTTCCTGCACATCCTGGGCGGCCTTGCCCTGGCCGCGGCGCCGACGCTCGCGAAGATGTCGGTGGACGCGGCGGCGGCGCACCCGCTGGCGGAGGGGGCGGCCAAGCCGTTCCTGAATACGCACCACCTTCCGTACCTGGGCGCGCTGCTGGTCCACATGCTGTGCTACATGCCGACGCTGGGGCTGACCAACTCGATCTCGTTCGCGCACATCAAGCACCCGGAGAAGGAGTTCCCGGTGATCCGGGTGCTGGGCACGATCGGGTGGATCATCGCGGGCTTTGCGGTCGGGTTCGCGATGCAGTTCATGGTGCCCGCGACCGTGGCGGCCGACCAGTCCGCCGAAGCCGTGGCCGCCGCCGCCAAGGCGACGGAGACCGCGCGGGCCTCCTCGCCTCTGTTCTTCTACATCGCGGGGGCCTCGAGCGTGCTGCTCGGGCTGTTCTCGTTCGCGCTCCCGCACACGCCCCCGCCGGCGGCGGGCAAGGCCGTCCGCGTGAGCGAACTGCTCGGCGGCGACGCGATCTCGCTCCTCAAGAACCCGAGCTTTGCGGTGTTCGCGCTCTGCTCGCTGCTGATCTGCGCTCCTTTGGCGGGCTATTACAGCTTCGCGGCCACCTTTGCCGGCGCGTCGGGGATCAAGAACGTCGCGGTCACGATGACGTTCGGCCAGATGTCGGAGATCGTGTTCATGCTGCTCATGCCCGCGTTCTTCGCGCGCCTGGGCGTCAGGTGGATGCTGCTGGTGGGCATGCTCGCGTGGGCGGCCCGCTACGCGCTCTTCGCCGCCGCCGCCCCCACCAGCACGCAGTGGATGATCCTCGCGGGCATCATCCTGCACGGCATCTGCTACGACTTCTTCTTCGTCACCGGCTTCATCTACGTCGACAAGAAGGCCCCCAAGGAGATTCGCGCGCAGGCCCAGGGCTTCCTGGTCCTGATCACGCAGGGCCTGGGGCTCGGCCTGGGCGCACAGGCGTTCGGGCGTCTGGTCGGGCACTACACCGACGCCACCACCAAGGCCGTCGATTGGAAGTCCGTCTGGACCTTCCCCGCCATCGCGGCGGCGGCGATCATGGTGATCTTCTTCGTGGGCTTCTGGGACAAGGACAAGAAGAACGACGCGCAGGCGTGAGCAACGCGCCGTCGCGCGCCACCGATCTCGGCCTTGCAACATCGGCGCGACCACCGTGTCCGCACGCGACATCAGAATGAGTGCATCAGCACCCAAACCACCATCGGCGGCATGAAGACCACGACTTCGGTGAGTAAGACCCCGCCGAACAATCCGAGCAGCGCCATCCCGATGCGACGAAATACGCCCGATGCGCTTCGCTGCAACGCCCAGGCCGTGTAGATGCAGTTCCACGCGAGCCCGATCGAGAAAAACACTTCGCTCGCCGTCGAATTGGGAAAGCCGAATTCACCGTGCCCCGGGAAAGCCCAGGCCACGCTCGCCACCAACACACCCGGCACAAGCGGCCAGGCTTCAGCCCAGAACCCACGTTGGCGATGTGGTTTGCCCATACTCAGCCTTTGTGGTCTTCGAGCCCCCATCATCCCGTCACTCACGCGGACAAAGTCACACGAAGAAGAACCTCACCGCCATCGGCACAAACCACGTCGCCGAAGCGCACAGAAACCCGATGACCACCCCGAACACCGCCAACTCGAAGCGCCGATACGGGCTCGGCGCGCCGCGCTGCATGGCCCACGCCGTCAGCACGCAACTCCAGAACATGCCGATGATGAGGAACGCGAGGCTGGCGGTCGCGCTCGGCCCCAGCCCGAACTGATCGCGATCCGGGAGCAACCAGCCGATGCTCGCGATCGCCATCCCGGGCAGCGGCAGCCAGACCTTCGCGAAGAAGCCACGATATCGCTCTGACTCATGCACGCCGCTTCACCGTTCTCGATTCCTTCGAGTTTCGTGTGCTCCGCGTCTCACATCTGCTCCGCGCTCACTGCGATCTCTGCATGCAACTTCTTCTCTGCGGCCCTCGGAGTTCTTTCGATCGCGCCGAGCATGGCCACTCACCCGAATGCCGAATCACGAATGCCGAATGCCGTGACTTCCTGTCGCCCTTCGAGTTCAACTCTTCTCCGCGCGCTCCGCGATCTCCGCTGTGGACCCTCTTCTGCTCACGCCCCGCCGGGCCCCAGCGTGATCGCGTTCTTGCCCTGGCGCTTGCTCTCGAGCGCCAGGAGGTCCGCGTGGCGCAGCAGCTCCTCGGCCGAGCGCCCGTCCCACGGGAACGTCGACATGCCGCCCGACACCGTCAGCGTCCCCGGCGCATCCAGCCCCAGCTTCGGGAACCGCTTCTGACGGATCTGCTCCTGAAACCGGGCCGCGATCTCCTGCACGCTCGACGGGTGCTTGCTCCCCGGGTTCCGCGGCCCGCCCGGCTCATAGAACACCACCGCGAACTCGTCGCCGCCGATCCGGCACACGCGGTCGCTCGGGCGGATCACGCTGGTCAGCAGCCTTACCACCTCGACCAGCACCCCGTCCGCCGCCACATGCCCGTAGCGCTCGTTGAACCGTTTGAAGTCGTCGATGTCGAAGACCAGCACCGAGAGCTGGTGCCGCGCCTTGGCCGATTGCTCGATCGCCGCCGACAGGAATCGCTCGAAATAGCGCCGGTTCCACGCGCCCGTCAACGCATCGGTAAATGCGGCCCGGCGCAGCTCGCCCTGCTGACGCGCCAGCTTCAGCCAGCCCGACAGCCATGCGCCCGTCGCCCGCAGCGTCGCGCTGTCGATCCGCACGCCGCTCAGCACGCCCACGATCGAAACGCCGTCGTTGACCTCGACCGTGCCCGCGGCCGTGGGAAGCGGAACCTCGAGCCCCGCGCCCAACCCCACTCCCATGCCAACCCCGACGCCAACCCCAGCCGGAGCGCCGTTCGCGCCCACGCTGAACGAAAGCGTCGCGTCGCCCGTCCGCGTCCGCGCGATCTCGATCGCGGGTCCCAGCACTTCGCGCCCCTGCAGCACGTTCTGCACCAGAACCTCATCGCCACCTGCGCTCGCGGCCTCGTTCACAACCGAAGCCGGCCCTCGCGCCGGCGCCACGGGCGCGGGCCGAATGACCGAAGCGTTCTCGATCTGCCGCGCGATCCCGCCGTCAAGCTCGTCGTCGCGATCCTCGCTCATCGGTGGCGCCGGCACAACCGCGACCAAATCCGCCGCCATACCCAGGATCGCCCGCTTGGCCCCCGCCGCGTCGCTCCGCGCCGAGATCACGCCGTCATACGGCACACCGCTCAGCCCCGTCTCGGCGACGCGCAGCACGCGCACCAGGGGCTGCACGCGCCGCAGGCCGCGAACGAACTCCTCGGCCTCGATCATGCCCAGCCCGGCGTCCTTGCCCGCGTTCTCGCGCAGCGCTGGGTCCGCGTCGGGCCCGATGATCACGACGGCATCACGCGGCGAATCCTGATCGATGGGCGACGACAGCTCGCCGATCGCGTCGAAGGTTGTTGCGACGCGCGTGACCTCAAGCTCCGCATCGCCTCGCAGCGCGCTCTCGAGCCCCGTGCGCCCGACGAGGATCACCCGCCGCCCGCTGGCGGTGGAGAGATCGACCGCGCGCCGGTGCCGCGCGTGCTGGTCGCCTGGTTGTGAGCGAGATGCCCCTGCCACGTCCTCTCCCTGCCCCGCGCGGTCCCGCGCGATCACGTGTCGGGCTCCGCCCCGCCGCACACCTTCATTGTCCTCTTATTCAGTACGAAATGCACGCCCCGGTGGATCGGGATCGAGCAACATCGCAAGTTCTTCACCCGTGAGCATTCCCCCCATGCCGCCCGTGGGGGCCGGGATATCCCCGGGACGCGGGTTCTCGGACTCTTCCTGGCTCGGCGGCAGCGTCCCCTCGCCCGCCAGACGCAGCGACGGCCTCCCCTTTCCAAGGAACATCTCCGCCACGTCGTCCGCCTGCTGGGCCACGCTCGGCGAACTCGTCGGCACGGGCGCGCTCCCAGAACTCGCGGCCTTGGCATCGCCCGCACCCGTCGCGCTTTGGCCCTCGGCCTTGATCGCGCTCGGCGTCGCCCGATTCGCCCCCGCCCCGCGCTCAATCAGCTTCTTCCCCGCGCCGGGCTTCACCACCACCTCGAGCCCCGCGCCCCAGCGCGCGATGTCCGTCGAATCCGCGGCCCGCAATCGGCGCGAGGGCTCGTCGAACCACCAGCACACCACCCGAGTCTCCAGCCGCGGCGCGTACTCGCTCGCGGCCGAATACGCCGCGGAAAGATGATCGAGATTTGTCGGATCGGTGACGATCAGCACGATGATCCGCGGGCGGGACGAGTTCGCTTCAAGCCCGGCATGCTTCCCCAACCCCGCGCGCGGCTCATGTTCGCTTTGGCCGTCATGCCTCGCCCCCGCGCCAAGCTCGACCAACCCCTCGCGGGCCAGCGCGCACAACTCGCCCACCGCCTCGTGGGCGCTGGCGGCGTGCGCGACGTGAAATCCGCGCTTCTCGAGAACGCCAACCAGCTCCTCGGGCGCGTGCCGCCCCCGGGGCGTCCAGATCACACAACGATCGGTCGGCTCCGCCGAACGCGTCTGCATGACGGAATCCTACCGCGCCCGGGGGTGGTGCGTGTAAAGGGGCTTGCGGGGCCAAGGGTGGGAATGAGAAGCCACGAGGGATGCCCGCCCCGCGACTCAGCGTGATTTCACGCCGACATGAAGCGTCGCTCCGACACGAATCGGCTCGCCACTTGCCACGCACGCGAACCCCCGTCACTTCCCCGCCGCCCGCGTGTACATCTCGACATACCGCGACAGCACGCTCGCCTCGTCGAGCCAGGAAAACACATGCGATCGGGCCGCGACGCTCATCGCGTGTCGCTTCGACGCATCCGAGAGCAGCATCGCGATCGCACCCGCGAACGTGCTCGCGCTGGCCTCGGTCACGATCGCGCCGCCCGACGATTCCAGTTCCGGCCAGATGTCCACGCCCCGCGTCGTTACCACCGGCGTGCCGCACGCCATCGCTTCCGCCAGCACCAGCCCAAAGTTTTCCTGGCTGGTCGGGAGCGCGAACACGCTCGCGGCCTGGTACAGCGACAATTTCATCTCCCCCGTCACCAATCCCGGAAACTCCACGCGGTCTTCGACCTTCATCGCCCGCGCCCTCTCGCGCAGCGACGCGACATACGCCTCGTCGCCCGGCCCTGCGAGCACGAAGCTCGCGCGAACGCCTCGATCGCGCAGCATCGCCGCCGCCTCGATCAGGATGTCCGGGCGCTTCTTGGGATGCAGCCGCGAGAGAAACAGCACGATCGGCGATTCGGCTGTTGCACTCCGCATCCGCTCTCGCCGCCACAATTCCGCCCCCGGCAGCGCGCGATACGCCGCGAGATCAACCAGCGGCGGGATCACGACACCCAGCGACTTTGGGAACCACGCGCTCGATTGATCGAGCTCCGCCTGCGCGGTGCAGTGGACGCGGGCCGCGCCCGCGAAGAACTTCGCGCCCGCGAGCGCGTGGAAGATCCGTTTCTTCAGCCGCGCCTGGTTCATACACCAGTCGTCGAGCATGCCGTGCGGCGAGGCGACATATGCCTTTCCCAGCCGGCGGCATTGGGCGGCGAGCTGGATGTTCATCGGCATCCAGGCGCCGTAAAAGTGCGCGACGCCGCACCCCTCGATCAGGGGCAGCACGTTCGCGATCGCGCCCGCCGACAGCACGTCCATGGGGAGTGATGGCGAGTCCATCGCCACACACCGAGGCGTGCGTGACGCGCCGCCCGCCGAAGATTCGCGCGGCGCGAGTTCTCGCTTCCACTCGTCCGGCACATCCGACACATCGGGCGACACGACCATCACCTCGTGCTCACGCGCGAGGGCCTGGGCCAGGTCGATGACAAAGCGAACCACGCCGCCCTTGGCGAGCTTCAGATTGCGGTGAACATGGAGGATGCGGAGACGAGGCATAGGGACTCGTGAGTCGTGAGTCGTGAGTCGTGAGTCGTGAGTCGTGAGTCGTGAGTCGTGAGTCGGGCGGAATACTACCGGAACAGGTGCCTTCTTCCCTGTCTCGCTGTCTCGCTGTCTCGCTGTCTCCCTGCCTCGTTCCCCTCTTCACTGCGTCTCTTCGTCTCTTCGTCTCTCCGTCTCTTCACGAATCACCCGATCCCGCACCGGCTTGGCCGGCGAGCCCACGCACACTTTCCACGCCGGCAGATCGCCGAACACGCTCGAGCGTGCCCCCACCACCGTGCCCTCGCCAATCGACACGCCTGGCCCGACGAACACGTCCGCCGCGATCCAGCAGCTCGCGCCGATCGTGATCGGCATCGGCACCAGCGGCCGCTTCGCGAGTTCGAAATCGTGCGTCGCGCCGCACAGGTACGAGTATTGCGACACGACCGTGTGCGCCCCGATCGTGATCGGCGCGACGCAGTAGCAATCGACATCGTCCGCGAGCGTCGCAAAGTCGCCCATCGTGAGGTTCCACGGCGCCCACACCCTCGCCCGCGGATACACCCGCGCCCTGGGCGAGACCTTCGCGCCGAATGAACGGAGCAGGAACGACCGCCAGCCGTGCATGGGCTTGGGGCTCAGTCGGAACAGCGTCGCGTACACCACGCCCCAGAGCACGCGCGCCAGGCGATGACCCGACGAGTGCGGGCTGGGCACGTTCGAGATATCGACCTTCGGCGTGGTCATGCGGCGCTCCCGCTCGAACCGCCGGAGTTGCTCGGGCTCGAATTACCCGCAGGCAAACCTCCCGCGCTCGCGGCGCTCTCGGGCCTCGCGCCGTTGTAAGGCCGCGGACGACGCGATTGCGCCGGATCGCCCGACGCGATCGACCAGGGCTCCAGCGGCCCGCGGATCACGGACCTCGCGCCCACCAGCACGCCCGCGGGCACGTCGATCGGCCCCTGCACCACCGAATCCGCGGCGACCCACGCATCGTCGCCGATCGTGACCGGCGCGGGCGCGACCGGCGCATCGAGCCTCGCCGCGTCCTGCGTGTACGCGTTCACCTGGCAGTATTGGCTCACCACCACGCGCGCCCCGATCGCCACCGGGGCGTGCGCGAAGATCGTCACGTCGTCGCCCAGCGCGCTCTTGCGTCCCATCGAGAGATGCCGCGGCCTGTGGATCGTGCACGAGGGCCTGATCCGCACCGTCGGATCGATTTTCGCCCCAAACGCGCGCAGCAGCCCGTTGCGGAACTTGTACCAGTTGTGGAACGAGCAGCGGAAGAGCGTCGCCTGGACCAGCGGCCAGAGGCGATCCGACATCGTCGCGCCCGCGAGCAACGCAGGGTCAGCGGGGAGCGGATTGGTCGAAGAAGTCGTCATCTCAACAATCGCTCACGCGCACGCCCGGCTCAGCCGCTCTTGCGTTCCTATCCGAATGCCCAATCACGATGCCGAACGCCGAATCACGAAAGCCGATCCACACTCTGCTGCTTCTTCACTCCGTGACTCCGTGTCTTTCCTTTACTTCTTCTCTCCGTCTCTTCTTGCCTTCCCCAGTGCCAAGCGCCAAATGCCTCGTGCCTAGTTCCCAGCGCCTTTCTTCTCAACCGCCTTCGCCGGATTGCCTTCGTACGTCGAGTCGGGCTCGGAGTTCTTGAACAGCCCCGCGCGTGGCAGGAGCACCGTGCCGTCCGCGACCACCACCCCCGGCGCGACAAACGACGCCGTCATGAGCGCGCACCGCGCCCCGATCGTGATGGGCGAACGCAGCAGCGTGAACGACGGGCTCGTGTAGTCGTGCGTGCCGGCGCAGATGTGCACAAACGGCCCGACCAGTGTGCCGTCGCCGATCGACACCGGCCCGAGGCAGTACAGGATCGCGCGCTCGCACACACGGACATTCGCGCCGATCGACAGGTTCCACGGGATTTCGACATACACCGACGGATGGATCGCGGCGCCCGCGCCGACTTTGGCCCCGAACATGCGGAGCAGCCCGCGCCGGAGCCCGTTCCAACCGGACGGCGAGGGCTTGAAAACCAGGAGCGACGCCACCGACCACAGCACCCGCCCGATCTTCGCGCGGGCTGAATACGGCGAGCGACGCGGCGGTTCGGCCGGGCTCGGCGTGCCCCCCGTACCCATGGAGTTCGTCGAAGATTGGGTTTGAGTTTGGGTGTTCAAGCGTGCCGGTTCGCGTTAGGATTCCGCCCCTCGTCCGCCACGATGATATCGGGCGAACCGGGGCGGTCCGATCGGCAATCCTGCCGCCCGCGGCCCGGCAGGCCCGAAGCCATGGACCCCGATCGTCGATGATCGGGCCATGGACCAGAGCAACCGAATGAAGCTGACGGGCGGCACCTTCCCGGGGAGCATGAACGTGATGTCCGACACTGGTCCGAGAAGCACGCACACCCCCGGCGCCGGGCCCAGCCTCGCCATCCTCGCCGGATACTGGTCCACCAACATCGGCAACGCCTTCTTCCAGCTTGGCGCCGAGTACCTCCTCAAGCAGGTCTGCCCCGAGGCCAACGTCGTCTTCATCGGCGACCAGCCCGGCTACTGGAACACCGAGATCGGCAACCCGCCCAACGCCCTCGACTACGCCGCCCACGTCAAGTGCGACGCCCTGGTCATCCTCGGGCCCTTCATGCGCCCCGAGATGGAAAAGATCACCGCCAAGGCGATGCGCGCCTGCCACGAGCGCGGCGGAAAGATCATCGTGCTCGCCGCGGGCATGATGAAGTACGACAAGGACACCGTCGCCCTCGCCCGCCGACTCCTCAAGGAAACCCCGCCCTTCATCTTCACCACCCGCGACCGCGAGACCTACGAGCTCTACGCCGACCTGGCCGAGCACGCGTTCGACGGCGTGGACGTCGCGACGTTTGTCAGCGACCTCTACCGCCCGCTCCCCCACGACCTGCCCGAGTACGTGCTGGTCAACTTCGACCAGATCCCCGAGCCCGACTTCGTCAACGTGCCCACGCTCTCCAAGGCGCGGAAGAACATCACGCCCTTCGAGTGGAACGGCAAGGTGTGGGAGGCGCGCCAGCCGGCGTTCCGCACCGAGATGAGCTATCGCGCGCGGACCTGGCCGTTCGTCGAGGCGTTCCTGCCGCTCCCCAAGCGCCCGGACACCATCGACGGCTTCCCGATCGTGCGGACCGACCACCGCTACAATCCGTTCCTCCCGCGGAAGACCTACCGCTGGCCGCGCAGCTTCGTCTCCGACATCCCGCACACGTACCTGGCGCTCTACGCGCACACCCGCTGCACGTTCAGCAACCGCGTGCACGCGTGCGTCGCGACCGCGAGCTACGGCAACGAGGCGATGCTGTTCACGCGCTCGCCGCGTGCGTACCTGCTCAACCGCCTGGGCCTGACGACGATCAAGGAAAAGCCCACGAAGCTCGACCTGGACTTCCTGCGCCGCGAGAAGGCCAACTACCGCGCCTGGCTGGGCGAGAAGCTCAAGCTCCTCACGCCCAAGTTCGGCGTGGCGAACGTGGCGTAGGTCGGGCGACATCGGCCGCACGACAACGGGACATTCCGAGATCGAGTTAGTCCAGCGCTTCCTCGGGCTCGCCCGGTTCGGGGGCGCGGGTGATGAGGCCGAGCAGGACGCAGAACGCGCCGCCGGCGATCAGCCACAGGCGCGAACGGTCGTCGGTCGACCACTTCTGGAGCATCGAGTCGACCTTGGTCCGCTCGGCGAGCACCAGGGGCGGCGGCTCAAGGGCCGGGAAGACCGAGGCGCTGGAAGTGGCGAGGTCCTCGTCCTCCAGCAGTGGCACCCGGTCCAAGGGGATCTCGTTGAGCTGGGTGGCGGCCAGGGCGATGACGAGCGACGGCTCCTCGCGGTCGAGGGCGGCGATGTACTCCTGGTAGCGATCAAGTCGCGCCTGGCGGTGGGCCTCGATGGCAACGGCGCGATCGCGCAGGAACTCCGCCTCGCGCAGGTCGTCCTGCGCAGGGATGATGAGCACCGCGCCGAGCAGTGCCAAACCCGCGGCCAGGAAGAGCCAGCCCGGGTCGAGGAAGGCCCCGCGGGCCCGTTCGATGTGGTCCGTCACACTCACAACCCCATTCCATCGGGCAACTCGCCCGCGTTGGTCGACTTTCCACAGCATACACCCTGCAGCCGGCGACAAGACCCCGTGCTGGTTGGGGGGTGTTCAGGGGAGGGAGATGGGGGCTGGCCGGGAGCGCCGCTCTGGAGAGCGGTGCCACCAAGACAAGAGCCCCCTAGACTTGCCCCAACGTGAGCAGGCGAGTCGTGATTACGGGGGTCGGCGCGGTGACGCCATACGGCGTCGGGGCGTCCGCACTTTGGAACGGGCTGGTTGAAGGCCGCCCGACGTTGGCTCCCACCACTCGCTTGGACGCGACGGGGTTCCCGTGCAAGCTCGCGGGCGAGGTGAAGGACTTCTCCGCCAAGGACTTCGTGCCCAAGCACTACCGCAAGGCCGTCAAGGTGATGGCGCGCGACATCGAGATGGCGGTGGCGGCGGCGAAGGTGGCGGTCGAGGATGCGGGGCTGACCACGCGGATGTCGCTGGCCGAGGGCCAGGTGGGCGGTACGACTTATCCCTCCGAGCGGGTCGGGTGCCAGATCGGCGCGGGTCTGATCGCGGCGGAGACCGACGAGCTCTCGGCGGCGCTGGTGACGGCCCGGAAATCCGGCGCGACGCTCGAGGAGCCCGGCGCGGGGTTCAGCCTGCGGATGTGGGGCACGGCGGCGGGCCCGGAAGGCGCCACGGGCTCGGGCGGGATGAACAATCTCACGCCCCTCTGGCTGCTCAAGTACCTGCCCAACATGCTGGCGTGCCATGTGACGATCCTCCACGGGTGCGAGGGGCCCTCGAACACCATCACCTGCAACGAGGCGAGCGGGCTTCTGTCGCTGGGAGAGAGCACGCGCGTGATCGAGCGCGACGCGGCGGACCTCTGCTTCTCGGGCGGCGCGGAGAGCAAGGTCAACTGCATGGGCCTGCTGCGCCTGACCTACGCCGGCAGGCTCGCGGACACCGGCGCGGAAACGGACGGGAGCAAGGTGGTCCGCCCGTATGACCCGGCGTCCGCGGGAACCATCCCCGGCGAAGGCGCGGGCATCCTGCTCCTCGAAGAAGCGGACGCGGCGGCCATGCGGGGCGTGAAGCCCTACTCCGAAATCGCCGGCTTCGGCGCGGCGCTGTCGGCCGAGGCCGACTACTATCCCAACGGCTCGGGGCGAATCCGCCCCGGCGCCGGCGGCGGGTTGGAGGCCGCCGCCGCGGACGCG
>OEIV010000675.1_pt1 | contig 17605 bp, 15 predicted proteins | sample 1539231 | NCBI WGS metagenome assembly OEIV01 (sample SAMN03794762, study PRJEB22550) | activated sludge metagenome | feature: wastewater treatment plant; material: activated sludge; isolation source: Wastewater treatment plant of a petroleum refinery complex | place: Argentina: Buenos Aires ...
CACGACCCATCCCCGCCCGTCGCGCGAGGATTGGGTGGGGGCGGCGGAGCCTGCCCACCCCATGAACTTGTCCTGGATTTCCAGGCTCGGGTTCATGTTCATGCCCAAGAGCTTGCGCTGCGAGGTTTCGTCGAAGGAGACGACCGACGTCGCCCACGCGGAGTTGAGCGAGTCGAGCCATCGATTGAGTTTGGCGACGACGGTGTCCTTGGGCTTGTGGGCGGCTTCGAGCTCCTCCGGCGGGGTGGGGTCGAAGGTGCGCCAGTTCCAGTTGTCGGTGAGCACTTCGGTCCAGGCGTGAGCGTTTCGCTCGCGCACGGTGTAGACGCCGCCGGTTTCGTCGTACTCCGTCGCGAGGTAGCCCGCGACGACGCGCGATTCAACGCCGACGGCGCGGCACATGGCGGCCATCGCCGCGGCAAAGACCTCGCAGTGCCCGTTCCTTCGCTCGAAGAGGAAGACCTCGATGGGATCAACGCCGGCGGGCGGCGCTTCGGTGTTGAGCGTGTACTCGAACCCGGTGCGCAGAAACTCCTGGATCGCTTCGGCGGCGGCCTGGTCGGGGGCGGGGGCCCCCTTGTCCGCGTCGGGCTCAATCCCCCGCGCCTGAAGCACCGAACGGGCAAGCTCCGTGACGCGCGTGGAGGGGAAGGTCGGCGGGGTGCGCCGGCGGTCCAGGGCGGATTCGCGCGGCAGGGGCGGCTCGATCGAGCGGATCGCGTATTCCAGGCGGCCCGAGCGCGCCTGGGCGTCGTCGCGCGTGATCACGTCGTCAAAGCGCGAGAACCGCACGCGGATGGGCGACTCGCTCCGGATCGAGACCGGCGAGAGCATCGCCCACACCGGCGCGGTGGCGCCCGCGTCGCGGACGATGTACTTCTGCACCAAAGCGCGCCGTCCCGAGCGGCGCGAGAGGTCGTGCCACTGTCCCGGACGCAGGTCGGGGGTCGTGCCGCCGCGATTGGGGCTGCGCGTCCAGGCGCCGCGCTCGTACTGGTCGAGCGCCACGCCGCGGATGTAGAGCGGGCGATCGGTCGAGCCGAGCGGGAAGCCGGCGTCGTCCTCGAGACGAACCTCCATGACGGCGATCTCGGACTCGAGCGAGGGTCCGGCGCGGCGCAGGTCGACCGTATCGGTGAACCCCGTGCGCGAGCCGCCCACCTCGCCGAAGCGTCCCAGGGCCCGGAGCCCGATGCCGCGCGGCATGATGACGAAGACGATCAGGCTCACCACCAGCCCGAGCACGACCCCGAGGGTCCACATCGCGCCCAGGTGACGCCCCGCGGCGGGGGGCACGGCCACGGAGCGAGGAGCGTGCCTTGCTCCCTCGGCACGGCGGGCGTGCTCGATGGACGTGAGGATGTGCAGCATCGCCGCGGCGCTGGCGATCGTGGGCACCGTCAGCATCACGAGCACCGCCAGGTGCAGGCGTGTATCGGTCAGGATCGCGCCGACCACCAGGAACACCGAGAGCACCACGATCTGGGCCATGTCCTTGGCCTGCTTGGTGTCCCAGATGCGGATCACCATCACCAGGATGAGAAACTGGCAGAACGTCGAGACCTCGAGCTTGGTCGCCCACACGACGTAGCCCGCCCACAGCACGGCGCCCGCGACCGCCGCGTTCGCCAGCCACTTGCTCAGCGGGCGCTTGCCCAATCGCTCCGTCAGCCACCAGCCCAGGAACGCAGGCGGATGCGCCAGCGCCAGGATCATCCACGTCAGCTCGCTCTCGGCGACCGCGTAGCACACCACCGACAGCATCGCGCCGATGAAGACACAGTTCTTGGCGAGGCGCTCGACGTTCACACGACGCCCTCCGCGAACTGGTGGCCACGCGCGTCGATGCCCGGCCCGGCGCCCGCCGCTCCCACCCCGGCGTGAACGATGATCACCCGGTCGCCCGCCCCGGCGGGGATCGGATGGGCGGCGGGGCGATCGGGCGGCGCCAGCTCGGCCAGCGCGTCGAGCACAAGGCCGTACGCGACCGAACCCAGCGCCGGACGGATCATCACGTCGCGCCCGTCGCTCCGCGCGCCGGGCGCCCACAGGCCGATCTCGATGCGGCGTTCGGCGGCCAACTCGACCAATCCCGCGGCGGCGCTGATGATCTTCTCGCTCTCCTCGGGGGTCGATCCCGGGAGCGACAGCGAGAGCCACACGCGCGAGGTGCGCCGCGGCATGTAGACCTTGACGAGCGGCGCCTCGGCGATCGCCGAGCGCTTCCACGCGATGTCGCGCGCCGCGTCGCCCGGCGCATACTCGCGCAACGAGAAGTAGTCCTCGCCGCCCCGAACGCCCGCGACCGCCTGGCGGGCGCTGGTCAGGCCGTGCCCCTCGTGCAGCACGCTCTCGAATGTCTCGCGCGGGATCAGCAACGGGCGCGGCCTGACGAGCACCCGCGCGGGCGTGTGGAACCGAACGCTCTTTCGCATCACGCCGAACGGAAAGAGGCTCCATGCCTCAAAGTCGCCGAGTTCAAGCCGCCCGCGCGCCAACGCGGGGATATGCGCGCGAACCGTCGCGGACTGGCGCGCCCCGACGGACACGATGGTGGCGAACGCATCGGCGGGGTTGGCGACTCTGGGCGTGCCTAGGGTGGGCGTGCCCGGAGCGGGCACGCCCTTGGCGCGGCTCGGAGACTCCGTCAGGTTCACGCCCACGCAGGGCAGGAGCCGGTTGTGATTGAAGAGCTCGTAGGAGAGCTCGATGAAGCCGCCGACGACCGCACGCGGGTCGGCGCGCCGGGCGGCGCGCACGCCCATGAGCGAGGCGCCGCTGATGACGCCCGAAACGAGCAACCCCGCGACCGCCAGCCCGAACGCCCAGAAGAGCAGGTTGTTCTGGCCGTTGATGGCGCCGATCGCCAGGAGCAGCGCGGTCAGGACGTAGAGCGCGCCGGTCAGCGTCGGGCGATAGGAGCGGCGGATTGGCCGGGCGGGTGTGTCCATGCGCTTCGGGACTCGGATCGATGAGACATGCCCATGCTTCGATCACGATGAGACTACGCCGAACCATTCTCGGAGGATGCCTCTGAGACGAAGGAATGCGCGGTCTTGGCAGCGATTCACGCTGACTTTTCTGGCAAGTGATCCAAAGGTGGCGTTCGACTTCGGCTTCCGCTTCTCGCGAATCGCTTCGATGTAGGCTTTCTTTGGATCGTCAGGCTTGTGCCGTTCCTGGCTCCAGAGCCCCTTCGATTCGAGCCAAGCCCGCAGTTCGTGAAGGCTCTCCCACCCCAATTCGCTCGCCACATGCGGCGAATCACTCCAAACCCACACTTCGAGCTCCGGTTGAATGACGACGCACCTCCCACGATCACCCCAATCCTCCCCGAGTCTCCCCTCAACATCGTTCTCCATCTGCGCAACATCGTCCGTCGGGCGGCCTTCCCAATCTGCATCAAACACAACCAGCGCGTGACGGTGGGTATTGAGGTACGCCCGAGCCAGCTCGTGCCCTCTCGCGTAGGTGCCGCCATCCTGACCGTGAAAGGCCGGGAACTCGACGCCCTGGAGTTGACGAATACCGATGGCTTCGGGTCGTTGCAGCAAGCCGAGGATTGCCTGCTCGATTCCACGGTCGGCCACAACGACGACCAGATCGGAGTTCATCCCAGAACCCCGGTGGCAAACAAGGAGCCCAAATCGAGGGTTCCCTTCCAGTTGCGAAGCCGCGGATGGTCATCGCCACGAACGATGTCGGTCGCGCCGGTTGATGGCTCCTTTGCAAAGCAAAGCAAATCGGCCGCGCTGGCGAGCCCAAGCACGACTGGGGAGTGCGAGGCACACAAAACCTGGGCGCCATACACGGAAGAGAGAGACTGGTATACAGTTTCGACCGCGCGAGGATGGATGCCGTTCTCAGGCTCTTCAATCAGGTTTACACCTTCAACGCCGTCGATGTACGCAAGAAGTGTCAAGGCGAGCATTCGAAGCGTTCCATCGGAAACAACCCATGAAGGCGCCTTGAGGCCATTGGCGTACTCGACGACGATGTACCGGTGGCGGTCCTCCGGACGCTCCACGGTGGTTACGGTCTTCAAGTCGGGAATGGCGGTCTGAAAGTGCTCGATCCACTCCCTGAATCGAACCGTGTTCTTCGATTGAAGCTCGTGGACAACCCAGGGAAGATTGGAGCCGTCAGGCAAGAAATGTACTGGTGAGCCCGGCGGGCTCGGACGGCGCATCGCTTCAGCGTTCAGCGCCACACGGCGTACACCCTCCATCAGAACCCGCTTCGCCCACGTCGCCACCGGGAACTTCTCTTCATCCTCAGGCAGATTGGCGAGCGCGGATTTGGTCGGCCCGAGGCGAAAATGCGTCTTCCAGTTGGAACCAACGGTCTCCGAGTGGAAGGAGTCAGTTCCCGCATCGGCATTCTTGGAGACGATCTTCTTCCACCCTTGCGGGGTGTGCTTACCGGGCCTGCGAACAATCCCATCAGGAGGGTCTTCAGCGAGCATCGGAAACAACGTCCGGGCCTGCGGCGGTTCATCGAGGATCGGAATCAGCCAAAGCGTTTCAATGGCGAGCGTAACCTGACCGGACCTGTCGCCCACCTCGATCCTCGCTTCGTAGCGGGCTCGTTTGGATTTCCCATTTCCGAGCTTTTCCAGTCGTTCGGCGGGGATCTCCAACTCCACCGCAAGCTCGAACGCCCCGCCCTGCCGCATCCAGCACAGGTGCATTGGGTCCACCGCTCGCTGCGGAACAGACTCACCCTCGCCGCGAATGGCCCTCAGCGGACCAACGCGAAGCATGTCACCCAGAAAACCCACGACATCCAAAAACGTGCTTTTGCCTGATCCATTGGGACCAACCAGCGTCTGAAAACGCGACACCCGTTGCGAAACGTATCGCAGCGATCGATAATTCCAAGCTTCAATCCGACTGAGCACGTTCGGCCGCCTCCGCATCAAGCACGATGGCTCGAATGGTAGCGACCCCAATGGCTGCCGACAGAGCGAGATCGCGTTGATGCCTCGGCTATCGGCTGGTCGCCGGGCCGCTGCGCTTCATCACGACCAGAACGGATCGCCCATCGCCGGGGAAATAGACCTCGCCCCGCGACGGGAGCACGCCCTCACCCTTGGCCATGACGCTCAGCTTGTCGCGGACCATCTTGGGATCGGGAACGCCGATCGACCACGAGCCGTCGGGCCCGCTGGTGGCCTTGCCCAGGAGCGACCGTCCCTGGCCGAGCCGAACCTCCACGTCCACGCCCTCCAGCCCCTCGCCCTTCATGCGGTCTTCGTCGTTCCCGATGATGGTGACGACCGAGGCCTCGCCCGCGATCACCTTGCCGCTGAGCGAGCTGGACTTGCACCCGCCAAGAACGAGCGCCGAGACAATGGCCAACGCCAGGCCGATGGAGGTCTTCATACTCCATGCGTCGGCAGAATCGGGCCGCGGGCTTGAGCCGAACACACCGACCCCGACTTTTCCACACGCCCGAGCGCCCGCGAGGATCCTGTTCTTTCCCGCCTCGCCGCCGCGCGATCGCCGCCTCGCTAATTCGGAAGCTTCAACTCCGCCAACGTCGGCAGGTCCTTCAGTGTCGCCAGACCGAACGCGTCCAGGAACTGCCTCGTCGTGCCATAGAGCAGCGGGCGGCCGAGTTCCTCCGCGCGCCCCGTGATCGTCACCAGCCGCTTGTCGATCAGCGAGCGCAGCACCTCGCCGCACGCCACGCCTCGGATCGATTCCAATTCCGCGCGCGTGATCGGCTGCTTGTAGGCGATGATCGCGAGCGTCTCGAGCGCGGCCCGAGAGAGACCCGCGGCCTCGCGCGCCTTGTGGAACGCCGCGATCGCCCCCGCAAATTTCGGGAGCGTCATCACCCGCCACCCGCCCGCCAGCGCCTCGATGCGGAACGAGCGCCCCGTCGCTTCGTACGCCTCGTTCAACGCCGCGATCGCCCCCTCGACCGCCTCGATCGCGCTGGTCGGGACGATCGGCTCGGCGTTCTCGTCATCGCCGCCGCGCGCCGAGAGCCCCGCCGCGCTTGCCAGCGCCGGCGTCGCCACCGGACGCGGCGTGCTCAGCAGCACCGCCTCCACCACCGGCGAGAGTTCTTCAACCGGCGGGATCGGAATCTCCACGACCACCGCACGCCGCCGTCCACGCCTGGCGGGCGCGGGCTGGGATTCACTCTGAACCTCACCGCTCGCGCCGACATCGGCGGGAGGCTCGATCGGCACGGTGGCGACGTGTGCGTCGGACGCGGGCCGAGCGGCGCAGTCAACGCCCGCACCCGGCTCGCCGTCAGCCTCGCCAACCACTTCGCCCCTCTCCCCGCCAGCCTCGGGCATCATCTCGGGAACATCATCCATGATGCCGCAATGCTACACGGCCGGAGCCCTGTTCGCCGCACGATGTACGGGAAATTCCGATGATGCGCCCGGCATCGGGCATCAGGAGGAACGAAGCAGCGAGGCGGCAGTGGATTCTCCCCCGGACTCCGCCGCGCCGTTGCGCACGGCCACCGATCGCGACTCCACCCACCACCCGATCAACGAGCCACGCCGTGACTCCGCGACCCCGTGGCTTCGTGACTCCTTCACGCACTCTTCCCGATCGTGTGCTGCGACATCGCGGTACGGAGAAGGCCCATCAACTCGCGCTTCAGGCATTCGGTGAGCTCGACAAACTCCACGCCGAGCAGCCGCCGCCCGCCTTCGTTGCGGCACCACACGATCCTGGCCCTCACCTTCACTTCGTCCTCACCCGTGGAGAACGTGCAATCGAGCACCGAGCCCGGGGCGGCTCGCTCGCCGGCCACGTTCACCCGCGCCCCGCTGGCGGAGAGGTCCACCACGAACCCGTGCCGCTTCCCGGCCCGGAACGCCACGCCGTCGCACACCACCCGCCCGTGGCGCCGTTTGCTCGCGCCCGCGGATTCGTACTCGCCTGGGTTGGTCAGCCTCACCGCCATGGGCATCAACATCGGTTGGTCCGCTGCATCGCTTGGGTGACTCGCCCCAAGTTGGCTCGCATCACGACCCGGTTCGTGTTATGGAAGGTATTGCAAAGCCCCGGATGCTGATAGCATCAGACCTGAACCGCAACTCGAGCAAAGCGATGCGCCGATCTGCTGGCCAAACCTCCCGCCCCCGCGGCTTCACGCTCATCGAGCTGCTGGTGGTCATCGCCGTCGTCGCCCTCCTCATCGCCATCCTTCTCCCCGCGCTTTCGCACGCACGCCACTCCGCACGCCTCACCGCCTGCGTCGCCAACCTCCGCTCTCAGGGGCAGGTCGTGCTCACCTACACCAACGATTTCCAGGAATCCCTCCCGCCCCGCGGCGTGTTCTGGAATCGCAAGGAAGAAGACGACCAATACGAACAGACCTTCTGGACCCTGCCGCGCCTGCTCGCAAACTACCAGGGACAACCCTTCACGCGTGAGGGTGACTTCTTCCCTCCCACCGGCGCCTGGCGCTGCGTCGAAATCCGCCCCGAGCAGGACGACCAGCACATCAACCACTTCGCGATCTCCCACTCCTGCGCCGGCAGATTCGCCTACAACAGCGTGCTGCGCGACGATGAAACCGGCGAGGTCGTCGTCAGCGCCGACGCGGAGGACGGCTGGGAAACCGCCACGCGCGGCTGGCGAAGGCTCACCAACTTCACCTGGCCCACGCGCCTCGTCGCGCTGGGCGATGCCCTGACCTTCTTCGCGGAGGTCCACCAGCATCGCCACGCGATGGACAGCGTGGGCCGATCCTGGCAGCTGGTCACAACCGACATCTACGACGTGATCGGCTACCACGCCGAGCCCTGGCCGATCGTCCACTTCGACGGGCACGCCGAAACCAAACGCCTGACCGCCCAGCAGTGGCTCGACTCGACCGAGACCTTTCGATCGCCGAGCGGCGGCACGGCCGATTTCCATCGCGCCGAAATCGACGCGTTCCTGTGGTTCGTGCGTCGCTAGGCCTTGGCGGACAGACCGAAATTCGGGCGCGATTCTCTGAACCAACTCTCGATCGGGATGCCCTGCAGCCCTTCGTCGATCGGCTCCATCCCCTCACGCAATTTGCGCTCAACCTCTTCCGGGAACAGAGGCGCCACGGCCAGAAAGGCGACCTCTTTCCGGGACTTCCTGGGCTGCGACTTGCCGCCGATGACAACCGAAGCAATTCCTTCTGAGAGCGCCTGAGGGAAGAGCAAGGCCGCGCAACAGAATCGTGTATTGTCCGCGAACGGCTCGGGTGGATCACCGTTGGGAACGGTGTGGCCCCACCAGAGCATGGTTTCGTACATCTGAGGTATGTGTGCAAGGTTCTTCAGCCACCGGACCGGCCAGTACCAACGCTCCTGCTTCTCTTCGCTTTCCCGCCGGCGCTTTCCGTCGCCAAACCGATCGATTCGCCACTCGGGCGGGAGAATCATGAGGAGTTCCATCCGTCTTGGGCCGCGCCAGCGCGCGGGCATGGTCATGGGCTCGGCGCTCATGCCCATCGTGCAGAGCACGTGGTACTTTCGCTTGGCCGTGGGCGGAAAACTCAGCACATCGATGTGCAACCCCTCGGACATGATCTCGTGCAGCACACTGCATTCGCCCCCGACATATCGCCGCACATGATCCTGAATCGCGTCCATCTCTTTCACGGTGAGATAGCTCACGCCGAGCAGTTCCTTCGGCTCGCCATGCCTGATGATCTGACCTCGGCGAGAACTGGGCTTCGTCTTTGACTTCGCCTTGGGTTTGAGCTTGGGCTTGGCTTTGGCTTTGGACAGCGACTTGCTCCTTGCCTTGGACATTGACTTGGCCATGCTCATCCCCTTTCGAACCATTAACCTCTCAGCGACCAGACCGAGCGGGCACTCGCGTCAAAGCTCTGCCCTGAGCCGGACTCGATTCAGGCGGCGTCCCCGTATTACGGCACGCTCGGGCGAGACTCTCCCTTCCGCTTCCTCATCCTCAGATTCAGCATCTCCACACCCAGCGAGAACGCCATCGCAAAGTAGATGTACCCCTTCGGGATGTGCTGCCCCAGCCCGTCGGCCGTCAGCATCACGCCGATCAGCAAGAGGAACGACAGCGCCAGCATCTTCACCGTCGGGTGCCGCTCGACAAACGCCGAGATCTGCCCCGCAAACGCCAGAATCACTCCGATCGAGATCACCACCGCCGTCACCATGACCCAGATCGCTCGTGCCATCCCCACCGCCGTGATCACCGAGTCCAGCGAGAACACGATGTCGAGCATGACGATCTGCGTCACGGCGCTCTTGAACGTCAGCCCGCCGGCCTTGGCGGCCTCCTCCGGCCCGCCGCCCTCGAGCTTGTGATGAATCTCCGTCGTCGCTTTGTAGATCAGGAACGCGCCGCCCAAAAGGAGCACAAGGTCCTTGCCCGTGAACTCCTTTCCCATCACCTCAAACAGCGGCCTGGTCAGGCTCATCACCCAGCTGATCGCCAGCAAGAGCGCGATGCGGATGAACATCGCCAGGAACAGACCGACCCGCCGCGCCGCCGGGCGCTGCGGCTCCGGCAGCTTCCCCGTGATGATCGCGATGAAGACGATGTTGTCGATCCCCAGCACGATCTCCATGAGCGTGAGGGTCGCCAGCGCCAGCCCGTTCTCTGCCAGGTGTTCCATACGCGGGCACGATATCACGTCCGGTCGCGGTCGTCGCGCCGCGCACCTCTACAATCCACCGTGCCCGACGACCCCGACCTTCCATCGCTCGACGCCGAGGGCTTTCTCCCCAAAGGCACGCCGCCCGCGTGGGGAACCGCGGCCGACGACGCGCGCCTCTCGCGCCTCCTCCGCCGCGCCCGCGATCTCCCCGCGCGCCCCGGCGTCTATCTCATGAAGGACCACAAGGGCGTCGTCATCTACGTCGGCAAGGCCGCCAATCTCCCCGATCGCGTCTCCTCCTACTTCGTCCCCTCCGCGGACCTGGGCCCCAAAAAGCAGCCGATGCTCTCGGTCGTTCACGACTTCGACATCCTCCTCTGCGAGGGCGAGTGGGAGGCGCTCCTCACCGAGAATCGACTCATCAAGGACATCAAGCCGAAGTTCAACGTCCGCCTCACCGACGACAAGACCTTCCCCTACCTCGTCGTCACCACCCGCGAGGACTTCTCGCGCGTCTTCGTCACCCGCAACCCCAGCGGCATCACCGAGGGCGGCGAGCAGGAGCCGCACATGCGCGGCGCCCGCGTCTTCGGCCCCTTCACCAACGCCGGCGCGCTCCGCGAAGCGGTCCAGCTCCTCCAGCGCGTCTTCAAGTTCCGCACCTGCAAGCTCGACATCGTCGAATCCGACGAGCGCAACCGCTTCTTCCGCCCCTGCCTGCTCCACGCGATCAACCAGTGCACCGCGCCCTGCGCCGCCAAGATCGGCAAGGACAACTACGCCCGCGACGTCGAGCTCTTCGTCCGCTGCCTCTCCACCAAGCGCTCCACGCTCGTCCGCGAGATGGAAGACCAGATGCGCCAGGCCTCCGCGGCCCTCCACTTCGAGAAGGCCGCCGTCCTCCGCGATCAGATCAAGGCCCTGCAGAAGCTCGACGAACGCTCAACCCGCGCCGAGGGCTGGCAGCCCGAGGCCGAGATCGCCATCATCGACCCCACCGCGGCCCTGCGCAGCCTCCAGAAGACCCTCGGCCTCGACGAGCCCATTCGCTGCCTCGAAGGCATCGACATCGCCCACCTGCAGGGCAACGAAACCGTCGGAAGCAAAGTCTGCTTCATCGACGGCCGGCCGTTCAAGAGCGAATACCGCCGCTACCGAATCTCCAGCGTCGAGGGCGGCAACGACGACTACGCCAGCATCCGCGAGGTCGTCAGCCGCCGCTACCGCGAGGCCGGCGAGGGGCACGAGCTCTATCCCGACGTGATCCTGATCGACGGCGGCCTGGGCCAGCTCCACGCGGCCCTGGAAGCCTTCGCGATCCTCGACATCAGGCCGCCCATGGTCATCAGCCTCGCCAAGAAGGAAGAGCTGATCTATGTGCAGGAGCGGAGCGAGCCGATCCGACTCTCGCGCGAGAACCTCGGCCTGCGCCTGTGCCAGGCCGTGCGCGATGAAGCGCACCGCTTCGCCCAGCATTATCATCATGTGCTGAGGAAAAAGAAGACGCTGGAAGAGGAATGAGCCAGGAACGCCGCGCGTCGCATCAAGGTGTCGGTTCACACACGCAACGATAGCCAATGATGTTCTGGTTTTCGTCCAGGATGTAGTGCAGCACACAAAGCCCCGAACAGTTGAATACGAGGCACGAAACGAGAGTTCCAACGATCTTCACCTTGCACGCGATGACCGGAGGATCCTCGGTTGCAGGCGTCCATCCCACGATCTGTCCGTCGGCATCGACTCGAACTTCGTCAAGCGGTTGTCCATCCCGCGGTGCCTCTACCCCATCCGCGAACCTGAGTGCTTCGATAGCCACGAGGTTGCCATGCTCGTCGACCTGGATTCCAGAGAACTTGGTGCGACGCATGAGGTCAAGCGTTGACTGTTTATACCGCATGATCCCCATGTCGATCAACTCGCCCGTCTCACTCTCGACGAACGTGTGAAGATCGTGAGCACCGTTCGGCGGAGGCTCATTGACCTGTCCAAGAGGCTCTCGGATCGGCACCGCACAGCCAGCGATCGCGATGACAGCACAGCCGATGGCGGCGACACACAGCGTACTTTTCATCGTGACTCCTCTCATTCAGATAAAATGACCTCACTCGATGGTCTTCGGAGAACATCGGCCCCACAACCTGCGCACGACAACGATTCTCAAGAACAACAATATTCTCCGTCTCCGTTCACGGCACCGCCTCTTGTCCCTTTCTTTACTCCGCCGCCTTCCATTCGATGACATATCCGGCGTTGTCCAGCACTTCGTATTCAAGGTCGGTGCCTTCCGGAGGCGGCGTTACGCCCGGTGCATAACCCACCGGCGCGTACGCCGCAAGGCGGCCCGCGTCGTCGATCTTCGCCGCCGTGAACTTCGTGTGAGCCAGAAGATCGAGCGTCCGCTGGTCGTACTTCTGCACGCCTTCGTCAACCCACGTGCCATCGTTGGCTTGCACGAGAGTTCGGATGCCCCGGGCACTCGATGCATCACTGCTCGGCCCGCTCTGGCTCGCCGCACAGCCGAACAGAACCGCAAGCCCGGTCATCGTCAGCATCGTCTTCGTGTTCATGATTCGCTCCGGTGTGGAAATTCGGAACCGACCGCTGCTTATCGGCCAATCGCCCGGCAAGTGGACACGCCGGAGCCTTACATTCGCCACATTCCGGTCATTTCAGCTTTCGCGCCAAGCACTCTCGCGCAGTTTTCGCGTCCGCCTTGCCGCCGCTGGCCGCCATCACCGCGCCGATCAACCGTCCGATGGCGGCCTGCTTTCCTGCCCTCACGTCCGCCGCCGCCGCCGGCTGCGCCGCGATCGCCTCGTCGCACCAGCGCTCCATCGCCGCGTCGTCACGCACGATCAGGAGCCCGCGCTCCTGCGCCAGCTTCTTCACCCGTTCCAGCGCCGCGAGGGCATCACTCGCAGTGTCGTCACTCGTTTGATCGACGTGACGCGCCACCGACTGCCCTTCGTGGCCGGTGCTCTTCATTCCGCACAACTCATCAAACAGCGTCTCCACCGCCTGGTTTCCGATCTGCCCCTCCTCGCGCAGCCTCGCGATCGCCGCGACGCTGGCCGCTTCGATCCCGAGCTTGCTCACCATGACGCCGCGCTCGTTGGCTCGCTTGGCCCCGCTCTGCAGCACCAGGTTCGCCGCCAGTTTCCCCGCGACGCTCGGCACCGTCCCCAGCGACGCCAGCGCCCCCGCCGCCCGCTCGTAGAAAAAGCAGTCGTCGCGTTCCTCCACCAAGGCCGCGGCTTCCTTCGCCCCCAGCCCGTAGTCCTTCGCGTATCGCTCCGCCCGCGCCAAGGGCAGCTCGGGCACGCGCAGGCGAACCCGCTCGCGCCACGCGTCGTCGATCGAGAGCGGCGGCAAATCCGGATCGGGGAAGTACCGATAGTCGTGCGCGTCCTCCTTCTCACGCTGCACATACGACACGCCGCGGTGATCGTCCCACCCGCGCGTCACCTTCATCCCCTTGCCCATCACGCGCCGATCCTCGACCCACCGGCGCGGTTGCTCCGCGAGTTCATACTCGATCGCCGCCTCCACCGCGCGGAAGCTGTTCAGGTTCTTGATCTCGACGATCGGCGTCTTGATGACGCGCCCGTCCGCCAGCGTCAGGTGCGTGTTGATGTTTGGCTCGAAGCGCATGTGCCCCTTCTGCATCACGCCCTCAGACACGCCCAGGAATCGGCAGATGTTCCGCAGCGCTTTCGCAAAGAACACCACCTGCGCGGCGCTCGTGAAATCGGGCTGCGTGACGATCTCCAGGAGCGGCGCGCCCGCGCGGTTGTAGTCCGCGATCGAGAAATCGATGGGCCGTCCGCCCGGCGATTCGTGGAGCAGCTTGCCCGCGTCCTCTTCCAGGTGTGCGCGGATGATGCCGATCGTCGCGCCCTCGCGCGACGAATCGGGGTTGCCCTTCTCGTCCAGGCCCGGCAAGCGCACCGCGCCGTCGAAGCACACCGGAAGGTCGTACTGGCTGATCTGGTACCCCTTGGGCAGGTCGGGATAGAAATAGCTCTTGCGGTCCCACTTGGTGACCGGCGCGACGCGGCATCCCAGCGCCATCCCCACCATCATCGACATCTCCACCGCCTCGCGCGACAGCACCAGCAGCGCGCCCGGCAGCCCGATCATCACCTCGTCGATCAGCGTGTTGGGCTCCGCGTCGTGAAACGACGGGTTCGCCGGGTTCGGCGCGCTGGCGAACACCTTGGTCCGCGTCGCCAATTCGACGTGAACCTCCAGCCCCACAACCAACGTCACCGAAACGATGTCCGCGTATGACATGCACGCATCGTAGTGCGGCGTCGTGAATTGGGTGGCCCGCCGGTCCCGCTGGCGAGCGACTTTCCGTGCTCCGATGGCGGCAACAGCCCGCATCACTCGCCGTGGTGTTCGTCTTCATCGAGCGATTGAGCGTTTGGATGACCTTCGGATTCCGGGACCTCCGCCCCACTCACGACATCATCGCACTCAACTCTCGCGCCACCTCATCCACGCTTCCCCACGCTCCCAACCGCCCCACCACGCGCACGCGCGGCCCGACCGGAGCCCACGCTCGCGCGTCCGTCGCGCCGAACAGCGCGACCGTCGCCACGCCCATCTGGGCCGCCAGGTGCGTCGGCCCGCTGTCGTTGCCGACAAACGCCCGCGCCCCGCCCACGATCTCGCGCAGCTCCTCGAGCGTCTCGATCCAGCGCCCGCCCATGCGTTGAAAGAAGCCCGCGTCCGTGCGGGAGAATCGCTCTCGCTCGACCTCGCCCGCGATCGCGATGACTCCGGCGCCTTCATCGCACAGCCGCTCGTGCAGCTCGCACCAGTTCGCCATCACCCAGCGCTTCGCGTCGCTCCCCGCGCCGACGTGCAGCACGATCGCGTCCCCGCTCGCCTCCTCGCCTTCGCTCGCGCGCGTCTCCGTCTGCGCCAACGGGTGCGCGTCGATAAACGCGCGCAGCATGTCCCCCCCTCGCGCCTGCGGCATGGCAATCACCCGCGCCTTTGGGAACATCCGCTTCACCCGCGCGTCCCGCGCCTGGCTCGCGCCGTGCTCATAGTCGAGCACCAGCCCCGCGCCCGGCCGCCCGCGCCGCGGTCCCCCCTCGCGCCACAGCGCGACCATCTCGGGCGCTTCCGCGCTCATCGCGCGCACGCCGACGCACGCGCTCGCCAGCTCGGCCTTGGCAAGATCAGCGACAAAGGTCGTCTCCACGCCGCTCCGCGCCAGGTGCCTCAGCACCGGCCACGTGAGCACGCTGTCGCCCAGCGCACCGCGGTGCAGCACCCACGCCTCGCGCACACCTTCGGTGTCGATGCGTGGGATCGCGCCGATTTGTCCACCCCGCGTGCTCAAGCTCCCGCTCCCTTCCCGCCGCGCGCGGGTTTCGCACGCTTGCCGCCACGCCCCTTGCTCTTCTTTTCATCCACCGACGCCTCGCCGCGAAGCGCCGCCCGCGCGATGCGGATTGCACGCCGCTCCAGCATCGCCGCACGCATCGCCGTCGTCTTCAGGTCCTTCGCCAACTGCGCCAGCGTCATGGGCGGCGAACCATCCCAGCCCGCGCGCCGCTCGATCACGCGTCGATCCGCCGACTCCATCGCGACCAGCACACCCCTGAGCCGCGCGTCCAGCTCGATCTCGCGCTGCCACGGGTCCACCGCCCGCTCCCACGCGCCGATCTGCATCTCCATCGACGCCCTGGCGACCGCCCGTGCCTTCCCGGCCGCCACGCTCTTCTCCGCGCCCGCGATCGACCTTGCGACGCGCGTGATCGCGCGATTGAGCGCCAGGCCCGCCGGCGCCGCCAGCCGCCCTCCCTTGGCCGCCTCAAACTGATTCACACCCTCCGAGAGCGCCCCCAAGCCCGCCTCCATCATCTCGCGCAGTTTGGCCGCACCGAGCGGTGCCAGCTCCAGCGGCGTATCCAGCACGCTCTCGATCGTCGACACCAGCAGCGGGAGCTGGCTCCTCATCAGCTCGATTTTCAGCAGCGTCGCCCAGCGCAGCATCGTGAAGCACTCGTCGATCTTGGTGGGCTCCGGGTGCAGGCGATCGATCGTCGCCGCGATCCCCGCCGCGCGGCGCACGAGGAAGTGGCACGCCAGCGCCCGCTCCCGCTCCTCCTTCGCGCTCGCGGGCCCGCGCTTCCGCAGCGCGACGAGCTCGCCGAGCGCCCGCTCGCACTTCTCCGAGAGCCCGACGCGCACCGACGCCGGCGCCAGGATCACCTCCGCGCTGTCCGCCCTGGAAAACACGGGCGATTCCGGTCGATCCATCGCGCCCGACTCGACCCACGCCCGCAGCATCGCGCCCCGCTCCATCGCCGCCGCGCGCACCACCGCCTGCCGCGTGCGCGCAAACCGCTCCGCGACCGCCGCCGGCTCAATCCCGCGGCGCATCGCCCGCTCCGCGACCTGGCGCCCACGCTCATCCAGCGGCCCGGCGCTCGGCTCGCTCCTGGTGATCATCCGTTCGTGCTTCTTCAAGAGCTGGCGCACCGCCTCGTGGCTCCGATCAAACCGTTCCGACAATCGCGCCGCGATCTGATTGAGCGAGCAGTGGAACCGCGCGCGATAGCGTGCCGCCCGATTCAGAATCCGCTTCCGCGTCGCGTCATCAATCCGTGTAAACCCCGCAGCCTTGGATATCTCACCCTTCCGCGCCGCCTCGACGCGGGCAACGACGCCCGGCATATAGACCGCGTGCGTGCGTCCGCCCTTGCCCGCCGCACGCCGCGCGATCAGCCCGAATCGCCGGTAGCGCACCAGCGTCTTGCGACTCACGCCCCACTTTTTCGCCAGTTCCGCCGCGCTCAGCCCGCCGCGCAGCGACGCATCGCCCAGCGACATCTCCGCCGCCTCGCACAGTCGCTCGACCACGCCCGGCAGGTCCGCGACCAGCGCCGCGCCCGTAACCACGCCGCCCGACGCCAATTCCGCGTCGCGATACCCCGTGATGCGGAACGCGACAAACTCGATCGGGTACGACTGCGCCGCGTCGATCGCGCCCGCGAGCTCCTCCACGCGCTCGATCTGCCGAAGCAGCGCCTCCCGCGATGAGAATCGCAATTGCCGCGTCAGGTCCGCGATCGCCGGGTTTCGGATGCGCGAGAGCGTGCCCATGAATCAGCCTACGCCCACCGCCGCCGGACGCGACCAATAGTCCGGCGCCACCGCCTCCGTCCCCTCCAGCGCCGCGATCTCCGCAAAGAACCGCGCCACCGCCGCCTTCTCCGCCTCTCCCACCCTGAACCGCAGCAGGCCCGAGAGATACCGCCGCGCCAGGGCGTTCGGCCAGCGATGCCGCGACGCGTGCTCGCCGATGATCCACTCCATCCGCGTCAGGTTGTGCCGAAGCTGACGATCCAGAACCATCGCCGCCGTCGCGATGTTCTCACGCCCCGCCCGATCGCGACGGCACATCCACATCGCGTACACGAACGGCAGCCCCGTCAACTCCTTCCACGCCTTGCCAAGGTCAAGCTGGTACGGATACCGCACCGCGGGCGGCGAGTCCGTCACGACCTTGTCGCCGATCAACAACAGCGACCGCGGCCACTCCCCGCCCGCCCCACGCCCCGCCCCGACCACCACCCGCTCCCGCGCGTCAAACTCCACCATCCGCGGCGCAATCCCGAACAACCGATTCAGCAGCACGCGGCACAGCACCACCGATGTCCGGCTGTCCGTGTCCGCGTACACCTCCGTGATCTCCTCCAGCGGCACGCTCGAAAACAACCGCACCGTCATCGTCGCGCCATCGCACCCGATCATCCCCGACGGAATCAGCATCAGCTCCGACGCAAAGTCCGACGCCTCGATGATCGACGCCAAGCCAAGGTCCGCCTCGCCCGACCGGACCATCGCCCCGATCCGCGACGGCGCCGCCAGCACAAGCTCAACACCCCCGCCATCCCCCGTGCCCCCAAGCTCATCCAGCCCCTCAATCAGCGGCACGGTATTCAAGTACCTCACCGCGGCGATCGTGCAGTGCTCCATGCAACATGATAGG
>OEIV010000676.1_pt1 | contig 17569 bp, 12 predicted proteins | sample 1539231 | NCBI WGS metagenome assembly OEIV01 (sample SAMN03794762, study PRJEB22550) | activated sludge metagenome | feature: wastewater treatment plant; material: activated sludge; isolation source: Wastewater treatment plant of a petroleum refinery complex | place: Argentina: Buenos Aires ...
AACGAGATGCTGACGTACCCGAACGTGCATCGCCAGTCCTACTTCGGCTCGATCCGCCAGTGCTATGAACTCGGCGCGCTGGCGGTCGGCGCGACGATCTATTTCGGCAACGACTCGGCCCGCGATGAGATCGCCTACGTCTCCGATATGTTCGAAGAGGCCCACCAGCTCGGCATGGTCACGGTCCTCTGGTGCTACACCCGCTCGCCCGGCTTCAAGGTCAAGGGCGCGGACGGCAAGTCCACCGACTATCACGCCTCCGCCGACCTCACCGGCCAGGCCAACCACCTCGGCGCGACCATCAAGGCCGACATCATCAAGCAGAAGCTTCCGACCAACAACGGCGGGTACGCCGCGATCAACAGCGGCGGCTCGTCGTACGGCAAGTGGGACAAGCGCGTGTACACGAACCTGTGCGGGAGCGACGAGGCGGGCAACGGCGGGCACCCGATCGACCTGTGCCGCTACCAAATCCTGAACAACTACATGGGGCGCGTGCCGCTGATCAACTCGGGCGGCGAGAGCAAGGGCGCCAGCGACCTTGCGGAGGCGGTGGCGACGGCCGTCATCAACAAGCGTGCCGGCGGCATGGGCCTGATCTCGGGTCGCAAGGCATTCCAGAAGCCGCTCAAGGATGGTGTGGCGCTGCTGCACGCGGTGCAGGACGTGTACCTGGACAAGAGCGTGACGGTGGCGTGAGTAGATCGCGCGGCCGAGAGGGCTCGGTCGTTGACGCGAAACAGATTGGCGAGTTTTCAAGGCCGCGGGGTTGAAATCCCGCGGCCTTTGTATTGGGCGTGATCGACACGCCGTGGGCTCGCGCGCCACCACACCGGAGGCCTCGCGGAGATTCACCAAGGAACGAACGTCTCGCCTTGGCACCTGCTCGCGCGGTACTCGCGCAGCAGACTCGCCCGGTTGTCCAAGTTGCCACTCGGTACGCGCGAAGTCGGGTTTCGGTATTCCGGGAGCATGGCCTCGAGCGGCGCCGGATCGAGTCCTACCTCGGCTGCAATTTCGCAGGTGCTCCAGAAGGCATCAAAGTCCTTGTGTGCGTCATCTTTCAGAAGCTGAAAGGCCTGGAGCAGAAGCTCCGGATCGGTGATGGTATTGGCCAGCGAGAGCTTGACGGCCGAGCTGGCGGCCTTGTCGCGGACCCACATGAGTGAGTGGGACATGAGTTTCTTGAGCAGGGGAATGGTCTGCTCGCAAGGCTCGATTCGCTCGAGTTCCGTGGCGACGAATTCCTGGCACTCGCGGTTTGGATAGCTCGCGATATGCTCGAGCGCTTTGCAACGGCTGCGAAAGCGACCGGAGACCATCCAGTACGCGTAGTCCGCGAGAGGGTCGGGGCTGCTGAGTCGACGTGATGCCTTCAGTGCGTCGATGGCTTCTCGAGCCGCGGGCCCGAGGTCCGCGAATGCAAGTTGAACCGCGGTCCGGAGTGCATGTCCGTCGGATGTACTGACCGGAAACCCGAGAAGTTGAATCAGAAAGGGCACGACGCGAGGATCCGAGGTGTCGGCGCGCCCAAGGTAGGCCGCGAGTTCGCATAGGCATTCTTCGGTTTCACCCCAGAGCGGTGCCGGTGGGGGCACGCTGATTGCTGCAGGCAAGACCGCGTCGAGCACATCGCTCACTGGATAGTTCCGGTCGCGGGCGAGCTTGAGAGCAGCGCAGGCACGATATGGCTCGGGACCCGGAAGTTGCGCCATCGCGGCGGGCGCCCGCCCCGGGGGATCCAGCCTGGGCCTGCGCGCGGCTTCAAGAACGGACGCCCTTGGGGATGGGGCCCTCTGCCAGCAGCGCCCGCTCCGAACTCGAAAGGTCGCGCCCCAGATAGTGACCATCGGCGGTCCAGGCAGTCCTGCCCCGGGTTCGCCGTTCGGCAACGACGCGTGCTTCGAATTCGCTCCAGTAGCCACGTTTGTTGATTCCCCACGGGAGCGCGTAGATCAAGGCACGTCGCGGCATCCATTGCCAGTAGGTTCCCACCTTGTACGCGCGCCAGGCGGGCTCGGCGGTCGGAGAGGAGAGCAGAACGAGGCCGAGCAGCGCCCAGACGTAATGGCGGCGGGTCTTGCGGAGCGCCGCCTCGGAGGGTGCGACATGGCCGCACTCGGGGCACTTGAGGTCCTTGGCGCCGGCCATGTCGTATGTGCAGCGCGGGCATCGGAGGCGACCACGCGAGCGATCCCAGAATAGCGCCAGGAGCAGCGTGATCGCGCCCGCGGCGAAGACGTACCACACGGTGATCTGAAGCCACGTCGGAAACTCGAAGTAGCCCATGATTTCAGCGTATCAAGAGCGAGGATCTCACGTCACCCGCAACGCACGCCCGATGCGACATCATTCGTTGTTCTTCATCGCGTTCTTGCAGATCTCCACCGTTTTCCGGTACTGCTCCAGGTCCGGGTGGTCCGAGGGGAGCAGGCGCTCCGCCATCGCGAGCGCTTGCTCGCCGAGTTTCACCGCGCCGCCGGCATCGCCCGACTTGGATTTCATCACCGCCAGGTTCGCAAGGCTCCACGCCACGTCGGGGTGGTCGCCCTTGTGGAGACGCTGGTACATGGCGGCGGCCTGCTCGGTGAGCTTCTCGGCGCCCGGCGCGTCGTTGTTCTTGGAGACCGCGACCGAAAGGTTCATCATCGCCATCGCGACGTCGGGGTGATCGCCCGGATAGAGACGCTGATACATCTCCATCGCCTCGCGCACCAGGGCCTCGTTTGCCTTCAGATCGCCGAGCGAGGCCCTGGCGAAGGCGAGGTTGTTCAGGCTTTCGGCGATTTGCGGATGATCACCCTTGTGGATGCGTCGGCGCATGTCGAGGGCGAGCTGGTAATACTCCGCGCCCTGCGATGTGTCGTCCTGCATGGAGCGGACGTAGCCCATGTTGTTGAAGGACTGGGCGATGCTGGGATGATCGCCCGTGTAGAGCCGCCGGTACATCGCCGCGGATTCGCGGTAGAGCTCCTCCGCGTCGGCGTATCGCCCGAGCGAGCACCGCACGCCCGCGACGTTGGAAAGCGCCAACGCCACATCGGGATGATCGCCCGGGTTCAGACGCCGCTGCATGTCGAGCGATTCGGTGTAAAGCAAGAGCGCGTCTTCGTACCGGCCCGCGGCCTGTGTCGCGGTCGCCAGGTTGTTGATACCCATCGCCACCGCCGGATGATCGCCCGCGAAAAGGCGACGGCGCATCTCTAGCGCCCGCTCGAACATCGGGATCGATTCCTCGGCCTTGCCCAGCTGCATCCGGACGAAGGCGACCGCCTCGATTGCCTGCGCCACCGCGGGGTGGTCGCCCTTCCACAGCCGTTGGCGCATCGCCAGCGACTGCACGATCACCTGTTCTCCCTCGCCCTCTCGCCCGAGTGCCACCAGGCACGCGCCCAGGTTGTGCAGGCCCTGGGCGATCGCGGGATGATCGCCCGCAAAGACGCGGCGCTTCATCTCCAGTGAATGGGTGAGGAGCGGGAGCGCGCCGGCGGCGTCGCCGAGCGACTTGCGCACGTTGCCGAGATTCGCCATCGCTGACGCGACCCGCTCGTGGTCGTCCGGATGAAGGCGTCGGAGCATGCCCAGAGCCTGCTCGTGGTACGGGAGCGCTTCGCTCTCACGCCCGAGCGACTCGAGCACGATGCCCATCGACGAGAGGCTCTCGGCCACATCGTCGTGGTCGCCCGCGTGGATCGCGCGGCGCGTCGCCAACGCGCGGGCGTAGAGCGGCTCGGCCTCGGCGGCGCGGGCGTTGTTCTCCAGGATCGTCGCCACGGTCTCCTGCAGGGCCGCCTCGGTTTCCGGGTCGTCCCTGAAGCGTCCCGATTCCAGATCGCGTCGAGCGCTCGCCATCGCCTCGAGGATGGTGGTGCTCTGGCGTCCGCCCTGCTCCGGGTCCGCGCTGCGCAGGGCCTCGGTGACGAACCGATTGATCGCCTGGGCTCGCACGCGGGCGCGGGCTTCCGCCGCGGCGTTGGCCTGCGCGAGCGATCGCTGCTTTTCGGCCTCGGCGCGCTGCTCGGCCTCGCGCGTTTGCGAGGCGACCGCGTTGTCTCGTTCATCGCGGGCGAGCTTGGCCTGCCAGGCGATGCCCGCCACGCCCAACGCCAGCGCGACGACGACCGCGCCGGCGCCGGCGACCAGGGCGCGGTTCCGACGGATGAACTTTCGGGCGCGGTAGGCCGGGCTCTCGGGCGCGGCGATGACGGGGCGGTCGGTGAGAAAATTGCCCAGATCGTCGGCGAATTCGGCGGCAGAGCGGTAGCGCTCCCTGCGGTCCTTGCGGAGGGCCTTGAGCAGGATCCACTCTAGCTCACGCTTGAGCAGCGACGTGAGCGAGGGGAGATCGGTGCGACGTGCCGCGGCGACGCCGGCGCTGGCCGGGCCCATGGTGGTGAGGCGGAAGCTGGGGCGCGGCGGGTCCTGCTCGCGGATGACGCGCTGCAAGGCCGCGATGCCGGCGCTCCGCAGCACCTGGGGGTCGAACGGCAGCGCGCCGGTGAGCAGTTCGTAGAGCACGACGCCCAGCGCGTAGACATCGGAGCGAGTGTCGATGTCGGTCTCGGCCATCTCGGCCTGCTCGGGCGACATGTACTCGGGTGTGCCGATCAGCTCGCCGCGCATCGTGAAAATCGTGTGGTCGGTGAGGCGTCCGGAGAGGGCCTTGGCGATGCCGAAGTCGATCACGACGGGGCGCGGCTCGCCGGTGTCGGCGATGGATACCAGGATGTTGGAGGGCTTGAGGTCACGGTGGATGATGCCCTTCATGTGGGCGTGCTGGACGGCGTCGCAGACACTCATGAAGAGGCGGAGGCGTTGATCGATCGTGAGGCGGTTCTGATCGCAGTAGTCGGTGATGGGCAGGCCCTTGACGTGCTCCATCACGAAGTAGGGCCGCCCCGCGCCCGGGCCCTCGGCGGGCGGGCTCCCCGCGTCGAAGACCTTGGCGACGTTGGGATGGCTCATGAGCGCCAGGGCCTGGCGCTCCGCGTCAAAGCGGGCGAGGACGGCGCGGCTGTCCATGCCGGGCCGGATGATTTTAAAGGCGACGCGACGGCGGACGGGCAAGGTCTGCTCGGCGAGGTAAACGACGCCGAAGCCGCCTTCCCCGATCACTTCGAGGAGTTTGTAGGGGCCGATGACGCTGCCGGCGCGCTCGAAAGAGCCGCGGGGCTCGAGGGCCGACGCGTCGGCGGGCGTGTTGCCACGGAGCGCGGGGGAAGCGCCGGTGGTGGGGGAGTCGTCGAAGAATGGGCCAGCGGAATCAGCCACACGGGGAGTGTACGCGATTCCGCTGCGCGATTGAGGTTTGTGGTTGCGGCGAAGATGCCAGCACGCCGCGCCAATGGCAACGCCCGGCTCTTCACCGGGCGTTGCTCGCGCGAGGCGAACTTCTCTCTCGCTCTTCTCGATTCCGGTGCGCCAACGCATGCGCGCCGGGGTATGGGTGTCGCGCGGAGAACGCACGCGCGTGTGGGGTGGAAGCTCTTACGAAGCGCGGCGACGCCGGAGGGCCAGCACGCCCGCGCCCGCGAGGGCGGCCAGCGCGCCCGGCGCGGGGACGACGGTGATCGCGCCCACCTGCGATCCGCCGCCGATCGCGCCGATCATCGTCGCGGCCCCGGTGTTGAGATTGATCGTCCAGAACGTGCTCTGCCCGAGCGTCGCATCCTGCACCGACGCGTACGCAATGCCGGAAAGACCGGAGATATCGAAGCCCACCTGGTCGTTGAGGTTCACGCCGAGGGAGCCGACCGTGGTGAGTGTGCCGGCGCTGTTGGCCTGCTTGACGAGGATGTCGAGGTTGGTGTCGATGCCGTAGAGCTGCGTCGAGGTCGCGCCCTTCTTGCTGTTGGTGTACGCGGAGCCGACGATGTTGGGATTCATGCCCTCGTTCATGTCTCCCATGCCATAGAAGAGGGCGGTGGCATTGGTGGAGGCGGCGGTGTCGGGGTGGAGAACGAGGTTCTGGTCGGCCTCGCTCACGACGCGGATGCGATCGATGACGGGGTTGAAGTCAAACCCGAACGACGACCCGTTGAGCGTGTGCGCGAACGTGCCGGAGCCAACCTGCATCGCCATGCCGGTCATGGCGTTGATCTTGTAGAGCATGCTGAAGGAGCCGAGCGCGTAGAGCTCGTTGGTGGCGGGGCGGAAGTCCAGCCCACGCACCTGCTCGTTGGCGGCCATGCCCCAGATCGCGACGCCCGACAGGATCGTCGTCGGCGCGTTCGAGTCGAACGAGATCAGCGTCTGGTTCTCCGTCACGCCGTACACCAACTCGCCGGCGCGGGCGGACGATCCGAGCGGGGTAGCGAGCGCGGCGAGCGCGACGAGCGTGGCGGGGGTGAGTGCGGCGGCGTTCTTCTGCATGATGTTCTCTCCTCGTGTGTTGAAGCCATGGCGCATCCAGGCACGCGCCTTGCGTGCGGATCGCCCTTGACGATCGCCCGGGGCGGAAATCCCGGACGCCCCTCCTTCGCGGCTGCGGCCCGGCTCGGTTTTTGGAGCAACCGATTTTCTTTTGCGGTCGAATCGCGATAGGCTGATGTTGCAGGTGTGATTCCACACCGCATGGTCGAGATAACGGCTCGGGGAGTGCGTGCTGACACTGTTGCAGCGAATCTCGCGGGGGGACGAGTCCGCCGTCACGCAGTGCGTGGACGAATACGGCGGGCTGGCGTGGCGACTTGCGACACGCTACCTCGGCGCGGCAAGCCCGGAGATCGAGGACGCGGTGCAGGACGTGTTCACGGAGCTATGGCTGAACGCTCGCCGGTTCGATCCCGCCAAAGGAACCGAGCCGGCGTTTGTCGCGACGATCATTCACCGAAGACTCACGGACTATCAGCGAAGGCGTGCGGCCCGCGCCCGCTTGGCGTCGAACGTTGCGGCGCGGTCCGGCGAGGGCGAGACCACGCCGCGCGGGCCCGAACGCCTGGCGGACTACGTGAAAGATCAGGACCTCGGGCATGTGGTCCGCGCCTTCGACACCCTCCCGGATGAAGAGCGGACGGCCCTGTGGCTTTCGCTGCACCGCGGGCTTTCCCACAGCGAGATTGCCAGCGCCACGCACTCACCGCTCGGCACGGTCAAAACACGATTGCGGCGCGGCTTGTCGCGGCTTACCGAGGCCCTGCGTCCGGTGCTGGGCGGCGTGCCGCAGCCGGCGGGCCAGGAGCGTGGCGCATGAGCACACCCATGGAGCGCGAACGCCTGATGGAATTGCTCGCGGGCGAACAGCTCGGCGAACTCTCGCTCGACGAACGCCGCGAACTTGATGAACTGATGGCGTCGGCCTCGCCCGAGGACCTGGCGGCCGCCAAGGCGATCGAAGGAAGCGCCGGCGAGCTCATGCGGGCCTTCGACCGCGCCGACGCGGGTGATCGGGCCCGCCTTGCCCTGCCGGGCGGCGTGCGTGACAAGCTGATCGCGCAGGGGCGGGTCTTCGCCCGGGCCAGTGCGGGCGTCACCGCCGAAGCGAGCGCGGGGGCGGGAATGAGCGCATCACCCGCTTCTCCGCACCTCGCAACGCGCGACCACGCCGGTGCGAACATGCGGATCGAGACCCGCCGCAACCCCGTCTGGCCCTGGCTCTCCGTGGCCGCGATCCTCATCGTCGCTGGCGGCGGACTCATGCTCACGCTGGGATCTCTCCGAGAGAAGCAGCGCGAGCTGGCGGCCTCTCGGCTCGCGCTCGAGCAAGCCAAGGTCGAACTGACCTCAATGACCGATCGCGTGAAGGCCAACGACGCGATGCTCGCCCAAGCGCAGTCTCACGCCGACGGCCTGAAGAAAGACCTGACCAGCGCGACCACCGCGCTCAGCGCCGAGCGGGCGGCGGCCGCCGCGGAGGCCCAGCGCTCGGTCGATCTTGCCCGACAACTCGCCGACGCGACGCGCAAGGTGACCGAGACCGGAAAGGAACTCGACGCCGCCAAGCTCCGCATCGCGATGTACGAGAAGCCGGTCGACCCGGCGACGCTCCAGCAGAACCGAACCAAGCTGCTCGAGGTTCCGGGCACGGTGCGGGTGGCGTGGAAGCCGTTTGATCTGCCCAACAACCCGGCGGAGCAGGGGCAGGTGCAGGGCGATGTCGTGTGGAACGACGAACTGCAGCAGGGCTACCTGCGATTCGTCGGGCTGAAGGTGAATGATCCCAAGGCCGAGCAGTACCAGGTGTGGCTGATCGACGAGCGGGGCATGGAGCAGAAGGTCGGCGGCGGGGTCTTCAACGCCAGCGCCGACGGCGAGATTGTCGTGCCGATCGCTCCGGGGATCGATGTCGGGCGCGTCGCGCTCTTTGCCATCACCATCGAGAACCCGGGTGGGACGTGGGTTCCTGACCTGAAGAGGCGCGTGGTGGTCGCACCGCGCGACGCGGGGTGAGAAGAAGTCACGAAGAGAATACCTCGTGAGTCGTGAGTCGTGAGTCGCGTGCCGTGAGCTGTGAGTCGTGGTCCGAGCGGAGCGCGGTGGCAACCACGAGACGGACGCCATTCGTGCGGCGACCGCGGATGCTCGGCTGCCCTGTTACGCCATCCGCACCCAGTGCAGCAGCGTCTTGAAATTCGGCGGCTTGCCGTACATCAGGATGCCGATGCGGAAGATCTTGGCGGCTCCCCACAGCACGACCAACGAGGTGAGGGCGGAGATTGCCAGCGCCACGGGGTGCTGCCAGCTGGGAATGGGCTCGCTCCCTCCGAGGCGCAGCACCATGACATACGGGCTGACGACGGGGATGAAGGAGAGGGTCGTGGCCAGCGGCGAGTTGGGCGCTCGCTGGATCACGAACCAGATCATCCAGGGCAGGATGGTGATCATGATGACGGGCGTCATCAGCGTCTGCGCCTCGCGCAGCTCGTTGACCGCCGCCCCGATCGCGGCCATGAGGGCGGCCATGGTCACCGCGGCGCAGACGAAGTACCCGATCAGGAGCAGGAAGGTCATGGGCGTGACGAGCTGCGTGAGCGCGAAGTAGATGAGGCTGGCGATGCCGACGCTCCCGTAAATGCCGATGATGAGCACGCCCACCGCCAGGTGCCCGATGATCTTGCCGGTCATGAGCTGCATCGGGGAGACCGCCGAGAGCAGGATCTCCATCACGCGGCTGGATTTCTCCTCGACGACGGTCGTCATCAGGTACTGGCCGGTGGTCATCACCGAGACCATGAGCAGGATCATGAATCCGACCGGGATCAGCATCTGGAGCTCGCCGATCGACTTGCGCTCGCCGGTCTTGGTGATCGTCACCGCGTCGATGTTCGGGCGGGCGAGCATGGAGCGGAGAAACTTCGCGTCGAGCCCGGCGGCCTTGACGCGCGCGTCGCCCGCGATGCGGGCGTCGACGATCGCGTCGCCGACCGAACGCTCGATGCCCTGCTGGATCTCGATGTCGAGCTTGGGGGCGACGAAAAGGTCGAATACGCCGAACTTTCCGTCGGGGCCCGGTTCGATCGCGCCCTTGGGGATCACGACGACGGCCAGGAGCGGGTCGGCACCGGCGCTCTCGCCGCGGGCTTTGATCACCACGTTTCGCAGGGTTTCCTTCAGCTTCTCGATGTCTTCGTCCGGTGCGCCGAGTTGCGCCCGCACGTCGGCGACGGGAAGAGCCTGCTTGGTCTGCATCTCGGCCATCGAACTGGCCTGGGCCGCCTGGTCGGGCGGGAGATTGAGCTTCTTGCTCGCTTCCTCGGCCGCCTTCTTGATCTGCTCGGCCTTTTCCCGGCTGCGGGCGGCCATGTCGTCGGGCAATCGGCGAACCGCGTCTTCTCCAACGACGCCCGAGTGGTCGACCACCACGATGTGCCCCTGCACGCGCGGGCCTTCCATGTTCTTCACGAGCATGATCGCGAAGCCGGCGACGGCGGCCATGATCGGCGGGAGAAACACGCCCAGCAGAAAGCCGCGGGTCCACACCACCGAGACGAACTCGCGCCAGGCGACGGCGAACATGCGATTCATGGGTTACTCCGATGAGGCGGCGGCCAGTTCGTTGCGGATGGTCTCTCGATCGGCATGGACCGCGCCCGCGCGCCCCAGCACCACGTCGATGAAGATGTCTTCGAGCGTCGCTCGCTTCACCTCGACGCGGCGCAACGGCATGGACTCCACGATCGAACGCATCGCCGCCGCCGGATCGACCGACTCGTCGAAGCGGACTTCGTAGAGCGCCTTGCCCGCCGGCTGGCATGACACCACGCCGGGGAGCGCCGGGAGCCGATCGGCGTCGGCGCCGCTGGCGGGCTCCACCAGCATCGAGCGTGGGTCGTGCTTGGCGAGGATCGATTGGAGCGACCCGTCGAGCATCTTGTTGCCCTTGTGGATCATGAAAATCTGATCGCACAACTGCTCGGCCTCGAACATCGCGTGGGTGCTGAAGATCACGGTGCGCCCGGCCTTGTGCTGTTCGTCGATCAGCTCGCGGATCAGGCGGCGATTGACCGGGTCCAGACCGCTGAAAACCTCGTCGAGGATGAGGAGGTCAGGCTCGTGCATGACGGCGGAGATGAACTGCACCTTCTGCTGCATGCCCTTGGAGAGTTCCTCGCACTTTTTCTTGTACTCGTTGGGCAGGCCCATGCGCTCCAGCCACGAGCGGACTTTCTTCTCGGTCGCGCCGGGGTCGATGCCCTTGAGCTTGCCCATGTAGTTGAGGAACGCCCCGACCTTCATCTTGCGGTACACGCCGCGCTCTTCGGGCAGGTAGCCGATCCGGTCCTTGCTTTCGACGGCCGACGCCTTTCCCAAGACGCGGAGCTCGCCCGAATCCGGGAAAATGATCGACATGATCATGCGGATCGTGGTTGTCTTGCCCGCGCCGTTGGGCCCGATGAACCCGCACAGGCTGCCCTGAGGCACCGAGAGGTCAAGCTTGTTGACGGCGACCTTCGGGCCGAAGGTCTTGGTCAGGCCGCGGATTTCGATGGCGAGCAAAGTGTGGATCCCCCGAGAGTGCGGACGAGAGATGATACCGATCGCCGGGCCGGGGGTTTCACGAATGCCGGGCGGCTTTCGGCTGCTTATCGTTCGGGTGCATGACGGTATTGGCGCAAGAAGCTCTGGGAAAGATCGTGGCCAAGCTCGGCGAGTTCGAGCGGGAATATGCGTCGGTCTGCGCGAAGCTGGAGGACCCAGCGGTCGTGACCGACCACAAGGCGGTGCGCCAACTCTCGATCCGCAAGGCGGGGCTCGAGCCGCTGGTCGGGGCCTTCCGGGCGTACAACGCGGCGATCGCGGAGGGGAAGGAGCTCGAGTCGGCCAAGAGCGGGGGCGATTCGGAGTTGGCGGCGATCGCCGCCGCTGAGCTTCCCGGCGCGCGGGAAAAGGTCGACTCGCTCCTGCAGGACGTGACCTCGCGCCTGGTCACGGCGGACGACGGCAAGGTGGGGTCGGTGATGATGGAAATCCGCGCGGGGACCGGGGGCGACGAAGCCGCGCTGTGGGCCCGCGATCTGCTCGAGATGTACCAGAAATACGCGGCTCGGCGGGGATGGAACTGGGAAGTGCTGGAACTGACGCCCGAGCCAGGCGTGGGCGGCGTGCGAAGCGCCACGGTCAACGTGCGTGGCGAGGGCGTGTGGACCGAGCTCAATTTCGAGGCCGGCGTCCACAGCGTGAAGCGCGTGCCCGCGACCGAAGCGCAGGGGCGCATCCACACCAGCACCGCCAGCGTCGCCACGCTTGCCGAGCCCGAGGATGTTGACGTCAAAATCGACTGGGCCAACGAGGTCGAAGAGTTCGCGACACGAGCCCAGGGCCCGGGCGGCCAGAACGTCAACAAGGTCGAGACCGCGTGGCAGATCCACCACAAGCCGACCGGCATCATCATCAAGATGATGGAGGCCAAGAGCCAGCAGCAGAACCGCGAGCGGGCCCGCCGCCTTCTCATGGCCAAGCTGTACGAGACCGAGCGGGCCAAGCAGGCGGCCGAGCGCACCGCGGCCCGCAACAGCCAGATCGGAACGGGCGGACGCAGCGAGAAGATCCGGACGTATCGGTTCAAGGACGGCATCGTGGCCGACGAGCGATTGCCAGGCGAGTACGGCGTGCGTGAGGTGATGAACGGCGAGTTGGACAAGCTCGTGAAGGACCTGATCGCGTACGAAACGGCGCGGCGCGTGGCGGCTCTGTAATTCGCGCGATCAGAGGTGAACGGGCCGCCGGAGCTCTTCCGGTCGCACCTCTCGAGAGGCATCGGAGACTGCTCGATGATCGATCTGTCGGTCCACGTCGACGGCCTGCGGCTGGCCAACCCCTTCATCGTCGCGAGCGGACCACCCTCGACCAATGCCAATGTGATCGCCCGAGCCTTTGACGAAGGCTGGGGCGGCGTGGTGTGCAAGACGATCGTGCTGGACTCGACCAAGATCGTGAACGTTTCGCCGCGCTACGCGAGGTGGCGTGTGGGTGATGAGATCGTCGGTTGGGAGAACATCGAGCTCATCAGTGATCGCCCGATCGAGACGTGGGAAGACGAGTTTCGGACGCTGAAGATGCGATACCCCGGGCGCGTGCTCATCGCGTCGGTGATGGAGGAGTACCGGCGATCGGCGTGGCACGAGATTGTCGAGCGGATGCAGCGGGCCGGGGCCGACGCGATCGAACTGAACATGTCGTGCCCGCACGGCCTGCCCGAGCGGCGCATGGGCTCGGCGATGGGCCAGTCGCCCGAACTTCTCCGCGAAGTGTGCGGCTGGGTGCGCGAGGTCGCGCGGGTGCCCGTGTGGGCAAAGATGACGCCGAACGTCACGAGCATCGTGGAGGTCGCCGGTGCGGCGGTCGACGCTGGATGTGCCGGAATCTCTGCGATCAACACGATCCTGAGCGTGATGGGTGTTGATATTGACACGCTGCGCCCCCAGCCGACGGTGGATGGGTACTCAACGCCGGGCGGCTATTCCGGGCGAGCGGTCAAGCCGATCGCGCTGCGGATGGCGATGGAGATCGCTCGGGCGATGGGCGGGCGCGCGTCTCTCAGCGCGATCGGCGGCGTTGAAACGGGCGACGACGCGGCCCAGTACGTCCTGCTCGGCGCCTCCACGGTGCAGGTCTGCACGGGCGTGATGATCCACGGCTATGGGCTCGCGCGAGAGCTCGAGCGCGGCCTGCGCGCGTTCATGGAGCGCCACGCCTTCCGATCGATCGAGGATTTCCGCGGGCACAGTCTGAAGTACTTCACCAGCCACGCCGAACTGGTCGCAAAGAAGCACGGCGCAAAGTCCGGGCGGGACGCGGTGTGGAGCGCGGACCGGTTCGTGCAACAGGTTCGCGAGGAGGCCGAGTAAACTCGTCGCGGGCGTTACTCGACATCATCAACGAGCACGACGTGCACCGTGCCAGGGCCGTGAACGCCCGTGACGAGCACGCCCTCGATGTCGGCGGTCTTGCTCGGGCCGCTGACCAGCAGCATCGCCGCCGGCGGGTCATTCGCGAGCGGGGACCCGGGCGAGCACGGGCTCGACCACAGATCGAGCAGATCGGGTACCAGCGTTTTCGACGCCACGAGAATCACAACCTTCGGCGGTACGATCCACGCGCAACGCCGTCGCCCGTCGCTCGCGAGCAGCACCGAGCCGGTCTCGGCGATTCCGGCGGTCGCGTCGATGATCGCAAGATCGACGTCAAACGCACGCGAACTCGGATCGGTGCTGGTCGGCACGCCCAGCGTTCGGCACGCGCCGTTCGCGGGCACGCGAAGCGCCACGCCCGAGACATCAACCAGCACGCGATTCGGAGCTTCGGCGGCAACGATCGCTTCCAGCGCTTGCGTCAAGGACTCCCGCGGGACGCGGATCGCGTTCATCCCAGTTCGATTGGCCGCCTCAATGAACCGCGAGCAAATGTCCACGTCAGCGCCAACCAGCCGCGCCAGCGAATCTTCGGTACGCGGCGGCCGCACGCCCGACGGGGCCGCGTTCGACCGGCCGAGCGCGGCACGCACCCGCGACAGAATGTGCTCGCGGTCTCTCACGCCCGCCCCCGATCGCTCGCGGGCCGCCCGCAGTTGGCCTTCGTTCGCTGGCGCTCGTTCCACCACGCGCGGAAGTCGATCGCGCCCGGACGCGGCGTCGTTCTGCACGAGGTCCACGCGCCCAGCGGGCCGGGCAACGGGATATCCACGCCGTCGAGGCGAGAGAGCACGAACCTCGCGAGCCCGGATGCGATTCGATACCGCGCCGGCGACTGCATGATCCATCGCCACAGTTTCATCGTTACCCGCTCGGGTGCGGGATTGAGATGCCTGCGTGCCGCCTCTTCCCGCAACGCGATCAACTGTGCGGGCAGGTCGATGTGCACCGGGCACGCGTGAAAACACGCGCCGCACAGCGAGCTTGCGGTCGCAAGATCGGGATAGTTGTGCAGCCCCTTCAGGTGCGGCGTGATCGTCGCGCCGATCGGCCCCGAATAGACCGATCCGTACGCGTGCCCGCCACCCACCGCCTTGTACACCGGGCACGCGTTCAGGCACGCGCCGCACCGGATGCAGCGCAGCAGCTCGCGCGTCGGTGCGCGCAGCAGCTCCGATCGCCCGTTGTCGAGCAGAACGATGTGCAGTTCGCGTGGGCCGTCGACGTCGGCGCTTGACCCCTGCCCAGCGGATCGCGCCGGGCCCGTGACGCAGGTTGTATAGATCGTGAGCGGCTGTGCCGTCGCGCTCCGCGCGAGCAGCTTCAGGAAGATCGGCAGGGGCTCCATCGCCGGGATGAGCTTTTCGATGCCGACCAGCGCGACGTGAACGGGTGGGAGCGAAACCGTCAGGTCGGCGTTGCCCTCGTTGGTGCAGATGACAAGCGAGCCGGTCTCGGCGATCAGGAAATTCCCGCCGCTGATGCCGAGGTCCGCGCGCTCGAAGAGCTTGCGCATGTGCGCCCGCGCAATCATGGTTAGTTCGCCGGGGTCCTCGGTATACGGTGCACCGAGGTCGCGCACGAACGCCCGCGCCACCGACGCGCGGTTCTTGTGGATCATGGGCGTAACGATGTGAGACGGCGCGTCCCCATCGAGTTGCACGATGAACTCGCCCAGGTCGGTCTCGATGGTCTTGACGCCCGCCGCTTCCAACTCGGGGAGCAGCCGCGTCTCTTCCGTCGCCATCGATTTGCTCTTGACGCAGACCTTCGCGTTGATCCGCTTCGCGATGTCGAGGCAGATGCGATTGGCGCTCGCGGCGTCGGCGGCCCAGTGCACCGTTGCGCCCGCGCGCGTCGCGGCCGCCTCGAATCGCTCAAGATACTCGTCAAGGTGATCCAGCGTGTGTGACTTGATCGCGCCCGCGTGCCGGCGAAGGTTGTCGTACCTCTCGCCGAACGCCGCCCGGCACGCGTCCACGCGCCCCGTGTCCTTTGTCACGGTCGCGTGGCGCACGAACTGCTGCAGGCTGATGTCGCGGGCGGCCGCGGGCGCACGCGATTCGATGCGGTGGGGGAGGGGCGGAAACAGCAGGCCCTCGTTCATGGCAAGGGCTCCCGCTCCAGAAGCCCGAGCGACTCGGCGATCAGTTCCGGCGCGGAGATGATCCGCTGACGCACGCCGCGTTTGCGGCAAGCGCCGTCGATGTTCATGGCGCACCCCGCGTCGCTGCACACCAGCGCGTCGCTCCGCGTCGACGCGACGCTGGCGACCTTGTTCTCGACCATCTTGCCCGAGATCGCCGGGTGCTTCACGCTGAACGCGCCGCCAAAGCCGCAGCACTCGTCGCGCGACGGGAGCGGGTGAAGCTCGAGTCCCTTGATCTGCGCCAGCACCCCCGCCGGCTCGTCCATCAGGCCAAGCTCGCGCAGGTGGCACGCGGGGTGGATCGTCGCCGAGGAATCGTGGCGTGCGCCCATCCCCGCCAGGTCGACGCGCAGAACGCGCGAGAGGAACTCCACGAACTCATAGGTCTTTCCCGCCGCCACCTTCGCGCGGGTGGCGTACTCCGGGTCGTCCCTCAACATCTCCGGCGCGTGCACCTTCATCATCGCGGCACACGAGCCCGACGGCGTGATGATCGCGTCGAAGCCTTCAAATACATGGATCCAGCGCCTCGCGAGAACAGCCGCATCGGCGTGGTGCCCCGTGTTGAACATCGGCTGCCCGCAGCAGGTCTGGGCCGTGGGGAAGTGCACTCGGCAGCCGAGCCGCTCCAGCACCAGCGTGGCGGCCACTCCCGCCCTCGGGGCGAATTGCTCGGTCAGGCAGGTGATGAAAAGAGCAACGTTCAAGTGCTTTCGATGACCCTTCAACCCGCGACTCACGCAGTGTGGATGGTTGGGTGGCCGAGTTGGCTGTAAATGTGGTGTCTGGATTCAGATAGCAATGCCCGATTTTGACTGAATATGCTTGAAAGTGTTGGAATATCCCGTAACCTTGGCAAGCGGAAAGCGTCTGGCTCGCACGATTCGCCGCGCCAACTGTTCGCCGGCGGTTGCGAGTTGGTGTTCTGTCTGGTTTGATGGGAAAGCGATGTCACGACAGCCTTCAGAGTACCGTCATGTTCGCCACCTGTGGGACGACGCCAAGGCCGGGGCAATGGACCCATTGGCCCGACTCGTGTACCGCTCGAACATCCTGGGAAGCGATCAACGCATCACCAACACCGGCGGCGGAAACACGTCGTCCAAGATCAACGAGCGCGACCCGCTTACAGGTGAGACGCTCGACGTCCTGTGGGTCAAGGGCAGCGGCGGCGACCTGCGCACCGCCAACAAGGGCCTCTTCGCCTCGCTCTACATGTCGAAGCTCGAAGGACTCCAGCGCGTCTGGGGCAACGCCTCCACCCGCGGTCCGAAGACCCCCATCGAAGACGAGATGGTCGGCGCGTACTCGCACTGCACGTTCAACCTGAACCCGCGCGCCTCGTCGATCGACACGCCCCTCCACGCGTTTGTGCCGCGTCGCCATGTCGATCACATGCATCCGAACGCGGTGATCTCGATCGCGGCGTGCGCCCGCGGCGCTGAGCTGACGCGCGAGGTCTACGGCGATGACGTGATCTGGACCCCCTGGCAACGCCCCGGCTTTGATCTCGGCCTCGTCCTTAAGAGCATCTGCGAGAAGCACCCCAAGGCTCGGGGCGTGGTGCTGGGCCAGCACGGCCTGATCAACTGGGCCGACGACGACAAGGCGTGCTACGAACTCACCCTCGACCTCATCGAAAGGGCCGCCCGGTTCATCGAGGCCCGCGACAAGGGCGACAAGACCTTCGGCGGCCCGCGCTGCGCGCCCATGCCCGCCGAAAAGCGCGACGAACTGCTCGCGGACATCCTTCCCTGGCTGCGCGGCAAGATTTCCGCGGAGCGTCGCTTCATCGGCACGGTCCAGACCGACGACACGATCCTGCGGTTCGTGTGCTCGAGCGACGCGCCGCGTCTGGCGATGCTCGGCACCTCGTGCCCCGACCATTTCCTCCGCACCAAGATCCGCCCGATGCTCGCCGATTGGCTGCCCGGCCAGTCGATCGATCAGCTCAGGGCCGCGATCGAGGCGGGGCCGGCGCAGGAACGCAAGGACTACGCGGCGGACCACGAGCGCTGCCAGCGGCCCCCCCCGCCCGCGCTGCGGGAGCCGCGCCCCCCGGGGGTCCCGG